>Ga0268283_1000345_pt1 | contig 35348 bp, 29 predicted proteins | sample saktaG_13_FD_190140 | JGI IMG/M metagenome (GOLD analysis project Ga0268283, IMG submission 190140) | Saline water microbial communities from Sakinaw Lake, British Columbia, Canada - sak_2013_06_06_36m | ecosystem: Environmental > Aquatic > Non-marine Saline and Alkaline > Saline ...
AAAAATAACGAACTATATCAGTATGTTATAACATAATGCGACCACCATGTACGAAAAAGTGATGTTGAAGTAACTAACCCCCAAATCCGTTATAATCAGGAATTATCTAATATTAAGTTTCGTAAGGCACTTAATCCAAGGATTAAAATCGATGGTTAAGATAGAGTTTGACAGAGAAAAATGTACAGAATGTATGCTTTGCGTTGAACTTTGCCCGAATGAGGTTTTGGAATTTAAAGAAAACATTGGCAAGGGAAGCATTATTGTTGCCAGACCAGATGCGTGTTGTGCTTGTATGACATGTGCGGGCAAATGTCCCAAGAGAGCCATATCCATAAGTCAGGATGTCCCGCACAAGCGGTATGTCGATGATGGAAATGAAACACCATTCGCACCCCTGAGTGAAGACTCAATTGTAAAATATGCACAATTTTCGGAAGGATTGGAGCGGGTTTTGAAACTCAGATGGAAGCCGGTGGCGATAACGTTGATTCAAAAAGGAGATCCGCTGCCTCATGTGCCGGTGCCAGGCGTTCGCCTTCGTTATTGTCAATCGCTTATCATGGCGCGCCGCGGATTGAGCATACTGATGCCGCCACAGTCGCATGCCTGTCCGGATGGAACATCCATACTGGGATTGTCGAAAATACCCCATAAGCTGGCAACCGGAGAAATTTATGTCCAACTGGGGAAACTGGCAACCAGGGAAGCTGCTGCGAATATGGTAAAAGAAAGACCATCACTGCCGCAGGAATCGGTTCGTGCAACACTGGTTACACCGCTTGAAAGTGTTGTGATGAAACCGGATGTCGTGGTTGTCATTGCGCCACCGGAATCCATGATGTGGCTTTGTATGTCATTGACATATCATACCGGTAAAAGGATGAACTTCCAAATGAGTTCATACAATGCGCAATGCGTTGAGACAACGCTTTATCCGTATACGACGGGTGAGATGAATATGTCTCTTGGATGTTACGGTTGCCGGGCGATATCGGATCTTGGCGAAAATATGATGTTCATGGGCATTCCCATCGACAAAATGCCGATTGTTATGGAAGGGCTTGAGTATCTTGGGAGAAAAGCAATTCCGGATGCTCGATCAAAAGTCTATCTGCCGCCATTGATTTGATCGGATTTATAAAAATTCCGTTTGTAAACTGAAAAGCATATCTTGAAGTTTCCTATGCAACGCTCCGGAGTGTTATTGAGCAGAATACATAGGGCAGAAGTCGATACTAAAGAAAGCTGTCTATATAAATGCTTATTTTATATAAGAAATATTATATTATTTGAGACAAAAAGCATGTGGAAGAAATGGATTTAGAAAAAATTTTATTCGATAAAAAATTGGCTGTTCGTTCCAAAGTTTGGTTTGAATTGAATGATAAGCCGTTTTTAGGAGAAGGACGTTATGCCATCCTATCGGCGATCGATCGCCATGGATCAATTATAAAAGCTGCAGAAGAAACCAATGTATCTTATCGACGAATAAGAGGCGTGATACGGGAAATGGAACAGGCGATCGGTCGAAAACTCGTGATAACATTCCGTGGCGGAAAAGAAGGCGGTGGAGCGGTGATTACTGAATTAGCTCGGGAGCTATTGCTTCGATTCAAAAAGAATGACGCGGCAATACGAAATGTTGTGGATGCACTTTATCAGCGTATTTTTAAATAAAAATCGTTTATTCAATCAGATTGTTAGTGATGTTTGGATAAAATGATCGACCAAACAATGGATAATGGCAGGTGGAAAACCATATTCCGCGGAAAAGGAGGTTATGAGAATGAAGCCTTTTGAAACACTACTTCAAAAATCAGTCGCTGAGCATGGACATCTTTGTGCCGGTCAGGTGATTGGGGTGCGAATGGCCATGACAGGCTGCAAACTCATTGGTATTGAAGAACCTAAAGATGAGAAGTGGCGCAAGAAAATAATCGCATATGTTGAAATCGATCGATGCGCGACCGATGCGATCCAAAGTGTTACCGGTTGTCGAATGGGAAAACGGACGCTGAAATTTTGCAATTTCGGGATTAACGCGGCGACTTTTTTAAATCTTGATACAAAAAAAGCCTATCGCATCCTTTCAACAGAAGAATCCCGGAAAATCGCTCCCAGGTATGCTCCTGAAGAAACCAATTTGAAGCGCCAGCAGTTAATCGGTTATCAGAGAATGCCTGATGATGAACTGTTTAACATACAACAGGTCCAGGTCCATTTGGAAGAATGGGAAATGCCCGGGCCGCCGAGAAGAAAAGCCGTTTGCATGAGGTGCGGACAGGTTGTCCGAGATCGAAGAGAAGTAAAACAAAACAATGAGGTCTTATGCCGTATATGTGCCCGCGAGGCCTATTATATACCTTATATGTCTGAAGCACATGATTCTCAATTATTAGAAAGGGAGAACGTAATATGATTCAAATCGTCAGAGTGGAACAGGCAGTCGGGCAGGCGTTGGCACACGATATCACAGAAATTCGACCCGGTGAATTCAAGGGCCCTGCCTTTAAAAAGGGGTATGTTGTAAAACAAAATGATATTAATAAGTTAATTAAATTGGGTAAAAATCATCTCTATATAATTAAAGGAGAGACTGATTTGCTTCATGAGGATGAAGCGGCGGAAGCGCTTGCCACTGCATTATGTGGCGACGGTGTTTACTGGAAGGATCAGCCCAGAGAGGGAAAAATTTGCCTGCTGGCCGAGAGGGAAGGGTTGTTTAAAGTCAACGTTGATGCGTTAAACCGATTCAATGAGTTCGGTGAAGTCATGTGCGCCACAAAACATACCTATTCTGTCGTAAAGAAGGATGATCAGGTTGGCGCTACTCGTGCTATTCCCTTATTGATAGGCCGGTCAATGATCGATGACGCTGTCAGGACTGCAAAGGATTGTGGAGGTATTTTAACGACTCTCCCCATGAGATCTGTTAAGGCCGGTGTTTTGATCACTGGCAATGAAGTTTACGATGGTCACATTGAAGACAAATTTGAATCGATTATTAGAAAGAAAGTGGAGGCGTTGAATGGCACAATTATGGATGTGGTTTTCTTACCGGATGATGATGAACGCATCGCCGAAGCAGCGCATAAATTAATAGAACATGGCGCGGATATTCTAATCACAACCGGCGGCATGTCGGTGGACCCGGACGACCGAACCCGATTTGGGCTTCAAAAAGCGGGTGCTGAGGGTTTGCTTTATGGAGCAGCCGTTTTGCCAGGCGCTATGTTTATGATCGCTCATTTGAAAAATGTACCGGTGCTTGGCATCCCGGCATGCGGGTTGTTTGCTGCCGCAACTGTATTTGATTTGATTTATCCACGTGTTTTGGCTGGTGAAACCATCACCCGAAAGGATATCGCCAGACTCGGCCATGGCGGGATGTGTTTGAAATGTAAAATATGCAATTTTCCAAACTGTTCGTTTGGAAAATCAAATTAATTCATTAAGAATCTGCACAACCTTCGACTGAAAAGAAAGAAAAACCATGACAATGAACAAAATCGGATTTCGTGAAGCGCTTGCAATCACTTTAGAAAACGTTTTGACATTAGAGAGTGAAACCTTATCCATGTCTGAATGTACAGATCGGGTGGCTGCAAGTGATCTATACGCGATAGTGGATTCTCCATCCGTGGATGCTTCCTTGAAAGACGGGTATGCCGTTCGCTCGCATGAAATAGACCATGCAGGCCCCGATAATCCTGTACGTCTGAAAGTGATTGGCACAGCGGCTGCGGGCCAACCATGCGATCAAGTCGTTTCAGAAGGCACCGCCATTCGGATTCTGACCGGAGCAAAGATTCCGGATGGGGCTGATGCAGTTGTCGCAGAGGAATTTGCGATTCCGGATGCTGATATCATAAGTGTTATAAATAATGCGGAACCTGGACGAAATATCTTTCCAAAAGGGTGCGATGTGGCGTTTCAGGATTTGGTGGCAGCCAGGGGGGCGCGTTTGGTACCCGGTTTGATCGGTATCCTGGCGGCAGCGGGATATAGCCACATCCCCGTGTTCAAAAGGCCCCGGGTTGCCATTATTGCTACAGGCGATGAAGTTGTCGTACCCGGCCGACCGCTGCCGGAAGGCAAGCTATATGCCAGTAATCTCGCAACATTGAACGCATGGTGCAGTCGTTACGGTATGCCGACGTCAATGGATATTGTCAATGACAGACCGGAAGTTGTCTTGAATATGCTGAAATGGGCAGTAAAAAATCATGACGCGATTTTAACAAGCGGCGGTGCGTGGACCGGTGACCGGGATTTTGTCGTAGCCATGCTGAAGACACTGGGGTGGAAACAGTATTTTCATCGTATTCGCATCGGGCCTGGGAAAGCCATCGGTTTCGGTCTTCTTGACGGTAAACCGGTTTTTGTTCTTCCCGGTGGCCCTCCTTCCAATTTATTGGCGTTTCTTCAAATCGCTTTGCCCGGTCTTTTGAAGCTTGGGGGATATCATTCGCCTGGATTGCCTGAAATGCAGGTAAAGCTTGAGAGAACAGTAAGCGCGAGAGAATTGGATTGGACTCAATTTATCTTTGGGGTTTTTAAGAAAGAAGATGGACACACCCTTTTTAGTCCAATTGAATTAGAAAGCAGGCTCCGGTCAATATCAATGGCTGAAGGTGTTATTGCAATTCCCGAGGGAGTATTAAAAATTGACGCAGGATCGATTGTGTCAGCCCAGTTGCTGGTCTGAGCAGAATACCCCGCTGCTTGCACGGCTGGGTTTTTTATTAAAGGATCTGTAAGATGATAAGCATTTCTGAACCGAAAGTTGAAAAGCAGAATCGATCAGATGGATCAAGGCTTATTGATCCGCATGGCAGAAAGATATCCTACCTTCGGGTTTCGGTAACAGATCGATGCAATCTGCGGTGTTTTTACTGTCGTCCTCACGGTATATTCGAAGCGTTACCCCATAAAGATATTTTGACCTATGAGGAAATGTATCGGCTGATAAAAATCGGGGCAGGCCTTGGCATTAAAAAAGTTCGAATTACTGGAGGAGAACCTCTTGTCAGAAGAGGCGTCGTTGAATTTATCACAGAATTGATAAAAATAAAGGGATTGGAAGATATATCCCTTACCACCAATGGCATTTATCTGAACCAGCATCTCGAAAAGTTGAATTCAGGCGGAATTAAAAGGATCAACATCAGCATGGATACATTGAAAAAGGATCGATTTCGGAAAATTACCGGTGCTGATCGATTTAAAGAAGTCTGGAAATCAATACAACTGGCTGAAAAAATAAAGTTTCAGCCAATTAAAATCAATATGGTCGTTATTAAGGGAATCAATGATGATGAGATAAAGGCGATGGCTTTACTTACAAAGTCTCATCCTTATCATATTCGTTTTATAGAATATATGCCTGTTGGCATTCAAAAACAAAAACCAGGTGATTTTTTTATTTCTTCCTTCACGATTAAGCAACAGATAGAACAAATCGGCAGACTAATCCCCATATCGTCAAATACTTTTGATGGTCCGGCAAAAATGTATCAATTCGAAAATGCTCCGGGAAAAGTTGGGTTTATAAGCGCCATGAGTAACCATTTTTGCGGCACATGTAACAGACTTCGCCTGACAGCCGGTGGATATTTAAAACCGTGCCTTTTGTCAAATATTAAGCAGGACATTAAGGGGCCGCTACGTTCAGGATCTTCGGATAATGAACTGGCAGATCTTTTCATAAAAGCAATCAACTCAAAGCCAATGGAGCATCAACTGGATTCGACGGCGAAATCGTTTATTTCCGATCAGATGTCGAACATTGGTGGGTGATACAGAGAAGTTCATATTAATAAAAATACAGGTGAAAAATAAGCCATCGGGGTAAATATCAAATGCGAAGCATCTGCGAATTTGATGATGTTACAGGTGTCATTTTAGCAGGGGGACGCAGTACACGCATGGGCAAAGACAAGGCAACACTTGAAATCGGAGGCGTTTCCCTGTTTGAAAATATCTTGTGGGTGATGCAAGAGCTTTTTCCTCAAATTATAATTGCAGGAGATCGCCGCGATTTAAGCAGTCCGTACATTCCGTGTTATTCCGATCACTACCCGGGCAGTGCCCTGGGTGGGTTGTATACAGGTTTGTACGAAGCGAAGACTGACTTGATTTTTGTTGCAAGCTGCGATCTGCCGTTCCCTGATCCTTATATCATCAGATTAATACTGGCGTATCGACATGATTTCGATGTCGTTGTTCCAAAAACAACATATGGTCTTGAACCTATTTTTGCACTTTACAGAAAAACCTGCCTCAATCATATGAAAGACATGCTGGAACACGATGAATACCGGATCTACGATTTCTTCCCGAAGGTCAGCGTGCGATATGTAAATGTGGATGAGCTGCCGGATGGGTGGGAAAATTCTTTTTTAAATGTCAATACGCCTGAAGAATTTCAATCTGTAGGAGGAGATAAAACATGGGGAAATATATAATTTCGGTTGTTGCAAAAAGTGGAACCGGTAAAACCACACTTTTGGAGAAATTGATTTCTGAACTCAAACGACGGAACTATCGTGTCGGAGTTCTCAAACATGATGCCCACAGATTTGAGATTGATCATGAGGGAAAAGACTCCTGGCGTCTGACACAGGCAGGCGCCGATACGATGGTGATCAGTTCAAAGTCGAAACTGGCGGTGGTTAAACGGAACAATCAACCGGATGAACCGTCTATGGATGTCCTTGTTGAGAAATATTTTGATGATGTCGATATCCTTTTAACTGAAGGGTTTAAGAATAATTCTTTTCCGAAAATAGAAGTTCACCGGAAAGAACGCAGCAAAACACTCCTGTGTCGGGGTGAAGTGAATGATGAAACACTCATCGCCATTGCTTCCGATGATAAGCTGAATGCAGATGTCCCGGTATTTGACATTAACGATTGCATCGGCATTTGTGATTTCATTGAAAAGCGCTTTGTATCTTAATGACGGCCGTCACGTAAAAGCGACATTTATCAAGTACATCAAGGAAATTTAATCGTGTCGCAACTTTTTGAGACAACACAAATTAACGGATTAGCATTGAAGAATCGATTTGTCCGGTCGGCGACATGGACCGGTTTGTCACAAGCCAACGGTAAATGCTCAATGCCGCTGATTGATATGTATGTTCGTCTGGCGAAAGGCGGTGCGGGGCTTCTTATTACAGGCCATGCTTATGTCCAAAAAAAGGGTCAGGCCGGTCCGTGGCAACTCGGGATACACAATGAAAGTATATTGCCAGGTCTTCGGAGTCTGGTGAATGCTGTTCATGAAAATGGCGCAAAAATTGTTATTCAGCTTTCTCATGCCGGGATTTATGCAAATGCAAAATTGACGGGGACGGCGCCATTTGCCATTTCTGATATTAAAGGTGTTGTTCCATATCCGGTAAAAGAAATGGCATCCGAGGATTTTGATGCCATAATCGAATGTTTCGTAAAATCAGCATTAATGGCCAAAGCGGCGGGTTTTGACGGCATACAACTTCATGCAGCGCATGGATATTTGATCAGTCAATCCTTGTCTCCTGCGTATAATATAAGAAAAGATCAATACGGTGGTTCTATTGAGAATAGATCACTTCTGCTTCTGACTATCGTGCAAAAAATAAGAAAAACGCTGGGTAACGGTTACCCGATTCTGGTGAAACTGAATTCACAGGATTTTTTAAATGACGGGCTCAAATTAAACGATGCTATTAAAATTGCTTGTCTGCTCGAAAAGGAAGTGGTTGATGCGATTGAGATCAGTGGTGGAACAAGGGCATCCGGTGATTTTAAATCTTCAAGAACAGGCATTTTAGCAGATGACCATGAGGCCTATTTTCAAGAGGCTGCCCGGCTTTTCAAAGTGAATCTCAATATACCGATTATTCTTGTCGGCGGTATCCGGTCTTATCATGTGGCTGAGAGATTGGTGAACAGCAAAAGCGCAGACTATATTGCGATGTGCAGGCCGTTGATCCGGGAGCCCGAATTGATTAATCGATGGGAATCCGGTGATGATGCCAGTACCGGATGCATTTCGTGTAATGGGTGTTTGGCAATTGGATTAAGCGGAAAAGGCGTTCGGTGTAAGAGAGAATGCCTGTCAGCAATGTAGAACTTCATTTTTCATCGTCATAATTTTGAAATACACTAATTAATTATTCGGTATTGTAATGGAAAAAATATATTTAACCACAACATTCAAACTTTGCGACAACAACGGGTATCTGGGAACGCAATTGTCGAATTTTTTTATTCAAAACGGTTTTGAGCCGGTTGAAAGACCAGAACATGCCGATGCTATCGTAATCAGCACTTGCGGATTTGACCAGGAACGCGAAAATTTTTCCATTTCGGTCGTGGATGAGTATATGCGCAAATTTGCAAAAGATAAAAAGATTATTATATGTGGTTGCCTGCCCAAAATTAATCCCGATTTATTCGATCGATCAAAGGTCACATTGATTGGTCCCAAGGAGCTTTATCGGTTTAATGATATTTTTAATCCCGCAATTAAGATTGAGGACATTTCCGGCAGTCGGTTGAATGAGAAATTCATCACCCGGGAATACGGGTTTATTGGTACCTATTACCTGCAGATATCCCAGGGATGTCAAAACAATTGCAGTTATTGCGCCATTAAAAAGGCAAAGGGCCAGGTTAAAAGTAAACCGGTTGAAAAAGTCATACGAGATTTAGAAGAAGGCATCAAGCTTGGATTCCGCCGGGTTATGCTACTGGCAGATGATTGTGGAAGTTACGGAATAGACCTGGGACTCAATTTGTCGGATTTGCTGAACCCATTGAAGGAATATGACATCGGCATTCTCATCAATTATATCGAACCCGGGGCATTTCAGAGATTATACCCGCAAATTGATGCCAAGATTTTAGAGAAAATCGAGTTTGTGAATATACCGGTACAGGCAACATCCAGAAGGATCATCAATCTGATGAGTCGGGATTATGATGTTGACGAAATTATGACCATAGCAAAAGATATTAAAGACAGATTCCCTCATATCTATCTGGAAACTCATGTTATTTATGGATTTCCAGGAGAAACGGAGAAAGACTTCAGAGATACGTTCAGGCTATCCGAATGTTTCAATGGGGTTATATATTTTTATTATACCGACCGAATAGGCACTCAATCTTCATTGTTACCGGATAAGGTTTCTTCTTCGGAGGTCATATTCAGAACCAAAGAGATCATGGCACATCCCCGATTTGCTTTCGAACACGGCGCGGCAGAGCCGCCTTTGATTCTTTTGGGCTACGGGATGGACTCGTCTGATCTTTTTGAATCCATAAAACGAAATTGTCCGGAACAAACAGATTCTGTAAAATCAGATCACGCCTCAGTATTATGCGCATAAGATTTTCTCAAACAGAAACAGGTGTGTTGAGGTTTAGGGCGGTTATTAAAAACAGGAGATAATTGAATCCCTTTGGAATATGCAGCTAAAATTACCGGGACGGGCTCAGCCTTTCCAAGGAACCGGGTCTCAAACACGGATATTTCCCAGAAACTGGCATTAGACGGCATCGAAACCAGCGATTCCTGGATTCGGGAACGCACCGGCATAGCCGAAAGACGCATGTCCATGCCTGGGAATTCAGATGAACACAACTCATCCCTTGGCCTTGAGGCTGCGTTAAACGCTTTGGGGATGGCCGGAAAAACCCCTCTCGACATCGACCAGATCATCTATTCCACCTGTACGCCTGATACCATCATTCCCTCGACCGCCTGCTGGCTTCAGCATAAGCTGGGAGCTGCCAAAGCCTGGGGAATGGATCTCAATGCCGCCTGTTCGGGATTCATTTACGGGCTGAGCATTGCCGATCAGTTCATCCGTACCGGACAGGTCAAGACCAGTTTAGTGATCGGCTCTGAAATCCTCAGCTCCATCATCAACTGGGGGGATCGCTCCTCCTGTATTCTGTTTGGCGACGGGGCCGGGGCCGCCATTGTCGAGAGGGCGCCGGAGACATCCTGCCACCGCATTCTTTCCACCCATCTGCTGTCTGACGGCACCCTCTGGAAACTGCTTCATATTCCCGCCGGCGGCTCGGCCCTGCCGATGACACCGGAGATGATTCCTCAAAACCTGAATAAAATCCATATGAACGGCCGGGAAATTTTCAAGACTGCCGTCAGAACCCTGAGCAGTTTTGCACTGAAGGCCTTGAAAAAAAACCAGATGACAGTGGACATGCTCGACTGGTTTATCCCCCATCAGGCCAATTTCCGCATTATCGAGGCGGTAGCCGAGCGGTTGAATCTTCCCATGGAGAAAGTTCTAGTCAATATAGATCGTTACGGCAACACGTCATCCGCGACCATCCCTTCCATGCTTGACGAGGCGGTAAGGGACGGCCGCATTCAAAAAGGCCAGACCGTACTTCTGAATGCCTTTGGCGCCGGCCTCACTTACGGGGCCATACTGCTGAGGTGGTAATATCGGTTCGCTGAGCGTACACCTTTGTCAGCTTCTCTGCGTCTCGACACACTAAAGAGTGCAGTCGCATGGCTCTGGGCAGAATCAACCGGCACCTGAACCGGTAGTTCAGCACAAGATTCTGAGAATTCTTTTCAGTTACTGGTTCGGCGAAATCATCAAGGCTCTGAAGATCAATCAGTAACAGGCTTGAAAACAAATAAATGAGAAATATGTATATGGATAATACTCACTTCATGGAATATAAATGAGCTGGAGACTGTCATCTAAAGTTGAGGCAATTCTGGATAAGGGCGGCGATTTTAAGGGCATCACCCGTGAGGATGCCCTGATCCTGCTATCTCTGGATCTGGATTCCCGGGAAATCTATGCACTGATGGAATCGGCCCATCGCATGTCTCGCAGGCTATTCCGGAACAAGGGTGAAAACCATTTCCATATCGGCATCAACGTGGCGCCCTGTCCTTATAACTGTGCATTCTGTTCCCTGACGGTCAAAGCCGGCATTTTCAGGCATTCCATCGTGTTCAGCGAATCGAAAATACTCACGTGGGCCAGGGAAGCGGCTGCCAACAACGCCGATGCGCTGAATATCATGACCACCGGAACGTTTTCATTCGATCGGCTGCTGGAAGTCGGCCGTCTGCTGAAAGAAACCGTGACAACGCCACTGGTCGCCAATACCCGGGACATTAGCCACAAGGAAGGCGAAATGCTGCTGGATGCCGGATTCGTGGGCGCCTATCATGCCGTTCGCCTTGGAGAGGGCAAGGATACGCCGTTTGACCGCAAAAAACGGATCCAAACCATATCCGTCATTAAGGATGTGGGACTGCACTGGATGAACTGCGTGGAACCGGTCGGTCCCGAGCACGGTCCGGAGGAAATCGTTGATCTCTTGTTTCTGGCCAGGGACTATGGCGCCACTTACAGCGGCGTCATGCGCCGGATCAATTTTCCCGGATCGCCTCTGTCCGGACGTGGCATGATTACGGAGCGCGAAATGGCCCGAATGGTTGCCGTCAGCCGTCTGGTAATGGGGGATGTGCCCCGGGCCCACTGCACCCATGAGCCTCACTCGGTATCGCTTCTGGCCGGGGCCAATCTTTTTTTTCCGGAGGTGGGGGCAAGCCCGAGAGACGGCGAGGCGGACACCGGAAAGGGCCGGGGGAAGGGCATCCAGGCATGCCGCAACCTTCAAATGGAAATGGGCTGGAACCCGGATTTGCTGTCCAATTGCTTTGATGTGAAACCACCCATCACCCGTAACACATTCATAATCAAGGATTCCCAATGAAACGATTTTTCATCCTGATACTGCTGATTCTTCTTGGATGGCCCGGAATTCCCCTGGCACTGGAGTATCGCGTAGGTACCTGGAAAACGGCTCAGACCATTCAACCGTTTTTCTATGAGAAATATCTTCCGAAAGGCGATAGGCTGTCCCTTTTTACCTTTACAAATCCGGCGGACCAAAAAACAGCCCTTCTGGCCGGGAGCCTGGACATGTGCGGCACCACCCTGGCACATGCCATTCAATCGGCGTCCATGGGCCAGCCCGTTGTTGTTGTGGCGGCGCTCTGCAACAAGGCATCGGCGCTGGTGGTCAAAAAAGACGGACCGGTGATGACCGAGGCCGACCTCAAGGGGAAAAAAATCGGGTATGTGCCAGGCACCATGCATGAAATCCTCCTGCGGGAAACCTTGGCCCGAAACGGGCTTTCCCCGGATAAAGACGTGACGCTCATCCGGGTGGATTTTTTCGATATGAACCTGGCGCTGGCACGGGACGGCATCGACGCATATTTATCCGGCGAACCCTTTCCCAGCCAGGCAGTGGATCAGGGTCTGGGCCGGATACTCACCCATCCCTATTATGAGCAATCCGTAGGAACCATAAACGCCGGAATGCTCGTTACCCGGGAGATGATTGAAAAAGATCCGGGCCGGGTGGCGGCTCTGGTCAGAGCCCATGTGCTTTCCACCCGGTATCTCATGGAAAATCAACCCGTCTGGCTCGGCAAAGCTGCGGAATTCGGAACGGCGCTTCCGGTTCTTGTAAAAGCGGCGTCGAATATTGAGCTGACCTGGGACATGGACGCAGACTTCATCCGAAAGGTCCAGGCATTGGGAGAACGGATGCAGTTGCTGGGCATCATTAAAAAACAACCGGATTATACAGCTTTGATTGATCCTTCTTTTGTCCAGGCTGTCAAACGGAGCCTGGATGTAAAATGAACGACCGGCCAAAGCCCTATCGTCTGCTGCCGTGGATCATACCGGGGACTCTGGTAGTGGCATGGTGGATCGTGAGTCAAAGCGGGTGGATTCCGGGATACCTTCTTCCCCATCCCAAAGATATTGCCAAGACTGGATATGCGTATATCTTCGGGCTTGATGGAAACGGCCCTTATGCCGGCAGATTCCTTACCGATGCAACCGCAAGCCTTTTGCGGGTGGTCATGGGGTTTTCCCTGGCCGCTTTCGTGGGAGTCCCTCTTGGCATGCTTTCGGGTCGCCTCGAATGGGTGGAAAAACTGCTTTCCCTGTCGGTCAATGGTGTCCGGGCCGTACCTGGCATCAGTTGGCTGCCCCTCTCCCTGGTCTGGTTCGGCATCGGCATGAAAACCACCGTGTTTCTGGTATCCCTTGCCGCCTTTTTCCCCATCTATCTGAACGCTGCGGCTGGCGCCCGTGCCGTTCCCCCCATTCTGCTCCAGGCAGGCGCCATGATGGGCGTGGGCCGGATCCGCGGAACTTTCGCCATCCTGATTCCGGGCGCCATGTCCCATCTCGTGGCCGGGCTTCGCCTGGGTCTTGGCATTTCCTGGGCCTATCTGGTTCTCGGGGAATTGACCGGAGTCCCTAGCGGCCTGGGAGCCGTCATCATGGATGCCCGCATGTCGGGGCAGATCGATGTCATCATCGTCGGCATCGCGTTGATCGCATTGCTCGGGCAATCGAGCGACTATCTGCTAAGGACCCTGCTGCGGATGCTGTTTAAAAGCGCAAGGCGGACCCCGTGAGCACCCGGCTGAAACTCATTTCGGCCAAGCCGGCCCAGGCTGTAGAGCCGGAGGCGGTTCTTGAAGTTCAGGGGCTTTCCAAAATATTCCGCGTCAATCAGACCACTTTGCACGCCCTTGAAAACATCCGCTTTCAAGCTGGCACGGGCGAATTGATCTGCGTATTGGGTCCGAGCGGCTGCGGAAAAACGACGCTTCTTAAAATTCTTTCAGGCTTTATTCCCCCCAGTGCCGGGCAGATAACCTTAAACGGCCTTCCGGTCTTCCGGCCGGGGCCGGACAGATGTGTCGTTTTTCAGGAAGATGCGCTTTTCCCCTGGCTTACAGTGGCGGAAAACATCGCCTTCGGATTGAAAGGCAGGGGTTTTGGCAGTCGATCCGTGCGTCAGGAAACAGAGCGATTTTTGTCTCTGGTGAATCTTGAGGCGTTTCGCGACTACCTGCCGCGGGAGATTTCCGGGGGCATGAAACAGCGGGTGGCCCTGGCCCGGGTCCTGATTCTAAATCCCAAGGTGCTCCTGATGGATGAGCCTTTTGCGGCCCTTGACGCGCAAACCCGTGAAGAGATGCAGACTTTTTTACTGTCTTTGTGGAAGAAGCTTTCCCACACCATTTTGTTTGTCACGCACGATGTGACCGAGGCGGTTACCCTGGCGGACCGGATCCTGGTGATGGATAAAAATCCCGGCCGGATCCGCCATGACATCGCCGTGCCCCTGAAGCGGCCCCGAATGCGTGAAACCGACGCCTTCCACCATCATTGCAAACACCTGTATGCGATGCTCCGAACGGAAAAGGCGGAGTAGTTGTTGTGGAACTGCATACATCGTAAGTGGGAAGGATAAGAAGATAAATCGGGCTCGTCCAACCAACGAATAAGATTGTGGTTCGCTTCGCTCTCACAATCTATCCTTATTCGTTCGGCGATTTTGTCGTTTAATTTTTGCTTAGGCCTATGAAAATAGTTCTGTCCCTTTTTACCCGAACTGAAGCGTTGGCTTATAACACTCTTCCGGTAGAATGATCCTCAACCCCAGAGATCTCTGGCAACATCATCAAGCCCGAACCGTTTGAGCGTCCTCCGCAAGGGCTTGCCTGTTTTTTCATCCCATCCCATCACCCGGTAATATTGATTTACCATAGTGACGAGGTAGGGAGCAAGAGTCTTACCCTTCCCAGGCCCAGAAGGAGCCATCTGGAGCAATCGCGGAGAGACATGGGTATGATCATCTTCGGGCGTCAGGCCGTGTCTCACATTAAATGCCCGTTCGAGATTCGCAATCCGTTCGCCACACTCCAGCAATTTCCCTTTTGACCAGTTCCGGCCGGTTACCGCAGAGAGAGCTTCAGCAGCAAGGTCAAGTCCGCCGGTTCGTCCGCTCGTGAGAAACCAGCAGATTCCCGTACTGTCGTGGATATGTTTGTTGATTCCTGTCCTGGCAATCTGTTCAGGTTTTCCTTTTGGGGAAGGATCGGGGGTCTTTTCCGGAAAACCCGCATCTGCATCAATCTTATATTCTGTTCCCGGATTCGCCCAGCCTGCTCCGCTTCCCACGATCTGGCCCAGCAGGAAGCCCCAGAATCCCCGCCAGTCATGAAGATTCATTCCCGCACCCTTGACATGAACAGCAAAACTGGGAGCATCGCCTCCGATAATCTCAGCGGCTCGCTTCGGCCCTTCAGCTAAGATATTCCCAAAACCTTCGCGGTACCCGCATTTTCGAATGAGCTTCTCAATAACCTCGCCATCACCCCAGTTCAGAACAAGCCCGTCAGTGTCTTCAACCGTGATCAACCCTTTTTCAAAAGCTTCAATGGCCATGGAAATTGCACAACTCGCGGTACTTTCCTCGATGCCAAGGCGGTCATACAGATCTATCAGGTAAAAAACCGTTCCGCTTTCTGCAATTCCCATCATGGCGCCGCCCTCGATGGCGCCACCCCCTGCCAAGGTAGCGATGTGCCCTTTGTGCGGCCCGGATTTAATCTCAACATCGTACGGACAGCCGATTGGACAACCAGAACACGGCCGGGGCGTAACCACATATTCAGTATCTCCCATAAACCCGGGAAGGGGAACACCTTTGAAATTGAAAGCACTCAATCCTCCTCCAAATTCTGTCGCCCATTTACCATAATTTTGGGAATTTCTTCCAATGCCTCCCTGACTTATCACATTTGCCGAGGCTCCCGGAAAGATTATTCCATCTCTCCACTTCGTGGCAATTATCTTTGCATTATCCGGATCCGCCATAAGAATTGCCTGGGTCCCATATACTGCAATTGCTTTCAGGTTTTTGGCACCCATGACAGCGCCGACACCACTTTTGGACATGGAATGGTTTTTGTCATTCTCTATCAGCGCACCCGCACAGAGATTCTCCCCCGCGGGTCCAATTGCAGCAACACTGGCTTTGGGCTGGGCAATTTCACCTTTTACGAGGTCTTCGGTCTCGTGTGTGTCCCGTCCCCAGATCTTCCCCGCGTCTCTGATTTCTGTTATGGCATCATGGATCCACAGATAAACCGGGTATTTTGCTTTCCCAGTAATAATCAGGCCATCGTATCCCGCGCCTTTCAGGTTGATTCCCAACCCTCCGTGAGAATGGGCACGGCCTATTGTAAAACCGGTGTTAAAATTCTTTGTCACGCAGGTGAGGTTTGTCGCACCCGGCATAGTTGTGCCGGTGAGCGGACCGGTAAAGAACGCTAATGGACAATCCGGATCGATAGCATCAACTCCCGGGGGGCACTCATCATAGACATATTTCAGACCGAGGCCATACCCGCCGATATATTTCTCTAACAGGTCTTCACTCAGACATTCCTCACGGCTTTTCATCTCATTAAGATCCACTCTTAAAATTTTTCCTGTGTACCCTTGCATAGTGTCACTCCATCCTTCTCTTTGTAAAAGAACATGAATCCTTTTATAACCGTAACGGACACGAACTGCTGCAAGCTCCCTGATCCGCATCTTCAATGCCTCTTGAAAATCAGCAATGCTCCGATATCTACACGTTGAACATCCAATGCAAAGAACTTCGCAGGCCTGCCGCTCGCTGACCCGGAAACTATCCGCCAGATAAATCACCAGATTACGCCTGGCGGCAGGCTTTATAACTTTTTTGAGAGCACATCCTGAAGCATATACTTGTCCAAGCTCAGATCCGCCACCATCTGTTTCAATTTACGGTTTTCTTCTTCCAGTTGCTTCAAACGCCTCAATTCGCTTATGCCCAACCCGCCATACTTCTTCTTCCACCGATAATCTGCTCCGTAATCCCCATCTTTCTGATCACTTCGACCACCGGCGTTCCATGCTCAGCCTGTTTTAAAGCAAAAGCAATCTGTTCCTCTGTAAACTTCTTCTTCATGGCAAATTCCCACTTCAAAAGGATTTTATTATGATAGAAAACTAACTTATCTGCTGGACCAGTTTTCGGGGGCAGGTCAATTCTTCAATTTTGTATTTCATTATCATTCCTTTCGCCACCTATCAGTTATACGTCAGTACCGTAGATTCTCTCTGACTCCGGTATTCACCGGACCGGTAAGTACCTTGAATATTCCAGCTCCGGTTGTGATCTCTCATGCCGCAGTTCCTCTGGACACTGAAGTACAATCACATATATATAGCGATTTGTCACCTGTCGTTACCGACAGGCAATCTGATCCGGGGAATACGTTAATATTCGACGGCGTCCGCTGTAACCGAACGGAAACTATATGTTTGGATGGAAAAGCCAGTATTTTCATGGCGATGCCTGAAGGGGGGAGCTTTCACATGATGGGAGAGATGAGTTAGGCCGGTTCAGTCAAGTTCATCCGAACCAGATTACAGAGTGAAAGAAGCAGCTTCTGGAACATGCAGAGGAGGTATTCAGCAAGGGCCGCTGGATGAACAATGTCTTCATCGAACGGCTATGGAAAAGCGTCAAGTACGAGGATATTTACCTGAAAGCCTATGCTTCAATGGCGGAGGTGAAGAACGGGCTTGCCGGCTACTTCAAATTCTATAACGAAAAGAGATGGCATAATAATTTTGACAGGAAAGCCCCGGCTATTGTTTACTTCGACACTCAATCGCAGAAACAGGCGGTGGCATGAACATCAAACCAGGGGCAGCTTCCCACTTATGAACCCCTGTTTTCTGTCCAAACAATCCCGACCACCTCAGTCGACCAGCCCCAAGCGGGTCGCTATCGAAAGAGCCTGAGACCTGTTTGAGGCGCCGAGTTTGTTCATGATATTTGAGACATGAAAATAAACCGTCCTTTCGCTTATCCCGAGAATAACTGAAATGTCCCAGGAGCTTTTTCCATCCTTTAGCCAATCGAGAACCTCTTTTTCCCGTCGCGAGATAACGGCGTCCGCTATTCTCGTCATCGTACCGTCGAGCATCCACTGGATTGTCTGAAATTCGGCGACCGGTCCACCAGCCGAAAAACGCCCGCCGGGGTTGGCAATACTCTCCTCGAGACTCTTCATGCCTATTCCCACCGCCATGGCCGCAACGCCTACGCGGCTGATTGCCCGCATCTGCAGAACCTGCATCATCCCCTGGTTCTCGCCTCCCAGCAGGTCCGCCCTCGACACCCGCACATCGTTAAGGATGAGCGCCACAGTGCCGCTTGAGCGGAAGCCTCGTTTTTCTGTAATCTCACGTCTTCTAAGGCCCGGAGCGTCTCCGGGAACTATGAAGGCGGAGACACCTCCAATCCCTTTTACTCTGGCGGTAGAAGCCATCACAACGATAATATCGGCCTCGGAGCCATTGGTGACGTATGACTTCTTCCCCGAAAGCCGCCATTCATCGCCATCGGCAACTGCTGAAGTCATAAGGTGTCCGGGATCTCTTCCGACATCAGGCTCTGCAAGCGCCCAGGCACCCAGTTTCTCACCGTGGGCGAGAGGAGCAAGATATCGTCCTTTTTGCTCCGGAGTGCCGAAGATGCTGATTTGGCTTGCGCAGAGAGTGTGAGAATGAAGGGAGATCGCGACCGATGGATCGTGACGCGCCAGTTCTTCCATGGCGACGGCGTAGTCTATGAAATGGCGTCTTTTTCCGTCATACTCGTCGGGGGGGATTAGACAGAAAACACCCATTCCGAAAAGCTTCATTATCGCCTCACGGGGGAATTTACCTGTTTTCTCCCGCGCAGCCGCACCAGGTCTGAGTTCTGCTGTGGCGAATTCCCGTAGCGTCTGTTGGAGTGATCGTTGTTCTTCGGTAAGTTCAAATTTCATGCGACGAATATATTATAAATCTCTGATATCTGTCCAAACAATTCGTAAAAGTATTGTTTTTTGCTTAACCTGTTTGCGCCGATCCAGGACTTCAAGATTACGTCCATAATACACATCCGCTGGCGTAATATGGTGATGTCACCCGAACATTGCGCCCACGTGCTTTCTGGCCTGCTGGCTTCATTGAATCTAACCGAGGTACAGCTCGACAAGCTGTGGACCTTTGTAAAAAAAAGGAAAGTACTGGCAGTGCCGAAGACCTCGATCATCAATACGGGCGAACGTGGATCTGGACGGCTATCGATGCCCCCACGCGCCTGTTGATTACGTTCTGGATTGGTGGGCGCGGATTGGATGATGCCACGGTTCAAAAGACACGTCAGGGTGCACAGGTTATCAAGGTTGAACGCAAGGTGGTCCACGGAAGCGAAAAGCAGGTTCTCGCGCGATTGGAGAAATCACCCAGCCAGACGATCAACACAGCGTATATCGAACGTTCCAATCTGGACTGGCGGCTGTGGGACGCCCATCTGTCGCGCAAGACTCCGACCGTCGCCCGTTCGGTGCGCTGGCTGAGGTCCAAGTTTGCTATCTGCGTGGCCTGCTACAATTTGATACGGCCCCACGAAACGCTCAGCCGCGGCAAGGATCGGATCTTCCGGCCCAAAACCCCGGCCATGGCAGCCTGCTTCAAATGAGAATCCAATGCAAGTAGCGAAAAGATGAGGATACCTACCGGCATCTGAACCGGTATCGCCAGATTCTGGGTATCCTGTTCAGCTACGGATTCGGCGAAATCATCGAGCTTTTGAAGATCAATCAGTATATGGATTCCGAACCAGATATAAGAAGATAATGTTAGAGACTGTCCACAGCAAGCCATGCAGGTGACTTTTTTATTATCTGGGTGGTATTACCAGTGCCTCACCCTCAGCGACCAGTTTCTGATCCTGATTGATCCAGGTCAATTTCAGACGGACCCATTTTTTCTTTTCAAGCTTTTCGATGATCTCAGCCGTAGCTGTAACTGTATCCCCAGCATAGACGGGAGCCCTGAACCGAGTGAATAGCTCCAATAGCACTGTCCCCAATCCAGGCAGTTTTGTCCCTAAAACAGGTGCGATCAAACTTTGAGATAACGGACCATGGGCGATTCTGGCCTTAAACGGAGTTTGTTGGGCATATACTTCATTAACGTGCATTGGATTGAAATCTCCGCTGATACCGGCAAACAGATAAATATCCGTTTCAGTAATCGTTTTACTAAATGATGCTGTTTCACCGATTTCCAACTCTTCATAGATCTTACCCTTTTCAAAATGCATATATCTTCTTCCTTCAGAATCAGAGGCATAAAAAATGCCAGTTAGTGTGAATATATGAATCAAATCCACCAATAAATTCATGCAAAAAAACAAAGAAATCTCGTCTGTCAATGATTGAACCATCTGAACAGTGAAATCTTTTGTTTTTCGAATCCAGTTTGCTCAGATTTCTCTTGAAACATACCCTTAGGAGCCTCATTAACATCATCGCAGCGCGATCCTTTTATGTCCTACCGGGATAACCCATCTGCATTTAGGTATGGGTTATCCGGGGAACACCGCAAAACGGTCTTGCAATGTAATTTTCATCAATGATCCGCATCATTCATTTCCTGTTTCAGCAGGTTTTCCTTGACTGGGTTGATAGTAATAGGAACGAGGCAGGCCAATATCAGTTCACATTGACATTATATAGACACCTCAACGTTCAGTGGTTCAATCAGCCTCTGTTTTTTGGAGGGGAATTACACTACTGTAAATTTTTTCTTTAAGTCTTGCCTTTTCTTTCACAATGAGGGGTAATGATAAAAGACCACCCAAAACTGACACAACGGCAAATATATAGTAGGCTGCATTAAAAGAATTGGTTGAATCTACAATGAACCCAACCAGTGTCGGCGAAATAATGCCGGAAAATGAACCCCATCCGAGCATAATTCCGCTCGCTTTTGCAACGTCAGCGGGTGCAAATATCTCCATTGGAATAGCGTACATAAGACCAAGGCATCCCATATTTAAGAAAACAGCTATAACAAAACAGACCAAACAAACATTCAGTGAAGGTGTGATAACAGCATAACCAATAAATGGACTCATTACGAAAAATCCGATGGCCAGCCAGACAGCTCGAATCTTTCCGAAATGGTCTGACAACCATCCGTAAAAGAAAGCACCCAGCGCACCTGCAATCCAGGGTATAACTGAAATGAAACCAGATTTAAGCAGGCTCGACCCTCTTGCCTTTATGAAATAGGTGGGAAGCCAGTTTAGGTTTGCCCAGAAAACGATGGCAGCACAAAAATAGATGATGCTCATGACCCATAGCCAAGGATTACTCAATAGCTGCATAACCGTGGAGCCTGTTGCCGTGAGACGACAAGCCCCCTCATGTCGGTGAATGCTTGTATTGATGATATCTATTTCTTCCGTGGAAATACGGGGATGCTCCTGCGGACGATTTCTGATTAGTCTCCAGCTTATGTAAGTTATCAGAATTCCAAAAGCGCCATACATAAAAAACACTGAATGCCAGCCCCATGCGTCGATAATTAATCCACTCAGAGGATTGCCGATTATGACCCCCATCGGCAAAGCGGCCATCCACAATCCCGACGCCATGCCTCTTTCTTTTGGAGTTACCCAAGCATTGACCAGTTTTGTAATCGCCGGAATCATCGGTCCCTCAAACGCACCAAAAGCAACTCTAACAATTAAAAGGCTGATGAATGACCAGGTCAATGCAGTTAACCCGGTCATAATAGACCAAAAAAAAATGATGGCGACTATTGTAACCCGCGCCGAAAAACGCTCCACAATGAATCCACCAGGGAAATTCAATAGCGTGTAGCCTAGCGTGAAGGCGCTAAAGACCATCCCAAGTTGTGCTGCGGTCATCCCAAATTCCTTCATCACAATAGGAGCAGCCATTGAAAAATTGACACGATCTATATAGGCAATGACCATGATAACTGCCAGCCACAACAAAACCTCCATACGTATCCGATGTTTTAACATGATTTAATCTCCATTTCTTTATTATATTAAGTATATCTTCATGATTTACTCAAACTCATGATAAACAACGCTGAGGATTATTTAAATCTCATTTTCTTGAAGCGTCCATCTTTTTGTCTATCATAGCTACCTTCGCTAAGATCGTTTTTTTCTTTCTTTAACAGCAACTTCTGTATTTTGTTTGTAGGTGTTCTCGGGAATTCTTTTCGATATTCGATATATCGTGGCACCTTGAAATATGCGATTCTTTCCTGGCAATAGGCAATGATCTCGTGGGGCGGAACTGTCTCAGGGGTATATTCAGGCTTTAAAATAATATAGGCTTTCACCTCTTCCACTCTGACAGGATCTGGGACAGGTATAACAGCTACATCCATAATCGCCGGATGCGATATGATGGCTGACTCCACTTCCATGGAGGAAATATTCTCTCCGCTTCTCCTGATGATGTCCTTCTTCCGATCGACAAAGAAATACATTCCGGTATGATCCATTTTGCAGAAATCTCCGGTACGAAACCATCCACCGTGCCATGCTTCTCGAGTGGCTTTCGGATTGTTATAATACTCTCTCATAAACCCTCTACGAGGATTTGTCGGATCTGTGCTTCGAAGGACAAGTTCACCCGTAGTGCCTGGAGGCACCGCTTTATCGTATTCATCTACTATCTTCGCTTCATATCCGGGATAAGGCCGACCGAAGCACCCGGTACCGATTTTCCTGTCTTCTGAAGTTCCTAAACTTGGGGTACTAAAATTCAAACCTGTTTCCGTCATACCGAATACTTCGATGAGCTTAGTGTTAAATCGCTGCTCGAATACACCGTGAATCTGACGCGGCACACCGGCTCCCAAACCTCTCGTTGGGTGGAGCTTCTTGTCTTCCTCTGACTCGGACAAACCCATCAGCATTGCGGGTATCACGCCAAGATAATGGTAAAATGTTGCTCTGTAACGGAGTATATCCGACCACCAAGTAGAAGGATGAAACCTATCCAGCATCACCATACTGCCGCCAACCATCAACATCCCCATTGTCGTCAGAATCTGCGGGTTCATATGAAAATAGGGAAGAGGAGTAAGTACACGATCGTCTGGTGAAAGTTGAAACATTTTTGAATAAACCTCACCCGCAATCAGATAATAACTATGCTGTTCCACACATCCCTTTGGGTTGCCGGTGGTGCCTGAAGTATATAATATAGAGGCTTCGTCATAGTAGTCCACCTCTGTCTCCACTAGATCCTGCGCCATACCGTTTATAATTTCTGAGAAGAGATTTGTTCCTTCCAATGCATGTTCACCAACAACTATGACATTTTTGAGGGCGGGACAGTTATCACGAACTTTCTGAACAATCTCTGCAAGAGAAAGGTCAACCACAATCATTTTTGCTTCTGAATTATTGATAATATATTCTGTTTCAAGAGCCTTGTACGCTGTATTTATCGGCGCAAAGGAGGCCCCAATCTTATTCAATGCTATCCATATAAACACAAGTTCGGGGCAATTGACCATCATCACTGCCACTCTATCGCCTTTTATGATGCCAAGTTTGAGGAATCCGTTGGCGACTTGATTAATGCATCGATCAAATTCCTCATACGTAAATTTTTGATCTTTGTAGAAGAGAAATTCCTTTCCTGGATTTTTTCTTGCGGCACATTCAACTACTTCCCTGATGTTTTTCATAGACGACCTCCTTTTGTTTGGTTACAATTCTTCAGGCGGCAAATGAAATCGTAGTGTGAGATAGAAGGTGCAATTGGTTGATCAACGACAATAATCCTCCCGAGAATAATTGTCCTTCGGCAGAGCAGGAGGAATTACGATTGTCGGCCTCCCAATGGGCCTAACTGCATCGGTTAAAGTCAAGATTTTCATATTTCGGATAGTTGATGCCTTTTGGGAAGATATTCGTCATGATGAGGGCATCTAATCTGAACGGTTGAATCAAGTTTTAAAAGACACTTTTCCCGGAACTGTCAAACGCTGTTAGTCCCCTGGCAAAGTAGGGGTTTACTCAGGAGAAATTTTAGTTGCGTTGTATGGCTAATTGATTGTTAACACTGTAGTTCTGGAATATCTTTGAAATATTCCAATGTCTCGGGATTTGAAAGTGCGTCTTTATTGTTGACCGGCCTATTTTCAACAACATTTTTAACCGCAAGCTCAACTTTTTTCATATTCAGCGTATAGGGGATATCCTTAATCTCAATAATTTTTGACGGCACATGACGCGGTGATGCATTTGTACGAATGGTCTTTTTGATTTCAACAATTAATTCCTCTGTCAGTTTACAGCCGCTTTTCATCACTACAAATAAAATAACTCTGACATCGTTTTCCCAATTCTGGCCAATAACTACGCTGTCTGCAATTTGATCAATGGTTTCAATCTGTCGATAAATCTCCGAGGTCCCGATGCGAACACCACCGGGATTCAAGGTAGCATCGGATCGACCATAGAAAACAATGCCTCTGTTTTCTGTAATGGTAATAAAATCGCCATGGCACCAGACATTGGGATACACATTGAAATAGGCAGCCTGATACTTTTGCCCATCCGGATCATCCCAAAAATAGATGGGCATGGACGGAGCAGGCGCAGTGCAGACAAGTTCTCCACATTTACCTGTCACCGATTGCCCTCTTTCGTCATAGGCCTCAACCTTCATTCCCAGGCATCTGCATTGCAATTCTCCACGATAAACCGGGGCAATGGGATTGCCACCGGCAAAACATCCGTTCAAATCTGATCCACCCGATATCGATGCCAGTTGAATATTCTTTTCAATATCCCGATAAACGAAATCGAACTGTTCGGGTAACAGCGGTGATCCGGTTGATAAAATAGTTCGTAACGATTCCAGCCGATATTCTTTGCCCGGCATGGCTCCTGTTTTTTCCAATGCTGCCAGATAGCCCGCACTTGTTCCAAATACGGTTATCTTTTTATCCTGTGCCATTTTCCATAAAGCGCCCGGATCAGGATAAAACGGATTGCCGTCATAAAGCACGATCTGCGCACCTAATGCCAGGGAGCAAGTCAACCAGTTCCACATCATCCAACCGCAGGTCGTAAAATAAAAAATAGTATCTTCCCGCTTCAGATCTGTATGCAGCAATAGTTCCTTAAGCTGATTGAGTAGTATGCCTCCTGAGCTTTGGACCATGCATTTAGGCAGGCCGGTGGTGCCTGAAGAATACATGATATACAAAGGATGATCGGCTGGCATCTGGACGAATTCAATTTTTGGATCATGATCCTGTGAGATAAAATTGTGGTAATGGATAGCATTTGGAATGGAGCTGATATCGGGTTGATTATTTATATATGGGATGACAATCACTCTTTCAATAGATGGGATTTGTCTGACTATTCGTGAAATTCGTTCTAACGAATCGATTTGCTTTCCCTTATAATAGTAACCGTCTGCTGCGAACAGTATTCTGGGTTGAATCTGTCCAAAGCGATCCAGAACTCCTTTTATCCCAAAATCTGGGGAACAGGATGACCATGTGGCACCCAGGCTCACCCCAGCCAGCATCGAGATGATAGCTTCTGGGATATTCGGAATAAAGCCGACTACCCTATCACCCGGTTTAATACCACAGTTCTTTAACGATTTCGCAAGGCGGGCCACACTGTTATAGAGTTCGTAATAGGTGATTTCGAGTTCTTTGGATGTTTCTCCTTTAAAAATAAGCGCAACCCGATCATCCTGATATCGAAGCAGATTTTCGGCAAAATTGAGTCTGGCACCCGGAAACCATTTCGCCCTCGGCATATTATCAAGTCCATCAACGATACGTTCATATTTTCGAGATGCTCTGATTTCTGCAAAATCCCACATGGTAGCCCAGAAATCCGGAATATTTTCAATCGACCAACGGTATAGAGTTTCATAATCTTCAATTTTGACATTGTGTGTATCAGTTACAAAATTCATAAACTGGTACATGTTCGTTTTTTTTATCTGTTCAGAGGACGGTTTCCACATGACTTTTGCCATACTAACTAACCTCCGTTATATAATTGTTTGTGACACTGTTTTATTCTAATAATTTCATTACACACTGAGTGAAGACAAATAAAGTTTTAGGAAATATGGGACTCAACTCAAATTTTAGTTGCTGAAGCAGCGAAAATCCACTTATACATATCCCGCGCCTCGTCTGATTAGTTCATTTCCGATCAAGATACGTCGAATTTCCGATGTTCCGGCACCGATTTCATAAAGTTTTGCGTCCCTATAAAAACGGTTGATTGGAAAATCCAGTGTATATCCATATCCGCCATGTATCTGAAGCGACTGATTAACGGCCCTGGAAACTGCTTCTGCTGTAAAGAGGACCGCTGCTGCTGCCAGCTTATGGACTTCCGTACCTTTCCCTCCTTCCTGTGCCTGATCAGCCTTAACCGCAGCACGGTAGACCATTAGTTTGGCGGCTTCGATTTCTGTATACATGTCAGCGAGCTTGGATTTAATTAATTGAAAATTACAGATGGCATTTCCGAATTGATGGCGCTGCTTTGAATATTTCAGAGCCAGCTCCAGTGCAGCTTCACCGATTCCCAGGGCCATTGCAGCGACAATGGCCCGTTCGACATCCAGACCCCTCATCATCACCTTTATTCCTTCATTGACTTTCCCGAGTACATTTTCCTCGGGAACACGGCAATTATTGAACACCAGTTCTCCTGTCGGTGATCCGCGATGTCCCATTTTTCCCATTTTTTTTGAAGCACTGAATCCCTGAGACTCTTTTTCTACGATAAAGGCCGTAATTCCTTTTGCTCCTTTTTCAGGTTCAGTTTTGGCATAAACTATGGCAATGTCAGCAATAGGCGCATTGGTTATGAACATTTTGCTACCATTCAATATAAAATGATCGCCCTTTTGATCTGCTGTTGTCTGAATTCCTACGGCATCTGAACCTGCACCGGGTTCTGTGAGGCCGAGACATCCGATCAGATCTCCTGAACAGAGGCCGGGAAGATATCTTTGCTTTTGCTTTTCGTTGCCGTTCTTTTCCAGATTGTGTGCGCACAAATTCATATGTGCGCCGACGGATAGTGTAACTGCCGGTGAAATGCGGCTCATTTGTTCCATGGTCAGAGCCGTAGTGAGTAGACCATAACCGCATCCCCCATATTCTTCAGCGATATTCATCCCTAAGATACCGGTATCTCCCATCTTCTTCCACAATTCAAATGGAAACTCATCATTGCTATCTATCTGATCCGCAATAGGGCCAACCTCTTTCACCATGAACGCCCGAACATTCTTTTGGATCATTTTCTGTTCATTGCTTAATTCAAAATCCATGATTGACTTACCTCATCAGAACTTTTTTCATTGCCATCCCAAATCTGACTTTTCTCGAATCCATAAATTCGATTCACATCAGCCAATAATCATCAATACTGCTTTTGAATTAACCTTATCCTGTTCAGACACCTTTATTTCCTTAACCGTTCCCGAAGATTTTGTGCTGATATAGTTTTCCATTTTCATGGATTCAAGCACGATAATAGATTCACCTTCTTGAACGGTATCGCCTTCTTTTACTAAAATCCTCACAACAGTTCCCGGCATTGGAGATAAGATTTCTATACTCATTTTGTCATCCTTTTTATATTAAGTTTTACGTAAATTCCGAATCAGGCTCGATTTACTTTTTTCCCGTAATGGCTGGATTTAATGATACAGACTCCGGCCAGTCTTTCGGGTATAATTGTCCAGGCGTTTCACCCAATCGATTTTTTTTCTCTGCCAATCCTTTTCTTTTGTATTCCTCACGAGGTTTTTTGGGAATTCTGCCATTTAAAACTGCTTCGGATCGAAGACGCCGTCCAATAGTCTTCTCCCATTTATTTCCGACAGCCAGAACGCGATCTATGTCAATACCTGTCTCGATACGCATCTCATCCATCATGACCAGCATGTCCTCAAGACTTACCAGTCCGACGATATTTGGATCTTTATAGTAGTACTCTCCGGTTCCCCTCACGGGAGTACGTTCGAAGAAATTCGTGGGCTGACCGCCAATACCGCCCATGACGCCTTCGTGAATTGAAATACCTGCCTGGAGGGCAGCGAGAACATTGGCCAAGCCCCATCCCCTTGTTACATGAAAATGAGCGATATGGATGTTCGGATTGGGAATTTCATTGGTTATCATTGAAAAATACCGAAAAACCTGATCCGGAGGCGCGGATCCATCATGATCGGCATGTTCAATATCGTCAGCACCGATACTGAGCCATCGTTTTGTAAACTCCAGAGCATCCTCGAAGCGCGTCGGGCCGGATATCGGGCTACCCCATATGGTACTGACTGTTCCAAAAACCCTGATCCCCACATCATGACATTTTTCAATACACCGTTGGGCTTCCTGCCAATACTCCGGCAGGGTTGTGCCAGAATTGGCAAAATGATGTTCCTCATCAGTAGAAACCATCATCCCGATTCGGTCAGGACCCCACCCTTCCTTTCTGGCTTTCACAGCACGGTCCACTCCTGTTTCCCGTATTGCAACAGCAGTCAGTTCTATCTCATTGAAATTGATGCCGTTGCTGGAGAGCCTTTTGCTATCGCGCACACGCTTGAAAAGTGTCTCAACATCCTTGAACTGTGGCAAAAATGCTGGATTAGCAAAGTTTGAGATCTCAAGTCGCTTAAAGCCTGCCAGGATGGCTTCTTCTACATAATAAACCTTTGCATCTGTAGGGATAAAATGTTCCTCATGCTGTAAACCCTCTCTGACGGAAATATCTCCGATATGAACTTTTTTTGGGTATTTCAGATCATAACTGCTTTGCATTTATCGCGTCCTTTCGTAAAATATTTGTTCAATGATACATTCCTATCTTCCTTTGAACTCGGGCTTGCGTTTTTCCGCAAATGCCTTTAATGCCTCCATCCGATCTTCGGTAGGGATTGTTATTTCGTATGCCTTGGATTCAATGCGGAGCGCCACGCCTATGCTGCATTCAGAACCATAGTTCAGTGCAGACTTGGCCTGCTGAACCGCGATCGGTCCGTTCCGTGTAATTTCTCCGGCAAGTTCCAGAGCATCATTCATAAGATGTTTCGGATCACTCACCTTATTGACCAGTCCGATTTTCAAAGCTGTCACGGCATCAATTCTTCTGGCTGTATAGATAAGCTCCTTTGCTTTGGCTATTCCGATGATTCTTGAAAGACGTTGGGTGCCACCACCTCCTGGTATGACAGCCAGACTGGTTTCTGTAAGTCCCATTAGTGCTTCTGTGGAAGCGATTCTTAAATCACAAGCCAGCGCAAGCTCTGTGCCTCCGCCGAAAGCATAGCCATTAATAACTGCAATCGTGGGTACTCTCGAATTTTCAACAGTTATCATCGTGTTTCGGACTGTGCCGATAAAACGTCTTACCTGATCTTCAGACAGAGTTCGTCTTTCTATTAGATCAGCCCCGGCTGAAAATGATGGTTTTTTCCCTTCGGGAGGATCGGCTCCTTTGACCAGAATCAATCGGATTGACATATCGTAGTTTGACTCTCTAACGATGCTTTCCAGACTTTCGATCATTTCGAAATTCATACAGTTCATGGCATGGGGCCTGTTCAAGGTCAGAATCAGTTTTCCATCATCAGTTCTTTCCTGCAAAATAGTAGTTGACATTCTCATTTACTCCTTGTTTTACAAGCTCACAGTTTATCAGTCATTTTTCATTGAATAAAAAGTTGCACGGATTTTCACATCTTGATCCTGAAATTTTTCCTTGGCATCCGAATTCTGAATTTTTACGAAGTCATCAAAATTTAAAATTTCCAAAATTTGATTCTGGAATCGGTTTTAAGAGCGAAACTTCAAATGCAATCGCCAGAACATCCCGGCAATCCTTGAAAGGTATGGTGCCGTCATGGTAGAGACGGGCTTCGGTATAAAATGGATGAGACTCGTTTGAGTATTTTTCCGCCATCATCTTCTCGAAATTTTTCAGTGCTTCCTCATCCATTTCTTTTCCATTTTTTTTGGCATTGGCCCTTTCCAGTGATGTCAGGATATTGCCTGCCGTTCGCCCGGACATGACCGATGTGCGTCCTCTCATGGTGTTGAAAATGAAATTGGGATCATATGCTCTTCCGCACATCCCATAGTTCGCCGCACCATGATCTGGGCCGATAATCCATTGTATTTTAGGAACATTGGCACAAGCCCCAGCCCTTACCATGTTTGAACCGTATTTCCCGATTCCGGCATATTCTTCCTCTGTTCCCACCATATATCCCGGGGAATTCTGAATATAGAGAATCGGGATCTTCTGAGTGCAGCACCGGATGACCCACTCAGTCGCCTTCCTCGCAGCATCCACGAAAATAACGCCGATACCATTTCCTGCGACAATACCGACCGAGATTCCTTTCAGAAAAATCTTACCGCATAAAATGTTGTCGCCTCTTCCAGTGCTATAGTTGGATTTATATTCGCTGAACTGGGAGTCATCGGCGATTGCAGCTATAATCTCGCGCACGTTGATGCTGCGATACGGATCAATTGGCATAACCTTGTAAATATGATCATCTGCAACTTTCGGAGGGGTTGTTGGACGACGATCGATAAAAAGCTTCTGGGAAGGATCATAGGATAATAACTCTCTGAGTTTTTGTATTCCTTCATCCTGAGAGCTGACAAAATGATCAGCTCCTCCTGATATGCTGGTATGGATTCTGGCTCCCCCCAGATCTTCCATACTGACGACTTCACCGATGGCGGATTTGACCATCGGCGGCCCTCCCAGGAACGAATAGGAAAGTTTGTCGATCATGATCGATTCGCATGCCAGATAAACTGTATAGGCCCCTCCGGCTGTATTCCCTCCAGTACTGAGCGTGTACTGCTTTAATCCTTTGGCAGACATTCGGCTCATGTTGTAGAAAAATCTTCCGAACTGACCTTGCCCCGGAAATACGCGATCCTGCATCGGCAGGAATCCGCCAGCGGAGTCGCCGATATAAATACAGGGAAGCCCGCATTGGCCGGCGATGTCCTGAGCCCTTAAATGCTTCTTGCAGTTGATGGGATAATATGCGCCTGCCTTTACACGGCTATCATTTGCAATAACAACCACCCAATTGCCATGAATTTTTCCCAACCCGGTGACAAGACCTGCAGATGGAACATCCATGTCGGTCTCATAATTTATACCAAACCCTGCACCCCGGCTCAGTTCAAGGAATTCCGTGTCCGGATCGATGAGCTGTTTTATCAGTTGCCGTATCGGTTTCTTGCCCTGTTTAGTAAGCCGATCGATTTGCTCCTGTCCACCCGGATTATAGGCCTTTTCCCATAATGCATAAATTTTTTCCTCTTCGGCTAACCAATGTCTGTGATTATAGTCCTGTTCTTTATCTTTGCCTGATATTCCATTTGACATTTCGTCCTCCGTTCCCGTTCGCTAATTGGTCAATATGCATAGCTATTCGATTGATTGTGATGAATTCAGGTGAAAAAAATAAAAAAGCCGATTTATGCTGAATTTCTTCGCATAAACCGGCTATCTTAGTAGCTCTGTGCAACGCAGTGGCGCTCTCCGGCGCTCAGTACTCCTGTTTGTTTTTGAGTTTATTCGTATATTGTTATAATTTTCTTACATTTTGGGCATCGGATTTCGATTTTAATAATATGGCCTCTCATTAAAAGCCTTTTACACAGCGGACAACGGTAATCTCTTTGGCTTGCGGGATGGTAGCTTGCCTCATTCTCTTTTTTAAGTTTGATCATAACGATGGCCACTTCGCTTCGCTCTTTTGATTCAAGTGTTTTGACTTGTGATCATTTGGTCCATTTTAATCGCTTTTTATCGCATTGATAAAAAGTTTAGATACCTCGTTTCCCACTTTAATCAAGTCGTATTTACGATCGAAAATGATCCATGGAATGATGATATGATCAATAGATCCGAATAGTAAAGATCGATATGCCTCAGGATCAAGGTTTTTCTTAAATTTTCCTGTGGCTTGACCTTTAACTATAATTTTCTGTATGAGATCAAAAATTTGATCCAGAATTTTGTTGCTTTCAGAGTAGTAGAATTTTTTATTGGGTCGTAGCATCAATACCAAGACCGTTGAATAATCGCGATTATTGTTGTGAAAAGCAAAAATCGTATGAATGATCCTTCTGAGTTCTTCCTCTGGCACGTCTCCACTAAGTTGATTTAAAAGCATGCCGAGTTTGCCTTCAGGAATGCTGATGAGCAGGTTCTCCTTGTTTTGAAAATACTCATAGACAGAACCTTCTGCCACGCCGGCTAAAAGGGCAATTTTTGCGATTTTTGCAGATTTATAGCCTTCCTTGGCAAACATTTGTGTCGCTTCATTGATGATCCGTTTCCTCTTTTCCTCTTTTTTATCGAGCTGAACGTAATCATCCTCTTTCCGGGTAACAGAATTGATGATAAGCTCAAACAGATGCTCAGTCATCTCCAGCGGACTTGGAGCATTTTTAATCGTCCAGTTTATGGCAACATGATCAACCGTACCGAGTATCATATCGCGTAATACGCCTGGTGAAGAAATATTGCATAAAGAACCATTGGTAATGCCTTCCTCAATAATTGTCGTAAAAATCTGACTATAATTTATTAACTTTTCATAAGCGTGTGATTTATAAAATCGAGGGTAAGATCGAGATTCCAAAATGATCTGTATCTCTTTGCGACTTGAGGAATATGCTTTGCAATGGAACCAAACGGCTTTTCTCAGCTTGTTCTCAGTACCCTGAATCCCTTCCAAATGTTCCTTCAGACCTTTAATGCTTTTCGAAAGAAAGTCCTCAATAATCGCAAAAAGAATATCCTCTTTGCTTTTAAAGAAGGTATATAATCCGGAGACAGCAATTTGAGACTCTTTGGCAATTTCAGAGATCTTGGCTTGCTCAAATCCATTCATCGCAAAAACACGTATGGCGGAATCCAGTATATTGGGTCGCTTATTTTGTACATCAGCATTCACGATGGTTATCATATCCTTAAATTATAGATAACAATTACCAAATATCTGGATAAAGAGAAACCAAGATATTGGTTGGATGATTTTGGGAGGTACGAATATTGCTCAATTTCATATAAATTTATGAGTTCAATTCTTATAATATCAAAATATATTTGTCAATAAAATTATTTATTATTATTAATCTATTAATATAATTTATTATAGTTTATAAATTAAATAATGAGTTAAATTATTTACCAGCGGCGGTGCGAAAATGTAAGTAAAAGCCAGCATTGTTTGGTTAGGTTTTTGGGTAACCTTGAAATGGTTGCCTGTCGAGAGGGAATCTGCATATAGCGGATAGACCCTCCTGAGTAAGGATTAGTCATCCGTTCAGTAGCGTATAGACTGAAGGCGTAAGCCGGAAGATAAGCGAGTGTGACGAGGTGAAGGCTGCGGTCCAGCAGGTGAGTGAGGGCATAAGCCCTCACAAGTCCTGTCGTGTCAATTGTCCGGTTCGGACATGTAGCGATGCCGGAGCCTGTGACCGGCAACGGAACATGTACAGCCCGGTGTATAAGGTCCGGTGGCCGGAGGGATATAGTTCCTTGATGGTCAGAACAGTCGGTGGGCCAAGCGAGTATGGGAGCCTGAAGGTTAACGAATGGTTGCAGCCTCGAGAACGTCTCCCCATATGAAGCTGTTTTGTGGGAAAGTTTTCACGAGCCGATCTTCTTACATCTAAGGGGAGGCCGATGCTGAACGGGAAGAAACGGACGATGGCACCGTTGAGTCGTGGCGGGGTACGGACCAGGCGCCTATACAAGGATCGCAGTGATAACGTCGGGAAGGGCCAACCTCCAGCAGGGATTCGCCACAACCTGCGAAGACTCTTGGTACAAGGGGAAAACCGAGACTGAGAGAGGATATTGGTCTGGCGCATGAGCTCGAAGTAGCAATGACGGAAGGGTAATGCCTTCCCATGTGATCCTTGAGGTCACACTGCAAGGGGTAACGCCTTGAGCGGGCGAAGGGGCTCTCGGTAAATGGCGGGCATATGTTGGGGATAATTGTCCGGGCGCAGTACCGGGAAACAGAACCTCCATGATATGTCGAGCGGGTGATATAACTGTTCAATCATGGGGAGTATGCGGGCGAGCGCTTAATCTTCGGATAGGACGGGAAGGTTCACCTGAGAAATGCCATTGCTGCCAACCGGACTCGGGAAATCCGACTGTCCGGGATGAGAGGGGGGCTTGCGGAAACGTGGGTCATGGTGGAATTAGGAACCCACTGCACATACCGAAAGGGTGCATGAATTGGTAACTCTCCACTTAAAACTGCGCGCACCGTATTTCTACCCGACGTCCTGAATCTGAAGCATAGCCCCAAGAATAACTGAATTTTGGGAAAGTGCCGATCCTTTCAAATAGGGCGAGGCCATGCGGTGAGCGCGTTAAAGACGAGCGCAGAGCCGACACCCCGGGGTCAATGACATTGACTTAAGGGAGTTCTCCAGAAAATCACCCCCTCCCTTCATCAATCGCCCTTGCTGTATTTGTTCGCAAGATACAGAGCAATCCCGGACAACGCGGTCAAAGATATCACCATTATATTGGCTTTGGACCAATCCCCACTGCCGGCGCTTGTGTAAATTGCCAGAGGCAGAACGATATACACTGTGGTTTGAAATTCAGAATGTCCCAGCGCATAAGACGCTTGGATGATGTTTTTATCCACGGATTCAATGGCTGCTCTTGCGGTTTTAATCAGCAGGGGAATCGCAACGACAAAAGAGGCAAGTACTGCCGCGTACCAGGTGAACATGATGCTCCATCCGGTCCACTGATAGATAAACTTTCCGATAAACCCGCTGCGTCCGAAGATGACAATCAGATAATAGCCGGTAACTCCGGAGCTAAGCCCCCAGCTATGCTGGGGAGAGTTGAAAAAGCTATGCTATAGTATTTGGAAATCTTTTTTCAGCAAACGGAACAACGTTGATTTATTACCAGAACATAAAATGTGCTGATACTTTTTTGAATGGTATACATACTGCAGAGATGCTTTCAAAAGAGTGATTTTGCTCAAGACAATATATGGGGAGTATTGTGAGCAAAATGTTCAAAGGTAGATGCTGTAGATAAAGAATTATAAAGATCGATATGATATGAATATTGTTTAGCGCCATTCAGGGGTGCAAGTAACAGCCTATGAAAGAAGACGGTGTAGAATAGAAAGAATGAGATTCCTGACCACAGAACAGCATAATGGCCCAGAAAGACCCCTTAAGGGGTGATTATAGTGCCGGTCAAATGCCTTGATACTTGCTAAACGGCTAAGTTGAGCTGAAGATTTAATGATAGATGCACAAGAATACGCCCAAAAAGGTATCAAGCCATTTGACCTGAACTATAGTAAAGAAGCCATTTGTTGAATCCCACATTAAATGGACATTGATATCCTGATTATTTTGAACAGAAAGGACATTTCCCAGATTATCTGGTCATGAGTGGTAACAGGCAATGATGATTTGCCGCCGGATATAGTTTAACGG
>Ga0268283_1000346_pt1 | contig 35333 bp, 34 predicted proteins | sample saktaG_13_FD_190140 | JGI IMG/M metagenome (GOLD analysis project Ga0268283, IMG submission 190140) | Saline water microbial communities from Sakinaw Lake, British Columbia, Canada - sak_2013_06_06_36m | ecosystem: Environmental > Aquatic > Non-marine Saline and Alkaline > Saline ...
ACTTTTAAAATAATAAATGTTAGTATGTGTAAGATTTCTAAAAGCCAAATTATTTTCAGTAATCAACCTGTTCATTACAACCAAATCCTGTTAATAACCCTTATTTTTTTAATCACTGATCAGTTACATCATTTTTAATCAACTGCGTGTATTACCTTTTCTCTTTTTCCCGATTAAGCGTTATGGAACCATGTATTAATCCGGGAACGACCTAATCCTGAAAAATCAATTATTGCATTCTTTCTGGTTAAGAGAATCCTTCAATTCTCAAATTATGCAAGTGAAATTTGGAAATAATTAACCCATAGCTTAATTTTGTATGCGAAAATGTACACTTATTGAGAGTTCTCAGGATAAAAAACGACACATTTATTTAGATGATATTAATTCCGGAAAAATATTTGATTATGTCAATCAAGATCATCGACATTTAAAGAAATTCAAGTTTATCTGTGATCTATTATTAGGGGGACACCATAATACTCATATTTATTCAAATGAAGCAATCGATCAAAAAACAAAGGGTGTAACTGCAATGAAATTCTTTTCCGGACAGGAAAATGATCGAATTTATTGCAAAGAATATGAAACTCCTGATAGCACTCTAATTGTAATTGCATCAGAATTGCTAATGAGAAAGAAACAAAAAGAATTAACACACAGAGAAATTTCAATCATTGAAAAAGTAGGAAGTTATGCGTACGAAATTCCGGAATTCTGAGGAGATCAGGAAGGCTTTCCAGGATCTCCTTGCTTTTAATTCATATGAAGAAGAAATTGAACATGAGGCTCATATGATCATGTTCCGCTTTCTCAGCGAGATTGAGATTCTATCAGAAGAACGAGAGATGACACAAAAAGAGTTGGCACAAAAAATTGGCACATCGGCAAGCTATTTAACACAACTCTATCGTGGCAACAAACTTTTGAACCTGATGACCATTGCTAAGTTTGAAAAAGCGCTGGACATTACTTTTGAAATAAAGGCAAAGCGAAATCCTAAAAAAGAGTCACCATCCAATCTTGTCGTTAACGATCAACTACCCAAAAGGAAAAAACAAGTCCGGTACGAAATGGCTCAGGAACCATCGACAGCCTATTCGAAGAAGAAAAAATTGAAATGAATTTTCGTATAGCTTAGAACTCGTCGGGCAACCTCTTTAACTGCTCATTGGTAAATACCGGCCCATCCTTGCATACATAGGTGGAACCGATATTGCACCTGCCGCATTTTCCGAGGCCGCACTGCATCTTCATTTCGAGGGTGGTGATAATATCCTTGTCGGCAAAACCAAGCTTAATAAGCGACTGGATGGTGTATTTGATCATGATCGGTGGTCCGCAGGTGATCACCTTGGTGTTTTCGATCACCGGCTTTACAACTTCTTCAAGGATTTTAGGCACAACCCCGACATTTGTAGTCCAGGTATCTTCCGGTTTATCAATGGTGAGAACCACTTTCAGGGTTTTGTTATCCTGCCATTCCTTGATTTCATCCTTATAACACAGATCAGCAGATGTACGGGCACCATAAAGGATGGTGAAATCCTTGTAATCGCTGCGGTTGTCAATACAATACTGAATGAGTGAACGCAGGGGAGCCAGGCCTATGCCCCCACCAACAAACAACAGGTTTTTTCCTTTGATATCTTCCAATGGGAACCAGTTTCCGAACGGACCGCGGATGCCTACTTCATCCCCCTCTTCGAGGCTGGTGTGGATGTCGGCAGTCACAACGCCCGCCTTCTTTATGGAGCAGTCAAAGTATCCTTTACGGGTTCCCGAGGAGGCAATACAAAAGGTACATTCGCCTGAGCCAAGGAGTGAGAATTCCACAAACTGACCGGGAAGAAAGGTGAATTTCTCCATCATCCCCTCGTCCCTGAATTTCAGGCGGTAGGTACGGATATCGGGTGTTTCCTGGATGACTTTGTCAACCTTGCAGATCATCGGGACGAGTAACTGTTCCATCGAAGAATTATTGAATTGTTGAATGATTAAATACTAATTACAAAATTGTTCACCCCCACCTGTCACCCTGTTACCTTGTTACCCTGTCACCCTGTCACCTGATTAACCACCTCAAAAATGCTGATGTTCACAGGACATGCCATTGTACATTTACCACATCCCACGCAGAGATTTTCACCAAAACGCTCCTTGTAGTAAACGAATTTATGCATCGCACGCTGTCTCCAGCGGCGGTACTTCGCCGGACGGGGATTGTGACCACCCGCCATCAGGGTAAAATAGCCGTTATTGCAGGAGTCATAGCTTTTGTAGCGAACTCCGGTATCCTTTAACTTTTCATCGGAGATCTTGAAACAGTGGCAGGTCGGACAAACGAAAGCACAGGTGTTGCAGCTTATACAATTACCTGATACATTTTCAAATTCAGGAGTATCGAAGATCTTCGACAATTTTGCATTAACCTCCTTATAATCCATTTTAAGTCGGAAAGATGCTGCGAAGGCATCATACTGCTTTTTGAGTTCGGGTGCTGCGTCTGTTTCCGTGACGCGTGACGCGTGACGCGTGACGTCTGTATTTAAAAGTGCAGAACCTTTTTCCGTTTTTGCCTTGATAAAGATCTTTCCATCAGCGCCATTGACGATGAGTACATCCATGGCATTCAGGTTCTCGACATCATAATCGAGCGAAGTGCAGAAACAATGGGCATCGGCTTTATCGCAACGGGTGGAGATGATCAGGGTATTCTCGCGGCGTTTCTGATAATCAGTGTCGATGTAATCCCAGTTGTAAACTTTATCCAGGACCTGCAATGCGCGGGCATCACAATGTTTTGCACCCAGGATGACCCGCTTTACCGCCAGTGGATCCTCATCCACCTCCGATACATCGGTTCCGGCACTGGTGGCCACATACTTCATCACCTTGGCCGTACGGGGGAAGAACAGGGGCTTGATGCTCTGGGTCTTCGCAATCGGTGACTCGGGGTCGCATTCAGAAAGGTGTGTCACCCGTTTAAAATCAAATTTGCCGAATTTTTCTACCGGGGCATAGGTTTCTCTATCGGCCATGATGGCTTCATAAAACTTCTGCAAGCCAGCTTTATCGGTAACAAATGTTTCAACGTTCATAAGTTCTGGTTCGGATTACATGATAAAATCATCTGGATCTTTCAGACTGTATTTGTAAAAGGCACCTCTGTCCTCGGGTATAACCCCTGCCATATGTTCCTGGAAATTCTCAAAGATCACACTTTCATTCTGCTTATGCAGCAGATGCAGTGGCAGGTGGCTCGGACAGGCTTTCTCGCAGTTACGGCAATCAACACAACGGCCGGCAAGGTGCAGCGACCAGGTCATCAGGGCATGGAAGGCAGCGGAGGTAGTATTGGCCCCGTTATAAAGGGTGGAGGTCTCCTGGTCAATGCAGCATTTTGCACAGTAACACAAGGGGCATGAATGGCGGCATGCATTGCAGCGAATGCAGTTCTCGAAAATCTCTTCGAAATAGGTAGCCCTTTCTGTAAGTGGCTTTTCGGCCAGCGCTGCAATATCCACATTCACCTTGTAGGGTCTCCTGCCGGCCGGGGTACCAAGCAATTCATCGCTCACTACGGCGTCGGGAACAACGCATTCCACGCAGTTCTGCATCTTCTGCCCGGCCTCATCCACTACTCCTTCGCAGCATATTCCGACTACATAAAGATTTTCACGTTTCATCTGGTTTTCGGTAAGCATCAGGTTGAGTGAACGGCTGTCACACCCCTTTACCACCAATCCCACCCGTTTTCTGCGGGTATGATCGGTTTTAAGGTAATTAACCAGGTTGAAAACCGACTTATCGGTGAACACCAGTTTGGATACATCCTGAGGGTCGGTGATCAGCACCGGAACCTGATTGTCGTCGAAACCGTTCATACGGTAACCAACGAACACATCGATCTTGCCTTCAGCAAAAAGCTTCGCCGCAATGTCCTGGATCTGTTTCGTATAGTTCATTTCTTTTCGAAATTTTCTTTTTTGTACAAATGAAGCGGGCCGAGTTTCTTTATGTCTTCGGTCACTTTGGCCACAACCTTCGCGAATTTGGGACCCTCTGCCGCTGAAACCCAGGAGAACTGAATCCTGTTTTCATGGAAACCTACGAAATTCAACAGTTTCTTGGTCACCAGGAAGCGGCGGCGGGCATAATAGTTTCCGGTGATGTAGTGGCAGTCACCCGGATGACATCCGGAAACAAGTACGCCATCGGCGGTGGTTTGCAGTGATTTGATCAGGAACCACGGATCAACCCTCGAGGAACAGGGAACCCTGATGATGCGGATGTTGGGAGGATACTGTATCCGGGAGGTGCCTGTGAGGTCAGATCCTGCATAGGAACACCAGTTGCACAATATGCCCATGATCACCGGTTCCCAGTTGGGAGGGGCAACCAATTCGGGCTTTTCAATGCTTACAAGTTGATCTTTTACTTCTGCTTCCATTAGATTGAAACTATCTCGTTAATGATTTGAGAATCGGTAAAGCCTGCAAGGGTGATGGCCATGCTCCGGCAAACTGCCACACAGGAACCGCAACCCTGGCATACGCCTTCATTGATCTTTGCAACAGTGCGCAGATCCTTTGAACCATGTCCGACTGGAACCTCATCGGTAACTATGGCGCCATAGGGACAAACCTTTACACAGTTCTGGCATCCGGAGCAATATTCGTTGTTAATGGTCGAAACCATCGGGTCCTTCTTCATGGTATCACCGGCAAAGAGGCCGCAAACCTTGGCAGCACACGCAGAAGCCTGCGATACGGTTTCGGGGATATCCTTTGGAGCCTGGGTGCAACCTGCCAGGAAAATTCCTGCCTTGGCTGTTTCCACCGGGCGAAGTTTGGGGTGCGCTTCCGACAGGTATCCGTACTTGTCATAGGAAATACCAAGCAAGCGGGCGAGATCCGGATTGTCCTTCGGCGCGATCACGGCTGTGGCAAGCACCACCATGTCGGCTTCGACCTCCACCACCTGCCCGATCTGTGCATCTTCACCACGGACTATCAGCTTGTCGCCTTTCTTATAAATCTTTGAAACACGTCCCCTGAGATAGGTTGCGCCCGTGTCGACCTGCGCTTTCTTGACAAATTCTTCGTATCCTTTCCCGGCAGCGCGGATGTCCATGTAAAATACATAGGCATGGGAATCGTGTACCTTGTGATGCAGCAAAATGGTATGCTTTGTAGTGTACATGCAGCAAATCTTCGAACAATATTCGATGCCCTTGGCCTCATCGCGCGATCCGATACATTTGATGAAAACGACATTCTTGGGCACCTTCCCGTCGGACGGACGGATGGGCAGCCCGTTGGTGGGACCATTGGCCGAAACCATACGCTCGAATTCAAGCGAGGTGATGATATCCTTGAAGCGTCCAACGCCATATTCTTCATAGGGCTTTGGATCCCACATATCATACCCGGTAGCCACAACCACGGCGCCGATTTCACGTTCGATGATCTCATCCTGCATGGTATAGTCGATCGCACCCGGGAGGCATACTTTGGCACAGATACCACACTTGCCCTTTGTGAGCATGGTGCAGTGTTCGGCATCAATGACCGGCTTGTTGGGTACTGCCTGGGGGAAGGGGGTATATATGGCTTTGCGCTTATCGAGACCCAGGTTGTATTCATTGGCCACCTTCACAGGGCATTTCTGCCAGCAAGCGCCGCAGCCGGTGCAGGTTTTAAAGTTTACGTAAGAAGCCTTCTTCTTTATTTTGACTTTATAATTGCCTACAAATCCTTCAAGTTCGAGTACCTCGGCATAGGGGATCAATTCAATATAAGGATGGGAAGCCACATCCACCATCTTCGGGGTGAGAATGCATTGCGAGCAATCGAGGGTCGGAAAGGTCTCATCAAGCTGGGCCATTTTGCCGCCAATGGAGGGGCTTTTTTCAACGAGCACGACCGGAATGCGTGCATCGGCAATATCGAGTGCAGCCTGGATGCCGGCAATTCCGCCGCCGATCACCAGGGCACGCTTGGTTACAGGTACCGAAATTTCATGCAATTGCTCATTGGCAATGGATTTGGCCACCGCCATGCGGCAGAGGTCCATGGCCTTCTCGGTGGCTGCTTTTTTATCCTTCTGATGAACCCAGGAGGAATGTTCGCGGATATTTGCAACCTCAAGCAGATAGGGATTCATCCCGGCATCGGACAATGCCTTGCGGAAAGTCTTTTCATGCATGCGCGGCGAGCAGGCTGCCACAACGATTGAGGTAAGTTTGTGCTGCACAATGGCATCGCGGATCAAACCCTGCCCCGGATCGGAGCACATGTATTTATATTCAATAGCGTACTTGACCTCCTTGATGCGTTTTACCTCTTCAACAACCTGGGGGACATCCACATAGTCGGCAATGTTTGCGCCGCAAAAACAAATGAAAACTCCTACTCTTGCCATTATTTAACCTCGCTTTCTGCTGGAACAGCTTTGATGGGTTTTTTGATTTTCTCAGGCACGGGTTCAACTTTGCCGATGTTGGCCAATGCCCCTTCAACAGGAATGATATGCTTCGGGAACCTTAACTGGTCGATCGGGTAACCAAATGCAAGGGCCATGAGTTGTGTAAAATAAAAAATAGGGATGTTGTATTTAATCCCCTGCAGCTTTTCAATGTCGGGCTGGCGCATGTCGAGGTTTGACTGGCAAAGGGGACACGCAACCACGATGGCATGCGCGCCGCTTTCTTTCGCCATTTCAAGGATCTTCCCGCTCAGGTTTTCTACCACTTCGGTATTAGAGATCGAAAAGGAGGCCCCGCAACATTCGGTTTTATAGTCAAATTCAGTGGCCGTAGCCCCCAGTGCTTCACAGATCTGATCCATCGAAACAGGGTATTCGGGTGAATCAAATTTGGTGATGTTTTTTGGACGAGTAAGAAGGCACCCGTAATAACAGGCTACCTTCAATCCTGTGAGGGGTTTGGTCACCTTGCTTTTAATGGTCTCCAGTCCGATATCTTCATAGGCGTACTGCAGCATCGATTTTATTTCGACGTTTCCCTGGTAAGTTCCCTCATCGACCACGGTGGTATTGATCCGTTTGGCCAGTTCGGGATTTTCATCCATATGCACCTTCGTCACCTTCATGCGCTGATAGCAGGATGCACAGGCAATTCCCATGGTGCTGTTTTCCAGCTTTTCGGCCAGAACCAGGTTACGTAAAGGGAGTGCTAAGGCCAGGTTCTCAGTCATCACATGGGCAGAGGTGGCACCACAACAGTTCCAGTCAGGAATGTCCTCCAGTTCCACATCCAGGGTTTTGAGTACCAGTTTGAGGGTACTGTCAAATTCCTCACTGGTACCATGTGCAGAACAACCCGGGAAATAGGTTAATTTCTTCATCTTCGGTCAGATTATTTATTCTTTTCCAGTTTTTCGGCAACTTCATACATGCGCTTGATGGCCTTTGCGCTTTTCAGTGGCTTAACGCCAAGGGGTATCTTCCCCTTGAGAAGGGCCTTGGGGGCCAGGTGCATATCTTTGAACAGGTTGCGTGTACGGATGTTGAACTCGGCCATCATGCGAAGTTCATAATTACGCCCATACCGCTTGATCATGGCAAGGAAGATTTCGTGAAATTTACGGATCTCCTTCACTTTTTTAGAATCGTTGATGTAATTTTCTTCGATGGCAAGGTGGCGGACCGCTTCCATAACCGCAGGGATATCGATTTCCCGCGGGCACCGCCCTGAACAGGCTGAACAGGTTAGGCAAAACCAATGGGAGTTGGCCATATAGCATTCATTTTTCAACCCCAGCTTGATCATCTGCATGATTTCGCGCGGAGGAAAATCCATGTATTGCGACACCGGACAGGTGCCCACACACTTGCCGCATTGATAACATTCAAGCACATTGGCCCCGCTCTTGACATTGACGGCCTCCAGAAATGTGTTTTTCCCCTGAGATCCAAGTGTTATCATAGTAAATTTTGTATTGTTAATTAGTTAACAGTACAAAGTTACAAAAAGTTTTTTTTGGAAGTGTTCTAAATTATTTAAAGAAGGTCATCAATGAATTAAACAGGTTTTACTGCCAGCAACCGATCGGGTGAGGATGTACACAACACCCTTCGGCCAGGCTGCTGTTGGTTTTCGTAAACTGATGTTAAAAAAAAAGGCGAGCCTGTATGGGCTCGCCTGGATATTTGTCACGCGTCACGCGTTACGTGTCACGATTTCTATTGTAACGTAAATTTGATTGGTAGGTTGAATTGTACACGAACAGGAACGCCGCGCTGTTTGCCGGGAACCCATTTGGGCATCGACTTTACCACCCGGATGGCCTCTTCGTCGCAACCACCACCGATACCACGGAGAACGCGGACATCGGTGATAGAGCCGTCAACTTCAACCACGAAGGTCACGAATACTTTACCCTGGATCCCTAATTCCTTGGCCTCTTCAGGATACTTGATGTTCTGCTGAAGGTAAGAAATACGGGCCTCTTCACCACCAGGATAACCTGGCTGTTCTTCCACAACGGTAAAAATTTCAGCTTGCTGCGGGGTTTCAATTACTTTGGGGCCTTCATCCTTTACTTCAACAACGACATCTTCGGTTGGAGCTTCAACATTGCCTTTTTTATTCAGATCATCCATATTGGCCATACTTACTTCAATTGTTGTATCTTCTACAACAACCGGGGCCGTGAACTTAACCTTTTCAACCATGGCTTCGGGAGGAGGCGGAGGAGGGGGTGGAGGAGGTGCTTCTTCCTGCTTAATATTTTCGATGGTTACACCAACCTCTTTTTCCTTTTCCCTGATCAGCCGTTCTTTATTGATATAGGCATTGATCAGTGGATAAGCCACAACAACCCCTATCAACAGAATACCGGCGATCAATGAGATGGTCACGAATCTCCTGTACTTTTTACGCAGGTAATATGACCCATACTCCTTGTTCCTGTTTTTGAAAACAATATCCTCCAGCGGTTCTACATACTGTGTTTCAATTGCCATACACTATTTTTTTAACGTGTTAACCACAATATCTCTGATTATTTTGGAGCTGTTTTCAACATTTCCAGTTCTGTAGGCGATGGATCAACCACGGCATAACTGGCAATGTTGCAAATGGCCATTTCGTCGATGATATCAACCATATCCTTATATTTTGCTTTTTCATCAGCCTTGATCAGAACGATAGGGCCTTTCTGATCCTCTTTTTTCATTTTCTTGATCGCGTTATCGGCTGTGGTATCTGCCACTACGGTCTTCCCTGTAATCCGTTTATCACGGTATTCAGCAATTTTTGTAAAAAGGTCCTTGTTCTTGATCAACAAGAATTTCCTGATCCCGTCTTTGCTGAAGTTGGTCTTGACAAGCTGAGGCATTTCCTTGGGCTTTTTGGGGTCTGCAATGCCAATGTAATAATAGACCTTATGACCCTCTGTAAGCAAAATATTCAAGGTTCTGTTTTTCGGAATTTCCGGTCGGTTTTTATCGGTTGGGTCATCCGTTTTTTCAGGCATGGTGATGACCATGACTTTGGGTTTGCTAAAAGCTGTGGTGAGCATAAAGAAGGTAATGAGCAAGCACATCAAGTCGACCATGGGGGTCATATCGATGCGGGTGCTGTGTTTCTTCGCCTGGCGCTTACCACCCTTTTTCCCTTTTTCTTCAACTATTATTTCACCCATACTGGTTTTATCTTTTAGGGATTAAAATCTCGTCACCTTTATTTAGGTATGTCCTTTACAGAAGCTTCGTCCTTCTGAAGGTTGGTAACGAGATTAAATTTATTTACCTTGTTTTCCTGCAACAGGTCCATGATCTTCTTAACCTTGGTGTAGTCCGTTTCGGCATCTCCCTTGATGGCAACTTCGGCGCTCAGGTTGGTCAATCGGGCCATACGAACCCACCATGCCAGCTGGTTGTCAGTTGAATCCATGGGAATACCTTCCTGGAGTTTGTCTCGCACCTTGGGTTCCGTAGCATCAATCCATGCCTTCAGGTTCTTGATCGGCATTCCGAATCCTGCCATTTTACTGAACTTATTCAGCTCCTGCGGAGTAAAGGTCAACTTATACTGTTCGGCCATTTTCTGAAGCAGTTTTTCCCTGAAATGGGTTGAAGTATCCCTGCCATTGTCGATGTTGAAGAAAACCTTTCCGTCCTTTGCAATGTAAATCGTCATGATATCATTGTCAGGGGCCTGCTTTTCTGAAACCGAAGATGGGGTTTCAATGGGCGCGGCTTCCTGCGGGCGAAACGAGGTGGTCAACATGAAAAATGTCAGCAGCAAGGAAAACAAATCCACCATAGGCGTCATGTCTATGTGCGGACTTCGTGCCGGTTGCTTAATTTTTGGCATATTGGTTTCTTTTTAACTATTTGGTTGCTGCAGCAAATGACTGAACAAGACTAAATCCGGCTTCATCAATTTTATAGGTGAAACTGTCGATCTGTGTGGAGAAGAAGTTATACAACACGATAGCCATCAATGATCCGAAGATACCAAAAGCAGTGTTGATAAGGGCTTCAGAAATACCGTTTGCAAGGGCAAGGGCATCAGGAGCGCCGGCCTGGGCCAAAGCACCGAAGGCCTTGATCATCCCGATTACAGTACCCATAAGACCGGTTAACACGGAGATGGAAGCAATGGTCGACAGGATAACGAGGTTTCTTGACAGCATCGGAAGCTCGAGTGCGGAAGCTTCCTCAAATTCCTTCTGGAGGGCAAGAATTTTCTGATCTTTTTCCAGGGTGGTATCATGCTGCAGTGCACGGTAACGCATCAAACCGGCTTTCATTACATTGGCCAATGATCCTCTTTGTTTGTCACAGGCAACAATTGCATCTTCGATTTTGTTGTTGTCGAGACTTGTCTGAAGGTTTTTAACAAACACATTGAGACGGCCTTTTCCTTTTGCGCGGAACAACGTGATGCCACGTTCAAAGGCAAAAATGATGAGAACCAGGTTCAGGGTGATCAGGAACGGAACGATGACACCTCCTTTATAAATGATGGCCAGGTAGTTGCCGGGAAGCGGGTGACCTTCAGGGTTGCCTCCTTCAAAAAAGAGCGGATTACCAAACACATACTTGTAAATGATGTAGGAAATGATGAAGGCGATAATCATAACGCCCACCGTAAACACTGACCTTAAGGCTTCACCAAGGGCTCCGCCTTTTTTATTTGTCTTGCTCATCGTTAAAAAGTTTTAGATTAAAATTGAATGAATTATTTGATTTTCTTACTTAAAGGCCCACAAAGATAAAAAAATATTATACGTTATCAAATAGATATTATTTGATCTTCGTTTTCAACATGTCAATAACCGGTTTCACTACAGCCACCTTTTCGTCATTCGGATTCACAGTGGTCATTCGCGAATAAAATCCCAATGCTTTTTCGGCTTCATCTTTAAGTTTTTGATCGCGTGACCATTGGCCGTAATGATAGAATGCCAGATAATCAAATGATTCGAAACGTTCTTTCATGTATTTCACTGTATCAGACTGGGTTTTTTCAATGAGTCCTTCATAAACCGGAACTGCATAACCAGTAGTATTGAACCCTTTCGCATCCTTTACATCAAGATTCGACTTGGTTCGGGCCCGCCACGCGAAGCCAGGTATGTATTCGGGCTGAAGGGCATTGAAAATGGCCAGGTTGGTGTCGGCATTCACATAATCCTGAAGGCTGTAGTAAACTTTTCCCAGGTTATAGTAATCCATGGGCACAGCCTTCTTTGTGGCGATCTTCAGTTCATAATGTTCTTTGGCTTTATCATATTTTTTAACCCTGGTATAGCACAGGGCGGCTTCTGAAATAAGCTCAGTTTTCGATGTATCCAGTGAATAGGCTTTCATCAGTTGCTCCGCAGCAAGCGAATCCTGCTTGGTCCTGGCCAGTAACCGGCCATAATAGGCATAATCAAGGGAGCGGATCTTCTCGGGTTTTGCATTGGCAATGAACTTTTTAATATACTCCAGTCCCTTGTCGTATTGCTGTGTCTCAAAATAGGAATAGGCCAGCGCCCTGTTTACATCATTGTCGGTGATATCCACCTTGAGAATTTCATTCAGCTGGTTGATGGCTTCATTATAATCCTTTAATTCGATCAGGGTATTTACATACTGCTTGCGTGCGGCCGTATTACGGGAAAGTTCCAGGAACTTTGCGAAATTCTTTTTAGCCTCCTCCGGACGTCCGGCACGAGCAAGCAAAGAGCCAAGTTCACGATAGGCCGGGGCAAATGTGGAGTCCATTTTAACAACATCCTGGTAGTACTGCAAAGCGGTGGTATACTGTCTTGCCCTTAGCCACAATTGTCCCACGCGCAATTTTGCCTCGGGAGAGGTCGGATCCAGCTTCTGGGCAGCGTTATAATTGGCAATGGCCCTTGATCCATCGTTGAGCAGGTAGAAATAAATGTCACCCTTGACGATATATAGCTCCGGGTTCTTCGGATCAAGTTTTTCGGCAGTACGGAGATAGGAAAAGGCACTGGTTGTATCCTTAACACCTGCTATGACATACGATTCAGCAATCTGGACCAGGATTTTAGCCTGCCGGTCGGGTGTCATTTTGATCGTTTTATTTGCTTTCGATGGCAACAAAGCAAGCGCTTTGTCAAATTCTGCTTTCGCTCCAGGAATATCTTTTCTGATCATCTTCAGGCCTCCCAGGCCAACAAAATTCAAAGGATTCGTAGGGTCCTGCCTGATGCCAAGTTCAAAGATCGCTTTCGCTGAATCAGCCTTTTCCTGGAAGGACACATTGAGTGTATCAGAATTGTATTTTTCCATGCAATTGCGGCCATAGTAATAGTAGATGTCCCCGTTGGCGGGTGTTTGCTGGATTAATTGGTTGAACATCGAAGCAGCAAGGGAGAACTGTTCACTTTTGGTAAGTTTGATGGCTGCATTCAGGTCCTGTGAATATAGCCGGGAAGAAAAAGTACATAACAGTATCAGGGCGACAACGACAACAACCGGTCTAGTAAATCTGGGCATAATTTGGTTCTCCTCTGTTTTAATGTTTAATTTCAACTAACCTTACAGGCATTGCAGCAGGTACGAGTCCGGAATGGAGGACAATAAACTGCCCCTTTTCTCCTGCAAGAAATGATGAAAAGCCGTGAGCCAACCCGGTATACGATTGGCGGTTAATGCAATATACGTTACGGGTGAAGGGGTAAGATCCTTCGGCAATGTATCCGGGATAGGGTTTATAAAATTTAGTTCCCGGATCATTATCGCCTTCAAGGGCAATTCCAACAACCTTAAATCTCTTTAGAAAATTATGCGAAACAGTATCGGCTGGATCACTGATCCAGTTCACACTGATCACCCCGATCGCGTTCTTGTTTTTCTCCACGTAATTGATCACCTCTGAATTATTGTTAGCGGCAGAACAGGTGGAGGGAAATGAATCTATGGCAAATTTTTCTTTAAAATAACGCGGGTTCCCCGATTTGAAGTTGTCAAACACCACCCTGATGTCCTTCAGCTTGGATTTGCTGTTAATCTGGTTCCAGGAGGTGATTTTTCCCAGAAAAATCTCCTTTATGCTTTGATAAAACATCGAAGTATCCGGGTTTTCCTTGTTTACGATGAGCGCAATCGCATCGATGGCGATTTTTGTCGTTTTTGGTATATATTGCCTTTCCCTCAGGTAAGCCATTTGTTCGTCGGAAAGCTTCCGGTTGACAATGATCAAGGGGACGGTATCATTCATAAAATCATTGATCACATCAGCCTCTGTTTTGAAGATGGTGTCGATGTGGGCATACTTGTACACTGTCTCAAAAGTGAAAACCTCTGCCTCAGCGAGCAGGTGGTACGAATCATCTATTCCTACCTTGATTGTTCCGGCAGTTGGAGTATCCGTGTTTTTTGAGTTTGAATTCCCGCCACAGGAGGTCATGATGATGAGGCAGATCACCCACGAAGCACTAAGAAACCGGTTTGCGGTCCTATTTTGGCTTTTCATCTCTTAATTGCTAAAAATCAGGAGTTTCTTTTGTTAAAACACAAAAGTATAAAAATTATTATTGTTCTGACAAATTTTATTCTTCTTCGTTTCTCTCCCTGTTTTTTGTCCACAGGCGGGCGATTCGAAAGCTTCCGTAGAGAAACAGGAAAATGGCAAAAATGTACTTGACCTCTTTCGAAAGATATTGGAACCGCGGGCTCACAAGCACGTAAATTCCAAGAACGAAATAGAGCAGGATTACAAACCAGGAGAAATATTTTGCAAACTTTTGCATGTCGATTACCGTTGAACCTGCCAGTAGGGAAGGGTATCCTGGTCAGGCCATTGATTCCAGTAAGCAGGTGTAACAGTCAACCCATCCCTCCTGAAAAGTTTCTTTTCGTAAACGACGATCATGGGATTAAACAAGAGATCGGTCAGTCCGACTACGTAAGTCCCGAGTTCAGTCCCATCTTTTGCTTTTTCCTTTTCCATTTTCACCTCATAATCGTTGAACAGGAGAAGGTTTTTCAAAAACTCAACCCGTTGCTCCGTTGCGCCGGTTTCGACTACGCTGCATCGTATCCCTTCGATCTCCGCAACTATATGCTTTCCTTTAGTCAGTGCCATAATATTTTTTTTTCCTTTCCGCCATTGCAAGGCATTGCTTGCTGGTATCGGGGAAGATTAATACAATCCGAAACTCAGGTTGAAGACCATTTCATAAATAGAACTGGCAAAACCTATGATCACAATACCGGCCACACACATGAGCAGCCCCAGGCGGGTATATCCGTCACTTTTAAATTTGGCGATCGGCTGGTCGCTGTTGTTCAGCAACATGGCCTTGATCACTAACAAATAGTAATACAGAGAGATGATGGTGTTGATCAGGGCGATCAGGACAAGGATGTAATATCCCTGTTTTGCAGCTGCGGTAAAAAGAAAGAACTTACCAAAGAACCCGGCCAGCGGTGGAATACCTGCCAATGAAAAGAGTGCAAGCATCATGACGAGACTGAGGTTCGGGTTGGTACGGTAGAGTCCGTCATAATCATTAATATTCTCTTTCCCTGTACGGTTTGAAATAATTCCCACAACACCGAAGGCTCCCAGGTTCGAAAAGATATACACCAGGGCAAAATAGATGACCGTGGTCATTCCAAGCTGGCTTTGCCCGATAATACCCAGCAGGATAAAACCAGCCTGTGCGATGGACGAAAATGCGAGGAACCGCTTGAGGTTTTGCTGACGCATGGCAAAGAGGTTTCCAACAGTAATGGTAAGAATGATAATGCCATACAGCACCTCGCTCCACATCACGGCAATCTTGTAAAATACCGTATAAAGAATGATTGTGAAAATAAAAACAGCGGCTCCCTTGGAAATCACTGAAAGATAGGAGGCTACATTCACAGGGGCCCCTTCGTACACATCGGCAGTCCAAAGGTGGAAAGGAACAAGGGAAATTTTAAATGCCATCCCTGCAAAAAAGAAAATAAAGGCAAGAATCTGAAGCGGGGTCCCTGTAATCATCGGGGCAACATCAGCAAAGTACATCGTTCCGGTGGTACCGTAAATCATCGATAATCCGTACAATAAAATACCCGACGAAAGTGCAGAGGTGAAGATCAGCTTTACCCCGGCTTCTGCTGACTTTTCCTTCATACGTTCATAGGCAGCCAAGGCAGCAATCGGAATGGTAGCCAATTCGAGCCCGATGTAAAACATCAAAAAATCACCGGATGAAATCATGTAGTTCATCCCAATCAGGGTGGAAAGCATCAGCAGGAAAAATTCGCTTACCTTTTCCTTGTTCTGATCCTGTTTCAGCCAGTCAACCGATTGTATAAAAATGATCAGCACACCAATATTCAGGATATTCTTGAGCATCATGGTGAGCTTGGTCGATTGAAACATGCCTCCGAACAGAACACCGGTCGTTCCGGGGAGAAAACCCAGGATTGTTACGGCTGCCATCAGCAGGATGGCCGGCAGAATAATCTTATGTTTCTGTGTATTGGGCAGAAAAATTTCGACAATCAATAAGATTACTGTGATGGCTATCAGCAGCAATTCATGTCTCATTATCAGCATCGTTCAGTACTTTTTAATTACTTAATAAATCGTAAATCAATGGAGTATCGGGCCTGCAGCCATCAGTTTATGCATGATGGGTCCCAGTCCTCCTGTAATCATATCCGAAAGCCAGAGCGGTGCCATCCCGATGAAGGTGATCCCGAAGATCAGGGCAACAACGCTTATTTTATCATACCATTTGGCATCGGTAATCATCTCAAATTGTTCATTTTTGATTTTTCCCAGCAAAAGGATTCCAACAACGCGGAGCACATATACGGCAGTAACTACAATGGAGGAGGCTGCAATGATGGTGGCAACGCGATGGAAGGTATCTGCATTCTGGAAAGCGCCTACGAAAATGGTCATTTCAGCAACGAAACCGCTGAATCCCGGGAGTCCGAGGGAGGCAAGACCGGCAATGACATAAGCCACAGCCAGAAACGGCATCACCTTCATCAGTCCGCCCATCTCATTGATGAAGCGGGTGTGCGTTCTTCCGTAAATCATCCCGATAAGGGCAAAGAAAAGGGCCGTCATGATTCCGTGAGAGATCATCTGCATGATGGCGCCGTTCATGGCAGTCTGGTTGAACATCAGGATGGCGAAGAGCACCAGGGCACAATGGCTCACCGAAGAATAGGCGTTGATGTATTTAAGATCTTTTTGCCAGATGGCTCCGAGTGCTCCGTAGATGACCCCGATGGTGGCCAGGATCAGGAATATCCAACCAAGCTGATGGGCAGCTTCGGGAAGAAGGAACACGGCAACACGGTAGCAGCCATATCCGCCCAGTTTCATCAGAACCCCGGCATGGAGCATAGAAACTGCTGTGGGCGCCGAGGCATGACCATCGGGTGACCATGTATGGAGGGGAAACAGGGCCCCCAGAACACCAAATCCTACAAAAAGGAATGGAAAGAGAAAACGTTGTACTTCAATGGGGAGTGTTTCCTTTGATATTTTGATCAGGTCAAAGGTTAAAGGTCCGCCATTGGGCGCTGAATTGAAATAGATGCCAATGATCCCAAGCAGAATAAAGGCTGATCCGCCCATAAGCATCAGCGTAAGCTTCATGGCCGAATAATGACGCGGACCGCTTCCCCAGATTCCAATGAGAAGGTACATCGGGATCACAGCCAGTTCATAAAAGAGGAACATGGTGAAAAGGTCGAGGGAGATGAAGAAGCCAAATACCCCCGAGGCCAACAATATGAGTGAGGTGAAAAACTCGCGCGGCAGGTCAACAATATCCCAGCTGGCAAAAATACCGGCAAAAACGACCAGGGCCGTCAAACCGATCATGGCAACCGATACCCCGTCAACTCCAACGAAGAAGTGGATATTGAGGGTTTGATACCATACGTTATCCTGGACAAAAAGGACTTCGGCCAGGTTGCCGGCTCTCCGTTCGGCCAGGTAAAGAAGGATCAACCCAATGGCGCTCAGCAACTGGAGGCCCATCCCCACCACAGCAACCCATTTCACCTGCATGTGGGATTTGCTGAATAGAATACCAATTATGGTGAGAACCGGTATAATGATAAACAGTGTCAGAATACTCATTCTTATATGGTATTAGTTGGTCATTAAATAGGTGAATAACAAGGTAAGCAACACCACGCCCGACACAAATACGAGTGCATATTGCTGGAGCTGACCTGATTGGAACCGCTTGATGCGGTCGGATGCTTCGTTGGTCACATAAGCCATTCCATTCATGGCCCCATCTACGACATGGCGGTCGAACCACGCAATTGGACGGGAAACATAGTTGAAAATGATCTTCTTTGTGATGAAAAGATAAACTTCATCAATATAAAATTTATGGTATGCGGCTGTCGAGAATCCTCCCAAAGCATTATAAATCTTTTCCGGCAGGTTGGTCTCTTTGCGGTAGAACAGCATGGCGGTAATCATACCGGCCAGGCCAATCAGGACAGCAGGAATGGCGATTCCCAGTTCCAGCTCCGAATGAAATGGCATGCGGTCGGATGAGACAAACATTGAAAATGGAATCAAACCGGCAAGCAGGGCCCCCACGGAGAGGAGCATCAGGGGGATCGTCATTAATTTCGACGCTTCATGCGGGGTGTGGTGATAATGCCTGTCATGCCCCCAGAACACCGAGAAATAAAGGCGGAACATATAAAAGGCCGTCAGCCCCGAAACGATCATTTCAACCCAGTATAACATCAGGCTTCTTTCATGACCTGCAGCAAGAATTTCGTCTTTGCTGAAGAATCCTGCCAGCGGCGGAATTCCGGCAATGGCCAGACAGGCAATGAGGAAGGTTGCATGGGTAATGGGTAAATATTTCCGTAAACCGCCCATTTCGTTCATCACATTGCTATGAACAGCATGAATGATCGCACCGGCTCCGAGGAACAGCAATGATTTGAAGAAGGCATGGGTAAAAAGGTGGAACATGGAGGCCATGTATCCCAGTCCTTCATGGGAGCCATAACCAGAAACGCCAAGGGCGAACATCATCAAGCCGATCTGCGACATGGTGGAGTAGGCCAGAACACGTTTGATATCAAATTGTGTGCAGGCAATGATGGCTGCAAAAATGGAACTGAAGGCCCCGACATACATGACCACATCCAGGGCCACGGGAGCGGCGAAGATGTAAATGGGGAACAGTCGTGCCACAAGGTAAACACCGGCAACGACCATGGTGGCGGCATGGATAAGGGCCGACACGGGTGTTGGGCCTTCCATGGCATCGGGCAGCCAGATGTGGAGCGGGAACATGGCCGATTTACCTGCACCGCCCATGAAAATGAAGATCATCGACCAGGTCATGGTTGACAATCCAAGGAAGACGACGCCGCTCCCTGCAGTGAATGCCGGGCTGTTGGCCCCGGTAAGGGTGAGAAAGTCGAAGGTTTTTGTTGAAAAGGAGAGCATCAGAATCCCGATAAGGAACCCCAGGTCGGCAAAACGGGTGACAATAAAGGCTTTCTTGGAAGCCGCGACTGCCGAATCTTTGGTATAATAAAACCCGATGAGCAGGTATGAGGAAACGCCTACAAGTTCCCAGAAGATATACATCTGGAAAAGGTTGGTGGCAACAACCAGGCCCAGCATCGAAAAACTGAATAAAGAAAGCATGGCAAAAAAGCGCATAAACCCCTTCTCGTCCTTCATGTATCCGATGGAATATACATGAACCATGAACGAAACGGTGGTGATCACGATCAGCATCATGATGGAGATAGGATCAAGAAGAACGCCCATGTCGATGTGCAGGGTGTCGGTCAGGTTCAGCCAGCGCATGTTGAAAGCCAGGAACTTTTGAAAGGAGCCGTCGGCAGCCTTTTCAAGCACAAAAAAGTACTTGTACGCAGTGATCAGTGAAAGGATCCACATGACAAACAGCCCTGCGGTTCCGGCTATCCCCGAAACCAGCGGTTTAAAACGGTTCCCGAACAGGCCGACCACCACAAACATGATCAGGGGAATCAGCAGGATCCAGACGGTGTAAGAGAAATCGATCATATACGGTTAGAATTACGGTGTTATTCTAATAATTGTATTCGTGTATTATTCGTTCGTTTGCTTTAAAAAAGGCCTTAGCCATTAGCCATTGGCCATCAGAGCTTTCTTTTTCCCTAATGGCTATTGGCTAATTCCTAATCCCTAATATTTCATTTCATTCATCTTCTCTACATTGATGTCGACCAGGCGGCGGTATATGTTGATGATGATGGCGATGGCCACCGATGCTTCCGCTGCGGCAACTGCAATGATGAAAATACTGAAGAACATCCCCTCCAGGTGATCCGGGTAAAGGATCTTGTTAAAAGCAACAAAGTTGATGTTGACTGAATTCAGGATCAACTCGGTCGACATAAGGATCGTGATCAGATTTTTTCTGACCAGAAATCCATAAATACCGACAAAGAACATGATGGTGCCGGTAATCAAAAACCAGGTTAATGGTACGCCTTCGAACATATTATCTGGGTATTAATTTATTAATCTTTCCGTTTCTTTGCAAGGATGATGGCTCCCACCATGGCGGCCAGCAAAAGGATGCTGATCACTTCAAAGGGCAGGGCATATCCGAATTTCTCAGTACTGATAAGGCTGCGTGCGATCACGCGGATGTCGGTACGTTCGCTTCCCGATGCAACCGCCGCAGGGAAAGTATACTGAAGGATGGTGGCAATTGTAATCAAAGCACCACCGGCTGCCGCCAGGAAAGCAGGGATTATCTTTTTCAGATCCGGCTTTTCCAGTTTTTCACCGATATGACTGGTAAGAAGGATCGAAAAAATGATCAATACCACAATGCCGCCGGCATACAGGGTGAGTTGTATGGCTGCCAGGTAGTTAAACCTCAGCAGGAAATACATGCCGCCGGTCGCCACCAGCACAAACAACAGGAAGGTGGCCGCCCGAAGGATACGCCGGCTGGTCACAGTCAGAATGGAGAAGATGATTATGATTGCCGAGAAGATCGCAAACATCAATTGATTTGGTGTCATTCTACAATATCTTTTATGATGGATGATCCGGGTTGATTCAAAGTCTTGTTCAGTTTCGACCGGTCGAAAACCGCATGTTCGAACTCCTGCCCCCAGGCAAGTGCATCCGACGGGCATGCCTTAATGCAGAGTCCGCAGAAGGTGCACATACCAAGGTGGTAAATATGCTGGTCGATGATGCGTTTCTTTTTGCCGTCGGGCATGTCGATCTTCGCCTGGAGGATCTCGATGGAACCATTGGGACAGGCTGTTTCGCATATCCCGCACCCGGTGCAGCGATGTTCGTTGTGCTCATTGTGCGGCATGATCACTTCGCCCTTGAACCGGTCGTACATTTTCAGGGTCTTCCGGTTTTCCGGGTACTGCTGGGTTACGATCTCCCAGGGGCTGAAGAAATATCTTCCGGTTACCTTCATCCCCGTAAGGAGAGATTTAACCGCATGAAAGATATCTGTAAAGTATGTGAAAAAGCTGTTCATAGTTTTTCTAAAAATGCCAACCCATTAATACGATAAATGCCATGATAAGAATATTGACCAGGTTGATGGGTAGAAGGTATTTCCATTCCAGGGTCAACAACTGGTCGATCCTTAATCTCGGGAAAGTCCATTTGAACCACATCATCACCCAGATCACGAAGAAAGTTTTTCCGATATACCAGATAAACGGAGGGATAAAATCCATGATATGATTAAATCCTGCCCATCCGCCGACATGGAACGGCATCCAGCCGCCCAGGAAAACAGTAGCAGCAATGGAGGCCACGATGAACATGTTCATGTATTCGGCCAGGAAGAAAAAGGCAAACTTGATCCCTGAATATTCCGTATGAAAACCGGCAGTAAGCTCCGATTCGGCTTCGGCAAGGTCAAAGGGTCCACGGTTTGTTTCGGCGGTACTTGAGATGAGGAAAACAACGAAGGCGATGAAGGCGGGGATGTGCCCCTTGAAAATAAACCAGCCATTGGCCTGTCCTTCCACGATGGCAGAGAATTGCATCGTGCCGGCCAGGATGATGATGGTTACCAGCGACAACCCGACCGAAAGTTCATAACTGACGATCTGGGCTCCCGAGCGCATGGCGCCGATAAGAGAATATTTATTGTTGCTCGACCAGCCGGCCAGCAGTATGCCGACGACGCCGAGCGACGAAACGGCAATCACATACAGGATGCCGATGTCAAAATCGATGGCATGAAGCCCCTTTGCAAAAGGGATTGCCGCGATGGCCATGAAGGAGGCACAAATAACAATGAAGGGCGCTATGTTGAACAGCAGATTGTCTGCATTCTTGATATACACCAATTCCTTCATGAGGAGTTTGAAAAGGTCGGCAATGGTCTGGAAAAACCCGTAGGGACCTACCCTGTTAGGCCCGACACGGTTCTGCATGAATGCACAAACCTTGCGTTCGGCATACACCAGGAACAAACCGATCAGCGCGTAAAAGAGCAGTACAGCCAGGCCGATGATGGTCATTTCCACAACAAGCGCCCAGAATGCCGGCAGGTTGTCGTACAGGAATTTATCGATCCATTGGTTGAATGACGTAAAGTCGTAAATGCTAAAATTCATAGATATGTTTTATTATCTGTCAATATCCGGAATTACAAAATCCATGGAAGCTCCAATAGCAACCAGGTCAGCGATCTTCCATCCGCGGCTTATATGGTCAAGCACGTTCAGGTTGGATAGGTTTGGTGAACGAAATTTTATACGGAATGGAGATTTGTTACCATCGCTTACGACATAAACACCGAGTTCGCCCCTGGCTGTTTCAACCCGTTGGTAATACTCACCGCCAGGAAGTTTGAGCACGGCCTTCATTTTTGCAGAGTAATCACCGGCAGGGATATTATCGATAAGTTGCTCTATGATTTTCATCGATTCGAGCATCTCATGCATCCTCATACTGTAGCGTTCGAAGGTATCGCCTTTGGTTCCCAGGATTTCCCTGAACTCAACTTTATCATAAACGCCATATGGGTGACGTTTGCGTACATCGCATGCAAAACCGGAGGCACGGCCTGAAGGACCTGTAACACCATAGTTAATGGCATCTTCCCTGGTAAGAATTCCTATGCCTTTGGTGCGCTCCTGCATAATAATATTGCCTGTGAGCAAATTATCATAGTCTTTGATCTTTTTGCGGAAATATTTAATGAAAGCTTTGACATTTTTCTGGAAATCAGGGTGAATGTCCATCATAAGTCCGCCCGGGGTATAATAGCTGTGAAGCAGGCGGGAGCCGAATGACTCTTCGAAGATGTCGAGAATCTTTTCCCGGTCTCTAAGTCCATAGAAGAAACATGTAAGGGCGCCCAGGTCCATGCCGAAACTGCACCACCACAATTGGTGTGAGTTGATACGGGTCAGTTCGTCGATAATGGTTCGGATGTATTTAACCCGATCGGGCACTTCGATCTCAAGGGCTTTCTCAACCAGAAGACAAACGGCGTGGTTGTTGATGTGGGCCGAAAAGTAATCCATCCGGTCGGTAAGATGGATGATCTGGGGATAGGTATCCTTTTCACACATTTTCTCGATGCCGCGGTGGATGTAGCCGCAGTGAGGCTTCAGACTTTTAACGATCTCTCCCTGGAGTGAAACAACCAACCGTAATACACCATGGGTAGAGGGGTGTTGCGGCCCCATGTTAATATGGTATTCCTCCTCCTCGACATTCTGGACAGGCAGGTGAATGACTTCTTTCATACCTTAAAATTCTACGATGTTAACTTCATCAATATAATCTTTACGGAGCGGGTGGCCGACCCAGCCTTCTTCGAGGAAGATCCTCCGCAAGTCGGGATGGTTGTTGAACCGGATACCCAGCAGGTCGAAAACCTCCCTTTCGGGAAACTCGGCGGTTCTCCAAATGTCACATACCGTATCAACGGCTCCGTTCACACGATCTTCCGTTCGCACTTTGAGTTCCAACTGATGCCGGTGGGTGGTCGATTCAAGGTGGTATACCACCTCAAGGAATTTCACCATGTCGACCCCTGTCAGGCAAAAGAGATAATCGAATGCCAGGTCGGATTCGGATTTGAGTTTGAATGCCAGGTCATGCATTTTTGCCGGCGGAATGATGAAGGTAAGAAATTGTTTATTTTCCTGGTATTCTGCGTCGGGAACCAACCCCAGAATACGCTCCTTCAATACTGCGTTATCCATCTTGGGAAATTATCTATTTTAATTCAACAGTTTGTCTCGGACTTGACATCGATTCCAGCCTGATCTTGCGCTGGAGTTGCATCACGCCGTAAAGCAGGGCTTCAGGACGTGGCGGACAGCCGGGAACATATACATCGACGGGGATTACGTGGTCGACACCACGCACAACGTGATAGGAATTATAATAAAACGGGCCTCCGGAAACTGCACAGGCGCCCATGGCGATCACATATTTTGGATCCGACATCTGGTCATATAACCGCTTAAGGACAGGGGCCATCTTGTTCACAATGGTTCCGGCCACAACAATTACATCGGCCTGCCGTGGCGAAGCCCGGTAAACTTCAATCCCGAAACGGGCAAAATCGTGACGGGAAGCTCCGGTGGCCATCATTTCGATACCACAGCAACTTGTTGCAAACGTCAATGGCCAGATTGAGTTGGATCGCCCCCAGTCAATCATGGCATCAACCGTTGTCAGTAAAATATTTCCACCGGATTTCTTAAAAAGTTCAAGGGTTTCATTATCGCGGAAATCCGCTTCCTTCATGTTTTTTATTCCCATTTCAAAGCTCCTTTCTTCCAGGCATATAGCAGGCCCAACCCCAATACGAAAAAGAAAATGACGATCTCAATGAAGGCAGTCATTCCCAACTCTTTCATCACCACAGCCCAGGGGAAAATGAAAACACTTTCAACATCGAACACAAGGAAGATAATGGCGAACAAATAATACCCCACGTTGAATTGAAGCCAGGTGAGCCCTTCAGTGGGAATGCCGCATTCATAGGGCTCGGCTTTTTGAGGATTGGTTGAGGTGGGTGCAACAAAAATGGAGAATACAATGGCAAACCCCACCAGAAAAGCCCCAACGATAAAGAAAAGAATCAGACTTTCAGCACTCATAGTGAATCTTTTAACAGAGATGGGCGCAAAGTTAAAAATTAATCTCAAACAACCTAACACGACATCCAATGCCGATTCCGATAAATTATTCTACTTCATTGATTATGTGCAATATAATAAAATGACACTGTCAAATATCAAGGAATAGATTGATATATGTCAATGTGATATTTAAAACAATAAATGAAAAAGATGGGCTACCTGTTGACCAATATTTTACGGACTATCCGTTGTTCGGAATTTCTGATTTCCAGGAAGTAGACTCCATCTGGCAAAGGGCGGAGATCTAATGTTTGTTCATAATTTTTATTCACGATTACTTCAATTGGCTTTCCAATGTACTGGCCCAGCCAATTACAGACAAACAGGGTCATTCTTTGCGGAGTTTGAGTTGCAATGGAAACCTTGAACTTTCCATTGTTTGGTATAGGAAATACTTTTACGGAAATGGTCCTAATTTCTTCAATTCCGGTTACAATCACATACTCATGATTTGAAGTGTCGGACGGACATACGTTTAAGGTGACAATACTCCAGTACCAGCCGGTCAGGGTAGCAACATGAATTTGTCCGGTAGCCCCTGAAATGGGATTGCCTTCAAAGTACCACTGGTTGCCATCCGGGGCAGAGCTTCTCAGGGTGTCACTGCTGGAAGTAACCACCGGAGCTGGAGGCACCGGGTTTACAGTCATGGTAACCTGGTTTGATGTGGCTGGATTGCCCGTTGCACAGGTCAGACTTGAAGTCATCACGACATAAATCACATCGCCGGATACAGGGATATAAGCATAGATCTCATTGTTGGTGCCGACATTGGTCCCGTTAACATTCCACTGGTATAAGGGAGCCGGACCACCATTGGTTGGTGTGGCTGTAAAGGTGACTGTATTCCCCGTACATGCCGGATTGGAAGAGGCTGATACAGCAACACTGGCTGGCAGACTTGAATTGATGGTCATAATAATTGTATTCGAGGTAGCCGGGTTCCCCGATGCGCATGGCGCTGCATTGGAGGTCAGGATACAGGAAACCTCATCATTGTCTGCAGGAATATAGGAATAAACCGGGCTGTTGGATCCTGTGTTGGTTCCGTTGACCCTCCACTGGTATATTGGGGCAGTTCCCCCATTGGTTGGTGTGGCTGTGAAAATGACGGTATTCCCGGGGCAAACCGGGTTTGCAGACGCTGCAATCCACACACTGACGGGCAGTTGTGGGTTCACTGTCATGGTTACAGCATTGGATGTGGCTGGATTTCCTGTCGGACAAGTTACATTGGATGTCAATACACAGGTAACTTGGTCATTGTTGGCCGGAATGTATGAATAGGTGGCATTGTTGGTTCCCACATTGGTCCCATTGACTATCCACTGATATTCCGGGGCTGTGCCGCCATTGACCGGGGTGGATGTAAAGGTAACCGAAGCGCCGGCACAAACAGGATTGTCCGAGGCTGCAATCGATACACTGACCGGGAGATTGGCATTAACGGTCATGGTTACCGGATTGGAAGTGGCCGGATTACCTGAAACACATTCTGCATTAGAGGTCAACTGGCAGGTAACCACATCATTATTTGCAGGATTATAGGTATAGGTTGGAATGTTGGTTCCCGCATTTGTCCCGTTAACCTTCCACTGATAGGAAGGAGCCGTTCCGCCATTGGCAGGCGTGGCCGTGAAGGTGACCGGAATGCCGGCACAAACCGGGTTGGCTGAGGCTGAAATGGAAATGCTGACCGGCAGATTCGTACTAACAGCCATGGTTATTGCGTTGGATGTAGCCGGACTTCCCGTCGCACAGGGAGTTGCATTGGAAGTCATCAAACAGGTAACCACATCATTGTTTAACGGAACATAGGCATAGGTGACACTGTTGGTTCCCACATTGATTCCATTGACCTTCCATTGATAAACAGGGGCCGTGCCTCCATTGACGGGTGTGGCCGTGAAGGTTACGCTTGTCCCGGGGCATACCGAAGTGGCTGAGGCCGCAATGGATACACTCACTGGCAGCAGGGGGTTGACTGTCATGGTCACCGTATTCGATGTGGCAGGATTTCCTGTCGGGCATGTTGCGTTGGAGGCCAATACACAGGTGACCAGGTCATTGTTACCGGGTGTATAAGTATAGGTTGCGGTGTTACCTCCGGCGTTGTTTCCGTTGACCTTCCATTGATAGGATGGGGTAGTTCCTCCATTAACCGGTGTTGCGGTAAAGGTGACTGAGGTACCTGTACAAACCGGGTTTGCTGAAACAGCTATCGATACGCTGACAGGTAAAAGTGGGTTAACAGTCATGGTTACAGCATTGGATGTAGCCGGATTACCAGAAACACATACGGCATTTGAAGTAAGTATGCATGTAAGTAAATCATTATTTACCGGGATATAGGTATAGGTTGCAATGTTGGTTCCTGCATTTGTCCCGTTAACCTTCCATTGAAACGATGGGGTGGTGCCGCCGTTCGTCGGTGTGGCCGTGAAGGTGACCGAAGTGCCCGCACAAACCGGGTTGGCCGACGCTGAAATTACTACACTGACCGTCTGATTTGCATTCACAACCATGGTAATTGCATTGGAAGTCGCCGGACTACCTGTTGCGCATGGCGTTGCATTTGAAATCAGCACACAGGTGATCACATCATTGTTTGACGGAATAAAAGCATAGGTTGCACTGTTGCTGCCAGTAATGATACCATTGACCTTCCACTGATAAACAGGGGTTGTTCCGCCATTGGTGGGTGTTGCTGTGAAGGTGACTGATGTCCCTGCGCAAACCGGGTTTGCTGAGGGGGCAATCACCACGCTGACAGGTAATGCAGGATTTACAGTTACCGCATAGTTTGGCGAAGGAGTTCCTGAACCGCAGGTATTGGAAGGAGTTACAGAGACATTTCCGGAGGAGGCAGAACCCGACACATTAACGGTAATGACATTGGTACCGGAACCTGTGGCAATGTTAAAGCCGCTTGGAAGAGACCATGTATAGTTAGTGGCATTGGTAACTGCAGCCACGGAATAGGTGACCCCATTCGCTCCGGCACACACCGCGCTTGATCCGGTAATTGAGCCTGTGGCACCGACTGCGAGACTATTAATTGATCCATTGATATAGTAAGATGCGGTCGGGTCGTCAATCATTGCATACCCGAATTCATCGGCATATTCACAGTCCTGACCACCTCCTGATGTGTTATTGAAGGTGAAGTTTGTTGATCCGCCAATATAATTCATTGTAAGTGTCAAAAGTGTTGCATTTGCAGGAAGGGTAACAGGTGTTACATCTGCCCACACAACCATAATCTTTGCCAGGGTGGGGCTTATGGGATTTGAAGTGATGCTCATTCCAGCCAGAGATGAATGTCCGACTGCACTTGAAAAAGTTGCTTTAGTCGGGTCATACTCAATTGTGAGTGTGATGGCACAGATACTGGTAAAGCCATTAACAGTAATCGGGACATCCGTATTCGAAGAAGGACATGCCAGTTTAATGGCAGCAGTAGTGACGGGCGCATTTCGGGCAAAAGAATTAAAGCCGAAGAGCAGAATAAACATTATCGATAAAAAACTAAAAATTCTGACAAGTGATATCCTCTGCATATTAATTGATTTAACGTTATTCACTGAGTCATCAAAAGTAAGAATATTTAAGATAAATTCATCGCATCGGCAGGCGGTTATTTAACATGCTATTTCCTTGATCTGTTTAATACGGCATGTTAAAGGTTTATTGTGTTATTTCATGCAGTCGGTTAAACCTAAAACTATTCAGTACAAAGTGCTTCCGCACACCCTCTCGTTTACTCGGTGGGAAACGATCAGGGAAAAATGGAACTATCGTTTACTCCGACTGACGGCCAGCCCTCTTTTTTACCCCGGGAGACTCAGCCACAGCTGATGACGATTTAACCAAGCGGGAGATTTACCTCTACGCGCGTACCGGCAGCATTTCCCTCAGCATCAAACAGGTCAACCATTGTAATACTGAAGTTACCGGTCTTTCCGCTCTCATTCAGCAGGCGAATCCGGGTATTGGTGATGTCGATGCCTATGGAATTATGTATTAATCCCTCTTTTTTCTTTAGCTCGCCTGCTTTCTTGCGGCCAATGCCATTGTCTTCGATAATAACACGGTACTGGTTTTCATTGACCTTTTTAACCAGTATGCGGAGCACCCCGGCCACTTTGAGTTTCAGAAGTCCGTGCTTGATTGCATTTTCCACAAACGGCTGAACGATCATAGGCGGTATCATGGTTGTGTCGAGCGGGAGATCCTCGTCACATTCCATCCTATTGGTAAATTGTCCTTCAAACCGCATCTTTTCCAGCTCTATATAAAAATTCAGGAATTCCAGCTCTTCTCCCAGGGGAACAAACTCCTTGCTCGCATTTTCTAAGGTCTTTCTCACCAACTTGGAAAACATGGAAAGATAATAGAGGGCTTTGTCAACATTGTTAGTTAAAATATAACTCTGGATGGAGTTTAAGGCGTTGAAAATAAAATGCGGATTCATCTGTGCTTTCAGGGCTTTCATCTCCCTATTATTGAGCTCAAGACTGATCTCCGCCTTGATCTTTTCCTGACGTCTTACCTGTTTCATCCTCAATCGCCATGCAGATATCGAAATCCCTATCAGCAGGATAACCACGAGCAGGATAAACCACCAGGCATGATAGAAAGGTGGCCTGATGATGAACTGGTAGCTCAACCGGCTTACCTGACTGTAATCAATCGGGTTGTAGGATTCAATTTCAAAGATATACCTCCCCGGCTGAAGCATGACAAAAGAAGCGGTACGATCGGCTGAAAAAAGACTCCAGTTCTCTATCGCCGGTAACAACCTGTAACGGAACTGTTGCCGATCGGCATCAAGGTAATTCAGCACGTCGAAGGAAAACTTCAGGTTGTTCTGTTCATGTGAAAACTTCATCATTTCAGTTGGAGAACCAAACCATGGATCAACTTCATAATCTGCAAGTTGATCCAATGGAGTGTTGTTGATTTCCATCCCGGTAAGCATGAGCTTCACCTTATGCGAAGGATTCTTAAAAAGTAACTTCCGGTTTATCCGGCACAGCTCATGATCAGCTGCAATCCAAAGATCTCCCGATGTATCAACAACCGCGGCGTCAGCGTTGGCGTTGAAATATCCTGTTTCGCGGGAGTAAAACCGCACCTCTGCCTTTCCTGTTGCAAAAAGTTTATTAAGATCCACAAGGTTCAATCCTGCATTGGATCCGATGTATAAAACCCGATGACGATCGGTCTGAACCCAGCGGATACTCTTCCCTATAATGCCATCTTTACCGTTCATCCTGAACAGCACCTTCAAATTATCACCCTCCAGCGTGAAAATTAAAACCTCCCCATTATTCGCACCTGCAATCACATTGTGTTCCCCGTCAAAACACACATCATTTATGCTCTTTGGAAGGGTAGTGTCAGACTTACAGAATGCGTAATTCTTCTGTCCCATGGTTAGGTAAAGCCCCCCTATACGGCTGGTGCTCCATATCTCATCTCCCCTCGAGATCATCTGGCTGGGCCGGTCAGGGGAATTATCCCTCTCGGCTAAATAAAAATGTCGTTTTGGATACCTTATTTCAGGGAAAATCGCACATTTATTTAATGTTACGTTCCAGGATGAGGATCCATATAATGTGTCAGACCTGTCAAAGGCAAAAACCCAGTTGTGTCCGATGACAGGTATCACTTCTGGTATTTTCCCCCTATCCCCGTCCTTAAAACGGATCAGTCCAAACCCTCCCGAGATATAAATATTGTGATGTGAATCTTCTTCAATACCATGATAACAAATGGCGGTTGTATCGTGCTTATTCTTCAATAAATCCCTCATAATACGTGAATAAACAGCTGGATCGTACAGTGATTTTGAAGGAATCGTGTCATCTGTACCAAATTCATCACTCACTCCCCCATACGGGTTCGGATAAGGGTATTTCCGCTCAGCAATCAGCTTCTCATATTTTTCAAACGATCCGTCTTTATCCAGATAGCACGCATTTAACAGGGGCAGGAATTTCAGGTTAGCCTCGTAATGGGCCAATTTGATTTCACTTCGGGGGTAAACAATAAATCCCTGATCCCCGTTTTTCCTGAAAATCCCTCTTGATGTGGCTATCCACAGGTTATTGTACCTGTCGGAATGGATATCATTAATTTTCATGGATGAAAGTCCGAACCATGACGGACCATACCATTCAAAGCAAGGCAATGGCATCCTGTAAAGCCCCTGATGAAGTGTCCCCACCCACAAAACATGGAATACTGAATCGTAGGAAACTGCCCAGACTCCGGGATCGGATATCCCGTGGCTTTTACTGAAAGGAATAATTTTTTCCCCATCGTATCTAAATAATCCTCCCGGCATGATAGGCAGGACGGGTGGTTCTGCCCAGGCCGCAATCCAGATATTTTTTTCATCATCGGCAGCCATGTGAAAGACCTGACCAAGACTATCAAAGGATGCCTTTACCCCCCTGTTTCTTATCTGGATGCCATTTCTTCCCCAACCCCAAATGGTATCGCCCTTCTTTCCAACGACAGGAGAACAAGACAGGCTGCCATGGTAATTTTTAGGTTCCGGTACTTTTTTAATCTGATGGGATGCCGGGTAATAGTTGTATACCTGATCCATGCCATAGGCATAGGCCTCAATGCAGTCCTGTTTTTCTATAAACCCGAGCACAAAATAGGTCTCCGTTTTGCTATGAATTGCTGAAGCACTGAGTGAATAAAAAAAATTCCCATCAAATGCGCTAAAACCTTTATTGGTTCCGACAAGCAGGATATTGAATTTCTTCGACCACCACACCCGGCGCACATCGTTGCACACAAGTCCTTCCCTTGTCGTGTAGTTTGTGAATTTTTTGCCGTCAAACATGGAGATGCCGCCTCCCATTCCTCCTATCCAGAGGTTCCCTTTATTGTCCTCGGTGATGTCGAAAATATTTTCGGCAGCAAGTCCGTTGGAGGAATTATATACCGTGAATTCACGGCCATTGAACCTGGTGAGGCCCGCACTGGTTCCTATCCACAAAATCCGTCTCGAATCCTTGAAAACAGCCCTAACTGTGTTGCAAGGAAGCCCGTCGTCAATCGTAAAATTCCGCGCATAATATTGCTGGCTGTATAAACTGATTGAACCAGTAATAAAAACAACAATTCCAACGATCTGAAGAAAACCTTTCGGGAAAATATACGGGCCGGGACAGAAATTCATGACTCAGCCCTTAGCTTTAGTGAGCGCTTTTACAAACTCCTCATTCCTCCGGGTAGCAATCACCTTAAGCTTTTCGGGCAGATCCAGTTGAATGATCTTTTCAAAGGTCACCCTGGCTTTCGCTTCATCGTCGATGATGATGCAGGAAATCATAATGTCTCTTTTTAAAATCAAAGATAATCTATTTTTTCTGCTTTCATAAAAGACTTAGGGAACGCGGCATTTTGGCAATGAACGCCATGTTTAACCTGATAAGCGCAATTTTTCCGGAATTTTTCATTTGACAGCCATTGCCGGATTTTCACAGGAAACTTCTATCTTTGATCATACGAAAATGGAATAATATGAAAAATTTCATGATTTTCCTGGTCCTGACCCTGGCTGTTGCCTGCAGGCCGAAGGTTCCTGCCGAAATGCTGGCTTGCTCAAAATGGATCGACCTCACCCACGATTTCGATACCAATACTGTTTACTGGCCTACGGATGAACCCTTCAGGCATGATACGGTTTTTTACGGAATGACCGGGAAAGGCTATTTTTACTCTTCATTTAAATTTTCGGCTGAAGAACACGGGGGAACCCATTTTGACGCCCCGGTTCATTTCGGACAGGGCCAGAAATTCATTCACCAGGTTCCTGTCGATCAGCTTCACGGACCGGGTGTTATTTTGGACGTGACAAAACAATCAGCCAATAACCGTGACTATCTTGTTTCTGTAACCGATCTTGAGAACTGGGAGCGCCTGAACGGAAAAATCCCCGGCGGAGCCATCATCCTGTTAAACACCGGATTCGGAAAATACTGGGAAGATCATCTGAAATATACCGGTACCTTAAAAAAAGGAAAAGAGGGCGTGGAATTTCTCCACTTCCCTGGATTAGATCCCGATGCCGCCCGCTGGCTTGTCGAGAACCGCAAAGTCAAGGCCATCGGTCTCGATACCCCGAGTATCGACTACGGACAATCCAAGGATTTTAGAACCCATCGCATCCTGTGCGCAGCCGGACTTACCATGTATGAAAACGTAGCAAACCTTGATCAGCTTCCGGCAAAGGGAGCGTACATTGTGGCCCTGCCGATGAAGATAAAAGGAGGAAGCGGCGCCCCGGTGCGTATTGTGGCCATTATCGGAAAATAATCAACCCCCTATTTATGGAACGCCCTTTATTCATCTTCTTTTTTTCCGGTACAGGCAATGCCTGCAATGTTGCACGATGGTTTGCAGACACGGCACAGCGCAGGAATATTCCGGTCGAGACAACCGACATTGCAAAAATTGACCGAAAAAAGATCCAGCCCCTGCCACCCTCATCGCTGGTGGGTTTTGTCTCTCCCACCCACGGGTTCAATTATCCACCGGCCATGATGTATTTTATTTTTCGTTTTCCGCGATCAAACGGGAACCGTGCGTTCCTGATGAATACCCGGGCCGGTTTGAAACTTTCGAAATGGTTCGTTCCCGGGCTGAGCGGCATCACGCTCTGGCTTTCAGCCCTGGTACTGCTGTTGAAGGGATACCGGATTGTAGGGCTCCGCTCCATCGATCTGCCCTCCAACTGGATATCCTTCCATCCCGGGGTGAAGGAAAAGGTGGTCGAATCGATCTACGCGCACTGTAATAAGATAACCATCACCTTTGCGTCCAAAATCCTTGACGGCAAAAAAGTATTCACCGCCTTCCGCGACATCATCCAGGACCTGCTGATCTCACCGGTGAGCATCGGATACTTTTTCGTCGGGCGGTTCATTCTGGCCAAATCTTTTTACGCGACGAATGCCTGTGATAACTGTGACATTTGTATTGACAACTGCCCGGTGAAGGCTATTCTCAAGGTAGATAACCGACCCTTCTGGTCATACCGCTGCGAAAGCTGCATGCGTTGCATGAACAACTGTCCTAAAAGGGCCATCGAAACAGCCCATGGATACATCATCGGCATCATGTGCCTGATCAATATGGGGATCATTGTCTGGTTCTGGCAAGGGGTGGGCCGGTTTATCACCATTCCATCAGACAATGGCTGGGCCAGGTTGGGAGTTTCCATTACAGGCTGGATCCTTACCTTTGTAGTCATGGTCCTTTCTTATCGTATTTATCACTACCTGCTTCGGATTCCTGGCATCCGGCAAATTTTTTATTACACCTCCATTACAAGATATAAATTCTGGCGGCGCTATAAACCATCACGTACCATGATATCAAAATTGTAATGATATGATCCTCCTTGAAAACACCATAGTTTCCGATGAAGTAAAAGAGACCTTCTTCTGCTGCGACATGGCAAAGTGCAAAGGTGCCTGCTGTGTGGAGGGTGACGCCGGAGCTCCCCTTGACGAGGAGGAGATCTCCCTGCTTGAAGATTATATCGATGAGATCAAGCCTTTCATGGTTCCTGAAGGAATAACGGAGGTGGAAGGAATGGGGGTGTTCGATTATGATGCCGAGGGAAAATTTGTCACTCCGCTGATACACGGGAAAGAGTGTGCCTTTGTCTATTTTGAGGATGGAATGGCCCGGTGTGCCATTGAAAAGGCCTTCCAGGAGAAAAAGATCCCTTTTGCAAAGCCCATTTCCTGTCACCTTTACCCCATCCGGATTAAATCAACCCCGGTCAACGACCTGCTCAACTATCATAAATGGCCCATCTGTCAGAAGGCCCTGGTTAAAGGACATCATGAAAAAATACCCCTTTACCAATTCCTGGAAGGGGCATTGATCCGTAAATATGGCCGAACCTGGTACAATAAACTCGTTAAACTACTGCGGTAGCGCCGCCGCTCAGGGCCAGGGCCGCTCTTTTGGCAGTGGCCATGGTCGCAAATTCCTTATCCATCATAAATTGACCACCTTTATCACTGCCGGCCAGCTTGATCTGGTCGAGAATATTTCGCACGGTGCTCTCCTCTTCAATTTGTTCGGTAATATACCACTGCAGGTAGTTTGCCGTTGTGAAATCCTTCTCCTTGGTGCAGGTGGAATAGAGTTCATTGATTGAGGCAGAAATGTACTCCTCATGCTTCAGTACCTGCTGAAATACATCGGGCAACGATTTGAATTTCGCATCGGGCGCTTCCAGGGCAGGAATGACAGCAGTTCCGCCACGGTCGTTGAGATAATGAACCAGTTTGAGCATATGGATACGTTCCTCCTCCGTTTGTACATAAAGCCAATTGGATGCACCCGGGAAACCATTCCGTTCAGCCCATGAGGCCATTGACAGGTATATGCGTGAAGAGTGCTCTTCGCGTTTGATCTGCTCGTTTATCGCTTTTTCAACATTATTGATGATCATAATTTATATAATTTGAATAAATACAAAGTTAATGAATATTTCTAATAATAATTCTCTTAGTACATGACATTTTTTTAACTATCTGATTATCAACATATAATGTTAATAACTTTATCATAAAAACATCAACAATATGTAGTTAAGGCCTTGAATATCATTATCTTAGATTAAAGTCTCACCT
>Ga0268283_1000347_pt1 | contig 35325 bp, 55 predicted proteins | sample saktaG_13_FD_190140 | JGI IMG/M metagenome (GOLD analysis project Ga0268283, IMG submission 190140) | Saline water microbial communities from Sakinaw Lake, British Columbia, Canada - sak_2013_06_06_36m | ecosystem: Environmental > Aquatic > Non-marine Saline and Alkaline > Saline ...
ATTGCTTTCTCATAGCCAAACTTCTTGATGATTTCTTCTGCTGAACTTCTATTGGTTTTATTTCCGAAACTTATAAGGGGATTGATAGTTTTAAATTCGTTTATAAGATTTACAATTTCTTGATTTTTAGATTTTTCCGCATCCGATGAGGATGCAGTATCTATACTACTCTCTTCTATACTACTCTCTACTATACTACTCTCTACTATACTGGTTAAACATTTGTTAAACTTTTGTTTAACATCAATATCCATCGGAGTTATAGTATATTTTCCGTTTTTTACCGCCAATTGAGACCTCTCGTCAATATACTCTGTTTGTGTTATTCTGTTTTTGTCTAAATAGTTGTTTTTTTGCCATTCAGTTATTACCACAACCCCACTCGGAAAACTGATTAAAAAGTTTTTGGCTATAAGCACTTTTATATCATCCTCGTTCCCTCCGTGTATTCTCATAACTTTTTTATAAGAGACAAACCCCTCGTCGTCAGCTTCCATACCTAGCAGAAAATAAAGAGCTTTTGATCCCATAGATAAGTCCATAAACTTATCCATGTCTATAATAGCCTTATCAAACATCCTTTTTTTAGCCATAATATTTTTCAATTCAATAATCAAAAAAGCCGAACGGTTTAAAATGTGTGCTAACTCCTGTTCAGGGGAGCAAAGGGATTAACCTTTTCACATTTCAAACCTTTCGGCTCATTCGATTATTGAACATTTTTAGCATTATTTAAACTTCTATAATCATTATAACTCTAGTTAAAATTGGTGCAATAGGAATGGATGTGGAAAACTATTGGCTTTTTTATTTGCTTTCTTTTTAAATTGGTGCTAAAATAAAGCTAAACTATGATTAAAAATTACAGCGACTCAGACAATTCAATTTCTACACAAGACAAAAAGCAAAAGCTACTTTGTAAATTTAGAACGGAATTTAAGAATAAAAGATTTACAGGGGGAGTTGATGAGATAACTGAATATTTTACCGGTTTATTCAAACAAGCTTTAGAGTTATGAAAAATGAATTTTGCATTTTAGGTTATACGGCTAAAGAGTTATATCGTGATAGTCCTTGCTATAATTGCATAATCAAAGCTTGTCCTAATAATCCAAAAAATGGAATTGAAAGCTTTTTAAGAGGTTTTAAAACCTAGCTTAAAAATGGATCTTTCTTTCTATCAGCCGTGGCGTCCTCTAGCAAATACTGCTTAGAATTTATCAGACTAATAGCAATGCGAATGATCGCCGAGTCGCTTATAAGATATTTTCGGGATAGTCCTTTCAAAATCTCATAAGTATCCTTTTGACAGTAGAACGATTTAGTGATGTATTTTCTCATAAAGTTATTAATGTTTTAAGCATTAAAGAATAAATAATAAATAGCCCGGATAAGATAAAGAGTTTAAAATTCCGCACCCTCTTCTCTTTTTGTCTGTAATAGTTATAAGTTAAGTGATATTTCATAAGTGTATGTTTAATAATTACGATTGTTAAAATAATCTATTCTTTCCTCCATTTGCTCTTTGCTAATGCCAAAAAATACAGCCATTATTTTTATTTGATCGTCATTAGGTTTAAATATCCTGTTGTTTCCAGACTTTACTCCATTTTCCATTATTGTTTTGTCCCGATTAAATAAATATTTCACCATTTCCATAACTGATAACCCCTTATTATTATATTTATTTATTTTGAAAGGGTACATATTTTTATTTGACACTCTTTAAAATAATGTTTATAATTAGATTAAAGAGTGTATAAATAAACTACAAAATACTATTTTGTAAATTATAAATTAAGTTATAACCTAGGATTAGGCGGGCAAGTTTTGAAGAGTTACCCTGTTAATCAATCTAAGTTATAATATAAGTATAGCAGTCTGCTATACATAAGTCAATAGCCCATAAACGCTAGCTTTTATGAGTTATACACAATTATTTTAAAAAAGAAAATAAACTTTAGTAAATGAACATAAAGAGCAAAAACAAAAAAGAATATTATAGAAAAGTCGGTGAATGCTTTTTGAAGAAAGCAGAACAAAACGACAAAGCATCAAAAAATAAATTTGAAAAGTTTAAAAAATATGGCGGTAAATGAAGAGGGAAAATACACAAAACTAGAGCCTGAAACCATCAAAAGATTGGAAGAGGCTTTTGCAATGGACTGCCCGATAATTGAAGCCTGTTTAAAGGCTAATATTAGAACGCAAACTTATTATAACTGGATAAAAGACAATCCAAAACTAAAAGAGAGATTTGATGAATTAAGAAATACCCCATATTTAATCGCTAGGACTACAATAAATAAAGCAATTAAAGACAACCCGCAATACGCCTTTGAATACATGAAAAGAAAGAAGCGCAAGGAGTTTGGAGATAATCAAGATATAACTAGCGATGGAGAAAAAATTAATCAAGTTTTAGTTAAATTCATAGATGGAACAAAAGATAATAACAATTCCGATAGAGTTTAAAAGACTTTTTGATGATGATTGGCGAGAATCCGCTATATATGGCGGCAGATTTTCACTCAAAAGCCACACAGTTGCAAGATATTTAATAATCAGAGCAAGACAAGCAAAAACTAGAATAGCTTGTTTCAGAGAGTTCCAAAATTCAATAGCTGATAGTTCACACCACTTGTTATCAGAGTTGATTAAACTATACGAGTTGAATGATTTTGAAATAACCAACAATGCGATTATAAACAAACAAACAGGCTCTGACTTTATTTTTAAAGGATTGCATCACAACGAGCAGAGCGTTAAGTCGATTGAGGGAATTGATATTGCTTGGGTAGAAGAAGCCCAAACAGTTTCTAATGAAAGCATTGAAATATTGACTCCGACAGTTAGAAAAAAAAACAGCAAGATTATTTATACTTATAATAGGTTAATGGAAGATGACCCAGTTCATAATCGTTTGGTAATTCAAGGAAGACCAGATACTTTAATAATCAACGTGAATTATGATATAGCGGTTAAGCATGGGATGTTACCAGATAATATTTTAAAAGAAATAGAAGATGACAAGCAAAATAGACCTGCACTGTATAAGCATAAGTGGCTTGGTGAACCAAACAGCTTAGAAATGCGTATTTATAAAGATTGGCAGATTATAGAAGAAATACCACACGAGGCAAGATTGGAACGATATGGCTTAGATTTTGGTTATACAAATGATCCAAGTGCTTTAGTGGCAATATATAAATATAATGGCGGTTTTATAATAGATGAAATACTTTTTCAAAAAGGTTTGTCCAATAAACAAATATCTGATATAATTTTACAACAACAGCAAGCAATGGTTATTGCAGACAGTGCAGAGCCGAAAAGCATTGACGAAATTAGGCTATATGGATGTAATATTTTTCCAGCTGTTAAAGGTCAAGGTAGTATTTATCAAGGCATTCAATTTGTGCAAGACCAAAAAATAAGCGTAACAAAAAGAAGCTTTAACATAATAAAAGAGTATAAGAATTATTTTTTTAAAGTAGATAGAGTCGGAAAGGTAATTAACGATCCTGAAAGCGGATATGATCACTCAATGGATGCAATAAGATATGCGTTGAGTGGGTACCAAGAGACAATTAGTTATGATTTTAATCAATCAATCAAGCCAAACTTTATATGAAATTATACGAAAAAATAGAGAATATCATAAAAATAAGCGAAAAACCATTTGAAATAATAAAAGGATTATATTTTAACCATAGGGAGGCAATAGATAGAATATACTGTTATAAAAATGATAAATTTTATAAATGCGAAGATGAAGACGCTTTATTTTGGAATGTAGTTAAACCCTATGTAATGCACTATGCAAAAAACATCGATTTAGACACTAAAGATTTTAGAGCTATTGGCAAGGGAGACACTAACTTTTATCAGTCGTGGGCGTTAAATATTCGTTTTAATAAATGGGCTGATGATAATAATTTTAGTATTAAAATTGATGACTTGACACAGCTGATATCAGAGTTTGGCAGTTATGTCTGGAAACTTAAAAAGAATAAAGAAAAAGAAAATGATATTTTTCCTTGTGATTTAAGAAATCTGTATTTTGATCCTAGTGTTGAAGATATAAGAGAAACAGATATTGTGGAAAAACATTACTTGACTGAAAATTATATTAGAGATAAAAATGGAATTTGGAAAAACACAGAAGAGGTAATCAAAACAAAAGACAAAAAAGAACAGTCAGAATTTGACAGAATAGAGGTTTGGGAGTTTACCGGTTATGACGATGAAACTAAAAGCTATAGACATGTTGTCGGTAATGGATATGGCGAAAACTGTTTAATCCTTTTTGAAGAAGAAATTGACAAAAACGATAATAAATACTTTGATTTTCACCTTGATAAATATAGCGGTAGGTGGTTAAGAATTGGAAACTATGAAACTAACTTTATATTACAAAGAAGAGCGAACACGCTGATCAATGAAAACGCAGAGGCGACCAATATTGCATCATTATTATTATTAGAAAGCACAAATCCAGAAGCTAGGGGAAACATTTTTAAAAGCGTAAGAAGCGGACAGATTTTGCCACAAGGACTGAAACAAATAGCAATCGAGAACAGGGCGGTAAGTGTTTTACTCGGAGAATTAGACAGGATAGAGGCGCAAGTGCGTAAAAACTTAATGCTTCCTGATGTGGCGACAGGCGACCAATTGCCAAGTGGAATAACCTTTAGGGGTCAAGCGTTAATGAATAACGCATACAAAACCGCCTTTAAGCAAACTAGAAATAGAATAGCAGAACCGCTTAAAGATATTGTTTCAAAATATGTTTTACCTAGTTTAATTGAAAAATGGAACAAAGAGGAAATGATTGAAATAACAGAAAATATAAGTGATATTCAATCTTATGATGAGGCAATAAAAACACAACGAAAAATAGATTATGTAAAAGAAAAAAACCTAGCCGGAGAACCTGTGCAACCCGGAGAATTGGAGGCATTAGATAGAAACACAGAACAACAAATTGGAAAGGTTGGAAGAAAATTAGGGACTGGTAAAGATTTCTTTAATTTTGAATACGGTTTTATGATTGATCCTGTTGGCGAAACCTATGACAAAGCACAACAAAATGACGCTATTATCCAAGCAATAACATTAACGGCACAAAACCCTACTATTTCAGAAATACCAGCGTTTATGCAACTTCTTGAAAATAATGGAATTGCGTCGTTCAGACTAAAGCCAGAACAAAAACAAGAAATAATAAGTAATAATAACCCACAAATAATGCGTTCACCACAAGAAACACAAACGCCTGAAACTGGGATGCCACAATTATGAACTTTAAAGATTTAGTTAATAGTGAAGAATGGAAAGAACTGAAAGATATTTTTGAAAAAGAAATTATCAATAACGCCAAAACGCAAAACATAAAAGAAACCTTAAGTGCTGAACACATTAAGTTAGAAGTTATGTCAAGAAACAAGGCTTGTAAAATAATGAGAAGAGCTTTGAGACATATAGAAAAAATGAGTTTTGACAATACTAAAAATAAAATAATATACGAATAGGTAGATGGGCAACCTCTTGTGTTCAAGGCACAAGCTACCACAGAATAATCCACTTAAGGATTACTAAAGGACTAAACCTTTATAAAAATGACTTTAAGAGACAAAACTCTATGGAAAATGAAAAAGAGGAAGCTGTCGAGCTTGGTGTGGAAACACACGAAGAAGACAATAGCGGAGACGAATTAGAAGTCTTACGCAAAAAGGTCAAGACACTTGAAGCTCAAAAAGAACACTTTAGAGCTAAAGCGTTGAAACCTAAAGAGGATTTAATTAATAATCAGCAAAACGGAGCAAGCACAAGAGAGGAAACAATTCTAATAAGTAAGTTGCTCCAACTGGGCATATCAGAAGAGGAGCTTGATAAAGAAATAACCACTATTTTTAATGTTGCTAAATATGAGGGCATTACGCCACTTAAAGCAATAAACAGTGATTATTATAAAAACAAGCTAGAATTAAGAGCTCAAAAAGAACGATCAGATAAAGCCCAGATTGGAGACGCAAGCGGAAGCCCTATTTATGACCAACAAAAGGTCAATAAAATGTCTCCCGTAGAGCACAAAGAACATTATTTTGCAGAATTAAAAAGACTCGGACTTGATGCTTAAACCTATGCTATTTTAAATATATGGCTACTGGAACTTTTCCCACAGGAACAGCTACCAATACCACTTTAGCAAATGTAGTTGGCTTATTGTGGAGTCCAAAAATGAACGACTACTATAGAGCAGACTTAAAAGCAGCTAAATTTTTCACAGACTTATCTGCTGATTTTTCTGCAGGAGCTAAAAGCGTTTACATCCCGAATGTAACTGCAATGGCAGCCGCAACAAAAACAACTGCGACAGCCGTTACTTTAAACCAAATCACAGATAGCAAAATTACCTTGACAATGGACACTTGGGTTGAATGCTCCTTTGCCATTGAAGATAAAGAAGCCGCTCAAGTATTAAAGCAATATTCTTATATGGAAAGAGTAATGCAAAATGCAGCTTATGAAGTCGGAGCAGCTTATGAGGATGCTATTTTAGCATTATTCACCGGCTTTTCTCAAACAGTAGGAACTTCTGCCGCAGGTTTAGCTGATAGTGATATTGTGCGCGCTATTCAATATTTAGACCAAGCTAGTGTGCCGGAAGAAGGTCGTGCGTTCTTTTTAACTCCTAAACAAGTCAGATCAGATATTTCACTTATTAATAAGTTTAGTTTACTTACTAATACGCTTGGAGCTGATCCGGTACTGAAAGGTCACGTTGGTTATCTATATGGCATCCCTGTAATTATGAGTGCAAGAATTGGTTCTACTCTTGGTTCTGCTAATTCTTGTTTATCTCATAAAGACGCAATTGTTCACGCTTCTGGTGGTGTCAGAACTCAATCTAACTATATTCCACAATACTTAAGCACCATTATTACTGCCGACGTATTTTATGGAGTGATTGAGAACCGAGATACTTCTGGAGTTTGGATCAAGACTGCTGCCGTTTAACCAATATAACAATTGATTAAAATAAATTGCTTATCCGCATCGTTTCTTTCCGAGACTGCGGATAGGAAAGAAAGCAATTATATGAATATTGAATTAAATACAGATATTAAAAATAAAAAGAGGGTTTTTTTAGCTCCTAACGGTTTAAAATATGACAACATTGAAGACTACTACAAATCAGTTAAAAGTAATACAAATGGTGGAGATACGAAAACAAATTGAGTGGCAAAAACAACAAGAATTATTTAAAAAAAATAAAAAACCTTTATATATATGAAAGTATTTATGATTAATAGCGGTTATACTGGGTGTAGTTATGCTCGCATAATGCTCCCAGCAATACACAATGGTTTTATAACCGATAAAAAATCAGTTAATGCTCTTGGCTCTAAGCCAAACCCTGAAGAAATAAAAAAAGGTTTAGAATGGGCTGATATTGTTGTTTTCCATAGACCTGAGAAACAAGAATACCACAACTTGGCAAAACTTTTAAAAGCAGATGGGAAAAAAATTGTAGTAGATAATGATGATACCTTTAGAATAGACTCTTATCATCCATTGATGACCTTTACAGATGAAAAGGTAAACACAGAAATAGCGAAAAGAGACTCTAACATAAAAGAATTTATGGCTGATATTGCAGACCTTGTGACTTGCTCAACAGAAACACTGGCTAACGAATACAGAAGTTTTAATAAAAATACTATTGTATTGCCAAACTGTGTAGATCCCGATGATTGGGATATGCCACTAAGAAACACTGGTGAAAAAACAAGAATAGGTTTGGTCGGTTCAGTATCTTTTGAATTTGATTATTTGCACATTACAAATTTGATAAGAGAGTTAAATTTAGATAACAGTATACAATTAGTTCTTTTTGGTCTTGGGGATGCTGAACACAGAAGAAAAAATCCAGAAGTAACAAAAAAGTTTGGCGAAGAATATGCTTTTTGGGACACAATATCTAATCTTGAATGGTATCCGTGGTGTCACATTAAAGATTACCCGAAGAGATTAAATGAAGCTCGTCTTGATTTTATGCTTATACCAAGGAAAGATAACTATTTTAACAGGTGTAAAAGCAATATAAAGTTTTTAGAAGCTTCAATGTGCGAAGTTCCTGTTATCGCTCAAAGTTTTGATGGCGCGCCATATGAAGAGATTACAAGCGATAATGGCATTTTAATAAAAGATAACAGTAAGTGGCTGGAAGAAATAAAAAAACTTAAAGAAAATAAAGAATTGAGAGTATCGATGGGTAAAAACGCTAAAGAATATGTTTTAAAAAACTATAATATTAATAATAATTATCACAAATGGGCTAATGCCTATAAAACAATTTTATGAGAGAAATAACCTTAAACAATCAAGAACTAAAAAATTTGTTGCTGAAAAGACAAGAAGTCTTTAATAACGGCGAAGAATTAAGAAAAAAAATTGAAGACATGCAACAAGAACAAGTCAGTATTGGCTATAAAATAGAAAAATATAAAGTGAAAATGACACCTATTGTCGCAGAAGAAGAAAAAGCCTTAAATTATAGTGAGTTTGAATACTTGTCAACATTAAAACTTGATGGGGATGATGTAAAACTAGTAATTAGAGATCGTGTAGAAGATTATATAGAGTTTGTAAGAGAACAAAAAAATAAAGAGAATGAAAAAAAAGACGAAGAAACAAAAAAATAATATGATACCTAAAATTATTTATTATACTTGGGTGAGTGATAAGCCATTGCCTGCCGAATTTAAACCATATATTGACCACTGGCGAGAAGTAATGCCAAATTATGACATAAGACACATAAGCCTTGAAAATTGCCCTAGAAACGCTTGGGTAAACAAAGCAATAGAGAACAAGCAATTTGTCTTAGCCGGTCATTATGCAAGATGCCAAAATATTTATGAGACCGGTGGAATTTATTTTGATATTGATGTTGAAGTTCTAAAGTCTTTCGATCCGTTTTTGAATAATAACTTTTTTTTAGGTCAAGAAGATGACAATACAATAAACAACGCAGTATTTGGCTCGGTAGAGGGTCATCCATTTCTTCTTGAGTGTATGAAATATATGGATAATTTCCCCCTATCTCATCCACAAGTGCCGAATGAAACAGGACCGAGAATGTTTACCAAATTAATGAAAAAAAGAGGATGGGAAGAGGGAGTGAGAGAAGGACTATTTGGAGATATAAAACTATATAACAAAGAATATTTTTACCCCTATAACTGGAATGAAGAATTTACCCCAGATTGCATTACTAATAAAACGCACGCCATCCATAGATGGGCTGCGACTTGGACTAAATGAACACAGTAAGCATTATAATAACTTGTTTTAATTATGGTCGCTATTTAGCTGACGCTATTAATAGTTGTTTAGAACAAAGTTATCCACCTTTAGAGGTAATAATCGTAAATGACGGATCAACAGATAACACAGCAGAGGTGGCAGATAGTTTTAAAAATACAAAAATACCTATTTTTTACATAAAACAAGAGAATAAAGGATTAAGCAGTGCAAGAAACGCTGGATGTAGAATAGCTAACGGTAATTATTTGCTTAATCTTGACGCAGATGATAAAATTAACATAGATTTTATAAAGAAGACAATAGGAGTGGATGATATAGTCGGCACTTGGTTGCAAGAATTTGGCGACAGTAATGTTATTTGGAAAAGTCTCAAAGTATATCCGCAAGCAGAAGATTTTTTAAAAAATAATCATCTGAACTGTTGCTCTTTATTCAAGAAAGAAGTGTTTGACAGAACAGGAGGATATGATGAGAATATGAAATCAGGATATGAAGATTGGGAGTTTTGGATGCGAGCGACTAAAGCAGGATATGAATGCACAGTTATACAAGAGGTTTTATTCTATTACAGGAAACACGGTAAATCAATGATAGACATCGCGAAAGAAAAACATAACGAAATATTAAACTATATTCTTACAAAAAATGCAATATAACAACACAACAACCAAGGCAGGCATTATACAAATGATTGAACAAACCACTAATATTGGAGACGGTCAGATTAGTGGCAATGCAACATCTTTTGCCTATTTTAGTAACCTAGTTAATCAGTGGTATAGGATTTGTGCTTATTTTGCTTGGAAAGTAGATAAAAATTGGTCGTTTGATGATAATAACCAAACAACATTTCCACAAGCGACAACAACTATTGTAAACAACCAAAGAGACTATTCAATCCCCTCAACAGATTTAAGACTTAAACAAGTAGAAGTAATGCAAAGCAACGGTGATTATTATACCTTGCAATATATACCAGAATATTCAGATTTATTTAACACACAAAAAGAACAAGAAGAGGCAGGACTGCCAACTCATTATAGATTGTTAGGTAATTCTTTAATTCTTTATCCTAAACCAGACACAAGCGTGGTCACAGCAACAGACGGTTTAAGAATTAGCACAGATCGAGAAGTGTCCGCTTTTACCGTTTCAGACACAACAAAAGAGCCGGGATTCGCAAAACAATTCCATCCGATTTTGTATTATGGGCCTTGTTTAGAATGGTCTATGATTAAAGGAAACGTAGGAGTAGAAAAAATATGCACCAGAATGCTTGGTGGTTTTCCAGGACTATCAGAGATGATGTCAGACTTCTATTCAGAGCGAAATCAAAGCACAATTAACTCTATTCAAAGAGAAAATAAACATTATTATTAATTAATTTTATATGAAAGATGATTTAAAAATACAAGGTTCAATTAGTTTAGTCTTAACAGACAAAAACGGGAATATTAAAGATAATAGAGAAATTAAAAACACTATTACCAATGCTGGTTTTGCAGAAACTGTAAACTTAATGGGAAATGTAAGTTCTCCGGCTTATTTCACTTATTTAGCTATTGGAACAGGAACAACACCAGCTTCAGCTTCCCAGACGGCATTAGTCGCAGAGTTGGCGACAGATGGTCTTAGTCGTGCATCTGCGACAGTCACAAGAGCAACAACAACGGTAACGAATGATACTTTACAGCTAGTTAAAGCATTCACGTCCACTGGTGGAACTCACGCAGTTACAGAAGTTGGTATTTTTAATGCAGCCTCTGTTGGCACTATGCTCGGAAGACAAATTTTTGATGCGATTAATATGGGTAATACCGATGTACTAACAATTACTTATAAAGTAAAAATAAGCTAATGAAAACATTCAACGATACAATAACATTTAACGAAAGCAATATAGTGTTCAATGGTGGGTTTATGTATGCACAAAATGTTAGTGATGTTGTTTCTAGCAATGAAAACATATTAAAAAATGTAAATAAAACAGTGTCAGAGGTAATAACAAACACTGAAAATATATTAAAGAATATAAATAAAATATTGTTAGACACGGTTGCGAATACAGAAATACTTGGGAAAGGATTAACTATATACAGAACCTTTATAGAAACAATTTCAACAATAGAGACCTTGTCAAAATCAACAAGTAAAACAGTATTAGAGTCAATCACAAGCGCAGAAACAGTTTCAAAGAATATAACTAAAACACTATTGGAGACAATCACTGGTTCTGATATATTCTCAAGGGTTGCACAATATAATCGCTCATTGTTAGAAACAATAACACACTCAGAAATTTTAATTAGATACTATAATGGGATAAAGCTAATATGGGATAATTCAGAAAGAAATACCTCTATTTTTTCTAATAATTCTAAAAATAGTTCATCTTGGACTAATAAAGATAAATCATAAATTATATGGCAATTATACAACCTCAAGCAAGTGATACATTATTAAGCAATGACCACGCTAAGCTTCATCGTGTTATTGCAAGTGACGGGAGTGCTCCCGATCAATCTTTCACAATAGATAGTTCAGGAAATGCAAGTATTGCGACCGGTAAAAGCTACCAAGTCAATGGTGTTAACTTAATTGATACAGACAACACTTTGGCAGGGAATAGCGATGTAAAAGTCCCAAGCCAAAAAGCAATAAAAACTTACGCAGACGGATTAGTCGCTGGTCTATTAGATTATCGAGGAGTTTATGACGCTTCCGTTAATACTTATCCAGCCACGGGCGGTTCAGGAACTGCTGGAGCGATATTAAAAGGCGATATGTGGGTAATTTCAGTTGCTGGAACTCTAGGTGGCGTTGCAATCCAGATTGGCGACTCAATTATTGCAAATACAGACACACCCGGACAAACAGCGGGTAATTGGAATACTTTAAATACAAATATTTCTTATGTTCCAGAGGACAGTGCTAATAAAGTCACTTCAATTTCAGGTGCTTCAACAGATACCCAGTATCCGAGTGCGAAATTAACTTATGATCAGTTAGCACTAAAAGCAAACTTAATATCCCCCTCTTTTACCACTCCAGCACTAGGAACGCCAAGCAGTGGCACTTTAACAAGTTGCTCAGGTTTGCCAGTTTCAGGCATTACAGCCTCTACAAGCACAGCTTTAGGGGTGGGAAGTATTGAATTAGGACACGCAAGCGATACAACGATTGCTAGAGTAAGTGCAGGAGTAGTCTCAATCGAGGGAAATAATATTATTACAACAGCATCAGGAGGGACTTTAACAGGTGAGATTAATATGGGCGAAAACGCAGGCTTTGGCTATGATAGCGATTTATCCGCAGACGGAAAGTATTCAGGCTTAACTTTATCAGGAACAGCAGGAGCTACCCTAGCCTTTGGTGATATTTGCTCACCAAGCGGAACTTCTAACAAATGGGTTTTAGCCGATGCAAATGTTATTACAACTGCCTCAGGAGACGGCAGGGGTATTTTAGGTGTTTGCGTTTTAGCGGCGAACGACACACAAGCGACAAAAATGCTATTACACGGAATGATCAGAGCAGACGCTAAATTTCCAACTCTTACAATTAACGAACAAGTATTTTTAAGCGAAACAGCAGGAGCAGTTACTTTAACTAAGCCAACAACAGCAGACTCAATTACAAGGTGCTTAGGTTTCGGAACAGCAGGAACAGGCGACAATCTTTTCTTCAACCCAAGCAGTGACTATGAAACACACGTGTAATATTTAATTTTATGGCTAACGAAGTAAAAACTTTCAACGGTTTAGTTATAGATAATATAAAGACTTTCAATGGGATCCTGGCAACTAGTATTAAAACTATAAATGGCTTATCATTTATTCAAGGTCCTACTTATTCAGCCTACTTTTCAGGAGGGCTCTCTAGTGGTGGCAAGGTCACCACAACAGACGGTCTTACATTCTCCACCGACACAACAGCACAAGTCACTAAAGGTGCACTATCACAAGCTAGGCATGCTTTAGCAGGAGCTAACTCTTCTACCTTAGCCTACTTTTCAGGAGGGAGCGCTAGTGGTGGCAAGGTCACCACAACAGACGGTCTTACATTCTCCACCGACACAACAGCACAAGTGACTAAAGGTGCACTATCACAAGCTAGGTTTATTTTAACAGGAGCTAACTCCTCTACCTTAGCCTACTTTTCAGGAGGGCACACTGGTGATTATGTCACCACAACAGACGGTCTTACATTCTCCACCGACACAACAACACAAGTGACTAAAGGTGCACTATCACAAGCTAGGTATGGTTTAGCAGGGGCTAACTCTTCTACCTTAGCCTACTTTTCAGGAGGGAGCACTAGTGCCAGGGTTACCACAACAGACGGTCTTACATTCTCCACCGACACAACAACACAAGTGACTAAAGGTGCACTATCACAAGCTAGGGGTTATTTAGCAGGAGCTAATTCTTCTACCTTAGCCTACTTTTCAGGAGGGAGCACTGGTGACAGTGTCACAACAACAGACGGCCTTACATTCTCCACAGACACAACAGCACAAGTGACTAAAGGTGCGCTATCACAAGCTAGGTATGGTTTAGCAGGAGCTAACTCTTCTACCTTAGCCTACTTTTCAGGAGGGAACACTGGTGCCGATGTCACCACAACAGACGGTCTTACATTCTCCACCGACACAACAACACAAGTGACTAAAGGTGCACTATCACAAGATAGGGGTTATTTAGCAGGAGCTCAATCAGGTTCAGTATAATTATTTATATTATAAATTTATGCCTCAGGAAAAAACAAAAGAGAAAATAAAGCATATCAAAGATAAAATTTCAGAATTTAAGCCTATTATGGATGGATTATCAAGAGCGAGAAATCCGTTTGAGCTTAGATATTTTGTTATTGGGAAACACGATGATAGGGTTCAACAATACAAACAAGCGGTAATAGAAATGGACGCTAAATATAAGTCAATTCAAGAGGCTGTGTATAATCAAAGGATTAAAGCAATAGACAAAGAAAGAATAGAATTGAGAATAATTAAAAAGCCTAAAAATAGATTGGAAGAATTAAAAAATGAAGAGTTGCTATTGAAAATAGATAAGATAGACAACGATGACCATAATGCGAGGGTCGCAATGACAGGAGCGTTTAAAGAGATAATGGACTTTATCACTATTATAGAAAATGAATATTCGGATTTAATAGATAAAACAGAGGAAGACTTGTTAAAAGAAGAAGTCAATTATTGGAAAACAAGATTATCTAAACAAATACATATCGAATTAACAGTTAACGGTAGAATAGGAGAGGGAAACAGATCGGTGTTAGAAAGTATGCCACAAGAAATACAAGAAGAAATACTGACAAAAGCATTGGTTAAAAATGAAGAGTATAAACTTTTTGAAGAAAGTGTCGCAAAAAAAGCCTTAATAAAATTATCAGAGAGTTACCCCCACAAAACCACTTTTATCGCTAGCTCTGATCACGTTCCTTTGAAATTGATAAAAGACGCTCCGGCTGATTATCCACAAGATAAAATAGTCAATATAGACAGAGCAGAAATAATGATTGCTACATTATTCCCTCCGTATGATCAGAAATGGCTGTCTCAAGAGTTTTATATCCCAACAGGGAAAAATTATATTAAACATTTTTTGATTTGTGATAACCCAAGCTTAATAGGGGAATATAGGAATAAAATCGTAAAAGACGCCCTTTCTCTTGGTTGCACTCATTTATTCTTTGTAGATAATGATTTACTGGTTGACAGCTCTTCATTGCAAAAACTTTATGCTCACAATTTAGATGTGGTTGGCTTTAAGTATGTTAAAAAAACTCCGGTCGTTGAATGTGCGAGTATGATTTCAGATGGAGAAAGCAAAAAGCCTGTTCCATTGAATGCAAAAGGATTGTTAGAGATAGATTGGTCATTGACTGCAGGTGGGACTTTATACAAAATGGATATTTTCAAAAAAATAGAATATCCTTGGTTCGTTACTACTACGAAAGGGACGGAAGATACTTATTTTTGTGCAAGACTGAGAGAAAATGGTATAAAGGCTTATTTAGATAATGACATCTTAGCAGAACACGTGGATAGAAATACAGGGATGGTTTATTGTTGCGATGGGACTATTAAAAAGAAAAATGATATAATTTAATCTAATTTATATGAACACAATAATCAGCTCTAAAGGGCAAATAATAATCCACGATGTAATAAGTATTGTAAAAAATGCTATTATATTTTTAGCGCCACAATTTATATCCATTGTTATAGACGGAGTTAATGCTAATGAAAGCCTTGGCATTTATGGTAATATTATAGCAATGACTTTATCTTTAATTTTAAAAGGTATAGACAAGAAATATAAGACAAGCACTTATGAGACTAATTAAAGATTTATTTAATTTAATTTTCAAACCCTTTATCCTAGGAGATTTAGGTTTGGAAGAAAAAGACTTATACCCTCCATATGAATTACAGCCGAGGAATACCAAATAATTTAAAAGAACCGCCAAAAGATAACGAGGGTAAAATATTTTTGACTTATTATAATAAAATGGAAGAACGCTTTAACAAAATAGAGGGACAGATTGAGAAATGTAAGCAGGAATGCGTGCTAAAGTTAGACTGTAAAGAGACAAGAGCGTCTGATAAGATGAGTTTTGACAAGATTTTTATCGACATAATGAAAGAATTGGCAGGGATTAGACAAGATATGAAAGAGGGTTTTGCCTCTTTTAACGAAAGGTTGGATAAAGCAAGCGAAAGAGTGTCTAGCTTAGAAGTATGGCGTGGCTTTTTAGCAGGAGGTATGGCAATTATCGTTATATCAGGTTCTATTATAGCTTGGATTATAGACAGCCACGATGCACAAGATGCAGTTAAATTTTCACAATTACAAAATAAATAATTTATATCAATAATATGATATACCCAATCCAAAACTGGAAAAATTTAAAGAGAGGATATACTTTTATGTGCGAAACGTTTTATAGCTCTCATCATCTTGGTTTAGATATAATCGCTCCGTCAGGAACGCCTATTTATGCTTGGCAAGATTTAGAAGTAATTAACTATACGTTCGGTCCGGAGGGAGGCAATACAATACAAATCAAATGTCCTAATAACCAAAGACTATTCAGGCTTATGCACTTGTTACATTCAGTTAAAAAGGGACGATATAAAGAGGGGCAAATAATCGCCTATGTAGGGAACACAGGGAATAAAAGCAGAGGCTCCCATTTGCACTTAGATATTTCTAAAAATGGTATATTGAATTTAAGAGATTTAAACAATTTTGAAGATCCCGAAGCGATATTCAAAATGATTAATAAAAAATAATGGCCAAACAAACTTTTACAATCAATTCAGTTTTGGCAGGGTGGGGGACTTCTGATTATTTTTATCAGCAAGGTCAGTTTTCTAATTCTATCGGGATTGATCCAGAAATGCCAAAGGACGACTTGACAACAAGACCGTCAGGATTGTTGCGACCAACTTCAATGGCAAAGTTTAGTGGCACTGAAATTACTGGAGCACCTCTATGGATTGAAACCAACAATAAAGATACAAATGCCCATGTTTATACTTATGACGGAAAGGTTCACACCGTGTCTAGTGGCTTAACTATGGGAACAGCACTAAATAGCGGAAATGCACTAACAACTGCCAGCGGTAACGGATTGGCTTATTATAATAATTATTTATACGGTGCTTCAAATACTGACATTTGGCGTTATGGACCATTAAACGGAACACCAGCACTAACACAGAATTTTTGGACTTCTACTTTAGCTCTAACTGCTCTTTCAAATTACACCTATCCAAGTATCAAAGGAATAAAAATACCAAACCACGCAATGTTTGTTCATCCCTCAAACAGTCGTCTTTATTTTTGTGATATGAATAGCGACAATGTGGGGATGATTTCAATGATTAAAACTAAAAAGGTAACTTACGAGGGAGACACTAATGACACAGTAGTTCCGTCAGCTTACAAGGTTTTAGATACTTATTATGGATGGTTACCAACTTGTTTATCTAATTTAGGTAATGAAATTGCAATGGGATTAATAGACGGCAGTAGTGCAACAGTTAAACAAGGGAACGCAAAGGTTGTTTTTTGGGATTTATTAGCGAGTTCAACTTCTTATAGCAGAATTGCGGAATTACCCGATCCATTAATCACCGCAATGAAAACAGTTAATGGTCAATTATATGTTTTTAGTGGTTCAGCAAGCGGAGGTATGCGTGTTTCAAGATATTTAGGAGGACAACAGTTTGAAGAGATTTATTATGCTGACGATCAAGTGCCACCATTTCAAGGGGCGGTAGATTATATGATCAATCGTATAGTCTTTGGTTGCTCAACAACAACGCCTGCAACTTCCGCCTCTGTGATGGCATTAGGATCAAGAGTTCGTAATTTGAATATGGGAGTGCATAATATTCTAAAAAGCACATCAGCAGGGGCTACTCCTCTTGTGACTGCTTGCAAATATATTACACAGGGATCTAACACACAGCCAATAGTGGGATTTAGTGACGGTAGTTCAAAAGGACTCGATAAGATTTCAACAACATACGGCACTTCAATCTGGCGAAGCCAAATCTTTTCTTTAGGCAGAAATGGGAAGATTGAAAAAATAAGAATACCTTTCGCAAATGCAGTAGGTGCGAATATGACACTAACCGTAAAAATGTATGCGGATGATTTAAGCTCTAACGTTACTCTTGGAACAATAACAAACTCAACCCATAGCGGGGCTAGAGAAGTTGTCCTTTACGGTCAAGCAAGCAATTTTAAAAATAATTTTTTGATAGAATTGACTTGGAGTGGAACAGCACTTTTAACGGTTTCTTTTCCAATAGAAATAATAGTCGAATATAATCAAGAATTTTAATATGGCAGATGAGGTAAAAATATATTATTTAGATAAAAACCCACCGTCAGAGGGAGTGGGGGATCAAAATAATCCTGTAAATAATTCAGGTTCTTCAACGCCTCAAAACACGCCACAAGGTCAAGCAAGTGTAATTTATCAAAACGGAACTTTTGACAATCTAAATATAAAAGGGAGAATGACATCTCCGTCAGCTAGTTTGGCTAACTGGAACTTCAACAATGGAATTATAGAGTCGGGGAACATACAGTTAGACTCTAATAACAACAAAATAAAGACTGCTGATTTCTCTAGCGGAACAAAAGGTTGGTCTTTAAATAATAATGGAACGGTAGAATTTCAAGACGGAACTTTTAGAGGCTCAATAACTGCAACAACAGGATCTATTGGGGGGTGGACGATCTCAACTTCTGAAATATCTAGTGGTAATGTAAAAATACAATCAAACGCAGAAAGAATTTTAATTGGTTCAGCTACTGATCCCCTAACTGGTAATGGAGTATTTATGGGGAAAGACGGAGCTGATTATGAATTTAGAGCTGGCGACCCAGCTGGTAAATATATTCACTTTGACGGTTCAACAGGTTTTACGATGAATGGTATTTATTTATCCGCAGCCGTTCTTGCTTCTCTTGCCACAGGTTCAGAACAATCAATACAAGGTTGGCAGTTTACAGGAGTATTCAGTGCTACTGATCACGATACAGTCGCTTGGACTTCTGGAACTTTAACACTCGCGGACGGTTCAACTTTTTCAATCGTTTCAGGAAATACCGGTAATATTTCTGCGGTAACTTATATTTATTTCTCATATTCAACTAGCACAACAGTTTTACAAACTTCAACCACCGCGAGTGCCGCAGTCGGAGCTGGTAAGATTTTAATTTGCGTAGCAAGTAATGTCGCCAGCGGTAAGAGTTGCGAATTTCAAGTATTCGGTGGAAGTGGTGGTATCTCAAAGCTTATCACAGCCTCGAATATAGCAGCAGGAACTATCACAGCGGATGAAATAGCAGCCAATACAATAACAGCCAATAAACTAACAGTTAGCCAGTTAGCCGCCATTTCTGCTGATTTAGGGAGTATTACAGCCGGGAATATTACTTTAAATTCGAGTGGGTATATTAAGGGAGGTCAAACGGATTATGGGACAGGGACGGGTTTTTTTCTTGGGTATAGTGGTGGAGCTTATAGTTTTAGCGTGGGGGACAGCACTAGATATTTGAAATATGACACAAACAATGGACTTAGGACTCTCGGTATAGGAAAATTTGGAGGTAGCGGATCAGACGGAGCATTATCTATATCAAGCGGAACTACAACAATAAACTGCTCTAATGCCTCTCTAGTTGTTTTAAATTATACGTCTATCTCAATTACTGGGACAGGAAAACTTGCTTTTTCAAATCCGAATACTAATGGCACTTTTATTCTTATCAGATGCCAAGGAAATGTAACGCTAACATCAAGCTCAACACCGATGATTGATGCTTCTGGAATGGGCGGACAGGGGGGGGCAGGTGAATATGTTTCGTATGCGTTATCTGGAGGAAATAATGGCAATGACGGTAAATCTAATTTATTCAGAAATAACTTTGGACGAGGTGGCGCTACTTCAGGGACAACTCTTGGGGGAACAATAGCTTCTTTTCTATATTCTTCAATTTCTCAACAATTAAACCAATACCCAAATGTTTTTGTGGGGGCTGGTGGAGGTTCAGGTTCTATAAATACACAGGGATCAGGTGCGACTGGAACGTCAGGGGCTGGGGGAGCAGGTGGCGGATGTTTAATTATAGAATGTAATGGAGCTTGGAATTTTACGACTGCATCAGGTATCTCGGTGGCAGGAATAAGTGGCGGTCAAGGAACTTTAGACAATCCCGCCTCAGATAGGTGCGGAGGCGGTGGAGGCGGTGGAGGCGGTTATTTCCTTGGATTGTATTATTCTTTAACTGCTAATTCTGGGACAGTTTCTGTAGTGGGAGGGGGAGGAGGATTACACAAGGGGACTGCCATCGCAAATGTAAGTGGCGGAGGAGGAGGGGGAAGTTCGTCCGATGCTGGTGGAAATGGAATTTTTAATCAAGGAGATAATACAGTAGATGGAGGTTCAGGGGGGGCAGGACTTTCCGTGGTGACTAATAACATAGAATACAGCTAAAACATTTAACCTTTAATTAAATAATGTTATAATAAAATTATAATAAATAATAAATTATATGGCTTTATCAGCAAACGCACAGGCTCTAGCAAATGCGATGGCAAACACCGCAGCGAATACAGCTTTTGCACAAAATAATCCTGGAGTGGGAGCTGGTGCGGGTTATACACCTCCAACAGTTGCTCCTACACCACCAGCTGGATCATATGTTATAAATCCGGGTTCTGTTTATCAGTCTTCTTATGAGGGCGGGACTGTTTCATACCCCACAGCACCAGCGAATTACGCAAGTAATGCAAACCAAACCATTCAAGCTCCCACAGTAATAACACCAACATCTACGCCTATTGGGGCAAGTGTTTATCAAGGGCAAGGTCTAGGTTTCGCGCCTATGAGCTCTCAAACCGCTTTTAAAGAAACAACGGTAAACGGGACTCAAAAATTAGCCTCTGAATATTCTTTAGCTAATGGAAACATAAAAGTTCCGGCAATCGCTACAAGCCTTAAACTAGATACAGAGGCAAGCAATAACTTGACAACAGAATTACAAAAAAATAACAAACAACAAGAACTAAGGCAATCTGTTGAAAACACCTTAGCTGATCAATCTCAGTTATCTAAACCTGTCAATTCTGCCTATATACAAGCGTTAGCACAGGCTAAATTTGGGCGTCCAGCTACATCATCAGAATTAGGCATAACAACAGCTAAAGATTATAATCCTCAATTTGATGTATCAAAAATGACAGTAGCTCAAGCTTCTGCTCGTTTTGGTTTTTCTTCTAAAACACAAATTCAACAAACGCAAATACCCGGGGCTAAAGCTGATGTTCCAGAAACAAATATCCCAGCAGACCAAACAATTTCTAAAGTTGATGGAACAATAGACCAAACAAAATTATTAACTAATTTAACAAGCCAAGTAAATGATATCAATACATTAATTGCGGACGAGAGAGCTGCGTTTGATGAGTCTATCGGAGCATTGGGTCAAGAACTAGGAACAGTTATGCCCCTTATTCAAGGTGATCAAGCATATCAAGAACAAAGGAAAAACATCAGATTACAAAAATTAGTTGATTTAAAAAGTTCAGCTATTGAGACTGGCAATTTGCAGTTAAAGGTTTTAGATTATGCGGATAAATTAAGGAGCGATCAAAAAGATGCGATGGCAAGCATAATTTCTACTTTTTTAAGCAATGGGGTGCCTATAAGCGATACAATGGCACAGCAATATTCTAAGCTCACAGGGATTGACTCAAGGGCTTTATCGGATGGCTTTGCAATAGCAACTAAAAATTATTTAGCGAAACAAAAAAGTTCAGAGGCACAGCAATCATTTGACAACAAACTAGCTTTAGACAAACAAAATCAATCATTGTCTGGACAAGAATTAACAAACGATTACAAAAACTGGACATTGGCGGGAGGAGAGGCTGGAACAGGGATGTCTTTTAATGATTATTTAAATAAAGGAGGTGTTTCATCTAATAAATTGAAATTGACACCTGGCATCGCCGAAGATTTAATAACAATGAAAACATTGGATAATATAATGGCAGAAGTTTTAGTTTTAGGTGAAAAAAATAATTGGTCTGGAGTAGGGGGTATAGGATATGGATCGGTGGCTGAATTTCTAGCTAAAAACTTTGGATCGGGAGACAAAACAGGACAAGAAATACGAGATAAAATAAGTAATGTTAAAGCGACTATTGCTAAACTAAGAGGAGGAACATCATTCACTACAAATGAACAACAATTATTAGAAAGTTATACGCCAACTATAAACGATAGTCCACTAGTGATTGATCAAAAAATAAAAGATTTACAATCGTTTATCCAGCAAAAAAGAGATATAACAAGTCAGCTTTATGACACATCTGCACTGGGGCAATCTGATGTCGCAGGCGATAATTTTAATTGGTAAAAAAAATATGTTAGATCAAGATGTTGTAAATTTAGCCAAAGCCATAAGACAACAAGAGACAGGAAATAACCCTGTTAAAGGTGCTAGCGGAGAATTGGCAAGTCGTTATCAATATATGCCGTCAACTTGGCGATCTGTTGCGTCTAAGTATTTAGGCACGCCAAACGCACCTCTAACCCTTGAAAATGAAAACAAGGCAACTTATCTAAAAATAAAAGACTGGAAAGACGCAGGATATAACCCTGCTCAAATTGCATCAATGTGGAACAGTGGAAGTCCTAATTGGGAAGGTAAGGTTGGAATAAATAAAGCAGGCGTTAAATACGATACCCCTAGTTATGTTAAAAATGTTTATAATTTATACCAAAAAAACAAGCAAGAAACGGGAAAAAACAAAGAATACACACCATCCCAAAATCAAATTATAGCCAAACAATACAATGCTCCTTTTGTCTCAACTCCAGGTGGGAATATAGCGTCAGAACTAGCGAAAACAGCAGGGAATATACCAAGTTCTTTTGGGAACTTTGTTAAAGGAGTTGTAGATTTTTTAAATCCTTATTCTTCTGGTCAAAAGCTTGGTGAAGCGATTACAACCGGAATACAAGCCGGAAAAGAAGGAGTTAGTCCATTAGATGTTTTAAAAGAAATACCAAGTGCCGCTTATCAAACTTTATTCCCAGAAGGTGCAAGAGCGACAATAGAAGGTGCAGGTGGTTTAGCTGTTGGGGCATTAACAGGGAATGAAAAGTTAAAACAAGCATCTGATATCAGACTACAAGAAGCACAAAGAGTGATGACATCTGATCCATTCTCTCAGGTAGCCCCTATTGTTTTAGGTGCGGAAGGAGTAAAAAAAGGGACTGTTTCAAAAGTAGCTGAGCCATTAATTAAACCAATAGCTAAAACAGCAGAAGTGACTACGGGAATAACTAAAAAAGGGGTTGAATTTGTGGGAAACCAAATAACAGGGCTAAACCCAGAAACAAGATCTTTGGCCATAAACTCGCCAGAAGCATTATCAAATAAAAATATTGCCAGTATTAGCAGAGAGTCATTAGCTCAAAAAGTTTCCAATAAAATGGAAAGCGTAATAAATGCTAAAGCTGAAACTGGGTCAGGGTATGAAGCGATAAGAACCTCATCAGAAAAAGTTGTAATTCCTCAAGAGTCAATATTAGATATTTTTAATAAAAATAAAATAAAAATTACAGACGGTAAAATATCTATAGATAAAGAAAGTATTCCTTTAAGTCAAACAGATATAAACCAACTACAATCTTTCATTGATACATATGGCATCGGAGGAGAATACACAGGTAATTCATTTTTAAATGCTAGGTTTTCTTTATCTGAATTGTCTAAATATGGAGCTGATAAAACTGGGAACCTACAAAGAATAAGTAGAGACTTAAGAAATTCATATGATCAGGTGGGGAAAGAAACTTTGTCAGGATTGAAAGATCTTGACAAATCATATAGTAGCTTAAAAACAGAATATGAAACTATTAAAAAGGATTATTTCCAAAAAAACAAACAAACCGGAGAAACAGAATTTAAGGATGGAGCGTTGACTAAGATAGCCAATGCCACGAACAAAGGAAGGGAAAGTGTTTTGGCTAGACTTGAAAGCATAGTGCCTGGCATTTCGAGAGAAATAAATATTTTAAAGGCAATACAAGACATTGAACTTTCTAATAAAAATAAAGTTGGGACATATATGCGCGGTATATTGCCTGGAGGTGTTGGATATTTAGCAGGAGGACCACTGGGATCATTATTAAGTATTATATTGACAAGTCCATCTATTGTTATTCCATTACTTAGATTATATGGAGAGGCGTTGAAAATAAAGTCTAATACAATGGATGTTATTATAAAAAAATTAGAGGATGGCAAAAAACTAACAGGAGTAGATAAGGAAATATTCTATGATATGCTTAAATTCGCATCTATTTTTAATCCTCAACAAAAATGATATTTAATATAATAACATTTATCCTAGTTTGTCTTGGGTTGTGGTATTCAGATAAATAAAATGGACTTATTAAAAGCTCTAAATATTAACATACCAAGTCTTAAACAACTGTTCGGAGTCAAGAATGAAAATAGTCTTGACTCTGTTTTGAGTGGAAATATACCTAATAATAGATTAGTGAAACCAAACGAAACTAGCCCAATGTTCGGAGGAACTTTATCAACTAAAAATAATTCTGCTCCAATTGAAGCTTTAATAAAAGGGAGTAATGAGTCTATAAAAAATAAACTTATTGAAATAGCGAATAAATTTAATATTAATCCAAATGCTGTTTATAAAATAATAAGCGATAATAAATATGGCGGAATAAGCGGAAAAGTTTCTTTAAGTGCTTTAGGAATACCTGCTGTTTTTGGTGCTGGATTAGCTGGAGCTGGTTCAATACTAAATTCTAGCTTTAAATTAAGCAAAGAAATAGATGAACAAGTTAAAAGCGAGTTGAAAAGGATAGATCTTGAAACTCAAGTTAAGAAAATTACTAATATCAAAAAAAATACAATGCCTATCATAAATAAAACCACAATAACCCCCGAACAACCATTATAAACACAAACATCCAATATCTTAAATTAACTTCAATTTCGCTGTCATCTAAAATAAAAGTGGATAAAACCATTGAAAAAAAACATACATTTTAATAATAATATCCACCGTATATTCATTTGTTCACAATCATATCCTCTTTATCTCTAAAATAGATATAAAGGCAAGGATATGTTGAGCTAAATTCTTTATTTTTTCTTTTATACAAAGAGTAATAATCTGCTACCCGTTCATCTAATACTTTTTTCTCACTACAATATAAGTCTTTTGGTATGTATCTTAGGTCTTTATAATCCTTAATAATATCCCTAGACGATTGATCTAGTAAAAAAATTGAATGACCTATCTCGTGATATAATACGTAATCCTTATCCTTTGCATAGTAGCTTATAAAAACATTTTTATTCCCATAGCATCCTGCGACGTCATAGACATTTGTGTTTTTTGATCCGCAATCAAAATTTATATTACTTGAAAAAATTATATTTAATCCAAGTGCGGCTAATAGAGTTGGTAACATCATAGGCACTTTAAAAAACTAATATAAAGATTATAGATATAGTTGATCATAAATTTACAAAAAAACAATTAAAGCCGCAAATATGGACGAAAACAGCTTTAATTGTTTAGCTTATAAACTAAAGCATCCGCTTTTTTAACTAATAAATTATATTCCTTGTTAGCTATTCTTTCCTCATATAATACCATTTTATATTGTTTCCTTTTTATTTCTTCAATCATCTTATCCAATTCAAATAACTCGCATTCTTTAATTTTATCGTCAATCATTAACTGTTGCGGAGTTTTATTTATTACCGTTAAAATATACTCCTTAACATAGCGAAGTTTTCGTCTAACATTTCTTATTTTAAGGTCAAAAAACATAGCTGCCTCTTTAATGGTAAATTTATCAAATATTATTTTATTGGCGATCGTTTCACCCTCAATGTAACTGTTCTTTTGCATATTTCCCCCCTTAATTTATTTAAACTTTTTAAAAACTTTTTTACTTTATATTTCATACTATTGAAATTGAGGGGGTATCTAAAGCCTACCCCCTCATAAGCTAAAAAATCAGACTGACATTCTTGGATGTTTATATTCATTCTTTGATGAATATATACCTGTGTTAATCTTAAAAGTTCTCCCTCCTATATCCGCATAACAGATAATAGCATCGCCCTCTTTCTTGTTAAGGCGATTGAATTGTTGAGTATAGTAGGCATCCTTGCTTTTTGGTTCCATACCATACAAAGTGCTACCATAGTGTCCTTTAATAATTCCCTCCGCATTTAAAGAACTTTTACTTACTAAAGAAAGCAGATATTGAGCTTTCTTCAAGTCTATCATACCCGTAAAGCCGGGCTGACTAATCATTCCAATAGCCGAGTCCATTGATTGCTTGGCTATCGGATTTTGTGTCACCGTAAAGACAACATCAAAACCTTCACTATCAATAGCAAGACGGGTCATTTGTTGCCCTATGCCCATTCCTTGCCACTGTGGTAATACACACATTCCTGAAAGGTAAATAGCCTTACCATATGGAGTGTTAAACTTTCGCCACATTCTAAAAGCTATGGGACGAGGTTTACCAAACTCGAAAGTGCTGAATGAGATCGTGCCGTCTGAACGCACCACTATCAAACCATCGGAATTGAAAATATGCTCGTAGACGCTGTCTTCAAACGACTCACTGGCATTTTGGCAAAAAGCCTCTACTCCTACAGGGAACAAAGAATTAAAAATAAACTCTTTGTCATCATTACTGGTAATACTTGAGGGGCTAAATATATACCCTCGATTGATTGAACCGCCTGCAAAGAAGCTAATATCTTTGGCGTTGGTTCTTCGTGCTATAGTGGTCATTGTATCGCCCTCTGGTTGGTTTTTAATGCGTGTGTAAATCATACTATTAAAGTTGAGGGGTCTATTAAGCCGACCCCTCTTTTGGCTAATTTTACATTGCTTTCTGAATTTTTGAAAGCCTCTCCCTCCTCTTTTCTACTATGCAAATATCACATTCAACTTTACGGATGTCGTAAAAACGACTTAACATCGGATGATCGACTATGTTTTGGTATTCAATACCAACTTTCGGATCACCCCAAGGATGATGGGTGAATTTTGTTCTGCGGTGCGTTTCGCACACTTTGATAATTAACATAGATTTACCTTTGGTGTGATAAGTCATTGCTATACACATATCATTCTCCTTTTTTATTCTTGCAAATATCGCAAGGTTGTTGTCTAACCAAACAGCCAGCAAAGAATTTTTCAATCTCTCCGCTATCAGGAATAATTAGCCAATCCTCTACCCATTTATCATCTCCGATCTTTATCCTATTATGCTCTTGGCACATTAAAACTGATATTTGTTTGAGTGGTGTTTTTTCATTCGCTGTCTCCTCACAAACATCGCATTTAGCCTCGTTTATATCACAAATAGTATTAAACGACTGCGAATAGATATTGGTTTTGCTATAGTCCATTCCTCTGCAAGAAACCCAAGGCTTATCGCAAGACTTTAGCCTGCTGTGCATAAAGCAAATAAGCAACGGTATTCTAAAATCTCTTTTTTCTGCCATAGCACTACTCCTCAATTTAATTTTCACCGTTAGATTGCACCAATATTTCGTTAAGATAGGTTATGAATTGAACTTTCAAGCATACATCACATAAACACGTGTGTAAGCTAAAATCATTTCCATCCATTAAAGCAAAAATATGCTCAGGGAAACCGTCAAACGAATTAAAAGCCTCCCAATCGAAACCATCCACTCTAATTCTGTTATGGCTATAACAAATAGAGAATAGTAACATTTTATTTCTCCTGTTGAATGTGAATTGTCAAAGTTCTACTCTGGACTGAATAAGCCCATTGTCTAGCTACCAGTTGAGTAGTAGCTGGGCGATTGGTTTATTAAGTTAATAATTAAATAACTATTTAAATCTAACACAACGAACATAGTTATTGTCAGACTTGACGTTGAAGCCCAAAGTGCCGTCCGAGAAGTTCACATAATACGCGCCGTTCGTGCACTGAGGGTAAGTGGTGGAGGACCAATAGTAGCTGGGAACAAATCCATCCACTTTATCATCATCAGCCTCTACCAACTCTCTCTTAGTGTTTATAGCCTCATCATCCAATCCTCTCAATTCTTTTAAAATCTCTAACTCTCTAATTAAAATATCTTTTTTAGTCATATTTTTATAAGTCAATAACTAAATAATTATTACTAGCGAACACAACGACCATAGATAATGCTAAACTTGTCGAGGTTGCGCAAAGTGCCGTCCGAGAAGTTCACATAAAACGCGCTGTTCGTGCTCAGAGGGTAAGTGGTGGAGGACCAATAGTAATCTTCTTTAAATCCATCAACTCCATCTAAATAAGCGTTAAATAATTCTATAGCAGTTGGTCGTCTCCACCCATCTCCTTTACTCTCGCACCACCTACCAAATTCTTCAAAATTCATCCTTTCGTTACTACTCTCCCCCCATTCAGGCTCTTTCTTAGTGTCTAGGGTTTTAGTTACTTCCTCAAGGCTTCCATATCCTAAAAGTTCGTTTATTATTTCTAATTTTTTTTCTAATAATTGCTGTCTTGTCATATAGTTATTAATTAAATTATTCTGTTAAATAAATAGCACTCTCGTCTGGTATGGGCACTCCGCATTCCGCACAAATAGCCTCTAGGTAGTCTTTAAATTCTTTAGTCGATAAAGTGGTGGTCGTTGCAGGTATTTTTATCTCCTTGCCCATTACAGCGATAAATACAGGTGGCAAATGGACTCTCTTAAAATATTCATTTAAATTATTTTCAGAATTTCCTGTTTCTTGACTTATAATCCTCAAATATCCCCAATAAAGTCTATTTTGTTTATTGCTTCTATTTTTTTCCTCTTTCTTCACGATCATCTCGCAATTACCGTTCAAGGTAAAAAGATAGTCATTAAAAGTCTTGTCATCTAAATCTTTAATAATTCCATTCTCTATTTTAATTTTGAATATCGGAACCATATTTCTTAAATTCAAATTTTATAAATTCATTTCCCTTTTTTACAATTTTTTTCTCAACTATAATCTTATAAATCATCTTGTCGTTAAAGCAATACTTTTTTTGGCAAACATCTGAAAAAATTTTAATTGGGTTGTCAGTATCTGCATTCTTAGAAGACAAGCCAAACACTAAATTAAGTTCAAGTTTTCCGTCTGGCACTTCTAAATTTGGCAATAAATAAAATAATTCTTTCTCGTAATCTTCGTATTCTCTAGTTTTAAACCGTCTCCCCCTAAAGGCTTGATTAACAGATAGAGGCTTGATATAAAGTGTGTGCACAATATTTTATTTATAATGTGCATAGCTTATTCCCTCTGCACAATAATAGTTATAGAGTTAATCCTTGAGGCAACGCGCAGAAAACCCATTCGCCCTGTAATTGTAATTGGCAGGATCCACACTCCCTGAATCAAAGAACAAGAGATAGGCATACGTGCCATTTGGACTTGACGACCAATAGTAGCCGTACGAACCTTGACCGTTCAACGAAGCATTAAGGTGATTGCGGAATCCTATAGCTGGCATAGTCTTAAAATAATCATCTTTTTTCATTAACTCATACATTAAATCTTTGTCTGCAACCCTTTTATTTCTTTTCTTCGTTTCTCTCATTAGTGCGTCAAAGGTAAATAGTTGTTTACCCTTAACTTTGCCCTCTCTAAACTCCCAAATATCTTTCTCTTTATTTTCAAGCATAAAAGTCTCACTAATAATAACCTTATTCCACCCCTTGGAGTTTATTCTAAAATTTTTATCCTCTAGTTCTGGTGTTTTAATTTCCTTTTTACATTTATCGCAAACCATATTTTTTTAGTAATTTACAATTGAATAAAGCTTCCAATCCTCTATCTTCAACTAGCTCATTTCTTAACGACTTGTCGCCGTGTAGTTTCTCGTGGCAACGGCGACAAGCCGTTATAAGATTAAGAGGATTATTTAATTCTTTGTGATTAGGCTGTTCACTTTTATACACAATGTGGTGCAACTCTAGGCAAAATCTTGATATATGGCAGTATTCGCAATATGTTTTTTTAAGCATTAGTTTAAAAAGTAATAACTTCTTCTTCCATACTGTTAAACGGATCACCTCCGTCATATAAAGCGTTAAGGTTTATATTTAATGAATTGTATTCTTCAACTATTGAATCATCTAGTTTAGAGTGTGGGCTTGGCATTACAGAGTATTCAGTACTTAGTTTTTCCCCTTTTTTAACAATAGTAATGTCGTAATTTTTAGGATTACCCCATTTTACATTATCAACTAAACTTTTTATTGCATTTTGTATTCCGGTCTGTGTTAATTCTAAAATTTGTATTGAATTTTCTTTTTCGTTATATACTACAAACGCCCAAAAATGCTTTATTTTAGATTGATTACCGTTTTCATCTGATCGGAGGTCTCTCGGTGTATTTTTAGGCATTTCTTTTAATCTGACAGGCTTATTTTCAATATTCCAATATTCATAGCCGATTATAGCGGATGATAATACTCTAAAAGTATTTTCACCCTCTTTAAGTTTCATATAATTACTTTTAGTTGGTATTTTATATTCTACTGGTAAAAAGTTTTCCATATTTTTATAAGTTAATAATTAAATTAAAATTGGCTTAAGAGTTAAAAACAGCTCTTCTGTCATTGATAAGTCCTCTAAATTATGTTTGATTATTTCTTCGTCTGTCGCTGTATCAAAGTTAATATCTTGTTTAGTTTTTCCGATGTATATCTCACAAAATTCATCTAAACTTCTAAACTTTCCTTTTTCAACCATTCTATCTTGAATATCAATATGTGCCTGTTCATATCTGTTAGTTAGTTGTTTGAGCCACCCATAAGGTAAGTTGAGATTATTTTTTATGCCCCAGCGGAGGATAAGTGGTATATCAAAATGCAAACCGTTGTAAGTAACTATTGTAAATCCGGTTATATCGTTTAAAGCCGTTTCAATCTCTTTTTTATCCGTTAAACATCTTGCCTCTCCTCCAACTTCTTTAATTCCTAGACAAAATAAATCCGCATAATCAATATCAACTCTTTTAGCCTTTTCATTGTTTTTACTTTCCATATACGCTTTAATCTTTTCAGGATCTTTGTAATTACTTGGTGCTTCAATCGGATGTCGTCTATCGTAAATTTCATTAAGCCCTGTCTTTGTTTCGCAATCAATAACGAAAGATTTATGCATAAATATTTTTGTTTATTAAGTTAATAATTAAATAACTATTGCTAGCGAACACAACGACCATAGTAATTGACAGACTTGCCGTTGTTGTCCAAAGTGCCGTTCGAGAAGTTCAAAAAATACGCACTGTCCGTAAACTGAGGGTGAGTGGTGGATGACCAAAAGTAATCTCTTTTAAATCCATCAACTCCTTTAAATCCATCAACTCCATCTAAATAAGCGATAAATAATTCTATAATAGTTGGTCGTCTCCACCCATCCCCTTTACTCTCGCACCACTTACCAAATTCTTCCCAATTCATCCTTTCTTTACTACTCTCCCCCCATTCAGGCTCTTTCCTAGTGTCTATGGTTTTATGTCCGATTTTATTTATCATTTTATTAACAGCCTCTTCCAAATCCATCTGTTCTATGATACTCTCCCCCCATTCAAGCGCTCTCTTAGTGTCTATGGTTTTATGTCCGATTTTATTTATCATTTTATTAACAGCCTCTATTGCTAAAAATAATCCTTTGTGGCAATCTCCATTGTTAGTGTTTACACATTGCGATATAGCTATTACAGCCTCGTGTAAAAGTATCTTTTTGTGCATTTTTTCAATCTCTTCATTAAATTCTTTGTTGTTTTCCATATTTTTATAAGTTAATAATTAATACTCTTCCAAAACAGAAGCGTTACGACGTGGAAGTCTCCACCCCTCGCCCTTGCTTTTGCACCATTCTATAGACTCTTCAAACGTCATCTTTTTATCACTTATTTCTCCCCATTCCAAATCCAAACGACTTCCAAGCTCTACATTTTTTAAGAGTTCTAACTGTTCGTTTGAAATATCTTGTTTAGTCATTTTTTTATTTTCTTGACCATATTTAAATATTTCCATATTTTTATAAGTTAAATAAATTAAGTTTTAATAACATTAATATTCTTTAATGTTAATCTGTGATCATCATATCCTCTGGCTCAAATTCTGCGTCAAATCTGTAAAAGTTTTCAGGCTTGAGCCTTTTCTCAAGCTCTAAATTGTGATTGTCCATATTTCTTTTTAATCCCATAAAATAGATTGTGTCTTGTCTCAAATGTGAGACTTCATCAATGTAAGTCATAAGATTGTTATTAGTTAATTAAATATCTATCCGGGCTAGAGGCAAGAGTTCAAAACTGTTTATTGAGAAGTCGCTTTTAGATAAATCCTCCAGCAAGATATTTTATCAGCGTTTATTCTCCCAAAAGCCCAGATAGTTTATTTTTTAAGTTTATCCTCGATTGCCTCTAAAACAAATTTCTTTTTTGGTATTCTCTTTTTGTGTGTGTGATTATCAAACCTTTTAAATAGTTTTAATTCTTCTTCGGTAATACACTCTGCCTTGATTACTTGCATAATTGCGTTTTGTTAAATTAATTATATTTATATAATAGCATACGGACGAACGATGTCAAGGGGTGCGTATTTACTGCGTTTTATGAGTTATGCACAGTTAAATTATAAATATTTCCCATTCCAATAGAGGTTTTCTATTATTTTTTTTTTAATTGATAAAGTTGATCGATGATTGAAAGTGTTAACTTTAATAAATTTATTAGGCATATTATATTCTGATATAAAAACTGGATTTTCATTTTCTAAACACCATTTATAAAATTTTTCATAATCTATTGTTTTTTGATAACTGGCAGTGTCTTTATATGGGGGATCGCAATATATCACACCTTTCTCTTTTGTTTCAACTTCTTCATAAGAAAGGTTGAAAATTTTTAATCTCTCTAATCTCGCTAATCTCTCTAATTGCTGTAATTGCTGTAAGCTCTCTAATTGCTGTAATCTCTCTAATTGCTCTAATCTCTCTAATTGCTGTAATTGATATAATTTATATTTATTATCTATACTAAATAAATTTTCTATCCATTCGGGTATATTTTTAATTTTTGAATTAGTTTTTATTTTATTCCAGTATTCAATAGTAGGCATTGCTGGTTGTGATTTATTAGAAATATAATGAATACCCATTTGCGTATTACAAATATTATTTATCTCATTCGCAGTTATTCCAGTCTTATGCAACCAATCCATAAAAATTAAAACAGTATCTTTAGTATATTTTTTTTCTAAAATATTACAGTATTTTTCATATTCTTTTTCATTTCCGTTTATTAGTCTTTCAAATTCTTTGGTTGCATATTGATTTAAAAAGAGTCTTCTTCCTGTTTTATTTTCTAAATTAATATTTGGAATACCTTTTATTTGTTTTTTATTTATACAAAAATAATGTCCATCTCTTTTTATGTTCTCTATATTTTTAGAGAATAAATAATTTCTCTGATTGTTTCCAAAACTCCAACAGCACTTAATAAGCCCTCCATACCAATCATTGTTATTTTTATGTTTTTCAAATTCTTCTCTAGTTATCCATTTATTCGGTAGTTTTTTACCTGATATAATATATTTTAACAAATTGCATATTCCAGTATTAAATTCATTGTAAAAAACATTATGCCCAGCCAATAAACCAGCTATACTAACAGATCCTCCCCCACCAAATAAATCATAAAAATTTTCAAAGTCTCCAACTGTTTTATAAATAGAATTTAATATTTTAGTCGCCAGTTTTCTTTTTCCCCCCATATATGGAATAGACGGAACTATAAAATCTTTTATTGTAGTTTCACCAAATAAATTTTTAGTTCTCATATTTATCGATTAAATCAAAAATCCATTTAATATTTTCATCTATCGGTTTTGTAAATGGAAGTTTTAGTTGCATATTAAATTAAATTAAGTTTTGTCGGAATTAAACCCCTTGAATAATTACACTTTGGATTATTGCATTTGATATACTCTTCACCTGTGATCATCCCTTTGGTTAAAAATAGAGTTCCTTTGCATCTCTTTCCCGGACATTTTTCTTTAAAGCCAAGCGGTTTATTGTGATATTTCTCGTTGTGTTGCATATCTTTGTTCATAGTATTCAAAAATTAGTTAGTTTTTACCCCCTAGAATGCCCTAGGAACGATTTTAATGTCATTATTGGACTTTGCCAAACATCTTTTCCGCTTTCGCCTCCTTGAGGCGATTTTCCATTACTTCTAAAATCATTTTTGCGTTATTGGTCAATCCATTCGGAAAACTTGATAAAAAAGCCGAAATCATTATTTCCTTTCTTAAAACTTGATTTTTCATATTTTTATTATTTAATTATTAAATTTAAGTCTGTTAAATCTAAATAAGTAGAACTATATTCTTTGTGTTTATTTTTCCATTTAGCGCTATGCATTGCTGAAAATATCTTTAATTTAGTGTGGTCATCAAATAATTTACTAAAAAATGGCAATCTATCCTCTTTGTAGGCTATGAATATCCATATCCTCCTTTCTATATCTTTGTAGCTTTTTTTGCGCATATTTTTATTGATAAGAATTATTTTGTAATTTTAAAGTCTAATTTAATTGCAAAATATAAAGAAGTTAAAAATAATAAAATAGATAATAATTGAACAGCATTACTCGATTCATAAATAGTTTTTCCTGTTTCTAGTTTTTTTACATAACTTGCCAAATCCCAAAACAAAAGTGTTAAAGATAATATCATATTTTTATTGATTAAGAGTTAGTAAATTATTATGTTCTTTTAAAAGTTCGGGATAATAAGATAAGTCTAATTTCGACCCCGAATATTCATCAATCCAACTTCCATTTTTCAGAATAGCAAACGATCCGTCGTGGCACTTGACAATATTCTTGCTTTCTTTTGTTTTTGCTACTCCTTGTGCCATAACAGAGACGACTGATGACATGTTTATAATCCCGTTAAGCTCTTTTATCCCTACTAAGCCAGTCTTATTAGTCAAAGACATAGCTGTCTCTTCGGAGATTTCAAAAATGTCTCCGCCCATCATCTTAATTTCATATTTCATACCCATTGTGTTTGACTCCCCTCTTCTTTTTTGTAAAAAGCAAGAAGTTCGCCTAGTTTAATTTTTAGTTGATAAGGATTAGTAATCGTTGGAGCATATTTTTTGCCTTGTATTGCAATCGCCGCCTTTGCGGTGTTGATTGCTTTCTCATAGCCAAATTTCTTGATGATTTCTTCTGCTGAACTTCTATTGGTTTTATTTCCGAAACTTATAAGGGGATTGATAGTTTTAAATTCGTTTATAAGATTTACAATTTCTTGATTTTTAGATTTTTCCGCATCCGAT
>Ga0268283_1000348_pt1 | contig 35137 bp, 15 predicted proteins | sample saktaG_13_FD_190140 | JGI IMG/M metagenome (GOLD analysis project Ga0268283, IMG submission 190140) | Saline water microbial communities from Sakinaw Lake, British Columbia, Canada - sak_2013_06_06_36m | ecosystem: Environmental > Aquatic > Non-marine Saline and Alkaline > Saline ...
ATACCATATGCCAGTATATGCTCCCCAAACCTTCGTAACCGTAGAATGTACCCGAACGCCCGGTAAACGACTGGTGATCGAAAAGCTCTTCATAAATTGCCAGGATCATTTCTTTTTCACCGGCAAGCAATGAAGAATATTTCGCTGAATCCAGATGGCTTAAGGCTGTTTCCAAAACTGCAGAATTACGGAAAGTGCCGTTAAAGTGGAAGTTACCCAGATCATCAGCACTTAAAATGGATGAATTTTTGTCTGTTATTAATTGGCTGAGCAATTTGGATGACTTGACCTTGTTGCCAGGGATATTGTTTTTCCCGGTAAAAAGTGGCAATTGCCTGTTGGGATACAGGAGATAACTATACTGATCGCGGCGGAACAAACTACTATATTTTAGCGAATTAAGCACATCAAGGCTTTCCTGAACCGACAGATATCCGGAACTTAAAACGGCGACCTGCCCTTCGAGCATTTCGTACAAATGCCTGATAGTAACACTTTTGTCAGAAAGCGAAACCAGGTTATAGGCATGGTAAAGTCCGTCATCGCGTTTATTTACTTTGATGGACTGATCCATATACCCCAACGCGACCTGCATAAAATTATACAGAGCTTTAACCTGAACTGGCTTTTTAACGCCTGAGAAAGATTTTTCGTAGATAGAATTTCTGTAGTTGCTTCCCGCTTCACCCAGGCAATCGGTAAAACGGCGCCTTTCTGCATTTGAAAAACCGGTTTCGAGAAGTGCTGTATTTTCAGCGAAAAGCGTATTTATACTGTTGAATAATGTTTCTACTTCTTCTGAAACAGCTATTTCTGTGCTACCAGATTCATTGAACCTCTCCGACCAGAATTTCAGGAAACGCCTTAAATAATAAAGTGTAACCATAGAAACGCCATTACCGACTAGAGCGTTGTTTGCATCGTTCCACTCAGGGCGCTGGGTATTGAGCCAGATGCCTGCTTCGGGGATAAAATTGCTAAGCTTTGCCAGTAAAGTAACCAGAATTTTTTCGGTAAGATTTACACGGTAAATTTGATCTTCTTTGCTTCTTAACAAAGCTCCATCAGCGCCGGTTTTCCTGGTTAGTTCCTTAATTTTATCATTTAACGGAAAATCAAAAACAATTGTATCCTTTGGATTTTTTACAATTTCGGAATACGGTTTAATGCGGTATGGTATGTTGGCGTAAGCGAAAATTTCCTTTCGCAACATTTCATCCAGTTTGCCTGGATGAAACTCGTTTGATAATTCGAGAAATTTCTGTAGATAAATAATCTGGTGATCACCCCAGTATCCAATGTACGCCCATGCATCGTGAGGATCAGGGCTTTCCCAGTCAATACCTTCGCGGGTAACACGATATGGATTATAGCCATCAGCTGTGGTTGCATTTACAAATTTGCTGATCATACCTTCAATAAACTCGGGATATGAAAGACTTAGCGCTTCCCAGTTCTGGAAAATATCGCGCCAGTTTCCCTGGTAATTCAATTTTACCGAACCATCTTCATTTTTTGTTTCAATAGAAAACTGGTTCCACGGGCGGCTTGGATCGCCATGCCTCCGGCTGAACGTAAGCGGCAGATATTCATAGCAAATCCTGATCAAATCCTGGTCTGAAGTATTTTCGGCAAATCCGATCATCTCCAGGTAGTTAATCTGTTCTGGAAGGTGATCTAACCAGCTTTTATATTTGGCGCTTATAGCTGTATTGATCTGCCGACTAAAGAGGATAAAATCACTCTTATCAAGATTATAATTATTGGTGAAAATCCCACCTCTCATCACGTTGAAAAGTGTATTCGAGAAATGGCGGGCGGTGCTTAACTCATCCTTACTCAATTGCGTCCCATCAGCATTGGAAACAATTTTCTTCAGGTTCGAGGTTCCTTTTTTAATATCGGTATCAACGAGTTGTTTTATGCTATGTGTAGTTTTAATGGTGTGATCGAGGTTGGCAACATCTCCGCTTTCACGGTTTATCTCAGCAACGATCATCCATTCCTCAGTGGCATCTTTTTCCAGCGTAAAATTTGTGTTTACATAGTAGGCACCGCGGGTTGCCCTGATATCGGTTTCGGTTTCCACAGGCAGTCCTTTTTTGAAATTCTCAACCTGGTGATTGGAAATAAGAATCTTAACATCCTGGTCGAGCCCGCATAACCACACCGATGTTGCTTTAAGCGATTCGCTCGGTTCAGCGCGGTCGACCGGAATAGAACTCAGCATATACAAGCCAAGCCTGGAATCGGCAAGCAGTTCACACTTTTTGTAGGCATCAAGCAGATTACTGTAAGCATTCTGAAAATCGTAATCAACACCATTAGGCAGGATGTTTTTAATCCCGTCGAGCACGTCTATTGTAACTGATCCTGTATTGTGATTGCTGATAACCGATTTTTTTACAAACCCGAATTTTTCGCTGTTGTACCAGCCATATCGGAACCCAACTCCCAGGTCAACATTAATCTCCTCGAAAATGATCTTATTGCCGAAGATGCTTTTATAGAGGTTTCTTTCGACGGTGTATATTTTTTCTGACTCAGTCGTAAACGGTTCCCACAAATATGTTTTCTCATTTTTCCCGACAAGCAATATTGTTTTACTTCCGGTGATGTCCCTGTAATCATGAATTTTATCAACGGTATAATAGGGAAACAACGCGTTGTTGCGGTCCTTTCTACCGGCCGACAGTGACCCATTACTTGAAATAAACATCCAATGATCCGAATCGCTGACAATTGTCATAAAGAAATCGGGCATCCGGTTGCTGTTACTTATTTTGTAAAATTTCTCGTCTTCAATCTCTACAAATTCACCTTTAACTTCCTGCTCCTTGCTATTTACAACAGCATTTCCCAAATAAATGGTTTTCATATTCTTATATTTTATACTTTGAAGTTTCTATTACTTATTTATGTGGCTTTTAACTGGAAATTGCCATTAGACGATCTTTCCTTTAATATCATTTTCTATTTGCGCACGGCATTCCCTTTAACCTATTATTTACGTTATCAAATATAGGTAGTATTAGAAATAAATAAAAAATTTGAGGTGCGTCAAATATACAGCAATACGCTGCAAAGCATTACGTCAACATTACATCAATCAAGTTGTATATTACTGATTATTAATAATATAAATAACGATAATAAATACATCACTCAGAATGCAGCAATTTCATCCTTTACTGGAAGTTTCTCCAGGCACTAAAGTAATTTGGTTTTGAGTTCATTCCTGAAAAAAAAAATAACCGATGTTATCAAAATAAGGTTATTGATAAATAGGATTCCTGCATTATTAAAAATGCAAAAGAGTCGGCTAAATACTTATTCTGCAAAGAACACAAAGCATCCATGTTTACCAAAAGAAATCAGATTTTATGAAGTATGGAAATAATTATCCTGAAAATGATATTCAGTATTAAAGGTTTATCATAAAATCCGTCAGGTTTGCTTCGCGGTCCAGCCTGAGTTTTTTACGTACACGGTACCGGCTTATCTCCACACCCCTGGCACTTATGTTCATTAAGGTTGCAATTTCCTTGCTCGAAATATTCATCCTGAGGTATGCGCATAAGCTTAATTCGCGGGGAGTAAGATCCGGATAACTTTCCTTTAATTTTTTAAGCAATTCTTCATATACTTTTTCAATATGCATATTAAAGACTTCCCATTGTTTTTCATTATCAATTTCTTTATCAATCCGTCGTATCAGGATGTTTATACTGTTTTTTGCCAATTCATTGCCTATTGTTGAATTTACATCCCGCAGATCACTTTGCACTTTGCTCAGGATGTTGTTCTTCTTGATAATGAGCATGGTTGAATTCGCAAGTTCTTTTTCCTTATGAATCATTTCAAGGTTTAGAGTCTCATTACGAAGTCGCTGCACCTCTCTTTCGGCAATAAGTGCATCTTCCTTTAATTTCTGCTCACGGATACTGTATTTTCCCTTTTGCTTCAGTTTTTCAGCCAGGCTGGATTTTTCAATTCTATAATTTAAATACCGTTTCCCCATGAATATCAGAAGCATGAAAAGTACCAAATAAATTATCCAGGCATAAACTGAACGATACCAGGGTGCCAGAACAGTGAATTTATAAGACAGCTCAGAAGGCACAGATTGGTCGTTGTTGCTGGAACGAATTATAAATGTATAGTGCCTGTCAGGAAGATTTGTGTATTCCTTATAATTCTGTGTTGTCCATTCCGACCATTTTTCGTCAAAACCTACCAATTTGTATTGAAAACCGATTTCGGCAGACCCAAAATTGTTTGCCGAAAAAGAAATTGACACCGTATTGTTTTTATACCTGAATTCCGGTATCAAAGTTTGATTTATTTTCTTGCTATTATAACTGTAAATGCCTTCCGTTGTATCGCCTGACCGGAGATCCCTGATATAGATTGTACAAAGTTTTGAGTAATCTTTTTTATATTTTGGAACGTAATTTGCAAATCCGCCTTCAATACCAATAAGCACATTATTCTCATCCAGTGCCTGGATATTTTCGAAGGCCCTTAGAGTAATATTGGCCAGGTTTAAGAACGGAATTGTAATCTTTTTAAAGGTACCATCTTCCTGGTAACGTAACACACCTATTTTCTTATTTTCAGAGAACCATATATTTTGATCCGAATCCTGGTATATATAATCAACCGGTGTCCCATTTTCAAAATAGGATGAATATTTCATGTCGTTCTCAAACTTCTGAGTCCTGGTATTGAATTTGCAGATTCCTTTTTCGGTTGCAACTATTATTTCGGATTGAATTTTGAATATTAAATTTGACTGATCAGAAGGCAGGCCATTTTTGGAATTGAAAAGCTTCACGGCCATTATATTTCGCCATGAATTATCAGCTTTGAGCCTGAATACACCTTTGTACGTTTGACTGACCCAAATAGTTCCACTTAGATCGTATTCGACAAAACGCGATGACTCTGAAAATCCGTTAACTTTATTTCTAAGTCGCCATACACCGCCATTTTTTTCTAAAACGTACAGACCTGAATAAGAGCCAGCCAGGATAAGCCCGGTATTATTGATTTTCAGAAAGTTCCATGTTCCTGGCACGGAAGTTATTTTTGTAGCCTTTACGCCCTGAACCTGAAATACACCATTATTATGGCCGCAAAATAATGTATTATCAATCACTGAGAGGTTCCACACCTGCCCTTCTGTTCCTTCAATCAATTTGAAATCAGCCTTGGTTTTAGACGGATTCAGAAAATCTTTTCCATTGATATAGAAAAGCCCCTGGTTAGTCCCCAGGTAGATGTTATCACCAAATTTAACTGCTGCGTAGCCGGTTCCTATATCAAAATATTTTTGAAAGTACGAAATAGGTGAATCAAACTCAATCATTGAAATCCCATTATCGAGACAAAGCCAAATGTTGCCCTGATAATCCTGGCCAATTCCTAAAACTGTATTATTTTGCAACCCACGCTCCTTGTTCATTTCGAAAATAAGGTTACCAGCCGTATCAGTAACTATTAAACCGTGCTGAATTGTACCAAAAGCAAAATAATTGTTTTTAAGTCTTTTTGCCGAATAGAGCTGGTACTTTTTCAGTTGTTCGTTTATCTTTGAATTCCATGGAGTTACGTTGCGGCCGTTAAAGCGAAATACGCCTTTATTATTGGTGCCAATTATAACTTCATTATTGTTCAGAGGTAAGATTGACCATATTGGGGTTCCAATAAAGAAATTGCCACCCGGAACGGGCCATATTTTGCCATCACGGTATTGCATAAGCCCCTGTTCATCATCATATACCCATAAAATATCATTTACATAATATGAAAAATGAAAATTCGAACGGGGATAAATAATATCTGTTTTCCCGTTCCGATAAATAAATATTGCCTTAAATGATTGAAAAACAATACCAAAACTCGTTTTGTGTATCCTCCATATTTCATCAAAATCACTAATCTTGGCTTTAACCGATTGGCTTAACGAATGGTAAACCAACATGCCTTTCTCGTTTTCTTCGTAGAATCCGAATTCATTAAATGCTCCGACATATATCCTGTTGCCGTCGGCACAAGCAGACCTGTTAATAGCCCGGATCGAGTTGTACAATTCCCAATGGGTTCCATTATATTCAAGGAGTCCGCTGTTGTTGGCGAAATATAATAATCCATTGTCAGTTTCAGTAAACGACCAGTTCTGAATGCCACCGGCATACTCTGAACGGGGAAAATTCCTGATTCCCGGTAAGCCATACAAAGGCGATTGAGCACTGATGGTAAAGCATACCGCAGATACAAAACATAAAATCAAAAATGTCCTTACTACCTTAAAAAGCATAGATTTTCATTTTTCGTCCTGTTGGCAATCCTTTTAGCATATTCTGAATTTTGTTGTTTAATAAAATGACGGATCAAATAAATCTTTCACAATACATAAATTCATAACACCATTACAACTTCCTGCCGTCGGAAGCTGGCTAATGTTTTATTCTTTCTATTAATAATTCAGGTTCATTGGTGGTTATGAAATCGAATTTATTAGCAATTAGCTGATCCATATCGGCTGCTTCATTCACTGTCCAGGCATTCAGTGTAATATTGTTCTTCCTGGCCATTTCAATCCAGTCGGGATGCTCAGTATACACCGAAAAATGAAAATCAGCACCACTTATGCCATCCGCTTTTAATTGTTCCGGAGATTTATCTCCTTCAAGATATTGGGTAATAGCTGTGGGGTCAATTTCAATGATTTTTTTCAAAATATCGTAATCAAAACTGATGTAAACGAGCATCTTCTCCGCTTTCAGTTTATGAACCATTTTAACAACTTTTTCAGCAACTGCTTTCCCTCGATCTTTGCTGATATCCGATGGTTTTATTTCGCAAACCAAGCGTGTTGTTTTATTATTTTTCAAGCCTGCTTTGATATACTCTTGTAACGTAGGAAGCTTTTCGCCATTCGCAAGTTTGAAAGCACGCAGATCGATATAAAGCGTTTTTTCAACCGGCAATTTATTGTATTCCGGATCGTGATTAATAATGAGAGCGTCGTCGGCGGTCATACGAACATCAAATTCAGAACCCGCACATTTCAACTCGATGGCATGTTTCAACGATGCGATCGAGTTTTGCGGGAGATTGTTTTGTTTCCAGGCTCCCCTATGAGCAACAACCGGGTTACCGGCAAATGAAATATTATTCTGAGCATTTCCTGTGAAACTCCTCATGACAAGTAATACCGAAATGATTAATAAATATGCGCTTCCTCTTTTCATTGAAGTGTTAATGTTAATCAAACTGAAGCTTCTTTTTTTTATAAAAATCCTGCAACACGAAAAATGCCTTTTTCTTTTTTCCCTTGTCGGATATCAACCCTTTCCGGTTAAATCCATCCTGTATACCTGGCAAAACTCTTCGCGGTGATCGGAAATCAGTCAAAATCCATGGGCTTACACCCCGGATATTAGGGATTTTATCAATCATCAGCAGGTTTTGCTGATAGAGATATTCCTGGTATTCTTCCGTCCAGCGTTCATCCTTGTTTCCATGAAGACCTTGTTTAGCGCTTCCGCCAAATTCAGAAACAACTATTGGTTTATTGTATGGAGTGGTCCACTTTGCATCAGGAGTTGTTGCCAGGTCGCCGCCATACCAGCCCATGTACTCATTAAATGCAATGATATCAACATATTCGCCAATTTTATCGTCAATTATTCCAATGCCATTTTCATTGCGCGTAAGTTGAGCGGCACTTATTAATCTTGAATCGTCGAGCTTTCGGGTATAGTTGATAAGGTTAGTTAAAAAAGTATTCCTGGCTTCGGATAAAGGCGTTTCGTTCGCCATGGACCAGATGATGACGCAGGCCCTGTTTTTGTCGCGCGTAATTACTTCTGTTAACTGGTTCTTTGCGTTGTTGTAAGTTGCTTCATTTTTAAAATCAATGGTCCAGTAAACAGGTATTTCTTCCCAAACCAGAAGCCCCATTTTGTCTGCCAATCGGACCATATATTCGTTGTGAGGATAATGAGCCAGCCTAACATAATTACAGCCTAATTCCTTTGCCCAGGTTAGCAGGGTAAGAGCATCAGACTCGCTGGTAGCCCTGTGTCCTTTGTACTCCTCGTGAATACTGATTCCTCTTAAATAAATTGATTTGCCATTCAGCAAAATATCGGAACCTTTTGTTTCAATCGTTCTGAAACCGATATTATCTTTCAGTGTTTGATGCGATGTATTAATGAAAACCTCATATAATTTTGGCGATTCTGTTGACCAGTATTTTAAATCGTTCTGAGTGTTTGAAGCGATGTCTATTTCAAATTGCGCTTTCCCATCAACGGAAGTTTGAACTTCTTTTTCTATTTTCAGTTCCGGGATACTTATCGTGATTTTTTCGTTCTGAACCTCATTACTTAACGAAACATATCCAGCTATGGCAGTATTGTCACCTTTTTTCAGTTGTACCTGATAGTCCTGAATAAACAGCACAGGTTCTTCAATTAAAGTAACATCCCTGGTGATACCGCCGTAATTCCACCAATCTGTATTTACTGTCGGCACGGCATCGATACGTCGTTTGTTATCAACCTTCACTACGAGGTAATTTCCCTGAGGTTTTACAGTTGAAGTAATTTCAAAATTAAAAGGGGTGAATCCACCTTCGTGTACGCCCAGTTTGGTTCCGTTCAGATACACATCGGCTTTATAATTTACAGCCCCAAAATAGACAAAGAGCCTTTTGTTTTCATCTAATTTATAATCAAACGATTTTTTATACCAAACGGTTCCTTCGTAATAAAACAGGTTCTCTTTTTGCGTATTCCAGTCACCAGGAACTACAAGTGTGGGTGATTTATCAAAATCATATTCTACCAGTTCCGACTTGTTTTTAGCGTGGTAATTATTATAAAAAGCAGATGTTGAGGTTGGATTTTTCTGGTCGAAAACCTCAGAATGGAAGTTATAATAGCCATTTTCGTAAGGATCAACAATGTAATTCCATTTACCATCCAGCGAAGTGATATTCCGGGTACCCGTATTTGTTAACAGCCCTTGCGAGAATAAAGCAAAAGGCAACAAAATCAATCCTGAAACTATCTTCGCTTTTAACATTTGTTTAAAAGGCAAGCTGAAACCAGTAAATACCGTTCAAAAACCAGCAAATTATATTTTCAAATCCTAAAACGTTAATCTATAAAGACTTTAGAATTTCCCTATATGCTATTCTCTTTGTTTACACTATTGGTATACCCTCACATAGTCAACTTCCATTGTTCCACTGGTAAAATCAGGATCAATGTTTCCGCCAAAATTTCCACCCATCGCTATATTGAGGATAATAAAGAATTTCTGATTAAAAGGTAAATCCGCAGTGTTGCCGTGAGAATAATACAGATTACCATCAACAAAAAATTTGATTGTTGTTGGCGACCATTCACAGGAATAAATATGGAACTCAGTTGTTGCATTTGTAATCGTAGTCGAACCACCTTCAGCAGTACCTCCGTAATGACCTGGATAATGCAGGGTCCCATATATTTTGTTTACTTGGTTGCCCAGATGTTCCATAATGTCAATTTCACCACAGGCTGGCCATCCGGCTGAAGAAATATTATCGCCCAGCATCCATATTGCCGGCCACGTTCCGCCGCCAACAGGCATTTTGGCCCTGACTTTGATTGTACCGTAGCTAAATGAAAATTTCCCTTTACTCAATAACCTGGCTGAAGTATAGGAGCTACCCGAGTAACTTTCTTTTTTCAGAACTATTTTCAGTGTACCACCCGACACATTCGCATTATCAGTTCTCGTAGTGTAATATTCGGCTTCGTTATTACCCCAGCCACCGGCACCGGTATCGTAGCCCCAATTTGCGGCACTTGGTGCTCCGGGTGTATCAAACTCCTCTGACCATACAAGGCCCTGAACAACAGCAACCGTTATAACAGTTGTTTTGGATGAAGTTTTACTGGTTGCACTTTTAGCTACCACGGTAACCGTATATACTCCGGAAGCAGAGTAATGATGTGTTACTTTACCCGTAACTGATATCTCAGTTTTGCTGTCTCCATAATCGAAAGTGTACATTTTTGCATTAGTTGCTGAAGCAGTAAAAGAAACACTTCCGCTGCTATCAGTACTTACTTCAGAAACTAAAGTCAGGTTTGCAGGTGGAAGATCTTCAGCCGAAGTATCAGGTTTTTTACAGGATATAGCAGCTAAAATCAAAAATACAAATAGTATGGTCAGCTTATTCATGACAATTAGGGTTGATTAAATTATGGTTTACAAAGTTATGGCAGATTATCCATTTTACAGTGTAATGAATTAATAATGCGTATTAATTTAAAAAATCTACCTGATGGGATTCCCCAGCTAATGAGATTTCACTGTTATTCAAAGTCAATAAGAATGTATGCATAATACTGTGTAACAAAAATGAAAGGAGGAGTATAAAATCCTCCTCCTTTCAGCAACAAATAAATTGTGGTCTTACTGATTATTTTCCAACAGGTTTCATTTTAATGTACCAGGCATTTCCAGTTTCTGTTCCCTGTACACGTAAATACAGATAAGTAGGTGTTATCTCGAGAATTTCATATTCTTTTAAACAAGCTCCATATCCGATATAGGTGTTAATTCCACCCAACAAAATACTTGTTTGAGTAGTTGTTGAATTACCAGGATCAGTAGGTTCAACCGGTGCGCCGGATGAAGCTGGAGCAAAGGAAAAATCGGAAGTTCCACCTGGATAATCATAGCATCCTTCAGCACCTGAAGAAGGTATACCAGGAAGTCCACCAGCCAGGGTACCAGTCTTGGTAAATGCAGAAATCGTGGTAACTTTCAACGTATAAGTACCGCTTGCAGCAATCTTGGTAAAAGTAAATGTTGCATCATAGAAACATGGGCAACAGCTTAGTTTTTCATCAACTGCACCGGCCCACCATTCTGGCCTGATTGATGCGACATTCCAGGGTCCAACTCCAAAATGAGCGGCTACACTTCTGTCAACAACCCAGGTTTTTGATGCGTCGCCGGTTAAATTAGTAACAAGAGATGCGGCCGGTTTGAAATCGCTGCGAACAGTAACATCCTTCGTGGCAATTGAGGATGAACCACCTTTCCCGGTAACGAGAGCGGTAATTTTGTATGTATTTATGCCTGTCTTGGTAAATTTCTTGGTTACCTTTCCAGTGAGAGCAATAGCTTTGTAGTCATCATTTGATTTTACGTCGTAACCCACTTTATATGCTAGTGCGTTAGCGGCAGTAATTGTAATGTTCACATTTCCTGAGCCATCACCGTCGGGATGGGTGGCATCCTGGCCAACAACTTCAGTAGTGATTACAATATTTGAAGGAGCTGTTAAATCGCCCATGCTGTATTCCTGCTTTTTGCAGGCACTATATATCAATACCAGTGCTGCAATTACAAAAACGGTTTTGAATGTATTTTTCATTATTGTTGTTTTTTAGTTTGTTAATGAAATAGTATCAATGTAGATGATTCCACCTGCAGGAATTCCCAGGCCATAGGTTATGACCATCTGTCCAAATTTGGTTTTATCCGGTATCTGTGCAGTAGTAAAAGTACTAAAATCAAAAGTCATTAATTCCCATTCACCCGACTTTGTAATTTTAACATTCTTAACAGCAAGTCCGTCCGCCGGTACATTTCCAACTGCTGAACGCAGTTCAACGTACATTTTCTTATTAATAGCTGCTGGAGATGGGTTATAAACCATCATTGTTATCTTTTTGCCTAAAGCAAAATCTATAGGAATATCAAGGACGCTTGCTGTACTGTTCGCTCCGTCAGATCCTCTTGTAAATCTTCCCACAGTAGCACTGGTATTTATTCCGATTGCAAAAGGGTTTGCAATTTTATCAAATGCCTGTCCTGTACCTGCTGTAGTAAAACTGTAATTCACTGTTGAACTTTCGAAGTTAATTGGAAGACTATACAAAGTTTTAACAACTTCTGTTTTTGCTGCACCCCCACTGAGAGCTACTACTTTAAGGTCATAAGGTCCACCAGCAGCATAGGTATGAGCTGCCAGTTTTTCGCCGACTGCCATTGGAGTTCCTACTTCATTAGCAACATCACCGTAGTATACAAGGAATGATTTTGCATAAAGTGCTTTTGCACTTACGACCACATTGGCATCAATGGTTATAACAACTTCTTCAGGAGCCCGGTAGGTAACAACCAGCGGGTAAGTAGTTGTAGTAGTTTTACCTGCCAGATCGGTGGCATCTATAGTAACAGTATAACTTCCTTCCGGATACGTGTGAGTAGCAGGTACTCCCGGAGCAACCGAAGCTGATGCTGCTGTTCCCGTTCCATGTCCGAAATTAATTACATAAGCGGCTACACCTTCTCCAATAGGAGTTATTTTAACAATACCTGAATTATCAGTAGAGATATCAAATATTTTATCCAGGTTAGCCGGATTTACAGAATTGAGAAAAGATAAATCCTTGTCAATTCCTTCAATCTTAGTACAACTTGTCGCAACAACTATAACAAATAGAATGCTGCATATTAATTTTATGTTCTTCATGTCTTTAATTTTATTGGATATAACCTGTGTTTTGAACCATTTTAGTACCTAGTAATTCCGCATTAGGGATTGGAAAAACTTCATTTTTGTTGGCCGTAAAACCTCTGTCAGCTAATTTAGCAGCTGCATCGCCCCAACGTACCAAGTCAAAGAAACGAAGCCCTTCGCCTGCTAATTCTATCCTGCGTTCAGCTTTAATAGCTGCCAAAGAAACAGGAACTGATGGCACATGAGCCCTGAGGCGAACTGCATCCAACAATGCCTGTGCTCTTGCTCCTGTTCCACCGAGTGCTTCTGCTTCCATTAGATACGTATCAGCCAACCGGATAATATAGCTATCCTGTTTGTAGTTTAGAACTGCATCACCGCCCAGAGTAGTTACATCGGCTTGTGTTGGCATATATTTCTTGAAGAAATAACCAGTATTCATATAACCTTCGATATACTTGGCATGTTTGGCAGCCGACAATGCATTCATATCCAATACAGTAGCGCTATCGCGTGGGTCTGACTTAATCAAATTGAAAAATTCCTGTGTAAAAACATTAAAACTCCAGCCTGAAGGTAAATCCGGTGCAATAGTATCACCTTTGGTTTTTGCATAACCACGCGGGCCAACCATTACGCAAATTGAATTCCCTTCGTCAGAGCCTGAACCCCAGTTACCCCAGCCACCTAGACCAAGATTTGTGTGAGCTGTCACTAAAATTGATTCACTGTTCATTTTATTGGCAACAATCCATAAATCTTTAAATTTAGGAAGAAGTTTGTAACCGTATTGGCTTGTTCCGCCAGGTGTTCCGTTTACTTCAAGAAACTGGGCAGCTGCTTCAGTATTCTTATTTTCATAAAGGTACACTTTACCAAGCAATGCCTGTCCGGCTCCTTTAGTAAACCTGCCATATTCGGTTGAAGAAATAGTTGGGGGTAACGAAGCGATAGCTTCGGCCAGATCCTTTTCAATCTGGGCATAGATATCTGCAGGTGCAGCCTGAACAACGTTATAAATATCACCCGTTGCTAATGGTTGTAGAATCAGGGGAATGTTTTTAAACATGGTTACCAGGTTAAAATAACACAGGCCTCTAACTGCTTTTGCTTCGGCCATATACCTTGCCTTTAATGCCTCATCCATAACGGTGGTCGGCAATTTAATTATGAGCATATTTGCCTTGAAAATCCCCTGGTAATAATCGTTCCAGTAGCTTCCGGGAATTGTAAACTGCGTCATACTGTAGTTGGAAAAACTCTGGATACCGGCTCCGTCGGTAGCACCGCCACCTCCTGCATACTGGTCGTCTGAGCCTGCATTCATCATGGTGATCATGTTTTCAAATCCGCCTGAATTTTTACGCAGAATATCATACACCCCAACCAGGGCAGCATAAGCTTGTGATTGATCTGCGTAATAATTGGCGCTGAGGAACTGGCCTTTCGGTTGGATATCTACAAAATCTTTTTTGCAGGATACCATTGCTAACATTGCTGCTGCAATAAAAAAGAAAGTATTTCGTATTTTTTTCATTTTCTTTAAATTTTTGTTTGTAAGTGTTTTAATTTAATAAAGCACAGTTTTTACGAATGAGATTTCACTTGTAAAAATTAAAATTGAAGTTGGAGACCAGCTATGAAGGAACGGGCCTGAGGATAAAATCCTTTGTCGATGCCGTTAACACCACCGCCGATTTCAGGATCATATCCTGAATAACCGGTAAAAGTAAACAGGTTCTCAGTCTGCAGGTAAACACGCAATTTGCTGATGTCAACTTTCTTGAGTATTTGAGCATTAATGGTATATCCTACCTGAAGTTGTTTCAGGCGGAAATAATCACCCTTTTCGAGGTAGAAATCCGACATTTTACCGAAGTTTTCGTTTGCATCGTTAGCAGTTAGACGTGGGTATTTATTGGAAGTACCTTCGCCTGTCCAGCGGCTCATCGCGATGGTCTGCCAGTTCGAATACTCGATATCCAGACGGCGCAGGCCCTGGAAGATTTTGTTTCCGGCTGCTCCCTGGCCAAAGACCATGATATCAAAACCTTTATAAGCTGCATTTAATGTTAATCCATAAGTCCATTTTGGAATACTTGATCCAAGGAATGTTTTATCAGCTTCTGTAATAATACCATCACCATCAGTATCAACCCATTTCAAATCACCTGGAGAGGCTTTAGGCTGGGTCAATTCACCGGTTGTTGAGCTTACGTAGGCATTAATTTCATCCCAATTCTGGAAGATGCCATCCGTCTTATATCCATAGAAGGAATTATACGATTGTCCGACCTGAATTCTTGTAACAGGACCCATGGATTGAAATGAAGCACCACCAGCAATAAAATTAGCATCGGAATTCACATAGGTAACCTCGTTTTTCAGGTATGAAATATTACCATTAGCCGAGAAAGTAACTTCTCTGATTGTTTTGTTATACCCTAGTTCGAATTCGACACCCTTGTTGTCCATATCAGCTACGTTGCCAACAGGTTGTGAGGAAACTCCAACATAACCTGGTATAGGAATACTTCTCAAAATACCTTTGGTTGATTTCTTGAAAACATCAACTACCACATTGAAGCTTGTTAAAAACCTTGCATCAAAACCTATATCGAGCTGTGAAGTTTCTTCCCAGTGCAAATCAGGGTTATCAAGTGTTTTAGGGGCATATCCCGTAGTAATATTTCCTGTATTACCAACGGTATAATTAAAACCACCGATAACTGTTGCCAGGTAACCAAAATCACCGATATTATCATTACCGTTAACACCATATCCTCCTCTTATTTTTAAAGTGTTGACGATAGTATTTGCTTTCCAGAAACCTTCGCTCGAAACCACCCAGCCTAATGAGAAGGAAGGGAATATACCATATTTGTAATTGGAGCCAAAGCGGGTTGAACCATCGCGGCGTATAATTCCGGTAAACAAATATTTTTCCTTGAAGTTGTAATTAACACGGGTGAACAAAGAGGATATTTTATGTTGAGTGAAGTCCCAGGTTCCAGAAATTCTGTTAGCCTGTGGAATATCAAAATTAAAAGATGCATCTTTATAACTGCTTATTGGAAGACCTTGGATGGTATTGTTGGAACCGAATCCGATGCCATTAACATAAGCACCTTGTCCCAACAAAACACTGAACTCATGATCCTGTATCTTATTGCTGTAAGTCAAGGTATTTTCAAGGTTCCAGTCAAATCCCTGCTGGTTGCTCATACCGTAGTTGTTCACGATATTTGATGTTGACGCATTTAAATAGAACACAGGTGTATATCCCTGCCATCCCCAGTAAGCTAATTTCGCTCCTGCAGATGTTCTGAATTTAATATGCTTATTGATATTAATATCGAGGTATGCATTTCCTGCGAAATCGTCGGACCAGTTATACTGACCTAACCTGGTTTGCTGATAAGCCAGTGGATTTGTCATTTCCTGTCCTACGTTGGGCGAAATACCGTAAGGATTTCCATTGGCGTCTCTGAAAGCAGCTGCAGGATATGCACTTGCCAGGATTGGATCGGTTTCGATTAAAGGTGTAATCGGGTCGAGATTGATAGCTGAACTTAAAGGTCCTCCGAATTCACTGTTTGTATTTCCGATACCTATAGATTTCTGGTGGGTATAGCCAAAGGTTTGTCCAAAAGTAAACACTTTGGAAATTTTGTGCTCAGAATTCAAACGGAAGCTAATTTTGTTGTAATTGGAGATATCAGTTAAAACAATACCTTCCTGGTTTGTAAGACCTACCGATGTATAAAATGTAGACCTGTCGTTTCCACCACTTATACTTAGCTCGTGAGAATAACGCATAGCGTTTGTATTAAATATCTCTTTCTGCCAATCTGTTCCGACACCATACTGACCAATATTCGGAAACCTGACGGCTAAACCTCCATTTGTCTGGCGTTCGTTAATTAACGTAGCATATTGAGTAGCATTTAACAAACTTAAAGTTTTAGCCGGGGCTGAAGTACCGTAAAATGTATTATAGTTTACAACCATTTTCCCTGCTTGTCCTTTTTTTGTTGTAACAAGGATAACGCCGGTAGCAGCCCTTGTTCCATAAATAGCTGCCGAAGCAGCATCTTTCAGTACTTCTATGGATTGAATATCCGATTGGTTTAAATATCCTATACCGCCTGCATCCACAACAACTCCATCAACTACCCACAACGGATTATTTCCGCCATCGCCAAAAGTGGTAACCCCACGTATACGGATGGTAGAAGCAGATCCCGGTTGTCCTGAGTTAGCTGCAATGGTAACACCTGAAACACGTCCTTGCAAAGCCTGTTCAATACGGCCGTTAGGAATTTTTTCAATATCCTTTGACTTTACGCCGCCAATGGAACCTGTTGTAACACTCTTCTTTTGTGTACCGTAACCAACAACTACAACTTCCTGCATCAGGACTGCGTTTTCGGCCAGTACAACATCTAAAACTTTGGAATCTGCAGGTACTGCAATTTCCTGAGAATTCATACCTATAAATGAGAAAACAAGAACCTGCTTGGGGCTGGCCTTGATGGAATATTTCCCATTTATATCTGTAAGTACTCCGATAACTGTACCTTTAATGGAGATAGATACTCCGGGTAAAGGCAAATTATCCGTGGCAGATTTCACAACTCCACTGATTTGAACTTCCTGAGACCATGCCCAGAAAGAAAAAATTAAAAAGAATGTGCTTAATAATAGTTTTTTTTTCATAATGATGGTTGGTTACTTGTGATTGATTTATTTAGGGTTGGTTTGGTGATTCTGAATTGAAGTTTACTAAATTCCATGTATATTCCCACATTAGATCTAAACTTAATGAAGAAGTTGGATTCCCGTTAAGTTCTTAAACAAAGGTTAAGATCGACTGAATTGCGGCATTCTTTTAAATCATCTTAAAACCTTCTCTTTTGGTGCCCATTAAAGTGACTAAGGTAATACAAAGTTTTCACACATTTATATCCAGACATATTATTTAACAATTTGAGGTTAAATAATACCGAAGGTTAAAGTTGCATTTAATATCAGAATTAATCTCACTTTTTCACCGGTGAAGATACCTTTACTGTAGCTGATTGAAACAAATGTGATTAAAATCCATTAAACAGGTTGTATTGAAAACAATCTATTATTCAGTATTTACCTTAAAATGTAGACTTACGGGCTATTAAAATAGTTGGTGTAATAATAACACGAAGATAAATACTTTTTTTTATCTTGAACAAGTAATTGTTAAATAATAATAAAATAATTATTCCTGCTGTTGAGGTGCAATTACTTAATATGCTAATTACATGATATTTATATCTATATTGATACATAACCAAAATAGTAATTTAAATTAAATACAGATATGTATTTTCCTGATTACTTTCAAAAATTACTTAGTGTAATTTACATACTTACTACAAAACCGAATAAATTCGGGTAAAAACATCATGCATTTATTAAAAAATGAAAGCACCCGGATCAGATTTTCTTTCAATTTGCAAAGTAAAGCACATGCACCAAAGATGTATTTCTAGATATAATATTTACTACATCATTACTACATCCGGTATAATGTATAAATCTATTTACCAATGTTTTAGATGCTTATTTCCAATCATGTTTGAAAAGTCCTACTAAATAGGTTAGCCTGGCTATAATGCCAATGATAAGCCGGGCCAGGCACTTGTCAAAATACTTACCTGCTTTTTTGCTAAAAAAATATTGATCCGGATTAAGAATCCTGAATCAGTAACCGCTATCATTTATAATAAGTATAAATAACAGACTGGGATAGCTATGTCTCAAAAATATAATTAATTTTGTTACTTAAATCATACATTCTAACCAGTCTGATTTGATTATCCTTTAACACCGGGATCCATGGAAACAACTCTGTACATTCCAACCCTATTAAAAAGCTACAGACGCTTATTTGAGTGCCTTATGTTTTATAATTAAGCATTCCCCATTCCTTTATTGCTTCTTTCAAGTGATAGTTTTTCGCAATTTATTCTTGCGAATATTTCAATTTTCCTGCTACGGATTTTCTTGTCCATCAAATTTCAAAAAGGCATTACCATGTTTGAAAAAATAGTTCCCCATAGTGCAGCGCCGGAAAGGCCTGCAACGGCTGAAGGCAATTTCTATGAACCGAAAAGTGCCAGAATTGGCCCTGGAATGAACGAGCGTATTCAAAAACTCAGGAAACTGAGTTTCGAAGCTGAGCCAACCTTGTCTATTGAGCGGGCACTTCATGAAACTGCATTTTACAAAGAGAACTACGGGAAATTCTCTATTCCTGTTCTTCGAGCCTTAAACTTTCTGGATCACTGCCGGAAAAAGACTATATATATAGGTATAGGTGAATTAATTGTTGGTGAACGCGGACCAAAACCAAAATGCGTCCCGACCTTCCCTGAGCTAACCTGCCATAGCGTCGAAGATTTTCATGTGCTGAATACCCGTGATATGCAGCGCTACACCATAAGCCAGCAGGATATCGATATTTACGAAAAAGAAGTTATTCCTTACTGGCAGGGCAAAACCCAGAGAGAACGTATTTTCAGCCATGTTCCCGACGAATGGAAAGCAGCATATGAGGCCGGTTTGTTTACTGAATTTATGGAACAACGTGCACCTGGGCATACTTCACTCGATGGCAAGATCTATAATAAAGGCATGCTCGATTTCAAAAAGGAGATTGCGGTAAACCTGTCTCAACTGGATTATATAAATGACCCCGAAGCAACGGATAAGGCTGAGCAGTGGAAAGCCATGGACATTTCGTGCGATGCTGTAATTGTTTTCGCCGAACGTCATGCTGATATGGCTCAAAAACTTGCATTGACAGAAAATGATCCGAACAGAGCAGTGGAGTTATTGAAAATTGCTGAAGTCTGCCGCTGGGTTCCGGCAAATGCTCCTCGAAACCTCTGGGAAGCCATACAAATGTATTGGTTTGTTCACCTTGGAACAATTACTGAACTGAACGGCTGGGATGCCATGAACCCGGGGCATTTCGACCAGCACCTGGCGCCATTTTATTCAAAGGAAATTGCTGATGGTACACTTACCCGCGACGAAGCCAAGGAGTTGATTTCCTGTTTCTGGATCAAAGTAAATAATCATCCTGCGCCTCCAAAAGTCGGTATCACAGCCCGCGAAAGCGGTACATATAATGATTTCACTAACATCAATATCGGTGGATTGAAAGGTGATGGAACCGACGGAACCAGCGAAGTTTCCTATATAATGCTTGAGGTGATTGAAGAACTTCATGTATTACAACCAGGTAACTCAGTTCATATCAGTGCTAAAACACCGGATAAATTCCTGCATGCCGCTGCGCATGTAATCCGGCAGGGACATGGATATCCTTCGGTGTTCAATCCTGATATTTATATTCTGGAGTTATTGCGCCAGGGTAAGTCGTTACAGGATGCCCGCGAAGGCGGTTGCAGCGGTTGCATCGAAGTCGGAGCTTTTGGTAAAGAAGCGTACCTCCTGACAGGCTATTTAAATGTTCCTAAAATACTGGAAGTCACACTCAACAACGGAATTAATCCTGTAACCGGAAAAATGGCTGGAATACAAACCGGCGATCCACGCAATTTCAAATCGTATAAAGAACTTTACGAGGCCCTTCTTGAACAACTACGGTTTGTTGTTGACCAGAAAATGAGGGTAAGCAACTATATCGACCGCATGTTTGCAAAATATGCCCCTGCTCCTTTCCTGTCGGTGGTAATTGAAGATTGCATCAGCAAAGGCAAAGATTACTATGATGGCGGTCCGCGTTACAATACAAGTTATATACAATGTTGCGGACTTGGAACCGTAACAGATAGCCTGGCTGCGCTTAAAAAACATGTTTTCGAAGATAAAACGTTCAGCATGGACAGAGTTTTAAATGCTGTTCTGAAGAATTTTGAAGGGGAAGAATTGTTAAGGCAAACCATCATAAACCGGACACCATTTTTCGGAAACGATGACGATTATGCGGATGCAATTGCCGTTAAAGTTTATGATGACCTTGTTGATACGATCGATGGCAAACCAAATATCAAACCAGGCGGGAAATACCATCTGAACATGCTATCGACTACCTGCCACGTCTATTTTGGTAAAGTTATGGGAGCTACTCCAAATGGACGTCTGGCTGGGAAATCAATATCCGATGGCACTTCGCCCTCACACGGCGCCGATACTCACGGTCCTTCAGCCGTTGTAAAATCCTTGACCAAATTCGATCACGTAAAATCAGGTGGCACACTGTTAAACCAGCGCTTCCTGCCAAGCCTGATGCGTAAAGAAGAAGATATCCGCAAACTTGGTCACCTGATCAGAAGTTACTTTACACTTGGCGGTCACCATATTCAGTTTAATATTGTAGACACGGCAACATTACTGGCAGCACAGGCTTGCCCTGAGGATTATAAAGATCTGCTGGTGCGAATGGCTGGTTACAGCGATTATTTTAACGATATGAATGTCGACTTGCAGCAGGAAGTGATAGAGAGAACCGAGAATGATTCGTTTTAGGGAGTTGGAAGACGGGAGTCGGAAGTCAGGAGTCGGGAGTCGGGAGTCGGGGTTAGGAATACGCTATATGGAGTAAGGAGTAAATTTCAGATTCAGTCTTCTGACTTCTGTCTTCTGTCTTCCAGCCAAATCAAAACTATAATTTATCTATTGGCAGAATCTACAACTATTCACACATGCCTGAAAGCCTGATATTCGATATAAAACGCTACGCTATAAACGATGGACCGGGTATTCGCGTAGTCATCTTTTTTAAAGGATGCAACCTGCATTGTGCCTGGTGCCATAATCCGGAAAGTATTTCGTCAGCAGTTGAAAAGATGTATGCCCCGGCAAAATGCATCAAATGCGGAAGTTGTGTCGAAGCCTGCCCTGAAAATGCAATTACGCTCACAAGCGATGGAATAATAACCAATCCTGATCTGTGCAAAATGTGCGGCAAATGTGCCGAAGTATGCCCGACAAAAGCTATCGAAATGTCAGGAAAAGTAATGTCTGATACTGAAATAATGGATATCATCGAAAAAGAGCGGATATTTTTTGACCAGTCAGGCGGTGGTATTACATTCTCGGGAGGGGAACCACTCGTTCATTCAAAAATGCTGATCAGGCTACTTGATGAATGCGGCAACAGAGGCATACACCGTGCGGTCGACACTGCAGGCAACATAAGTACCGAAACCATGCTTGAAGTAGCCAAGCGGACTGATCTTTTCCTTTATGATTTAAAGCTGATGGATTCAGACTTACACCAGGAATGGACAAATGCGGGAAATCAGAAAATTCTGCATAACCTTAAAGTCCTTGCCAAAGCAGGCAAACACATTATTATCCGCATCCCACTGATCGGCGGCCTTAACGATACCGAAGAAAATATTGAGAACACAGCTAAGTTCATTTCTGAATTAGCCGGTGAAAAAAAATTGGTTCACCTCCTGCCCTATCATGCCATTGCTGAAAACAAGTACATGAAACTTGGAAAATCCGATGATTTTGAAAAGCTAATGGAACCGGATAAAGAAACGCTCAATAAGGTTATAGCAAAGTTTGCTGAATATGGGATTAGTGCGAGCGTGGGGGGATAGTGAAGAGTGAAGAGTGAAGAGTGAAAAGTGAAGAGTGCCCTTCGGTTTCAGGGGAACAAAAGTGAAAAAATGAAAAGTGAAAACTGGAAAATCAAATTATAGTTATTTAAAAGTATGAAAAAGTTAAATCAACTAATTCTGATCTGCCTGATAACTGCATCAACTTCGGCTATTTATGGGCAAAATGTGAAATTTACCCGCCAGGATACTTTGAGGGGGACAATTACAAATGAGCGGATATGGTGGGATTTGTCCTATTATCATCTCAATGTGATAGTTAACCCTTCGGATAGCTCCCTGAAAGGACAAAACACGATCAGGTACAAGGTACTTTCGCCTTTTCAACTGATGCAAATTGATTTACAGGAACCCATGCGGATAACAAAAGTATTTCAGGATGGCAAATCGCTGAATTTCAGAAGAGATGGCAATGCTTATTTTATTGATTTATCAAAAAAACAGGTTGCCGGCAATTTCAATGAAATCCAGATTGATTTTGGAGGCAAGCCACAGGTAAGCAAACGCCCGCCGTGGAGTGGTGGCTTATCCTGGAAAAGGGATGCCAATAACAATCCACTGGTTGTAACCACTTGCCAGGGCGATGGGGCAAGCCTGTGGTGGCCTTGCAAGGATCATCAGTACGACGAACCCGACAGCGTTTTAATTACCGTTACTGCTCCTGAAAACCTGACTGATGTTTCGAATGGAAGATTGAGGAATGTTATCAGTAATCCTGATCACACAAAAACCTTCAATTGGTTTGTTTCGAGTCCGATCAACAATTATTGTATTAATCTCAATATTGGCGATTATGTGCACTTTGACGAAAAGTACAAAGGCGAAAAAGGAATGCTGGATTGCGACTATTATGTTTTGAGCTACAACCTGGATAAGGCAAAACTTCAGTTCAAAGAAGTAAAAAGGATGCTGGATGCACTCGAATTTTGGTTTGGGCCTTACCCGTTTTATGAAGACAGCTACAAACTTGTTGAAGTTCCCTATCCGGGCATGGAGCATCAAAGTTCGGTTACCTACGGAAATGATTATAAAAACGGCTATAAGCAAACGGATGAAAGCAATACAGGCTGGGGATATAAATTTGATTTCATTATCGTTCACGAATCGGCTCACGAATGGTTTGGCAACAGCATCACGACTAAAGATGTTGCCGATATGTGGGTTCACGAAGGTTTTGGGGCTTATTCCGAAAGTCTTTTCCTGAACTTTCATTTTGGAAAGCAAGCCTGCAGCGACTATGTAATTGGCACACGCGCCAAAATAAGGAACGACAAGCCGATAATAGGACCTTACAGCGTAAATTCCGAAGGATCGCACGACATGTATTATAAAGGTGCAAATATGCTTCACACGCTCCGCCAGGTGGTCGATAACGACGAAAAATTCAGAAGCATGATCCGCGGACTCAGTTCAACATTTTATCACCAGACAGTTACCACACAACAGGTTGAAAAATATCTTTCTGAATCTGCCGGCCTCGATTTATCGTCATTCTTTAATCAATACCTGCGTGATACCCGGATTCCGGTATTCGAATACAGCCTGGATAAAAATCAAATGAAGTATCGTTGGAATAATTGCGTGGAAGGATTTAATATGCCATTAAAAATTAAAGTTAATGATACAATAAAACAGGTTCAGCCTTCAATGGATTGGAAACAGATGGAAGTTGAACCAGGCGCTAAGATTGAGATGGATATTAATTTTTATATTGCGGCTAAAGATTTAAGTGCAAAATAGTGATCTTACATGTCATTATCAGACTTCGAGATAAAAAAAATACCGACTTTTTTTTGTCCTCTCCAGTTTAACTAAACACATAACAAAATTATTAAAACGAAAAAAGCTTCCATAAGGGAAGCTTTTTTTTATATGCCGATTCAAAAGTTGGGGAGTAAGAAATCATATCAGAGATTATTCAAGGCTCGCGCTAAAGACATAATCTTAGGTTTGCTTTACTTTCTTTTGCCTCTTAAGAAACTTAACCAATTGTCAATTCTTCGAAAAAAATAACTAATTCAAAATAAGTACGAACGATTTTTTCCTCAACTTTTGATTTTGACCTATATGAAATCCTTTTAGATTTGCTTTGCTAACAAAAAAAAGCCCCCGATGCGGGAGCTTTCTTTTATTAAAAGATTAAGCTAAACTTAGTCTTTTATCAGTTTTTGAGTTGATTTTGTTCCATCAGCATTAACGAAGGTAACAAAATACAATCCTCTGCTGAGGTTTGTTGTATTGATAGTTTTGTTATTAGTGTATACTAAATTGCTAACAACTTTACCAAGTGTGTTTGTGATGATAACCTTGCTGATATTCGAAGTTGAATTAACATTCAGTTCGTTACGTACAGGGTTAGGATACATCTGGATTTTACCAGCTTTGTTATCACGGATTGAAGTTTCGAATCCGCCAACGCCCCAGGTATAAATCAAGTTACAATCACCTGCAAAAGCATAGGTTCTGTCTCCACCTGAATATGAATCACCAGTGGCCCATGTTGGCCCTAAGAAGAATTTGAAAGCAGCAGTTCCATTAGGCAAATGCATAACTATGGTATAGATTCCATCACCATCCGTATCAAACATTTCGTTGTTAGGATTTGATCCTGGCTCATTCCATGTGCCATAAATGCCACCTAATGCACCTACCATATAAACCTGTGCACCAGCTACCCAGCCAGTTGCACCGTTCATATCAACCTGGATTATTTGTGTAGGAGGAGTTATTGGATTTGCATCGTTGTTCAGAATAATATCATCCAGATAGATAGTAGCATCAGCAGTAAGATCAACTGGATCAGCAAAATCAGGCATAAATGCGATGATAGGATAAGCACCACTCATTGTAGTGAAATCAAAAACCATATCTTCCCATGCATTCACGGTTGTCTGAGGAGCCATACTTGCTATTTCAAGATTACCATCAGGGCCACCTTCAAGTTTGAATTTAACAGGGCTGATACGGTCTTTCCATACTTTAGCATGGATGTATTTATTAGTTGTTACATCAACAGCGCTTGAATAATCAGCAACTTTTGACCAGAAACCACCCCATGGCACACCGTTCATATCGCGGTTGAACTTTAAAACATGGTCGCTAACGTTAACGCCAGTTTTATCAGGATTTTCAGCTAAAACGAATGTACTAAGATCATCTGCTCCACCTAACATAGGATTGATTGGAATAATCTCAAAGTTTTCAATTGACTGAACAGGAGCGCTTCCTACAGCAGGATCATTGTTTACATACATATCATCAAAATAAATGGTGATATCTTCAGTAAGGCCAACCGGAGTCAGGAAGTCAGGGATAAGAACGATTTTTACATATTCGCCTGTAGCAGGGGTCTGTGTAACAGTCATGTCAAAAACCACTTCGACCCATTTGTTTATTTCTGAAGCTTCAACCATTGGATAAGTATCCCCTGAATTTCCAGCTCCACCTTCAACTTTAAAATCAGTAGGACTAACGCGAGGTTTCCACACTTTTACGTGAACGTACCTGTTGGTAGTGATATTTATTGGAGCTGACAAAGTTGTGTACCAGCCTGCCCAAGGGTCACCATCTTTTCCACGTACCATTTTGGCAACATACAAACTTGTATTGATTCCAGTAGGGTCTGGATTCGGGACTACGGCTATTGAACCGTTTGCTCCCTGGGAAAAGAGGTTCATTTTGATGCTTTCAAAGTCTTCAACGGTTTGAGCCACTGAAACCCCGGCATACGCCAGCATCATAATTAATACAAAGGTAAATTTTCTCATGTGTTAAAAGGTTTAGGTTAATAATAATTTAATTATCTGATCACAAATATAGTTGTTTTTTTAATGAAAGAATATTTTTAGCAAAATTTAATAAATTTTAATATTTATCTATATTTAGTGCTTCTTATATTTTGATGTAATTGAACTCAATGCGATTTATGAGATTAATGCAAGGGAGAACTCACCTTTATGATTGATATCCCTCATCTTAAAGATGATATTTATACCTGATTATCAGGCATTTTAACTGTAATCATATCCTACATATATAACGTATTTGCAGATACTACACGAATTCCAATTTTGGAATCATGTTATTGTTACAAGGCAAGTTCTTCACAAACCAGGCAGTATCTGCTTACTTTAAGTTTATTGTATACCGTCTCACAACAACTTGATTAGAAGAGCATATAGAAAACTTTCAAGGACAAACTGCTTATTATTAAGGTGCCAATAGAGTGTATTGTCAATTTCAATTCAATATGGACCCAAAACCGCCAATCCGAGAAAATTATATTATGTACTCAACTTTGAGTTTGATCTTTAGGTTGAGTTTTTGAATGATTTATTGTTCGATTTAATGAGCAGCCCTTTAATCCAAATTCACCAATAGAAAAAGCTGAATCAACAAAGTAAATTTAACCAATTGTTTAAAAACTTTGAAAGATTTACTAAATCGGGATTAACCCAACTAAATCATTAATTCGGCTTTATTATCCTCTCTTAATGATTAATTTGGATTTAAATTACAAAACAATAAGATTATCGCCAGGCTTTTAGGTTGAGAAAGTGGGTTGATTGATCAGAATATTAAAATCTTTAGGTTGTAGTTAGGAACAGCATATATAACTTTGTGTTACTTTAGCATTCTGTATTTAAAATTCATGTGTTTTAAGAGTTTTTGATTCACACTTTTATACTAAATCAAGCCGTTTCGTGATAAACGGTCCTACGTATACCTGCCGGATGCTAACTATATTTACTGATGGGGAAATTTAAACTTGTAGTTTTAATGTTGTTCTGCCTCTCTGCCATACGTACTTTTGGCCAGGACCCTCATTTTTCAAATTTCAACAATAATAAGCTTTACTATAACCCAGCCTATTGCGGAATTGACTACGGCATCACATTAAGTGCGGCGTATCGCAGGCAATGGCCAAAAATTCCAAGTAAATTTCAGACATCTTATTTCTCTTTTGATGAAGGTGTAAGGGTTGCAAGGGGACTAGGAGGATTTGGGCTGGTTGTAGTTTCAAATACTGAAGGTGAAGGTATCCTTCAAAACTATACCCTGGGAGTTCCAATTTCGGCACGTATTCCAATTGCGGCAAAATCATTAATCCAGGTTGGAGTAATGCCATCTATTGGTTTTAACAGTATTAACTGGGACAGATTTGTTTTCAGCGGACAGTTAAATCCTTACTACGGGAATATTTACCCCACCGGATTTGTTCCTCCTGATGCCGGAATCAGTCGCAATTCTTATGTCGATATTTTTAACATCGGAAGCGTTTTCAGGTACGAGAATACATCTCCGCAGGCTAATTCGTCCAAATTCTACCGGAAATTTGAAATTGGATTATCTGCTTTTCATTTATCGCAGCCTAACCAATCGTTTACGAACTCATCAGCGCCTCTTTTTGCCAAGTATGTGTTCTCAACCAATTATACCTTCTCGGCTTCCCTGAAATCGGCAGGACTATTGTTCATCGAACCGTCGTTTTTATGCGAATCGCAATGGAAGATGTTTTCATACATGGTAGGAGTTCGGACTTCATTAGTTGATTCAAAAATTGATTTTGGTATCTGGTTGCGAAACAAAGATACAAACCTCAAAAATACAGATGCAATTGTGGTGATGTTTGCCTACCGTTTCCTTGTTAATAAGGAAAATAATACTGTACTGTTTACTTCTCTATCCTACGACATTACTACATCCAGATTGGTTGATGCAAGCAGGGGTAGCCCCGAAATCAGTTTAAGCCTGCTACTTAACAACAGGTCATTCTTTAAAGACAGACCAGATGAATGCGATGAAGGCCGCAAATGGAACAATAAAAGCGGCACCTCAATCCGGATGAAGTAATTTCTCCTGAAATAAAAACAATCTATGGAATTGTAAAATTCTATTTGCGAATCAAGGGTTGGATTTCTAACCAATTCATTTTTAGCCACTAAAACACGAAGTCTCAAAGTTGCACGAAGAAATCTGCTATTATATTACAATTAGACTTTGTGATCCTTAATGTCTTAGCGACTTTGTGGCTATCTATTTTTAACCCTTGATTCGCTTCTGTATTCATAAAATATCAAAGGATAATCTTAGTCAATAATTTTGAATTCAGGGATTCGTTTCCCGGTTTTATTGAAAAAATACCACTAAAAACATCCTGATCTGAGTAAAAACAATATTTACCGGATCAGCGTCACCGTTCCGTATGTTTTGCCATTATTGCCTTTCCAATATGTTCCATCCGTAAATTTCGCAGATGCTCTCCAGGCATACGCATCCTGAGGATAAAGATTCCCGTTGGAATCTCTGCCATTCCATCCTTCCGAGGGCATACCGTCTACCAGCGCCGATGATTGCCAGATGAGGTTACCCCAGGTATCAAATATCTGTATGGTATATTCCATAATTCCAATTCCTTTAGGCAGGAAAAGGTTTTCAGCCGGATCCGGATGTTCAGGGATAAGGGCATTAGGTATAAATAATCCATTAAAATTGACAGGCAGATGCATTTCGGCCGTGTCGGTACAGCCAAACTGGTTCCCTGTTATGAGAGAAACCAGGTAGTCCCCATTATTACTGTATAATACGGGCTCATTCACTGCACATAAGGAAAGCACCTGGCCGTTCCCGAAATCCCAGGAACACTCTGTTGCTCCTTCCGAGGAATTTATAAACGAAACGTATTCCGGGTAATCTCCTGTAGTGGTATATGTAAATTGACTGAGCGGGCTTGGGAAAACCTGTATTTCAATATTGCTTGAATCCCTACACCTGCTGCTATTTTCTGAGATGAGTTTAACCGAGAAGAGCCCAGTGGAATCAAAAATATGTGTTGGGTTTGAAGTATAAGTTAAATCCCCTTCAAAATTCCATAAGTGAGTACTGCCTGCATCGCCCCTGAATGTGATCTGAACCGGAGCACAAGCTGATGTATCGGGCAGGATAAAGGAATCCGGTGCAGGCTTAATGGTAACTTGCTTGCTTGCCATCCCATAACATGCTGGAAACCCGGATGCCGATTTCCCGCTCATACTCACCTCATAAGTACCATAATTTTTGTAGGAATGATAGGGATTTGATAATACAGATGAATCACCATCGCCGAAATACCAGACTTTACCAGCCAATTCAACATTTGATGAGAAGTTAAAAAGCAATGGTTCTTTCTCACAGGCTTCATTGTTTGAGAATATCGTGACTTGTGGCGCAGGATTTATGGTAATGGTATCAATGGTTTCATTGTATCCACATCCATTATCGACATACAGTTTTGCAATATATTTACCTGCCTGGGTATAAATGTGGCACGGATTTTCAACAGATGATGCCTGCCCGTCTCCGAAATCCCACGAAAGATTAGTAATTCCAAAACTTGAAGTATCTGTTGAATAATTCCGAAAACAGAATGCATCGCCTTCACATCCCTTGAAGTCATCAACATTAAAGAATGCAGTAACCGTATTCGGTTTAACAATCAGGTCACGTGAAAGGGTATCACTTCCACATTCGTTGTATGAAATCAAAGTGATCACATAAATCGAAGAACTGTTACCGGTAGTATAACTATGAACAGGTTCTGGTTGGGTAGATGTTTTCCCGTCGCCGAAATTCCAGTAATAGGAATCGGGTACACCCAGGGTAACATTTTGAAACTTAACCTCCACAGGCGAGCAATCCCAATTATGGAGCATTCCAAAGTCGACCAGTGGTTTAGGATGAATAAGTACTGAATCGGAATACACCAACATTTTACAAAAATTACCGGATGTAAAGCGTATGTACAGTACCGTATCCCGGGTAAGACTGCCTGTATATATTATTGAGTCGGGAGGAATCAGTGAATTACTCGTAATGCCATTTCCAAAATCCCAGGAATAGGATGATTTTTTATTATACTGCGTTGTATCAATTGAAAAATATGTGGTTAGCGGGCCGCATCCTTCTTTATGCGACAGCTGAAAAAATGGTTGGGGCGGCGGACCTGTAATAGTGATCAGCAACGAATCGGAAAAAATACACCCTAACCCGGATGTAGCCGTTAATTTAACTTTATAGGCTCCTTCATTCACATAGACATGGCCAGGCTCAAATTGTGCTGATGTGATGCCATCGCCGAATTCCCACAAATATGATTTGGCATTGGTACAATTATTAATGAAGGAAACAGGTACATTTATACAGGCCGGAATGTCAAAATTAAAATTAACTTCCGGGAGTTCGTGAACTTCAACCGTTTTTAAAATTGAATCAGTGCAACCGCTTTCATTTTCAACCATGAGCGTAACAGGATATATACCCGGATTCAGGTAATAATGCGGTGGATTTTGTGATGGCGAAGTATTATTGTCTCCGTATTTCCAAAGCCACGATGTCATGTTAACTCCACCACCCAGCGACTGATCCTGAAAAAAAGTTGTTTCGCCATAACAAACATTGGCCGCTGTAAAACCGGCTTTGGGCGAAGGCTTTACAGTTATCAGCATGCTGTCGGATCTGAAACAACTGCCAATGCCTGTGCTGTAAAACAACTTATAGCTCCCGGCAGCAACCGGATCAAAATAACCATCCTTTGTTACATTGGCACCACTCCAGTTTCCACCTGTCGGAGTCCCAACCAGGTATATGCTATCGTTTGAACAGATCGAATGATCGATACCCGCGCTTACAGTTAAGTCAGGTTCATTTACTGTTACTGTCATAATATCTGATCCTGAACAGTTATTGCCGTCAGTAAAGGTGTAAGTGAGGTCAAACTTCCCGGTTCCACCTGGAGTAAATAATCCACCTGCCGTAACATTGGGCCCTGCCCATGTTCCTCCCGGAGGCGTCGCTGATAATTGTTCAGGTATCGGCTGATTACAGAAAGTCACATCCTCAGCCACAACAGTTGGAGACGGCAAAACAGTAATCAGTAAATCATCTGAATTTGAACATTTTGAAGTGTTATCGGTATAGGAATAAATAAGAGTGGACACTCCCGTTCCTGGTTTGGATGGGTCAAAAATACCGAGTGTACCATCTGTAATCCCGGTGCCCGACCACGTACCTCCTCCAGGACTTCCGTTTAGAGTGATTATACCTTTGTTGACACATACAGGTGCATCAAAACCTGCATTTACTATTGGTGCCTGCAAAACCTTAACCACTAACTTATCTTCTCTCAGGCAATTACCGGCACCTTTGCTATAAGTTAATGTATAATCGCCGGAAGTAACCGGAGAAAAGACTCCTGCAGCACTTATATTGCTTCCAATCCAGGTCCCTCCTGATGGATTTGAGAGTATCTGAAAATCTCCGCTATTAACACAAACAGCAGTATCGTTGCCAACTGTTACCGGAACGGGAGTAAATACTTCGAATTTGTTGCTTATGCTGTCGACACTGCCGCATCCATTTGTAGCTTTAACATTCACCTGGTAATTACCGGCCTGTGTAAATAAGATAGACGGATTTTGGGATGCTGAATTTGAAGTCCCATCAAAAGCCCAACCAGTTGCCGGATTCACCGACCATAAATAGGATGTAATTGCACTGCCATTGGATGCAAAAGTAGCATTACCAACATAAATATATGGGAAACAATTATTCGTGATAAGGGGAAGAGCCACAGACGGTATATCATTTGCATGAATTGTGATTGTTGTGCTGGTGCCACCACATTTATTATTTACATTCAGAGTTACTATGTAGGTTCCGGCAACAGTAAATTGCATTTCGGGGTCCTTGGAATAGCTACCAGTGTTGTTAGTAAAGCTCCATCCTAAGGCCGGGCTTACACTCCAGGTATATTGTAAATTGGCCGAATCGATTGATTTATTTATAAATTTCACTGGGAAAGGCACACAGCCGGAAGTAGTATTAGCTGTGGCTATAGCTGTAGGCATAGTTTGAACCAATATGTCTTTGGTGATTTTTCGACTGCCGCATTTATTTGTAGCAGTTAAAGTAATAGTGTGAGGGCCGTCTACAGGATATTTTTGGCATGGGGGATTCAGTGCGGTTGAAGTATTGCCGTTTCCGAAATCCCATAAATAAGTTGTAGTACGGTCACAATTCGTGCCATATCCTCCAGGAGTAGTATAATTCGTGAAGCAAAAATCTCCGGAATTCTCACATCCTAAAGCAGAATTTATATCAAAATCCGGTATAGGTGCATTCGACATGGAAATTCCGCCTATAGTTGCCGGTGTACTTTTGCATGAGTTAATAGCGGTTACTTTTACCGAAAACACATTATCAGGCTTTCCACACGAAGTAGAATTAAAAATATGAGATATTTTCCCGTTGTTCACTGCAACTGAATCCTTTGTCCAGAGGAAAGTCGGGGTATTATCCCCAAAATCCCATAAATAAGTTGTGCCAGGTGAATTCCTCTCGTCTTTAGTTAAAGTGAACGGAAATGTTTGAGGTGCACAACCCTCTGTGCCACCGTCTGATGCTAATCCAACTGCAGGATTGGATTGATTCTTCACAATATAGGTGGTTGTGCCATTGCATCCGTTTTCGGCTATCGCAGTAATGGTAAGGCTGAATGCCCCGAGTTTTGTGTAGGTATGATCGAAAGTAAATTTTCCGAGAGGAACACCGATTAGCGAGTCACCATCGCCCCAATTCAGATTATAGCTCAAAACACAAGTTTCAATTGATGGTGCAGTAATATTTTGAATCCTTATATCAAAATCAGCTGAATCCGGTGTCGGAGAATTGCTGCAATTACTAAAAGGCTCGGGATTAAGTATATCAGTTAGCTGAGGATTTGGCACCCTCATAACATGGACCTCACCACCAACAGATTCCGAAATATTTGACCCATTGGATGTGTCAGTAACTATTAAAATCGGAATGAAAGTTTGATAATTGCACCCGTAAGCAATATATTTATGAACCGGGTTCGGTAATTTCGATGTTACACCATCCCCAAAGTTCCAGGAGAATAGTTTAGTAGAATTATTAGGGCTTGTAACTGTAGATGTGAATTTTACCGAAGTTCCCGAACAGGCGCTATCAGGAGTAAAAGTAAAGGAAACTGCAAGTTGAGCGTATATAAATGATGGCATTATACAAGTGAAAAACAGCACAATGTACCATTTAAATACAGTGCCTGTTATCCTACAATTACATTGATTGTCTGATAATTTTTGCTCTCCGGAAGTATTGCAGGCACCTTTTGTTTTAGTCACAGAAAAGCTTGATTAATTTCAGAATTTGTAATTTCAGGTTCCTCAAAAGTAAACATAATTTTTATGATGATAATAGTAAAAACACTGCTTTAAATAAATCGTACCAGCATAAATACCTGATATACCAAAATTACGTTTCGAGATAAAAACCATTCAACCTGATCGAAACCCTGATGATCAAAATAGTTAGTAAATATAACGATAATTTATCATTCAAAAACTTCGTACCGGATCAGTTTGTAAAAGCAGGAAGAGACCTACACAAGGAATATGTTTGCAAATCTGGCAAATTAGCAAAAAATACCGAGGCTGATCACCGGCAATTCTATGCTTTCTAAACTGTATTTTAAAAATCAAAGGAATTTTCAAATGCTATCAATTGAATGGATAATGCTACTATATATCTAGAAACGTAAATATATTTGTGCATAATATATAAAAAAGCGAGATGACACAGAAAAGACCAACTTTTAAATCCCACTATGACAATTTCATTGGAGGGCAGTTTGTAGCTCCTGTAAAAGGAGCTTATTTTGATAATAGCAGTCCTATTGACGGGAAAGTGTTTACCAAAGCAGCCCGGTCGAGTAAGGAAGACATTGAACTGGCGCTGGATGCAGCGCATAAGGCATTTCTCACATGGAGCAAAACTTCGGCTGCTTATCGCGCAAGCGTTTTGAACAAAATTGCTGATGTTCTTGAAGCCAATCTTCAATACCTGGCTACTGTCGAAACCATTGACAATGGTAAGCCTATCCGCGAAACCGTAAATGTGGATCTTCCATTGGTTGTTGATCATTTCCGCTATTTTGCAGGGGTTATACGTGCCGAAGAAGGAAGCATATCCGAACATGACGAAAACACGGTAAGCATTTGTATTCCTGAGCCAATTGGCGTAGTAGCACAAATTATTCCATGGAATTTCCCTTTGTTAATGGCAACCTGGAAAATAGCTCCTGCCCTGGCATCGGGTTGTTGCACGGTTGTAAAACCAGCTTCAGTAACGCCTACTTCTATCATGTGTATGATGGAATTAATTAAGGACATAGTACCTGCAGGCGTTATTAATGTGGTAACTGGCCTGGGAGCCGAAATAGGAAAGCCATTGGCTCAATCACCCCGTATTTCGAAAGTTTCGTTTACCGGCGAAACCACTACAGGGCGACTGATCATGCAATACGCATCCGAAAACCTGATTCCTGTAACTATGGAACTTGGCGGTAAATCGCCGAATATCTTTTTCCCATCTATTGCGGATGCCGATGATGACTTTTTTGATAAAGCTATTGAAGGCGCCGTATTGTTTGCAGTAAATCAAGGCGAAGTCTGCACTTGCCCATCGCGTATCCTGGTGCATGAAAGCATCTATGATAAATTCATGAAAAGGGTTATCGAAAGAACAAATGCAATTGTTATGGGCAATCCTTTGGATAGCACTACCATGATGGGTGCCCAGGCTTCGAGCGATCAGTATGCAAAAATACAGGCTTACCTGAAACTTGGTGTAGAAGAAGGCGCTGAAGTCCTTTGCGGTGGTGATGTAAAAAAACTGGATGGCGAATTAGCCGGTGGATATTACATTCAACCAACACTTCTGAAAGGTCACAATAAAATGCGGATTTTCCAGGAGGAAATCTTTGGTCCTGTTGTATGTGTCACTACTTTTAAAACTACCGAAGAAGCCATCGAAATCGCCAACGATACCATGTATGGATTAGGTGCCGGAGTCTGGACAAGAGATGCCCACGAAATATACCAGGTACCGCGTGCTAAAA
>Ga0268283_1000350_pt1 | contig 34917 bp, 39 predicted proteins | sample saktaG_13_FD_190140 | JGI IMG/M metagenome (GOLD analysis project Ga0268283, IMG submission 190140) | Saline water microbial communities from Sakinaw Lake, British Columbia, Canada - sak_2013_06_06_36m | ecosystem: Environmental > Aquatic > Non-marine Saline and Alkaline > Saline ...
TGACGATGGCAATAATCGATACTGCTGCAAACTGCTTGATGACCGCGTCGATACCGGCCACGGATTCATCATATTTCGCCTTGCTCAATGTCTTCTCCAGCACCATCAGTTCGGACAGGCTCTTATTTAAAAGCTGGAAACTATCATCGGCTTGCCCCATAATTATTGAAGCTGTTGACGTATCTTCGGCAGCTACCATATTGATGACCTGACGGACGGTCTGGTTGTATTTCAAAGCTTCGGCCAGAGCCTGTTCGTAGTATCCTTTTTCTTTATCGTTTATCTTTTGGGAACCAATCACCCCCGTCATAAATCCGACGGTTTTTTCTAAAAGCGTCAATTGTTCTTTGGTAAATGCTTCGATCTTCTTTGAATCATAATTGGCATTGGCCCAACCGATGATCTTATAAAAATTGAGATGAACATTCGTCAAATCGATAATGACTGCGGCGCTTTCCTGGTAGTTATTGAAGCGGTTATTAAAAATGTCATGGGTGGATGCCTTCTGTTTCGAAAATGCATTGAACGATAAAAAGGCCAAAACAATTAAAAAGAGGATAACCACCAGAGGTGAAATCATCATCTTATAAAACATTTTCAAATTACCCATGATTCTCTTCATGTTAGAACTCCTTTACCTTCTTGCCCGTTTCTTCAATCAGGCTGGATGTATTCTTGGCGGTTTCGGAGGCCCTCATGGTCAGATTCCGAACCTCGTCCGCCAATTTGCTATGCACCCTCATGAAAACCTGATCAATATCATTGCCTTTAAAGAGGTCGGTTCTAAATTTAATAGAAGTTCATTAAGTTTGCATGTCTATTTTTAATTCGGCATTATTTACTTTTTCTTTAGCTTTATTTTAAAAATCTAAACTTTGTGCCATTGACTTAAGACACAAAGTCCCCTCTTTGAAAAAAGGAGACTTTCTTGTGAGACCCCTAAAATCAATAACATAGAAATTTGAAGCGTTAATTGGCGTTTAAAAAAAGTCCATATTTACCGATCTTGACGGACAGAATCTTTTCAGAAAGAAAATCGATTTTAAGCATAATTGCCAGGGCTCCAACAAACTGGCCCGAAGGAGAGAGAATCGGAAAGCAAATGGGTACTATCGGATTTCCGGATAATTTGGATTTCACGGGGCATTGCCATGCTGCCGATTCCAATTATTTTGGACTTTATGCGGATTTGTCTGCCGGTGGGATTTCTAAGCATTTGTCACAAAATAACATTTACATTTTGTGCAAAGTTTGGGTGTATAGCATAGTTCCATTCGCCATGAAATTCATCACGGATGATGTTGACCTGTCGCAACTCCTCGTCCGTGACCTTGGTTCCTTTGGTGTATTTGTTTGTGTCAAGCTGACATTTGACAGTCAAACCCATTCGGGTTCTCGTAGAAGCAATAAGATTTACTATCACCTCATGACTGACAAGTGGCTTCCCTCTCCAATTCTGGCTGATATAGGAAAAGAGCCGATGTTCGATCTTGTTCCATTTGCTGGTTCCCGGTGGCAGATGACAAACCGATATAACAAGACCAGTTTCATTGGCGAATTTCTGCAACTCTGTCTTCCAGAGTCGAACTCTCGAACCATTGCTACCGCCACCATCAGCGGTAATCAGCAGGCGATCTGCCTCCTGATATGTCTCCCACCCCATAGTCTGCCACCACTTGCGAATACTCTCTACGGCAAAGGTCGCTGTGTCATGGTCGGTTCCAACATTGACCCACCCTGTATTATGGATCTGATCGTAAACCCCGTAAGGGGCTACTTTCCCCAGTTCGGGAATTTCAAAATCGTAGACACGGACTTTTTCAGGATCTCCTTTCGGCCGGAGTTCCCGACCACCATTCTTGAAATCACCCACACGTTCCTTCTTTTTTGCATCCACCGAAATAACAGGTTGGCTACCAAACTGAAATTCTTTAACTTTCTGGCTGATATACTCAAACTGAGCATTGCGGTCCGGATGCGAGCTTCCCTCAGATGTTTTTCGGTTTGCTTGCAAGCTGTAGTTCAGCTCATGAAGGAGTTCAGCCACCATCCGATGGCTGATTGTATGTCCCATTTTCTTCAGCTCATCAGAAAGATTGCGCACACTCTTGGCCGTCCAACGCAATGGCGATTGCGGATCTCCTTTTGTGACAGGTTCAATCAATCCCTCCGAATCAGTTCGGAGTGTATCGTCAACATCAATAATACGCTTTCGCCCTCCACCTTTCTTGCGGATCCGCACTACGACAGAACTTGGAGCGTTCTCCTTTGCCGTTTGATCAAGAAGAAGATGTTTGCACCCTGTTGTAATGGTTGGTCGCGAAATTCCTGTTGCTTTGGACACCAAGGTGATGCCTCCTCGCCCAAGAACCGTCGCTTCGGCAGCTACGTAAAGTCGAAGGTTTCTCTCGTTCAGCAGGGGGGCCAGAAGTTTAAATCGCTCTTTGATCAATTCCTTTTCCATAACTGCAGTATATCATGGGGAATTTAAATTATAAATGTTATTTTGTGACAGGCGCTAAGTGTGAATGCTGTCAATGATTATTTCACTGGCGCGCAAGCGCCTCTTCGGCGTCCGCCTCGAAATCCCGCATCAGGTTGGCGGCCCGGGCTTTCTTGCATTCCCGGTACCACTCATGGGCCACGATCATGGACATGACCTCGCTGGTTCCGGTCCAGATGCCGGCCAGACGGACATCCCGGTAGATGCGCACCAGGGGAAAGACATTCGTGTAGCCGATGCCGCCGACAACCTGCATGGCGTTATGAACGATCTTATGGCAGGCTTCGGTGATGAATTTCTTGGAAATGCATTGATTTGAAAAAGACAAGGTGATTGCTGCGCAGGCGGTATGTCTTGTCACGGGAAACCGGATTCATTTTCCATCTGACCTGTATCAAAATGTTAAGGTTCTTTCGCCAAGTGAGTTTCCGGCGTTTTTTAAAAATCAAGGACGTATTTCAGAAGCTGAACCTGTTTTTTCATTATAAACGGATGCCAGGAAAACGTTTGCCGCACCGGTTTTTTCAGTGGTTTCAGCTTTGCCGGCCGATGTATTTCGAATGCAGCCCGGCATTCTTTGCAGCTTCCACCTGTCTTTTGTCGGCACTGACAAAGAGCTCTGCCTGCCACTCCAGCGCACAAGCAACATGCAGGGCGTCCATGGCGCGCAAGACATTATTCTCCAGGAGTTTTACAGTCCTGGAGATGACAGCAGGGGTAACTTGAATTAAAACCGCATCGTGAACATCATTCAAAAGCTGTTTTTTTGCATGGCGATATTCATCCGGCGACAAGACCTGTTCACGCAGTCTTCGGTTCAGCCCGGAAATGATTTCCGGCACCAGAATAACACAAAGAGCCAATTGTGATGCATCCTGCAGAAGCTGATCCACGATTTCACTGCCGTCTTCGAGGATATATCTTTTGGCAAACGCTGATGAATCCAGAACGAGTTTCACGGTTCAGACTCGCGTTCTTTTAAAATGGCGGATGAAAGGTCGCTCCCCTGTATTTGCAGGGCAATTCCCGGACGTTTCCAGGACGGCGTTCGCTGATGCCGGTCCGTGAATGGAATTACCTCGGCAATAGGCTTTCCACGGCGTAACAGAACGATCGTTTCACCATGTTCCACCTCTGTTATAAATTCAGAAGCTTTTTTTCTAAAATCGGTACATGTAATTGTTTTCATAAAGGCGCCTCCTTAAGTGTACGCTACAATGTACATTTTAAAGAGCATATTGTCAAGTTTTTCTCCTGGGGCCGATCTGAGAGAAAAAGGGTGCCCTTTTGTATCGATCCGATTCCATCTTTTGCGGCAATCATTTCCGCCGCTACAAGTAAAAGAAGCGACGTTCCCGCGGCAAGTTTCAATCCTGCAAAAATCATGGGCAGCGCTCCGGGCAAAATGACTTTTCGAATCAAACTCAACCGCGTGGACCCGAAACTTATCGCAACCATGATTAAAGATTTATCGACATGCTTAACGCCGGAATAGGTGCCGTGCTGTTCATTTTATCTTATGACCTGGTTTTTTGGGGCTGGTTTTTTTGGGGTCGGCCATTGGTTCATTGCTGGCCCATTGCCTCGCGAACCGCCCGGACCACATCTTCCGGGCCGGGCTTGAAAATCTTTTCATGGGTGGGTGCAACCGGCACCGGGATTTGCCAAGGGGACTCGTCAAGGAGATGTTTGTTCATACCTTATCGCGCACGTTCAGGGATTCAGCAACAGCCCGGTATCGGCGCGTTCTGCGAGAAAGGCGGCGTAAGGACGCTCCAGGTGCCGGCTGGAGAAAAGATAGATCGATCCGGTGGAGGTGGTGATAAAGGAGATGTCATCAAATTCCGGGTCGGCCGCCATGCTCTTGAGGCCGGCTTCGATTTGTTCGGGAATGAGATCGAAGGGGAATTGCTCGAAAAGCTCCAGGGGAAGAGGCCGGGGGTAATCCGCCGAGTTCCTCCGGACCTCTTCGGCGATGAGGCGTACCGGTGAGGCCTTGCTGTCCAGGATACCGGCATAGGTACGACTGAGCAGAGAAGGTGCGTGGTATAGAATCTCTCCGGAGATGCTCGTCAGGGCGGCCAGGTCCGCGTTGGCAGCCAGTGTCTCAGCCAGAAGGGCATCCATGTCCGGAACGCCGGGTTCCTCGGATCCCAGCAGGCTGCGACCTCGAAGCTCAGCCAGCAACACCTCCTTTCCCACCAACTGCCCGGCCATACTCGCCTCCCGGATCGCCATGGCAAGGGCCTGGCAAAGGGTCTGGCTTTCCTGGCCGGTCATCCCTCGACCCCCGGCAGGAGTTTTTTCACTGCCAGGCCATCGGCTACGGATTGAAGCCCCAACCGGGCGTAAGCCTTCGCAGTGGGCGCCCCGGTGGCCTTGTCCCAGCCCATCACCTCGTAAAATAGTTCCATGGCCCTGGCAATATCCAGGGGATCCATGCGGATGGTGCCTTTCGTGAAGGACTGAGCCCCGCTGAGGTCCTGGTAGATCCATTGCGGTGTGAGGTCGTGCCGGGTGCGCATCTCCATGCTGCCCATGCCCCGGATGGTCAGCGCCCGGTGCAGAACGAATATCCGCTCGCCGATCAGGTCGAGATCCTCACGGCTCATCTTCTCCCCGGTGGCCAGGCTGTAGAACCTGGATTCCAGGCTGTCGTCCCCCGAATAGCCGCGTTCCTTGAGGGGAGAAGCCACCCACGGCCCCATCCAGTTGCACAGGCCCAAACTGTCGTGAAGTTCCTTTCGGACCAGCGACCACCGGGCTCGCCGGGCTTTATGAATGTTCATGGGCGTATAGTCGCCGGCGCCGTCCACGGCTTCGGGAGATCCCCAGATCTCGGCGGCCAGCTTTTTTTGCACCGCCAGGGGCAGGCCGTTTCGAATAAAGTTCGCGTGGGAGTGGCACTGGGCATCGCGGTTATACTGGGTGTTGATGATGACCCCGCACTGGCCGTCGTCTTCATTGGCGTGGTGCTTGGGATGGCCGAGTTTCCAGTAGGCGGTGGCGGAATCCTGAGTCCAGGTCTCCTCCGGGATGGACCAGTGGTCTAAAAGCCCTCCGGTGCCAAGTCCCAAGGCTTCGCCCAGTTCGCCCTGGCGCATGGCGATGCGGGGAATGATCTCAAAGAGAAAGGCCGGATCGCCGTTTTCATACTTGTCCCAGGAAAACGAGGCATACTCGTCGGAGCCGATCTTGGTCTTGAGCGTGCCGTCGTAATAAAGCTTGATCAAGTCGCGCTGCAGTTGGCCGTAGTTGCACCAGAGCCCCAGATCGTCGGCCATGTGCATGCCGACCATGCAGGCTTCAAGCGCTGCAGGACCCATCAGGCCACCTGGCAGTTGTTTGAAAAAGGAACGTCCGAAAACCATCCCGCCGCAGGTATTCTGAGCCACTTCGCGGATGCCGTACTTGGCTTCCACCGAAGGGACTTTCAGGATGGTGTGGCAGCGGATGGGGCACCCCGTACAGCCGTTGCCCCGCACCGTGTACCGCCAGGCCTGGTCGCCCAGATAGAAGGCACCGCTGTTGGAACGAAAGGAGATCCGGTTCAGATCAAAGAGGCCGCCGTTGATCTCTACCGGCGGCTCTGCCGCGCCCCAGCGTTTACCGGGGGCACCCACCCAGCGGGAGGTGGGATTGTAGTACTCGGACTGCGGATGCGGGAAGCTCGGCACCACGTGTTGATTGTTGGCGCCCAGGATAGACAGATGAAATTTGACCAGACGTTCCCACTCGGATTTATCCCCGGCGATGCGCACCGAACCGCTGCCTTGCACGGCAACGGCCTTGAGGTTCTTGGCACCCATCACCGCGCCGACACCGCCGGCCGAGTGGGAAACCGAATTCATCACCACGGACAGGGGCACCCGGTTCTCGCCAGCCTGGCCGATGGCTGCCACAACGCTCTCCGGCCCCATCTCCTGACTGATCTCCAGGGTGGCACGGCGGATACCGGTTCCCCAGAGATGCCTGGCATCGCGGATTTCGACACGGCCATCGCGGATGAAGAGCCACACCGGTCGGTCGGCCTTGCCCTCGACGATTAACGCATCATAACCCGCATATTTGAGTTTAGCGGCGAAATGGCCCCCCATATGCCCGCTTGCCACCAGGGGCTGGGGCCAGCAGGAGGGAAAAAGGGTGGTCACGGCGGTACGGCCATTGCAGGGGACGCCGGTGCCCGCCAGGACTCCGGTGGCAAAGACGATCTTGTTGCCGGCATCAAATGGCGCAGTGCCCGCCGGAACCTCCTCCCAGAGGACCTTATAGCCAATGCCCGTCCCCCCCAGCACCTCCCGGTATTTTGCCACGGTATCCTCCAGGCTGATCTTTCCGGTGGAGAGGTCTACCCGTAGGACTTTGCCGGCAAAACCTCCCTTTTCTTTCGCCATGCTGGTCTCCTTGTGTTTCTATTGCAGTGAATTTCGTTACCGGGGCAAATGGCAATCCAGGCATTCTTTGGCTTTCTCGGCAGAGACCACTCGCAGCGCAGCCCTGCCCGGGGCCGCCTCGCGGGTCAAGTCACGCCAGGGGACATAGCGCAGGGCACCGGACGGGCACGCTTCCACACATTTGGGATGACCCTGGCAAAGGAAGCACTTGGTGGCTTTTTGACTTTGCTCATCAAAGTTAATCATGTTCCAGGGACAGGCTCGCTGGCACAGACGGCAACCGACGCATGCAAACGTATCCACGATGCGGGCGCCGGTAACCGGGTCGGCGATGATGGCGTTCTCGGGACAGGCCGTGGCGCAGGGCACGGGGTGAGGGCACTGCCTGCAGGCATCCGCAATGAACCGGCCGCTTCCCCAGGCGCCCTGCACCCGAACCCCGCCAGACGGGCCCTCCGGACCGAAGTTAAGATTCCGGCCCACCTTGATCCGGGACAGGGAAGGCTGGGCGCGGCCGTCGTTGAATTCGGTGCAGGCCAGTTCACAGCGCAGGCAGCCCACACAGCGGCTCGGGTCGGCCAAAAGGAGCCCTTTTGCGTTGTCGATGATGATAATGGGCGCATCCGCCCCCCAGACGCGACCGATGTTTAGAGCCGCCAGACCGGTGACGGCGCCGGCGGAAAGAAAGAGAAACTCGCGACGCGAAAGCCCGGCACCCAATCCGGCAGCCTTGGCCGCACGCAGCATCATTTCCGGCAATTCCGGTCCCATATCAGGCTTCATGTTCTCTCCCTCCGTAAAAGGGGTTTTTCAACCCTGAAAATACGCTCATAAGGCCGATTCAGGCCTTGATTTGCAGGTATTTCAGTGGTTTTTTCGGCAATATTAATCAACATTGCGGCCCGTGTCAAATGGATCTATTCGGCCAACTCAAAGTTCACTTATTAACAGCGCCCCTATTCTTCACATCGGTCAAGGACGTATTTCAGGAACCGCGCCTGTTTTTTCATTGTAAACCGATGCCAGGAAAACGTTTGCCAGCGGACAGGAAAAGAGAAACCCGATAAAGACGGACCCCCCCAGGGCAATGATTCCCATATAAAGCACCACGACGACAACATGATCCAGGACTTGGCCTTTTACAGCCATCCGGTAACTTTCCTTTACGGCATCCACAACTCCCAAACCCTTATCCGTCATCAACGGCAGCATATAAATGCAGCAGAACGTTACAGAAACAACAATCAGAAAGTCGGGCAAAAACAGTACCAGAAAGCCGATCATTATCGCAATAAAAGCCAGAACGACAAATCCAAATAGCGGAAAGAAAAGACGCATCTGAGAAAATATGTCCTGGATTTTGGGTTCGCGCCCCTCACGAAGCATTAAAAGGACGGATTGAATATACCCTGCCATGGTTACGGGTCCCAGAATGCCGAATGTAAATCCGCTGACCACTGTCATGACCAGTGTCATTAAAATGAGGGGAACGATATTGGAAAATGTGAGTTTCCATGCGGTTTCAATATGCCATTTAAAGTCCATGTTCTCTCCTTTTGCCCATTGCCTCTCGAACCGCCCGGACCACATCTTCCGGGCCGGGCTTGAAGATTTTTTCATGGGTGGGTGCAACTGGCACCGGGATTTGGGGGGCCCCGACGCGCTTGACCGGGCCTTTGAGGGCATCGAACGCCTCTTCGGCAACCATGGCGGCCAGTTCCGCACCGAATCCACAGAAGCGGACGGCTTCGTGCACCACGACGAGCCGGCCGGTCTTGCGAACCGAGTCGAGGATGCCTGCCTTGTCCAGGGGTACCAGGGACCGCAGATCAATCACTTCGCAGGAGATTCCCTGCTCACTCAAGGGGGTAAGCGCCTTCATTGCCGTGTGCAGGGCCGCGCCATAGGCCACGATGGTGCAGTCGGTCCCCGGCGAGGCTATGCGGGCTTTGCCAAGAGGCGTGCAGATATCGCCGGCCGGCACATCGCCTGGCATCCGGTAGAGCATCATGTCCTCCACCACGATGACCGGGTCCGGGTCGAATATGGCGCTGAGCAGCAGGCCCTTGGCATCTTCGGGAGTGGCCGGCCAGACGATTTTCAGGCCCGGGCTGTGTGCGATCCATGCTTCAAGGTTGTGGGAGTGCTGACTGCCGGCGCCGAAACCTGATCCGGCCTTGACCCGCACCGTCAAAGGAAAGCTGGATTTGCCGCCACTCATATAGCGCAGCTTTCCGGCATGGTTGACCAGCATGTCGCTTGCCAGGGTCATGAACGGAAAAAACATGATTTCCGCCACCGGCCGCAGGCCCATGCAGGAGGCGCCCACGGCAAGCCCGGCAATGGCCGCTTCGCTGACCGGCGTATCCTTCACCCGTCCGGGGCCGAATTTTTTAAGCAGCCCGTGGGTGGCCATGTTGGGATCCTGGTGGATGGAAACCCCCACGCCTTCACCGGCGATAAACACCGTCTCATCGATTTCCATGGCAATCGTAAGGGCCTCGTTCAAGGCTTGTCCGAATGTTTTCTGACTCATGGCAAGACTCCTTTTTCAGGCATTGGGGGGTTGGACGAATACATCCGTCAGGGCGGTTTCGGCTCCGGGATAGGGACTGGCGTCGGCAAACGCCACGGCTGCCGCCACATGCGTCTCGGCATCCCGGTCAATGGCCAGGATTTGGGCCGCATCGAGCACGCCGTCATCCAAAAGCTTTTGGCGGTAGCAGCGGATCGGGCATCTGGCCGCCCAGATCTCGAGCTCCCCGGGGTCCACATAATGCTGGTGGTCCTGCTCGCCATGGCCGCGCATGCGGTAGGTATGGGCTTCGATCAACGCAGGCCCCCAGCCCGAACGGCAGTGCGCAGCCAGCTCGACGGCAAGACGGTAAACCGCCTCCACATCGTTGCCGTCCACGCTCCGGCCAGGCATATCGTATGCTTGGGCCCGCTGGGAAATGTGGCGGGTGGCGCAATGCTCTTCCGGGCGCTGGGCGCCGGCCCAGCAGTTGTTTTCGCAGACGAACAGAAGCGGCAGCTTCCAGACACCGGCCAGATTCATGGCTTCGTGCACACTCCCCTCGGCCGCCGCGCCATCTCCGAAAAAAACAACGGTAATGCCTTTGGCGCGCTGATACTGCTGGGCAAAGGCCGCACCAACGGCCAGCGGCGGCCCTGCGCCGACGACCGTGGATGTCATCAGTGCGTTGACATCCGGTACGGCCAGATGCAGGGTGCCGGCCTTGCCGCCGTTAACGCCGGTTTCTTTGGCCATGATCTCCGCCATCAGGGAATCAAGGTCCGCGCCCCTTGCCAGCAGATGACCGTGGCTGCGGTGGTTGCTGACAATGACATCCGCCGGTTCCAGGGCTGAAACGATGCCCGTGGCAACCGCTTCCTGGCCGGTGGCAAGAATCTGCATCCCCGGCATCCGATTGGGCTCCTGACTGAGGGCCGCGATCTTTTCCTCGAACTTGCGTATCAATATCATACGGGTATAGAGACGTGTTCGAAGGTCTGGGGCAATTGGGTTTTCCGTCATAAAACCTCCCTATGGATATCCGTTTATAAATGCTATCATTTTCATCTTTCGTTGCGCCCGATCCGGACATGACTGCCAGTTATTGAATTCTGAACTGGGCAATCTGCCGGGATATCGCCGAAAGGGTACCGGTTTCGTCCCAGACCTCGCAGTCCGCTTCCAGCAGGCCGCAGGTAATGTGCCGTGTTCTGAGTGAACATCTGAGCCATTCCGTATCGGGAATGGTTCTGATGCTGACGCTCAGTTCAATCGTCGGCACCCACGCCGTCACCCCCTGGCTCGCAAACGCCGCGGGGGGCATCGAATCAATGATCTGCAGAACGGAAAAGATATCGTGTCGCCGTGTTTCCCTGAACCGGAACCACCCCCGGTTCTCGGAGGTTTCAATGAGCTTTCCCTGAAGCCATCCCGCGCAGGGCGGATCGAGCAGCAGCTCGAGGTTGTCGAACACCGTGTATCCCGGGATCGGCGGCATCCCGATGCAAGCATTCCTTGCCGCAAGCATCGGCGCCGATGATTCATTCCGGTTGATCGCACAATCCATATTTTCATCCGCGAAGGTGCCGAACGCGCGGATTTTTTCGGCGCCGTCCTGAAAGAGTCTGGCCTCATAGCGGCTGAACTGCTTGGAAACCGAAATCTCCTCAACCCTTACCTCGATCTCGCCGGGCCGACAGCGCGAAATATAGTTGGCGGTGAGGATCGGTGTGGATTTTTTTTCGCTTTTATCGGTCATGGCCCTCGCGAGAATGGCCATGAGGTATCCGCCGTTCGGGTTTTTATTGATGAGCCAGTTTTCCGATACGGCTCCCGTATAGACCGACGGCGCGGTTTCTCTGAGTTTTGTATCCCTGTCGAAAATATGCATGAATCACTTCCATTGATAATCATTGCGGCCTTGGACGGCGGCTGACATTTACGGCAACAACAGTTTGATGAGCGATAGAATCATCCACTCGAAAAAGTGAATTACAGGGTTGAGAACGCCAAAATAAAGCAGCGCAATGATAATAATAAATCCATACCGCTCAATACGGAAAAAGAAATTTTGGACGTTTGGGGATGCAAGGCCCATCAGAATTTTCGACCCATCGAGAGGCGGCAGTGGAATCAAATTAAAAGCGGCCAGCATGATGTTGATCTGCGCCACATAATAGAGAATCTCCGCCGGCATGCTTGACGGCGGAAGAGACAGCAACCGAGTCAAAAAAAGAGCCATAAACGCTATCAGCATGTTCGTTATGATCCCGGCGGAAGAGACCCATATCATCCCCATATGCCTGTCACGCAGCAGGCCGAAATTCACCGGCACCGGCTTTGCCCAGCCAAAGCCGAAAACAAAGAGCATGATGGTACCCATGGGGTCGAGGTGTTTGAGTGGATTGAGGCTGAGACGGCCCAGCGACTTGGCTGTCGGATCACCCATGCGATAGGCTACCCAGCCATGCGCCAGCTCATGAAAAATGATGGAATATAAAAGCGGGATGGCGATGAGGATGAATGCAAGCGGATCTTTCATCAACAGATTGAGCAGGCCCATGGATTGTCTCCCCGACAGCACGCCGTAAAAGTAGTTTCAGCTTTGTTGGCCGATGTATTTCGAATGCAGCCCGGCATGATGCACATCATGGCAGCCTGTATATGACCCCGCCCCAAGTGAGTCCCGCGCCCAGACCGATGAACATGACATTGTCCCCGGACTTGAGCATTCCATTCTCCATCAGCTCATCCAAGGCTATGGGAATCGTGGCTCCGGTGGTATTTCCGTATTGCTGAATATTATTATAGACTTTTTCCTCCGGGATCTTCATGCGATCCCGGAAAGCTTCATTTATCCGCAAGTTGGCCTGGTGGGGAACCACCATGTCCAGATCTTCCGGTTGAATACCTGCTTTTTCCAGCAGTTCCAGGGCTACTTTAGGCAGTAGGGTAAGCGCCAGTTTGAAAACGGTTTTTCCGTCCATGTAAGGGAAAAACTCTTGTTTGGCCAGAACCTGCGCATTCATGATCGGGCCGCTTTTCCGCGCCGGAACCCCCACTTTCAAAACACCTGCATAATTTCCATCCGCATGAAAGACAGATGCCAGAATACCAATTTCTTCGTCGGTCTCTTCACACTCAATGCAGACTGCACCTGCGCCATCGGCAAAAATAACCGCTGTATCGCGATTCTGCGTGGTCAGTTCAAGAAACCGGCTCTGGGTTTCAGCCCCGACCAACAGGATTTTCCGCGCCTTGCCACTTTGGATATAGGCATCGCACAATTCCAATCCATGCAGAAAACCGGTGCATTGTTGGCGAATATCAAGAGCCGGGACATTTTTAGCTCCCAGTTTATGTTGAAGAATGACACCTGAACCGGGGACATAAACATCCGAGGTCATGGTGGCGAATACAATCAGATCAAGATCGGCAGGTTTCCAACCGGCCCTGCCAAGGGCTGTCTTTGAAGCTTCCAGCGCCAGATCCGATGTCCCCACGTCATCACCTTCTTTTACCCAATATCTGCCCTCAATCCCTGTACGTTGGCGGATCCATTCATCCGAGGTGTCCAATATTTTGGCTAAATCGTCGTTGGATACATGATGGTCCGGTACGAACCTGCCGGTGCTTTTAATAATTGATCGTTTCATAATTGGGTGATAACCATTTGTCCTTTCTGGAAAGTCTGATATTACCGGACTTCATTTTATGAGTGATCATGTATGATATTTCAAGATCACTTGTCAATTCTATTTGCCGGCGGCGCAGCTTGACCCGATATACCGGTCATCGAGCCGGATCTTTACAATGCGAGATAACAACCCGTTGAATGGTTTCAAAGCCGTAATTGTTCATGCTTACGGAATGAGGCCCAGTCCCTGAAGCACCGAAAGCATGATAGCGGCAGCCATGACGGAGCCGACCTGGCCTCCGGTGTTGGCACCCACCGCATGCATCAGGAGAAAATTGAACTTGTTGTATTTCTGGCCTTCTTTTTGAACCACCCGAGCAGCCATCGGATAGGCTGAAATGCCGGCGGCACCGATAAGCGGGTTGATCTTTCCGCCGGTCATCATATTCATCAGCTTTGCGAACAAAACGCCGCAGACCGTATCCAGACAGATCGCAAGGAAGCCGAATGCCAGGATGAGAAGCGTTTGGGGCTTTAAAAAAAGCGGGCCGTCCATGGTAGCCCCGATCGATATCCCCAGTAACAGGGTCACGACATTGGTAATCTCATTCTCGGATGCTTTTGTGAGCCGGCTCACAACGCCGGATTCTTTCATAAGATTGCCCAGCATGATGGTTCCCAGCAGGGGCAGGCCCTTTGGCGCGATGAACCCGCCGACGATCGTGATGAGGATGGGAAAAACGATTTTGGCGGTTTTAGATGCCGGCGGTGCGTCGGAATCCATGTTGATCAACCGTTCCTTCTCGGTCGTGAGCAATCTCATGATGGGAGGCTGTATCACGGGAACGAGCGACATATAGGAATAAGCGGCAACCGAAACGGCCCCCAGCAGATGCGGGGCGAATTTTGCCGTCACATAGATTGCCGTCGGCCCGTCGCAGGCGCCGATGACGCCGATGGCAACAGCATCCAGTTTGGTAAAGTCGAAAAACAGGGCAAGACCGATGGTCAGAAAGATGCCGAACTGACCGGCTGCTCCCAATAGAAATATCTTCGGGTTTTCCAGGAGAGGCCCGAAATCCGTCATTGCGCCGATTCCGATAAAAATAAGAAGCGGAAACAATTCATTGGCGACTCCCATGTTGTAAATGGTCTTTAAAAAACCCCCTTCCGCCATGAGTCCCGCAAGCGGAATATTGACAAGAATGGCCCCGAACCCGATGGGCACAAGCAGAAGCGGTTCCACATCTTTTTTTATGCCCAGATAAAGCAGCAGGCAACCGACCGCAATCATCACCGGGTTGGACCAGTGCATATTGACAAAACCGGCCCCCAGACCGCTCAATCCATTCAATATCGCATCAAACATTGCATAGCCTTTTTATTCAGCCGATTATTTGGCGTTTTCTTCCCGGAACGGAAAAATCTTTTTAAGAAGCACCATGAAAACGGCAAACAGCGCAAGAACCGCGAGCGTGCCTCCCATTCCGACAATGATCATCGTAACCCCGAATTCCCAGTTGTTCATATGAATCTCCGATATACAATTACAACAGACCCGTTCCGGGGTCTTTGAATAATGAATCTCTAATCTCAACCGCGCGTCGTCGTCGGTCTTCTCTACAGCTCATGGTGTTTTCCTGTCCGATCTTCACGCACAACGCCAAGCTCAGCGGCTTGTCCGCTGCAGCGATTGGTTGAGATCACAATGCCGTCTCGCTATATTTTCTTGCTTCATTATGTCCATTTCAGGCCTGTCTTCAGATAAAGAAAAAGCCGCTTTATTTCATGGCCTGATGGAGGGCGACGGCGACGGCAACGGAAGCCCCTACCATGGGGTTGTTTCCCATGCCGATCAGCCCCATCATTTCCACATGGGCGGGGACGGATGAAGATCCTGCAAATTGGACATCGGAGTGCATTCGCCCCATCGTGTCGGTCATCCCGTAGGAAGCGGGACCTGCGCCCATGTTATCGGGATGCAAGGTACGGCCTGTTCCACCTCCGGACGCTACAGAAAAATAGCTGCGTTGATCTTGCAGGCACTCCTTTTTATAGGTGCCGGCAACAGGGTGCTGAAAGCGTGTCGGATTGGTCGAGTTCCCGGTAATGGAAACATCCACGGCTTCATGACGCATGATGGCCACCCCCTCACGAACGTCATCGGCTCCGTAGCATTTGACGGTTGCCCGCTGCCCGGTGGAATAGGGCTTTTCGAAGACGACCGTCAGTTCACTCGTCGCGTAATTGAACTTGGTTTGGACGTGTGTGAATCCGTTGACGCGAGCAATGATGTGCGCGGCGTCTTTTCCGAGTCCGTTCAAAATGACGCGCAAGGGCGACGTTCGCGCGCGGTTGGCGTAGTTGGCCACCTGAATGGCCCCCTCTGCGGCGGCGAATGATTCGTGTCCTGCCAAGAATGCGAAGCAACGTGTTTCCTCGCTCAGCAACATGGCAGCCAATTGGCCGTGACCGATCCCCACGCGCCGCTCATCGGCCACGGAACCCGGAATGCAAAACGCCTGTAACCCCTCCCCCAGCGTAACGGCAATCTCCGCAGCACGCGTCTGTTTTTTCAGAATCGCCAGGGCAGCGCCCAGAATATAGGCCCAGCAGGCGTTTTCAAAGCAGATCGGTTGGGTCTCTTTCACAATTCCATACACGTCAACCTGTTTATCAACGCACACATCACGCGCCTGTTCGATGGTTTTCAATCCGTACAGTTCAAGCGCCTTTTGTATTTGAGGCAGTCGCCGGTCGTATCCTTCAAAAAGAGCCATGCATTTATCTCCTTGGTGTTATTCGTTGCGGGGGTTGATGATTCTTTTTGCTTCCGTGAAACGTCCATATGTTCCGGACGCTTTTTGAATCGCTTCCGCCGGGACGGTTCCCTTGGCGATTGAATCCATCATCCGTCCCAAATTCAGATAGGCATAGCCGATAATTTCGTCGTGATCGTCGAGGGCGATTTGCGTGATGTAACCTTCCGCCAATTCCAGGTAACGAGCCCCTTTTGCAACGGTTCCATAAGTGGTTCCGGTCACCGAACGAAGTCCCTTTCCGAGGTCTTCGAGTCCGGCCCCGATTGGCAGTCCGCCCTCGGAAAAAGCACTTTGCGTACGTCCATAAACGATTTGGAGGAACAGCTCGCGCATGGCGACATTGATTGCATCGCACACCAGGTCCGTGTTGAGTGCTTCAAGAATGGTTTTGCCGGGCAATATTTCTGCGGCCATTGCGGCCGAATGCGTCATGCCCGTGCAACCCAAGGTCTCGACAAGGGCTTCCTGAATGACGCCCTCTTTAATGTTGAGCGAGAGTTTGCACGCTCCCTGCTGCGGCGCACACCATCCCACGCCATGTGTAAATCCGTTGATATCCCGCACCTCCCTGGCTTGTGTCCATTTGCCTTCCTGCGGGATGGGTGCCGGACCATTGTTCGGCCCTTTCGCCACCCGGCACATCCGTTCAATTTCATGTGTGCATTTCATGGTTGTATTCCTCTATGTATTAGGGGACGCTGTTAGGTTTTTAAGTTTTCAATAAAATACACCCTTTTTCCTCTGCAATTTTTTGACCACGGCTAACGGAATTACTGATGGATGGAGTGGATATCCCGAGCTTTCGCGCCAGGGAAGACATGGGTACACCCAGTTCCCTCACCGCCCAGTAACACAAGAGACTCCGTGCCTCAACAATCCGCCGATATTTCCCTGCAGCCCATACCTCTTCAGGCTTCAGACCCAACACTTCCGATACCCGGAAAGCGACTCCCTCAAGGTCCAAACCTCTTGATCGAAGCGCATAGCGCTTTTCCATGGTCTCTTCGGCCGATGCCAGGATACCCCTCACAAAATCCCCATCACCCAGAATTCTCTCGTCGTTCTTTTGATAGACCTTTTCTTCTCTCAGCGCTTTCACCCCTTCCCATCCACCAGCGCTTCGCAGCAGGCCCCCGCCCGATAAATCCAAACGCCGACCCCTGGAAATTCCTTTTTCAACAAAAACCCTGTAGGCTTGTCTGGCAGAATCGATATTTTTCCCGAACATTGCCAGCACCCAATCCGTATCCTGCCATGGGTTGTTCACCTTCCCCATCAGCACACCGTGTCCGCAGTATGGGTACAGACCCAGGTCATCAAGGTTCTCCACAAGGCGGGCTCGGATCGGGTTGAGGTGAATGTAGCGCACCAGTTCCAGAAGATAGGTGTCCTCCTGGCATAATATCGATTTGAAGCGGTTTTGGAAGACATGGCCGTGTCTGCGGTGTTTACGATTGAACCACAGCGCGTAACCTGTCAATAAACGTCTCATGACCGTGGAGATCGGCACAGGCCCGGTTCGCAGAAGAAGGTGAAAATGGTTGGGAATCAGCGCCCATGCATAGCAGATGTTTTTTGTATCATTCAGAATTTCTTTCAATCGCTCTACGAAATGATCCCTGTCGGTATCGTTTTGAAATACCGCTCCTCTTTCAATTCCCCTGACCATGATGTGGTGCAAAGCACCCGCAGCATCTATTCGAGATCTCCTTGGCATCATCCATTATTACTATTCCAAAAACTCAGTGTCAACTTAAAATGTTAACAGCGTCCCTATTCCCTACTATTCCCCCCTGCGGAATGGCCCCGGCTCAGAAAAATGGGGTTTTCGTTCAGGCACTATTATAGTATTCTCTTCCCTGCGTTTTTCAGGGATGTCCACCAGGGCACTGCCGGCCAGACGCCAGCGCCTGAACGACGCGCCGGTCGAAATCGTCCTTTTGGGATATGTGAAGGTCGGAAAGGTGCAGGATTTGCGTTTTTCCCATGGTTTTTTATCTTTCAATTCCCTTGACGTTTGCTCGGTGTTGAAGCGCTCGGCATCCCAATCGAAATAAGCGGGTCGATAAGACGTTGCTTTTGTATGCAAGTATAGGAATATTCAGATATTGTGTCATGGAAGCAAGAGGATCGACTATTCGGGAAGCGATCAGCAGGGAATTGTCAATAGTTGCGCAGGGGATGGTTCATCTGGGGATCCGTTTTTTACGGGGATAAAAGGGCTCTTCAAGGCATTTTATCCCTTTATTATTAATTCTACCCAGACACTTATTTGCATGCACTTGAAATAATTGCCTATTTTTCAATATCGGTTGAGGGCGGTTTTAGGTTAATATTGTAGTAATATCAAGCGGTTGTATAAATACAGAGTGATTTATATGTCGGAGTAGTATTAATTTCTCTGAAAATTCATCAAGTTTCTTGGCATGCCCCCCACCTCTCGACGATGTCACTTGTTACCTCCGAATCGCTGCAACCAGAGACTCAACGGACCTGTCGCCGATTTCTTCGTTTAGCTGCCGCATGAACACTTCCGCCCTCTCCCGCGCGCGATCGAGCCTGTTCAGGAAGAAGTCGTTGTCAGCGTTACGAATGCGCAGGGACGAGAACCGGCGATCGAGAGTGGTCGGTTTGTCGTTTTCGAGCAGGAAATCGACCAGGGGAACGAGCCGCTCCTCGACCGTTTGAGGGATAAAGTCACGCGCGGGCAGACCGAACCGAGCGGCTTCGGAAGCTTCAAGGCCAAACAGGATGTGAGAGGCGCAGACGCGCGCCTCTCGCTCATGCCCCAGGCTCGTCAGCAAATCGTAGCCCTCGACACCATGCCTGATCGGATCATGCGTAACATACCTGCCGATGTCGTGAAGGAGAGCGGCAGACCAGAGGAAATCCAGGTCAATCGCAAGGCGGCCTCTCAGGGCCGCTCCCACTCTTGCTGCCGCATCCGCGACAGCAAAGCAATGCTTGTTCCAGGACGCCCCTCTGCCGTACTCCACCATGAGCCCCATGGCCTCATCCCGCGAAAGCGTCATCTCGTAATTCCATAAAATAATGATACTGTCCGATTTGTGTAATCACGCCGATAGGTTCTGGCTCTTCCGATTTCTTGCCTGATCCTTCCGCCGTTTAAATTTATTCCGGTATTCCATAGGTGACAGGCCGGTGTATTTTTTGAATAATTTACGGAAGGTGCTGCTGTTTTCATAGCCGGAAGCAGTTCCACATTGGGCAGAAAGGGCGGGATCACGATAAGATCGGTCTGTTCCACATCCATGAAACTGCCATCCGGCGTGATCTGAAATCCGCCGCTGACACAAAAGGCTTTTCCATCCAGGCTCAGGATCTCTGTTTCAAACAAGGAACGCTATTTGTCATTTATGCCGCTTTTAAATCGTTCTGTCAAATGGTATGATTCGACAAAAAACAGACTTCAAGGAGGGAAACATGGAAAATAGTGATCATAACGTACCCGATATCAGCGGATTGGATTTAAACAGCCACCCCAGCGTCATCGCATACCGGCGAGCGCCAAAAAAAATCAAACCGGAAAACGTTTCCAGGGAATGGGTGAAAAAGATCGTCCGCGAAGCCGGAGCCGACGATGCGGGTGTTGTGGAAATCGACCGGCTGGAGATTAAGGAGCAGAAGCAGTCCATATTGACCGCTTTTCCCCGGGCAAAAACCCTGATCAGCTTTGTCTGCCGCATGAATGCGGCGCAGGTCCAGTCCCCGGACCGCACGCTGGCCGATGGGGAATTCATCGCCCTGGACGCCGAGATGTTGCTCATCTCCCGGAAAGTGGTCAAGGTGCTCCGGGAAAAAGGGATCGCCGCCATCACCCCTTCCGAAGGCTTTCCCCAGGACATGAACAAATGGCCGGGGAAGATGTTCACGGTTTCCCATAAACCCGTGGCCGCAGCAGCCGGCCTTGGCCATATCGGCCACCACCGGCTGCTGATCCATCCCGTGTTCGGCAGCCATATCTGCCTGGGAACCCTGATTATGGACACGGCCCTGGACAGCTATGATCAGCCCCTTGATTACAATCCCTGCATTGCCTGCAAGCTCTGCGTCAGCGTCTGCCCCACCGGCGCCATTGGAAAGGATGGTGCTTTCGAGTTTTTCTCCTGCCTTGTCCATGCTTACCGCGACCGGCTGGGCGGTTTTCTCAGTTGGACCGAGGCCCTTGTTACCAGCAAAGACATGGAGGAATACCGCCAAAAAAGAAACGACAGCGAAACCATGGCTGTCTGGCAGAGCCTGACTTACGGCGGCGGTTACCGCTGCGGATACTGCATGAGTGTGTGCCCGGCGGGTTCGGATATCATCGGATCGTACATCGATCGCCGGAAAGAATATATCCAGGCTATCGTAAAACCCCTTCAGGAAAGGAAGGAAAGCGTATACGTTTTTCCCGGCCCGGAATCCGAAGCTTCTGTGAACAACCGATTCCCCAATAAAACGGCAAGACCGGTATAATGGCGTGTACCCTCATGCTGGGCGGACATGAGGGCTTGCGCTTCATTATCTCGAATCCCCTTGCTCCAGATTGAATGTCCCGGCGGCAATTTCCTGATCTATCTCCGACAGAGCACGGCGCATCTGTTTCAGGGCCTGCCGGATCCTGTTTTCATTTTCAACCAGGGCCAGGCGCAGATATCCGTCGCCTTCTTCACCGAAACCGGCACCGGGGGCAACCGCGACATTGGCCCGGTTCATCATTTCCACCGCAAACCGAATGGATCCCATCCGGGAGTAAGGTTCCGGAATCCCGACCCAGAGGAACATTCCCGCCTTGGGCACATTCACGGTCCAGCCCATCCGGACAAGGCCGTCGCAGAGGACATCGCGGCGTTTCTGGTAAACCGCGACCTGCTCCGCGATGCTGTCGTCGCAGTCGCGCATGGCCACGATCCCCGCCACCTGAATCGCCGAGAAGATCCCGTAGTCATAATATCCTTTGATCTTCGCCAGCCCTCCGACCATCTCCTTGTTGCCCACACAGTAGCCAAGACGCCAACCGGCCATGTTATAGGATTTGGAAAAGGACCCGAATTCGACTCCCACCTCCATCGCGCCGGGAACTTCCAGAAAACTGGGCGCCACATAGCCATCGTAAGTGATTTTTCCGTAGGCGAAATCGTTGATGACCATGAAATTGAATTTCCTGGCAAGGGTGACGATTTCCCGGAAGAACTCCTTCGAGGCAATGATCCCGGTCGGATTGTGCGGATAATTCAGCATCACGAGTTTCGGACCGGGGTAAAGGGCCTGGCACATACCGGTAAGCTGTCTGATGAACGCCTCTTCCGAATCGAGTGCAATGCGCAGGACGCTGGCGCCCGCAATCACGGCCGCATAGACATGGATCGGGAAGGCGGGCGCCGGGACCAGAACCGTATCACCCGGGCCGAGCAGCGCCAGGCACAGATGCGAGATCCCCTCCTTGGACCCGATGGTGCAGATCACATCGTCGTTCCCGTTCAGGCTGATATCATAATGGCGGCCATAGTAGAGCGCTATCTCCCGTTTCAGGTTCTTCATCCCCCCGGCCACCGGATAGCGATGGCTCTTCGGATCTATTGCAACATCGCAGAGTTTACCCGTTACCTGTTCGGGGGTGGGATCGATCGGGTTTCCCATCCCCAGATCAATCACATCATCGCCATTCCAGCGTTTTTCCATCTTGATTCTGTTGATCATCCCAAACAGATAGGGCGGAAGCTGGTTCATACGATCGGCAAAACGAATTTTAAATTCCTTGTTCATGATATGCTCCTCATTGAATTACCGGCAGGTGCCGGAAAAAACCAACGCCAGAAAGAAAACTGTAGTGAACACAACATAAACCCCGTACCATCCGGTCGGGCAATAAAAAAACGCCATGGACCGGAGATACAGTCCATGGCGTTCAGTCACTATTTGGCCGTTGAATTTTAAAAAAGGCGGCTGAACGTCAATGGACCCAAGCCATGGCGGCCGCCGCTGCGTACATCAGACATTTTTTCATGTTCATTTTCCCGGTTATGACACATTGCAATTGTAACACTTGATAACAAGGATAGAATATCAAACCGGATATGTCAACATAGGACGCGGTAATGAGCCGCAAAACCTCCATGTTCCCGGTTCTTGGAAACAGTTAAACAATCCACTTTACGTATCGCGGTAGGAATGCCGGTCGCCCGGCATCACCGGAAGCCGGATTTAATAGACTTTGAGGGCGTTCAGAAAGACCCCCGCCAGGCAACGCCGATAGGCTTGCTGTATCCGGCCAGCGAGTATTCCACCAAGTTTAAATCATTCCGTTGGTTACAATTTCAGTATGGAGCGTTTTCACGACTGCCTGCATAGTACACCTCTATTGTTATCGAATCTTTTTCACATTGCCAGCAAACAACCCATTTGTGCGCCAGGTGACAATGATGCGTAGCTACGCCGATCTTGCTGTAATTTTGCCAATCCGATCTTGTCGGCGGGTTATCTCAACCCGAACAAGGTTGGCAGGTACAGCGATAGAGAGGGAAAGAGCATGGTCAAAAAAAGTGCCACGAGCATGATAGCCACAAAGGGGAGCACCGAACGGGAAATTGTTTCCAGTGGAAGGTCAGCTATGTTTGCAATGACGTAGAGGTTCACGGCCACAGGTGGTGTTATCTGCCCGATGGCAAGATTAAGGGTCATTACTACTCCAAACCAGACGGGGTCCCATTGAAAGTGGTTCATTATGGGAATCAGGATGGGGAGAAACACGTAGTAAATGGAGATCGCGTCCATAAGCATGCCTGCGATAAAGAGAATGGCGTTTACGAGAATGAGGATGATAAAAGGATTTGTGGAGAGAGATAGAAGGGAAGCTGAAGTCTTGTCCATGACCCCCAGCGTTGAGCCAGTCCACGAAAAAAGGCCTGCAAAGGCAACGATAAACATGACAACCGCGGAAGAAAGGACGGCGTCTCTGAATATCCCGTAGAGGATTTCCAAGGTGAGACTCCGGTACACGAAAAGGCCGATGAAAAGACCATAAAACACCGCTACCACCGCCGCTTCCGTAGCAGTAAAGATGCCCCCGTATATACCGCTTAAGATCACCGCAGGCGCAAGAAGCCCCCAGATAGCCTCTTTGAATGCCTTCCATATCTCCTTTCCGGTTCCCCATCTTTCCCCTTTCCATCCATGTTTTTGTGCGATGTAACATGAAGGGACAATAAGCAGAAGCGCAGTAATGATCCCCGGGATAATCCCTGCCGCAAAGAGGGCAGGCACGGATGTGGCTGTTATGACTCCGTAGATTATGAAGGCTATACTCGGCGGTATGACGATGGCCAGAGAACCGGTGCTTGCGATGAGCGCCGAAGTGTAACCCTTATGATATCCCATTGCAACCATGGCGGGATAGAGGATAACCCCCAGAGCGGCCGTATCCGCGGGCCCTGAACCGGATATACCGGCAAATATAACCCCCACAATAATCGTCACAACAGCGAGACCGCCGGGGATAGGGCCAACCAATAGACTGACCAGGTGGATCAGGCGTTTGGAGATACCGCAGCGATCAAGAATGAGACCCGCAAGGATAAAGAAGGGCAGTGCAAGGAGCTGGAACTTGGCCACACTGGCGTAGAAATTGGGACCAATTACTGCTATCCCGAGATTGTATTCCCAGATGAGAAAAATAGAGGTAAAACCGAGTGACGTGGCAACGGGGATGCCAAGGAGCAGCAGTACGAGAAAAACGACAAAAAATAGAATGACCGATTCCATTAAACCTGCTTTCTTTTGGATTCCCTGTACCACGCCTCTAATACGCGAAGTATTACCAGGAGCCCGCCAACAGGGATGGCCAGGGTATACAGCCATTGCGGAATGCCGAGGGCCTCTGAGGTTATACCTAAAGCCAATTCGTCTTTTATTTGGAGAATGCTGATCCAAACAAGGATAGATACAGTCAGAATGGTTAAAACCGAGGCGAGGGGAAAGAGGACATTCCTCAGGCTTGGGAAGCGAAGCTCCAGCAGATTAAACCCTAAATGAGCCCCCCTCCTGAATCCTGCGGCGGCTCCCAGCATGGTAAGCCAGACGAGGCAGGCCACCTCTATTTCTTCGGTGGAAGCAAAAGAGTAATGGATGAAGTAGCGGGTGATTACGTTCAGAAAGGCAAATACCGCCATTATGCCAAGAAGCACAACACCTGCCACTTCCTCCAGATTTTCCTGTAACTTTCTAAACATTGCTATTTTGCTTGCATCGCTTTCTGAATATCTTTTTCTGCCATTTTTACCAGCTCAGGGCCGACCTCATTCACCCATTTGTCAAACACGGGTTTGGTTTTATCCTTAAAAACCTTTATCTGATCAGGCGTAAGGATCGTCACTTCCATCCCGTTATTTCTCAGATTATCGAAGGCTGCCGTACTGCCTTCCAGACCTTCCCGTGCCCCATTTTTCTGCCATGTCACGACTTCCTGGGCAACTTTACTGATTGCATCCTTGTCTTTTTGATCAAAGGTATCCCAGACCATTTTACTCACACCGAGTATGATGGGGTCTATGGCGTAATTCCACGATGTCATGTATTTGTTCACCTGCCACAGCTTATTCGGAATGATAACGGATATAACAGGGTTTTCCTGCCCATCTACCGTTCCCTGCTGAAATGCCGACAGGGCTTCGCCCCAGTTCATGGATACAGGGTTTGCCCCCATGGCTTTGAAAATATCAACGAAAATAGGTGAGCCTACAACCCTTAATTTGAGCCCTTCCAGATCGTCCGGTTTGGCGACACTCCGCTTACTGTTCGTAAGTTCCCTGAAGCCGTTTTCCGCCCATCCAAGACCTACCACGCCCTTTTCCTCAATAATTCTAAAAAGATGCTTGCCTACCTCCCCATTTTCTACGGCATCGAGGTCCTTATAACTGGAAAAGAAAAAGGGCAGAGCGAAAAGGTTCAACTCTTTTACCGTTGGAGACCAGTTGATAGTAGAGCCCAAGGCAAAATCTATGACCCCCTGTTTCATCAGAAGAAACTCATTTGTCTGCTTGCCCGCAAAGAGTTGTCCGCTATAATAAGGCTTTATATTGATTCTTCCATCCGTAGCCTTTTTCACCTCTTCGGCGAATCGCGCAGCAGACTCACCCCAGGGCCCTGCCGGACCGACAACGATGCTCATCTTATACTCAGGTTTATAATTTTCCGAAAACACCGTACTTGCGAACCCAACAACAAGAATAAGCAAAATAATAAACAATGCAGATTTTTTCATACGACCCCCTTTCCGGATTGATTTATATCATTGAGTACCCTATCCCCCGCAGAACCAACGCCACCACTTGGTCAGGTATCATGCCGACGGTGGAAACGACGATATCTGCATATTTTTCGTAGAGAGGGCGCCTTTCTTCATAAAGCATGTCAATTGTCTGGCCGGGCATCCTCAGCACCCCCCGTTCAGACAGATTTCCCAGTCGAGCTTTCAACGGTTCCAATTCGATTTGAAGATAGACCACGGGTCCCAGTGTTTTCAGGTGGGCCATGGCTTTCGCACTGTAGACAGCGCTGCCACCGGTGGCAACCACACCGCAGTCTGACGGTACGCCGAGCAGATACGTTTCTTCGATTTCCCGGAAGCAGCTGATGCCGTGCCTGGAAATGAGCTCCTGAAGATAGCATCCTTCACCGGTTTGTATCAAGATATCCGTGTCCAGAAACGCCGTCCCCCGTTGTTTGGCCAACAGCACACCAATGGTGCTTTTGCCGGCCCCGGGCATCCCGATGAGTATCAGATTCTGTTTTTCCTTCAACGATCGAAAGCCCTTTCAGCAAGATTCGACATCATTTGGGCAAACAATGGTAATCCGTTTATTTTTTACAAACGTCTTTCTCGCCGTAGCCTTAATCGCTTCAATTTCCTTTTTTGACGGCTTGGAAAGCACCATTACGTCTTTCTCATAGGCATCAACAATGCTTTTCTCTTCCTTGTCATACTTCATGTTTCAGCCCTCCTGCGCTTTACCGTATGCTTTGGTTGCCTTTCTTCAATGGGTGGCAGCACATCACTTCTCCATCATTCAGAAGCTGTTCAAGGTTTGGGTCGCTCTCACGAAAATGACTCACCCATTCCGAAGTATCTAGAAGGATTACGATTATCGCTCTACCATTCTTCTTCGTGGAATGGCCTTCAATTGTTTCTCGGTTCCGCAGAGTTTCGCGAGCCGCCTGGCGCTTTCCCTCGCTATCAATGCCTCAAGGCCAAGTTTCACTAATGTTGTTTTCTCCTTAATGCCGGTCAATTCTGACGCCTTTTCAACCAGAATATCTTCAATGTTCAATGTAGTTCTCATAGTCGGGCACCTCTCATCTCAATCATATGTACCATATGTGAACCAAACGTATGCACATGTCAATGGATCAGTCTGTTCTCAGATAACTGAAAATTAAGCGGCTCCTGTTGTTTGGCGTCCGCTTGAATGTTGGGTTGGCCGATCAGTAAATGCAAGCGTCTATTATGGAGAGCACGTCTGAAAGCAATTCATCGTTTCCATGTTCAATACGTTTAGCGCGACGAGCTCGAAAATCGACTGATTTAACCTGCTCAACCATTATAAACCCAGTCAACCCACTGTCTTTTGGAATAGGTACATGAAAGGGGAAGGTGCGATCTGTGTTTATTATTGGACACACAATAGCCAATCCGGTGCTTCGGTTGAACAGGTCTTTGCTGACAACATATGCGGGGCGTCGCCCCTTCTGCTCATGACCAGATTGCGGATCAAATGTGATCGCGATGATGTCCCCCTGTTTTGGGATATAGGCCGCCATCTACCAAACCTCCTTGCCAACTTTCTCGCCCCAATCAACTTCACCGCGTTGGTAGCTTTTAGGAATACGTGCCACAAGATCCTTAAGGTTATGGCGGCCGCGTATCCTTTTGGCTGGTGCCACGACCATAACGCCTTCTTTTACACTAATATCAACCTCATCGCCGACATCAAGCTGTGCATCGGAGAGCAGGTTCTTGGAAATACGAAGTCCCTGGCTATTTCCCCATTTTTGAATTTTTGCAAGCATTACACACCTCCATATATATACCCTATGTATAGCCTATGTATAGCCAATTTGGATACAATTTTCAAGGACAATTTTAAGGCCTACATGAACATCTGCGACTTGCCCGCAGGATGCTTTTGTTGGGGCCTTATCTTTTTAATGCATATTTTCTGGGACAAAAGTGCTGATTTACGACCTTTTCAAGCAACGATTTAAACTTTTTATCTTTATGTTCTCGATGGCTGTGGGGGTCCGACCCCGATCCGCCGAGCTTTTCCTTCAACGATCTAAACCCCTTTTTGGAAGAGCCGTCACTGGGTCATTTTTCTATAGCCGTTAAGTGATAACAATCTTCCCCAAAAGCGCCCTTGCGATTCTTCCGAATGTTGTATTCCTACCCTGTGCGCCCAGCCACCAGTTGCATGGACCTTGGACCCACATCTCGATCGCCATCGGTGTTCCGCAGAGCTCATTCCCAGTCCCCTTTCAATTCCGCCTCAATCTCTTCCACCGTCGGCAGACTGGATTTCAATTCATTCGGCAAGGATTGGGTGATTTGCCTTTCCCACTGGGCAACACCGATAGGCTTGCTGTATCCGGCCAGCGAGTATTCCACCACCATCTGGTCCTTGTCCTTGACCAACAATAGACCAATCGATGGCTTGTCATCTGGATGCCGCAACAGATCATCCACCACATTGAGGTAAAAGTTGAGCTGGCTGACATGACCGGGTTCGAATCTGCCCGCCTTGAGTTCAATTACGACATAACAACGGAGCTTGAGATGGTAAAATAGCAGGTCGAGATAAAAGTCACTGCTTCCGACCTCCAGCGCGACCTGCCGCCCAACAAAGGCAAAACCCTGGCCAAGCTCCAACAGGAACTGTTGGATATGGTCAATCAGTTTTTGCTCCAGTTCGGCCTCACGGCGCGGGTCGGCCGTACCCAAAAAATCAAAAACGTAGGGATCTTTGAAAACCTGGGCAGCCATGTCTGAATCAGCCGGGGGTAAAGCTGCTTGAAAGTTGTTGATCGCCTTGCCTTGTCGCTCGTGCAGACGGGTTTCAATCTGAATCGCCAGGATGTTGCGACTCCAGCCGTGTTCCAAAGTTTTATTTGCGTACCACAACCGGATTTTCGAATCGGATGCCTTCTCCAGCAGGGCCAAGTTATGGTACCAAGTGATTTGTGCAAGAACCTCTTGCACGATTAACCGTTTCGGCCAGGATTCGGCGAATTTACGCATGTATTTCAGATTTCGCGGTGAGAATCCGGTCATATCCGGGAAGGCTTTTCTCAGGTCATGGGAGAGTCGGTCGATGACCTTGGCTCCCCAACCTTCCTCTTTTTGACGTTCAAGGATAGCTTGGCCGACATCCCAATACATAAGCACCATGGCCGAGTTGGCAGACAACACCGCCTTGATGCGCTCGCGGGCGATACGTTCTTTCAATCCCAAAAAGAACGCCGCATATCCTTCGGGCATTTCCAGCAGGCTGGCCGGAACAGGCATCATCACTTCAGGTTTAGAAGACCCCCTTGTCTTACGGACATTCTCGGGATTTCTTGTGATTTTCTTATCTTTTATCATCAGCCCTCCAGCACGCTCGCATCAGAAACCATAGCCCATAGCGTTTATTGGAAGATGTCTCAAAATCTCAAGCTATGTTAATGTGTTACCGCAGCCCGACCCCGAGCCGTCGACCAGGGCCGTTACACCTGAGAATGGGTCTTGAGCCATTCGCGTAGGGCATCGTTGATGCGGGACTGCCAGCCTTTGCCCATGGACTTGAAGGCGGCGAGTATATCTGGTGCCAGACGGATGTTTACCGCCTGCCTCGGGGATTCCAACGGAGGCCGACCGCGCCTGGGGAGCACCGCCAACAGCTCCGGGGGCAGCACCTCGGAGGCTGGTTTGAATCAGGGCCAAGTCAATGGAATTCTCGCATCAATGTAGTGTTCGGCCATTTCTTTACTTGTCAAATATGTAGGCCAAAACTCATTAATGGCTCGGGGTGATTGGGAGCATTTCAGCAAGCAGGGTCTCAGGCGCAATGTCCTGCTCGTTTGGCCACGTTACTGCACCGAACAGGGTTCCGACTCGATTGAAATAGTGTATATCCCTTAGTTCGCGAAAAACTCCTCGATCCAGATATGGCTTGAGGTCAAATATACCTTTGCGGCCATCCTCAACTTCAACATAGATTCGATAGTCGGGCATTGGTTTAACAGTTTTCACATCCCAGTACATGGCAACCTCACAGTGGGGTAATTTTCTAGGGATTCTCTCCGGCAACTGCCAGTTCCCAATCGGCCTGTAGCTCATCGTCGATAAATTATACGGCCAGGACATTGACCCCCATGGGTCCGTTATATGTACACCAATTACACAAAAACGCAATGATATTGCGTTCTCGGATTGTCATTTGTGCGCCCTGATCGGGATGTGACGTCCAAAGCAAACGGGGGGATTGATTCATGCGCAAATGGCATGAATCAATCCCCCGTTTCGTTACTTCGACTCTTCTGCTTTTCTCAACTCCGGCAAGTATTCCCGAAATTTTTCAGATCAACATCACGGTATCATTACGATCAAAGGATTACGGGTCTCGGCAGCATCTTGTCCCCGGATTTACGCGCAACAGCCATTATCTGCGCAGTGCGTCGAAGTGCAATGTGCTCAACACGGCCGCACCGAAACCGGAATTACTCAAGCCCAAAATGGGAAACACCTATGTTAAATCGCGTATGGCCGGCTATCGACTCGCCTCTTCGCGCTTGATCCACCAAGATGTGTAGCGCCCGCCATAGAGATAATCGATGAGGAAGAGCTGCGGATCCGTACCCTCTCGTATTTGCCGGCCCTGCATCTGAATTTTCCCTCCCTGTACGGTGAAGGAGTAGGTGCCGTGGGGCTTGCCGTCGATGCTGACGGACACGCGGTAAAGACCGTCCGTGCTCAATACTTCTTCGGCCTTGAAAAAGCTGTTTTGATCTCCGCCCATCGGTTTGAACAAGAGATCGGCTTGCTGCCATTGTGGCGTTAAGCGCAATGTACCCGCATCCGTTGCGAGGACGCGATTATCTTGCATGCGTACGATTTTTGCTTCGTAGGGCGCGGCTTGTTTACTTTCATGGCCGGCCTTTTCGCGCACCCAAGTCGTGAAGCGCAGCGCCGATTTCGGATCATTACGCTGATAGAAAACGTTGCCGTAGTCGTTCCACGGCCCATCTATGAAGTAACGCGTGCCCTCCGGCTGGTAGGGGTCGTCGGCAGGTTCCGTATCGATACTGAACGGAAAGCGATAAAATGGTTTATCCTCAAGCTGAAATTCGATCACGTAGGCGCCCGCAGTGAGCGGCCGGATCGACGCCTCGCCGCCGAGCACTTTGTAGTGACTCAATTCCCAAAGCCCCGCGATGTTCTCGCCGTACCAAATATAGGTGTTGAGTACCTGCCCATCTGCCCGTCTCACAACACTAGCGAGTTTGCCACCCCCGTCTGGGCTGTACGTATAGTTCGAATTATCGGCACGAACCGGTTGCGGCAAGCAGACTGCGTACAACTTGTTAACGACCAACCGACCGTCAATGTAATCTACGCTAACCGCACCCAAGAGACTCCAATAGCTAATACCTGGCGTACACGACACCTGCGTCTGCTCCCCCAGCGCGACGCCACTGCCAGCGCAAAACAGCAATGCGCATAAGAGCAATTTAAGTTTACTTGTCTTCATCATTACGCCTCCATTGTTTTCGCATCATCTATGACGGCCAAAATTAATTTGACCTGTGGCACGTGAATGCGCGGCTTCAGGTCAAAATCGTTGTTAGCTGATCTACTCAATTTACCATTCTCTTGTAGGGTACCTTGTCGATCATTGCAGCATCTATTTTCGTTTTTAAGAAGCCAATAAGATCCCTCTTTTGTTCGATCAGGTAAACAAGTTCGTCAAGGGTAATGAGTACAAAAACCGTTCGCTGAAGGGCTTCCTTTGAAATGAAAATTGCAGGTTCGGTATAGTTGCTGCAGGAGATAAAAATTCCGCGTGTGTATCCTCTATGATAGACCCGTACCAAGTGTTGAGAAATGAGGTCTTTCCCGACGTTTTCGCTTGTCCATTTCATCTCAACCAGGTAAGTATTTCCAAGGATTTCGACAACCCCATCAACCTGATCCGTTGCGCCACGGACATCATCAATGTATTGCGCAAAAGCTTCTTTCAATAGAATGCCATGTAAGTGGAAAAAATCATTGAGCACTTTTTCAAGCAACTTGCCTCTTTTCTGAGGTTCATCCAGTGAAAAGAGCGCGAATAAATGATTCTTTACTTGTTCCAGAGATTCATTGAACTCCTGATTCTTTCGTATCTTTTCTTGGGTCGCTTTTCTCTTTATCTCTTTTTCTTTTTCCGCCTCATTCTGCATTCTCGTGAATGAATCTTTGACATTTACGACTCTGCGGACCTCGGCGACAAGACCTTTTGCTTTTAATTGGTCAGCTGGCCAGCAGGTCGAAAAGTCTTCATATTCTGTGATGCGCTTTAGAATTTCCCTTCGAACCCTTAGTGCATTTTCCCCTGCTTCATTTATTTCAGATAAAAGTTCTCTTGCAATTAAGTATTTGTTGACGCTTTTATCTTTTCTATTGATTCTTGAGTGAAAATCTTGTGATTTAGGGCTATCAAAACCTGCGCCTTTAAAGAAAAGAAGTACATTCTTTTTTGACCTACAAAGCAAAGGTATTGTGTCAATTAGTAATTGTGTTAGTTCCGGCGGGTAATGATATACAATATCCATTTATTTGCTCCTCAATTGTCTTCTTCTTTTTCTGCGCCGCAGGATCCAGATAACACAAATTCGTTCGGCAGGTCTTTGCATGAACCGAACCTCAAGGGCCTTATTGACACCTCACGCGTTCGCTCAAGCAAACAGTTTGGCGATCGACTCCACGTAGCAGCGGTGATTCATGGAGACCTTTTCCTCCCACATTGCCAAGAATCCCTCAAAATCACTGTCCGTATCCGGCATGTGCGCCACACACTCCCAGATCTCCGGAGTTTTTTGAAACAGCGGCAACAGTTGTACTGCAACGACTCGGTTCAGGTCGCGCAGATAGGGATCACCCCGAAGCGCTTGTCGGTTCTCTTCCATCCAGATCTTAAGGCTTTTACCTGCCGGCAGACCTCCACCTGCCTTATTCATCATCTCTTCTGCATAAGCCTTGAGGTGAGGCGCGTAAACCGCCCAATTCGGGTACGGTGCATTCATTTTCCACGACTCCGACATGTGAAACAAGCAGAAGAATGATGCCATCTCGCAAATGGCTTCGTGAAACCACTGATTGCCAGGAGTCCGCAAACTCTCGTAGGCTGACAAAATGTGGCAATATTCGTGCGCCGACTGATACGTTAGTTTTGCCCAAAGCCGGTCAGGAGCATTCACGAACATGATGTATGGATCTTTGCGACTTGCCCGGTACGCCATTTCAGGATTCGAGTTTGGCCTGGAAACGACATGGAGACACCCAGTAGGCTGTGTGGCGAAGGGTGGGTTGAGATGGTCCGTAACATTCCGCACAACGGCAGCAACGTCTTGCGGAACCGATTCTCCCCAATTGCCAGGTACAACAATGATGACCATTTCCTTATCTCCGTTTCCTGCAATCTTCGCGCATTGCTTAAACCGCTTAACTGGAGGTCTGCGCCTCCTGCATAATGGCGTGCGCTTCTGGGTACGAAGCGAAGCGGAAAGCCTTCTGACGGTTCGAAAGTGTAATGGTTAGAACCCACTCCTTCTTGTGAACCATGAATCTTGAGAATTCGAGGGCAAGCCGAACGTTTAAAATCACCGGCCTGCGCGGCTTTTCGCGCAGATCCGGTGGATTGATGGGTTGGCCGTCATGTTCTTCTATCGGCGAGAAAGCGATTGATGTCCTGGTCTGTAGGCTTTTCGTCGTCAAGCATTTGCTGCATACCCTGAACTGGTGTGTCTGGCCTCAAATCGGGCATCTTGAATGGCTCGCCGTCGAGATGACGAAGAATGCTCGTTGATAAATCGAGAATGTTAGACCAGCGATCCAGAAGATGGAGGAGGCCGGCCAGCTTCACAGTTTCAATTTGAATTTGGGCAGATTGTCTGATGCGCGTCCGTGGCGTATGCTCAAAAACTATGGAGAGATTCTCTGTAGTGTTCGAATACGTAAATCGTCGAATCTCTTCCTGAAGGCGCAACAGAGCCTCGTATACCAATGTCTCTTTGTATGAGTTAGACGCAAGGTCAAATTCCAAGAACGTAGCTCTTGAGAGAACTTGAGGGAGCACGATGGGATGAAATTGGCGAGCCAACAAGTGAATTGCGAGGGTCGCTATAACATCCCAACGCTTCGTGGACACGCTGGTGAATTCATTTTTCTTTCCCTCCAGAGTAATGGGATTTTCCTCGTGGAAGCGGTCGATGGAGAGTCGAGGCGAGTAGACGTCACCATCCCCCTTGAACTTGACTATGCATTGACCGACGAAATCGCGTAGTTCACGGCGAAGTAACCGCCGTGCTGTCATATCCTCTACCGGGATTGACGAGAAGGTTTGACCGTGAAGTACATCAATTACATCTCGGAAGTTGCTAAAAATGTGTATCCAGTTCCCAGACGGTGCTTTGCCCTTGCCTTGAACTGCCAATTTCGTTTCCTTGTTTCGCGCAACCTCGTTGATAAAGGTATCCAGGAACTCCGCATCATCAGCAAACTTGCTCGGATGCCCCGCGATTGCTTTGCGTGTGCTGCCATCCACTGGCGTTGACTCAAGGTACTTGACGAGTTCGTGTCGGGTTTCTCGGAGCTGCCAGATTTCCGAGCGAACAAAAGTCAGGATCTTCAGCTTCCCTGAAACGTGTAACTGATACGCTTCACGGTACTCTCGCTGAGTAATTGAAATTCGATTCTTCTGGTCATACCACCCGCCTACTCGGCTACCAATAAGCAAAATGAAGTAATCCGCCGAGTGAATTGAGCGGAGGCACGCTTCGTATGAATGGACATCAAGCGGCTTATCAAAGTCGTTGAACTCCGACGCTAAGACTTTGCAGCCCTGCTCCTCAAGAAAAAATTTCAACGCTGAGCGCAGATCGCGAAAGTCATAGATTGTGGACGAGAGAAAGAACGTAGGGCGCTTCACTTTGCTTTTCCGGGACTCGCTGAGCTATCTGAGGATGACGGCCAACGAAAATATCAGCCGGAGCGCAACGATCGGCTGTATTGATTTTGTTAGCCTTTTTTATGGCTTGCTGCTCGGAGTTGTATATGTGACAAATGCAAGTTCAAGCGCAAGCTGTTCCGTCTTAGTCTGCCGCGGTCTTCCGCCAACCAGCCAGCACAAGGTCAGCGAGGATGTTGTAGTTTACTCGTTTACGGTGATCGCTGGTATGTCGGACACATGACTCTTCGTACTCAAGTACCAGGGCGTTAAAAATGTCCCTAAGTTCTGGGGGCAGCGACTTCTCTGCTGCTTGATGCTTTTCAGACTTTGCCATTTTTTGAACCTCACTTCTAAGCACGGTTTTGTCTACAGCTTGATGTGGTCGGGTAGCCAGGGGATGCCTCCATCCCCAAGCCCCCTAAGAACGGTGCGTGGCAGTTTCCCGTCACACCGCTCAAGCATCTGTTAAGGTTTCCCTTGTGGGGATTCCCGCAAATTAAATTTACTTCACGTTACTTGTCGGACTGTCAGAGTAGCCAATGGCATGCAGAGCGCACCATCTCACCCGAAAGTGGACGTCATTTGCTTTCTCTGCTTTCATCTGATTCGATCAACGTTTACGTGACCAAAGACCCGCTGAACGTTTGCCTCCCTACGGAGTCCCACACTTGGCGAGATATCCCGGCCATTACAGTCAGGCATTTGCTTCTTTCAGCATCCTATTCCAGCCCGCCATCAGCATGCCTTGCGGTTAGCCTGCCCCGAGAGGCAACGGAACTGGGTTTCCACGTTCCACACAGTTGA
>Ga0268283_1000352_pt1 | contig 34744 bp, 35 predicted proteins | sample saktaG_13_FD_190140 | JGI IMG/M metagenome (GOLD analysis project Ga0268283, IMG submission 190140) | Saline water microbial communities from Sakinaw Lake, British Columbia, Canada - sak_2013_06_06_36m | ecosystem: Environmental > Aquatic > Non-marine Saline and Alkaline > Saline ...
GTTTCATCCAATCGTCATCGTCATCCGCAATTTCAGGTATTTCGACAGCAGGTTTGGCTAAATTCACCGGCGCGACCGGTTCCGGTTTTTCCGCTTCAGTTTCTTCTTCCGCCTCGTCATCATCCATGCCTTCCAATTGATTCATCCAATCGTCACCGAGATAATCGGCTTCAACCGTCATAGTGCTTATTAAATCAACCGGCGGAACGATGTCAGGGTCTTCCGTTTCTGAATCGTCCATCGCGTCCAATTGCTTCGTCCAATCGTCACCAAGATAATCGGTTTCCGTCACAGAATCCGTCACAGAATCCGTCACATCATCGAGCAAATCAAAGCCAGCAGCAGTATCGTTTTTATTTTCCATGACTTCATTTAAACCATCAAATTGTTGCATCGCATTCAAATCGTCATCGAACGATTCATCGGACGTAGATATTTCTACAAGGGGTGTGTCAATATCGGCAACATCGTCAAAGTCATTAAATTTTTCCGACGAATCATCAATGTCGAATTTGCCCAAATCAACGGTTAGTGTTTCTTCAAATGTTATAGAATCGACTAAATCATTCAACGTGATGTCAGGCTCAACAATCAATTCAGCGTTGGTATCAAATTCGTTTTTGTCGAATTTAACGACTTCGACTAATTCTTCAGCAGCGACTATTTCAGGTTCTGGCTTTGGTTTGGATTTACGTTTAGATTTGGGTTCAAGTTCTTGTGGTTTCAATTCGTCGCTGGCTTCGCCTAATAACGAATCGAAATCAAACCCCGTGCCACCTAAAAGATTGTCCAATTCATCGTCCGACACCATAGACGTTTCCATTGCCGCCGTTAATTGGTTTTCCAACGAAGTCATGGATTCGGATTTAACGGGACGAATATTACCCAATTTTTCGGAAATGGGCGGTAAGTTTGGGGACGAATTAGTATCAAGTTCTTTTTTAGCGCGTGCTAAAACTTGATCAATGGCATCGCCGACGACCGGCTCCTCATCTAGTGTCAATGTTGAAGTAGCTTGATCAAGTCGAGCGTCTAAATCCAAATCTAAACTATCGCGTGAGACTTTTACGGGTTTTTTGGCTGATTTCGTCATGGTTATATTTGATAATAAAGAAAAGAAAAAGCCGTGAACTTTAAAAAGATATTGCGTTGTATCCGGCGTGTTTTGTTATGCTAATGCCCGTTAGGTGAACAGGCGTAAATTTTCGTTCATTTAACGCCAAATTCCTAAAAAAACTTCTTAGAGAAATCATTGTTATGCAACTTGCCATTACCGTTTTAAGCGACAACCCGTTTGATGCTGTTTCTGAACTCATACTTTCAACGGTGTCCTGTGGATGTCGTATTGCCGATATTAAATCGTCGCGTTTTTGCGAATTACATTGTGCTTATTTATTGGTTGAAGGTAATTGGAATCAACTTTCTAAATATGAAAGCACGTTACATGCCACAGAAAAGAAAGCGCATCTTAAAATTCACAGCGTTCGTATTGAAAAAAAGCCCGAAAACACGGAAGAAATGCCTTATATTATCGAAATTATTGCTTCCGAAAATAGTAATGCGTTGAGTAAAGTTGTACAGTTTTTAAATGATAAAAAAGTAAATATGGAAGAAATAAGCGGGCGACGTTATCAAGCTCCGTATTTAGAAGCACAATTATTTGCGACTCGTTTAGTGGTTTCAATTCCGCCGAATGTATCATTATTTCAATTGCGCGATGAATTGATGTATCTGTGTGATGAATTAAATGCGGATCTTATTTTTGAACCTTTTCGGAATTAACCCCAAAATGACCCACGTCACATTAGGCGACATCGTGCCGAATTTCACGGCAATTACGACCGATAATAAAACAATGCAATTGAGCGATTATCATGGTAAAAACGTGGTTTTATATTTTTACCCGAAAGATGCAACGCCTGGTTGCACGCAAGAAGCGCACGATTTTCGAGATCATTACGCGCAATTTGGCGCGTTAAATACGGTAATTTTGGGCGTGTCGCGCGACAGCGTAATTTCGCACGATAAGTTCAAATGCAAACAAGCGTTACCGTTTGATTTAATTTCGGATAGCGATGAAACGCTTTGCCAATTATTTGACGTGCTGAAAATGAAAAATATGTACGGCAAACAAGCGATTGGCATTGAACGCAGCACGTTTTTAATCAACGCGGAAGGCGTTTTGATTTACGAATGGCGCAAAGTGAAAGTGCTTGGGCATGGTTTGAACGTGTTGGAAAAAATCGGCGCAATGTCACTCGCGCCGATTTTTGATTAGATTTTATGCGTGGCGATGGTTGCCCCCGCTTGTTTGTAAGCGGTGTGACGTTGTCGCCCAATGATTTTGGATGCTTCGCGGTTGTCTACAATTTCCAAAACTCGTGTTACATCCTGCCACCTGTGCGGCAGTTTCGACGACAAATTAACGACTACATTTTGCCAACCTTGTGGCGCGTTCACCGTTCCCAACAAAACTTGTAACGTCATTTCGGGGAAGGTATCGGTGAAAATTTGGTGCGGAATAAAACTACCGGCGCGAAACGTCCACAACATATCGTCCAAACGTTGACATTCTTCAGGCGAATCGAGCAAAACATAACAAAATTGGTTGTTACGATACGCTTTTTCAATCAATCGACACGCAAAAAAACAACGGTCATACAACGATTCCGTGCCTAAAACGTAAAAAACAACTTCAGGCATTGGCGCGATTCAATAAATATTGCGTCAACAAAGGCACGGGACGACCGGTTGCGCCTTTCGTAACACCCGTGCGCCACGCGGTTCCGGCAATATCCAAATGCGCCCAACGAAAATCTTCGGCAAAGTTTGCCAAGAAACACGCCGCCGTAATCGTTCCCGCATCTTTGCCGCCAATGTTCGCTAAATCGGCAAAATTCGATTTCAATTGTTCCTGATATTCTTCCCACAACGGCAAACGCCACACGCTGTCATTGGCGGTTTCACTTGCCGCGATTAAATCGTTACACAGCGCGTCATCATTGCCCAACAAGCCACTTGGAACTCGTCCCAATGCGACCAAAACTGCACCCGTTAACGTCGCCAAATCAATCACTACTTCGGGTTGAAAACGTTTTGCGTAAGTCAGCGTGTCGCATAAAATCAACCGTCCTTCCGCGTCGGTGTTTAATACTTCAATCGTTTTGCCAGACATACTGGTCAAAATATCGCCTGGTTTATTCGCACACCCGTCGGGCATATTTTCAGACGCGGGAACTAAACCGACGATATTTAACGGCAAGTTCAATTGTGCCGCCGCTTGCAACGTCCCCAAAACCGCCGCGCCACCGCACATATCGTATTTCATTTCGTCCATGCCTGCGCCGTCTTTGAGCGAAATACCACCCGAATCAAAGGTCAGACCTTTGCCGATTAACACGATGGGTTTGCTGTTTTTGTCGCCGCCGCGATATTCCAAAATAATCAATTTTGCGGGTTCAAGACTGCCACGCGCCACCGCCAGCAACGAACCCATGCCAAGTTTTTCCATGTCGGCAACGTCTAAAATCGTGGTGTCGAGTGTGTCAAAATTTCCCGATAACGCTAACGCTTGTTGTGCCAAAAAAGTCGGCGTGCAAATGTTCGCAGGTAAATCAGCAAGATGCTTCGCGAACGCCACGCCTTCAGCAATCGCTAAACCTTGCGCCAAACCTATTTTTGCTTCGGAGGCTTGATATTCGTGCGTGGTAATCGCCACGTTCGTTAACATCAATTCATCCACAGGTTTCGTTTTGCACACGGTAAATTGATAAACCGCATCATCGAAAACTTCCACGATTTGGCGCGTTTTCCAGGTTACATCCACCTTTTCAACGTCGCAATCCGTTAAACTGACCACAACCGAGGTGAAGCGTAATTTTTTTACAGCGTTAATCGCCGCCGCGATAACTTTACGATAATTCTTTGCCGTCAACGGTTTTTGTTTGCCCAAACCAACCAATAAAACACGCTCGATTGCGCTGTTGGGAATGACGTTTAATAACAAGGTGTCGTCGATATTTCCAGCAATATCGTCACGCGCCACAATGGATGTTAATAACCCATTGGTTGCGTCATCGATGATTTTTGCTGCTGAACTCAGTTGTTGATTTGAGTAAATACCGACGATTAAACAATCGGATTTCAAGGTTTCAAGCGGGTTGGTTTCAATAGAATAATTCATGTTTTTCCTGATTATTGTCAACGTTAAAAAAAAGCGATAACATCCCACAAAAAGACATTATCGCCAACATCTAAAAGAATTTTTCGTTTATTATTGATTAAAAGTCGCCAATTTCGTTACACCTAACTTATTTTCAATTTTAATTGTTCAACAATCGTTGCTTTGAAAGCGGCATCTAAACGGGCAAATAGATTTTTTGCCGCCGCATCGCGTTCGGCTTGTTGCGAAGGATTTAAACCTGCCAATTTTTGCTCAAACAATTTCACGATGTATGGATAACCAAGGGTGATTGTCGCGATGAATTTACCGTCTTTTTGATACGACGTGAGCGGCGCAGGTTTGTCGATTTTTGGCATTTTTTCGTCATTGCTGGCAACGAGCGAAACTGCGCCATTTTCAAATTCAGGCTCGTAACGTTGGAAAAACCATTTATCCATCACAAACGTGTCAGGATATTCGCTTTGATAAATCGTGTTTGGTGACGTTCCCGCCGCAACGTATAAATTACGCAAAATTAACCATTAGCTAACGGTAATTTGCCAAGTGCATCACCAGCCCCAACATAACTAGGTAATCCAAAAATACTATTTTCTTCCGAATGAAGAGGTTCTGGAAATTGAAAATACGAAAGATTTTTTGCAGCCACAAAAAATAAACGTCTTCTTTTTTGTGGTGTTCCATAATCAGCCGCGACTAATTCACAGTGTTTAACGGCGTAACCAATTTTCTTAAATGAATTGTAGATTTCTTTAATCATATCAATTGCTTTCACCTGCGCTAAACCATAAACATTTTCCATGATAACAATTTCGGGTTTTAAACAATCAATGTGGCGAATGTAATCTTGATAAAGTGTTCCCAAAGAATCATTGGTTGCTCTTTGTTTTCCTGCAACACTGAACGGCTGGCAAGGTGGCCCACCGATAATGACATCAGGATTTTGTCCAATCACCTTTTTTACAAACGCGGGATTAAGTTCTCGAATATCCGCTTTATAAAAATTCCATTCTGGACGATTTGTGTTAATCGTTGCTTCCACTGATTTTTCAATATCAGTCGCAAAGCAGGTTTTAAATTGAATCAAATCATTAGTCGCTTGTTCAAAACCTAAATCTAATCCACCTGCACCACAAAAATAAGAGGCTATCGTTTTCGTTCCAAAACTGTTTTGTTTTATAAAATAATTTGCCACTTCGCTCGCAATCGCTTTCGCTAAATTTACAGGGACAGCGTTTCCTATTTGTTTATGAACTTCGCCCAATGTGCCTTTAAATTCATAATCAATCGGAAAATCTTGAAGGCAAGCCGCCTCTCTAGGCGTTAAATAACGGTTTTCAGTGGGATGAACAAATTTATTAAAAATATAAGCGGTAACAGTCAAAGCGGGTTTATCCATTTCTAAACGTAACAAACGCATATTTGGCCCGCCTGTTTTTTTAGCTCCTTTTCTGATGAAACTTTCATGTTGCAAATGAGCAGGTAAATCGCCCATTTTGCCGCCAGCAGGCAAATGTTTTAATCGTTCTAAAACAATCCCTGAATAAACGCGCGTTTCGTGATTGGGTATTTTTTTCATAACACCAACTCACGAAGCAAAGGATTTTCTAACGTAATAATGTAATCAAAAAGATAGCGCAGATTTTTACGTTGAATGACTTGTTTATTTTCAATTTCTTCTAAATCGTCTTCTGTTCCCCAGAGCATCGGCACAAAAGGCAAAATGTAGTCTTCGTTGTGTCGATAAGCAGGCAAATTAGAAATAATCGCCGTTTTACAATCCGCTTCGTGTTTGTGCGTAATGCCAATTTTTAACGTTTGATAAATAGCTTTTTTGATGTCGTCGGTTCTATCCATTCCCGCACTGGTTTTGCTATCACTGATAACTTGTTTTTGAGGCCAATCGTGATTTCGTTTTGCATCAATGGGCGGATTTCCACACGCATTCGTCAAATAGTACAAAGGATTTTCTTTGTTTTTAGAAATATAGGCTTCACGCGCTTGTAACCAAGTTTGATAAAGTTTTTCTAAAACATTTTCATTTGCTTTGTCTATCGCAAAATCCACAAATGGTTTGAATGGCCAATTTTCTGAACCAATTTTGCCAAGCGGAATAAGGTCGTGATTGTGTAAATAAAGCGCGGAATCGCAGGCTTTTAATTGCGAAGATGTGAGATTGATTTTTTGATGATTAACAGGCGTTTCAAGTTGATTAACGTTTATCAACAATGGATAAGTAATAAGTGGCGCAGATTTAACTTCGGCAAGAATTTTTGTCCCGTCTTTATGCAAAATCAGTGCATCGGCGTAATCACTGCCACCAATAACGGTAACGCTTTCAAAGTTATCTGAAAAATACTCAATGAATTTTAAAATAACTTCACTGCTCAATTTTCCTAATGCGCCTGATTCGGGTTTGACAGCTTTTTGATATTGCCACGCGCCATTTTCGTAACAGGGTGAACATAAGTTAATAAAACCAATGTGCGCGTTGTAGCCGTTGTTTAATGTGGTGCAATGTTCAATTGATTTTTCTAATCCTGCCGTTGCATCGATATAAGCCATCGACATCACAACATCAAACAAAAAGGCTCTAAACGACAAATCTTTGTTTGTGATTGACGCGAGTAATCTATCAATTTCGTTTGCCCACGGATATTCGATAAGCGGTTTGTGTCCGATGATTTTCATGATAATTTTAAATTTTATTTTGGGTGAAAAAGCGTGTGATAGATTCGGCAACTCTAGTAGTAAATTGGGACATGTAACCAGAAATAAAAATCCCAACAGCAACCCCAGAAGGTACAAAATACGGAGGTTTCCCCTCGGAATATAGATTTGCCACAAAAAAGATAAGTACAGAAAATAACGGCGGGATAGAATTTACAAAAAATGTCACAAAATAATTTTTTTTATTATTATTTTTGAAGGCATTTTTTAATATGTCACTTCTGCCATCTGGTTTTGCGTATTTACCTTCATTTGCCGCTGATTTATTTTCTATAAACAAAATAGTACAAAACGCTTCCCCGTATTTCAGAGAAATAGTTTTATTTGAATCATTATGAACTGCTATTAACAAGTGACCTTTCCAATCGGCATCAACAGTTGTTGATATGCTAGACAATCCTTTGCATGATAAAGAAACTTTTGAATGTATAAGCGCACTCAATTTTTTATCACTGGGCATTCTAATTTCTTCTAACGAATGAATTAGTGCCATTTCTTTTGAGCCTATTCTTAGTTCGTTATTTTCTGACAATTCTTTTTCACTACCATCAGTGACATAGCTTTTTCCAACTCTCAAATCGTAACCAACAGGTGTTAAATTTTCCTTTTCAAAAGGTGCTATAACCAGATTGTTCTCAGCTGCTGAATCAATGTTGTCAATTACAATTCCTTTTAAATCGGTATTAGTAAGTAATGCCACAGTTATTCCTAAGTTTTAATTTTGAAAACAGAAGGAGCAGCTTTTAAAAAATCTGCTCCTGCTACCTTTTAGTTACTTCGTCAACAAATAATCCAACCAAAGATTAGACAATTTCTCCTGCACGGTGTTTTGTTTGAGACGCGCATTCAAGTTCGGGAAATCGACTTTATCCAAATCCTGATCTTGGTTGTAGCACGAATAAACAAAGAACTCTTTGCCGCTGTCTTTATCAACGTGTTTGCACAAACATTGAGCGCAAATCCCTTTCATCATGCACTGCATCGGCGAATTGATTGAACCGACCGCGTGATGCGCTTTGGTCAAATACGGTTTCAACACATCAAAACGCGCGTGTTTCACCGCTTCCATCATTCTGTCCGAACCAATCACAATCAAATGGTCAACATCTGCGAGCGATATTATCTGGCTCGCCGTGTCACCTTTGCCGTAAGCAATCATGGCTTCCAAAATGTTGCCGACAAACGTTTTATCTTGTGGGCGTGTTGGCGTGAACGGCACAATGTTTTCACCTTTATTCACCGACCAAATCACCACATCTGCCGCCGCTTCAACGTCTTCAACTTTGAAACGGTCGCGTGCCAAATTATAGCCCGCGAAATAAATCACTTTGTTCCCTGCCGCGCGTAAGGCTTTACCAATTGAAAACAACACCGCATTACCCAAACCACCACCAATCAGCAAAACAGTTTGACCTGTTGGAATTTCGGTTGGCGCGCCAGTGACACCCATCAACACAACAGGGTCGCCTGCTTTCCATGTTGCACATAACCGCGACGATGAACCCATTTCCAACGCAATCAACGAAACTGTGCCAGCTTCTTTGTTCACTTCCGCACCTGTCAACGCCAGCCCTTCTGCCGCTAAAACCGTTCCTTCAACCGTCGGTGCAAACGCTTCATAATTTTGCACGCGGTAGAATTGACCCGCTTCAAATTTTTCTGCCGCCAACGTCGATTTAATCACCAACTCAATAATCGTCGGTGTTAAACGGTTGATTTCAACAATCGTCGCTTTGAAAGCCGCATCTAAACGCGCAAACAGATTTTTCGCCGCCGCATCACGTTCGGTTTGTTGAGCAGGATTCAAATTAGCTAATTCTTGCTCAAATAATTTCACGACATACGGATAACCATTTTTCGCACTCGCCATCGCTTTTACGACGTTGCCCGCATAAACAGGGTGATTGTCGCCGTAGAAACTGATGAATTTACCGTCTTTTTGATACGACGTGAGCGGCGCAGGTTTGCCTAATTTCGGCATTTTTTCGTCGTGCATTTCGACCAACGAAACCGCGCCATTTTCAAATTCTGGCTCGTAACGTTGGAAAAACCATTTATCCATCACAAATGTGTCAGGATATTCGCTTTGGTAAATTGTGTTCGGTGACGTTCCCGCCGCGACGTATAAATTACGCAATGACACATTTACAGCGGCTTTGGTTTGCGTGTTTTGGAAATCAACAGACACCAAATGCCCAAATTCATCCGCATTCGCACCGACTGGACTCATGAATTCTGCCAAGGCAATGCCTTCTTCTAGGGCTTCGCTGATTTCTTCGTGATTTTGACGATACGCAGGCGCGTCTTTAATGCCTTTGCGATAGAACAACGTCACGCCGCCCCACAATTCGACTAACGGTTGAAAATCGGGCAATTCGTCTTCGTCTTTGGCGCGTTCACGTTCGGCAACAATCGCTTTTCCGTGTGCTAAAAACTCGTCCAAAATGATGATTTCTTCTTTGTCATAACGCGCCCGAACAGTTTGTTCACCGTAAAGTTTCGTTAAGATTTCATAACGATGCAGGATTTTTTCAACTTGCACGGGGTAATACGCCATCAATTCGGTTGCGGTATCAATCGCTGTCAAACCGCCACCAATCACACCCGCTGGCAAACGAACTTGTAAATTTGCCAACGAAGACGCTTTTGCCGCGCCCGTTAATTGCAACGCCATCAAGAAATCTGAGGCTTTACGAATGCCGCGCATGAGGTTGTTTTTCAAATCAATAATCGTTGGCTGACCTGCACCTGAAGCAATACAAATATGGTCAAAGCCCATTTCCCACGCATCATCAATGGTCAATGTGCCACCAAAACGCACACCACCGTAAGCTCTAAAAGTTTGACGACGCAACAACATTAAATACATGACTTTCAAAAAGTTTTTGTCCCAACGAACGGTAATGCCATATTCCGCCACGCCACCAAAACCTGCCAAAATACGTTTGTCTAAATCTTCGTAAAGGTCTTTGAAATCAGCAATCGGTGCAGGTAAATTGTCCGCATCGCCCGTCAAGGCAACAGATAACGGTTCAAGTTTCAGCCCATCAATTCCTGCGACAGCAAAACCTTCGTTAAGCAAATAATGGCTCATCGTATAACCTGAAGGTCCTAAACCTACGACTAACGCATTTTTACCGTTATACGGCAACATCACAGGACGTTTAACGTTGAGCGGATTCCAGCGCGTCAACAAACTGTAAATTTCAAACCCGTAAGGCATAAACAAAACATCAGTTAACACGTTGGTTTCGATTTGCGGAATGTTCACAGGGTCAGTTTTTTGGTAAATACAACCCTTCATACATTCGTTACAAATTCGATGCCCTGTGCCTGCACACATTGGATTATCCACGGTCACAATCGCCAACGCGCCAATGTTATCGCCGCCACGTTTGACCAAATTCATCTCTGAAATTTTTTCATCTAACGGACAACCGATGGTCGTTACGCCGAGCGGGTCAGTTTTAAAAATCTGCGTTTTCTTGTTGATCATGCCTTTTGAACAAGAATCCGTATCGCGCTCGTGGCAGTAAATACAATGATTTACTTCCGACAAAACTTGGCGTTCGTTGTAACGCAAATCGGTTAATTTGAACCCGTCGCGACGGCGACGATGTTCGCCCATCCACACGTTGAATTCGGTTTTATCAATCAACTCGTGTTCGACTAAATTATCGAAATCGCGTTTTTCGGGAAATTTGAAACTGAGCCAATTCGCAACCACATCGTTATCTTGTTGCGCGACAAAACACCAACGTTGCACGACTTCCATTAAACCAGCAGTGAATTCGGTCAAATCAGGTGCGTTGATAATGTCCGCGAATTCGGTTGCGGCGAGTTCGTGCGCTGTTAATTTTTTGCGTAAGGCTTCGGCTTGCAAATCGGCATTTTCATACAAACTTTCTTTGCCTTTCGCCAACGTTTTGTAATGATTCGCCAATGAACCAATCACCGCGCCAACTTGTGCGACGCGGTGTTCGTCGTCTTCGGTCGTGTTTGCTTCGGGGAAACCGGCTTCGATTAACAAATCAAAACGGTTTAACACGTCAGGAATTTTCCAATCGTCGGTGGTTTGACCTTTGAAAACCACGCCCAATTTTTCGACCACTTCATTTTTAAAGGTAAAAACGGTTTCGATTTCAGATTGAATGTGTGACTTTTGCGCTTGATGTTCGGCTTCAACGTTGAATAATTGGGCAACAAATTTTCCAACATAAGGCGCGACTTGAACCAACATGGCTGATTGTTGTTCGGGCGATAAATCCGCGCCTTGCGTATTGCGATACGAAATATAATTTTCGTACAAATCGGCATCGTGATATTTCACGGATTCGTCGAAAACTGCGAGTAAATCCGTCAATCGCGCCGAATCGTACAAATCGGCGTAGTTAAAATTGGCAATGCCAAGGGTTAAATTTTTGTGTGTCATAAAGCCTATACTCGAAAATAGAGTGAAAAAAATAGGGATAACACCCACCTTTGGACGTTATCCCTAGTTATTATAGATTCAGATTTTGTTTAGTGTTACCGATACTTTTTTCTTAACTTTCGTTAACTGCATCCCATAATAGTGTTATGAGCGGGTGTATCTACCAATGCGAAGCTATAAAACCGCTCCGCTCTTTGTTTGCTGGCAAAGGGCTTGGTTTTCGCCAGAAGGAACAGTGCCAGCAAGTGCATTTTATACTGGATTTTCACTGAAAACAACGCATTAAGATTATTAACAAATATTAGAAAATATCAGCGTTTTGGATACTATGACGCAACCCTACAGTTTCATAATCTACGCTTATCAACAAACTGCACTCCTGCAAAAACGGTATAATTTCAGCTTTCGCCATATCTTAAAAAACTAAAAAAATGAGCCTTTTCATCAAAAAAATTATCACGCGAAATTTAGACATTCAACCAATTCCACCCGCGCGTTTGAATTCACGCCCACATACTTAACAAACTACGCCCGTTGAATGTCAAAACTCAACACATTCGCAATCGCTGACGACTCCGTCAACACCATCAAAAATCTATCCAACCCCAACGCAATGCCTGAACAATCAGGCAACCCGAATTCTAATGCCGCTAATAAACGTTCATCTTTTATCGCTATTGGTAAATTTTCCCGTTGGCGCAATTGAATTTCAGCATCGAAACGCCGATTTTGTTCAGCCGCATCGGACAATTCATAAAACCCGTTGCCCAACTCAATCCCATTGATAAACACTTCAACACGATCTGCAACCAGCGGATTCTCGACATTCAACCGCGCTAACGCCGATTGACACGCCGGATAATCGTAAACCAAACACAACCCGTTTTCGCCCAAATGCGGTTGCACGCAAAAACTAAACAAAAAATCCAACCACAGCGCGTGATTCTGACCGCATAACGTAATCGCGTCGGGCAAATTTTGTTGCGTCGCAAATGCTGAATACTCGTCGAATGAAAAAATCAGCGCGTTCAAACCGGTAAATTGCGCGAAAATTTCGGCGTAACTGACCCGTTGTGGCGCGTTTAATTTCCCCTCAAATAAATCGTCGAATAACGCTTCGACTTCATTCATCAACTGCACCAAATCAAAGCCGACGCGATACCATTCCAAAATCGTGAATTCAGGATTATGAAAACGCCCCGCTTCGCCGTTGCGAAAGGCTTTGCAAATTTGATAAATCGAACCGCTGCCCGCTGCCAATAACCGCTTCATGGCGAATTCGGGCGACGTTTGCAAAAATAACGATTGAAAATTCGGCGGCGTTTCGTAGGTTGACGTGAAAAAATCCAGTTGCGAATCGGTGCCGCTGGCGTGACTGAGCAACGGCGTTTCGACTTCCCACACATTTCGCGACGCAAAAAAAACACGAATGCGTTGCAGCATTCGCGCTCGTTGTTGCAATAATTCAATCGAACAGCTAGGTCGCCAATCTTGATTTGAACTTTGCACGCGGATTTATTCTTTTACACGAGAAATATATTCGCCAGTGCGGGTATCAACTTTGATAAATTCATTTTGCGCGACGAACAACGGTACACGAACCACCGCGCCCGTCGATAATTTCGCTGGTTTACCGCCGCCGCCCGATGTATCACCACGCACACCTGGATCGGTTTCGACAATTTCCAATTCCACGAAATTTCCTGGCGTAATCGCTAACGGCAAATCATTCCACAACGTGACGGTACACATATCTTGATCTTTGAGCCACAAACCCGCGTCGCCGACAATTTTTGCATCTGCTTGATATTGTTCAAACGTGTCTTGCATCATGAAATGGCGATAATCGCCGTCGTTGTACAAATACTGCATTTCAACATCCACCACGTCTGCGCCTTCAAGCGTTTCGCCTGATTTAAACGTACGTTCCATGACGCGACCCGTTTTTAAATTGCGAATTCTAACGCGGTTGAACGCTTGTCCTTTACCTGGTTTCACAAATTCGTTTTCGATAATCGAACACGGATCGTTATCCAACATCAGTTTCAAACCCGCTCTAAATTCACTTGTACTATAAACTGCCATTTTTTCCTCAAACAATTAAATAAATTAAAGCGGCATTATAATGGTTCACGTTCTATCCTAAAAACTTTCTGACACATTGTTTTTCAGGGTTTGGCGTAAACTGGCGAAACAACGCACAACCAAAACCTCTAACAAACTCATAAAGGAATGCAAATGCCCGAAGTCACAAGATTTTACGGAATCATCATTAAATTATTTTTTGGTGATCATCCACCACCACATTTTCACGTTGTTTATGGTGAATACAACGCGCTTTTTAATATCGAAACATTAGAAATTATTGAAGGCGATTTACCCAATCGCGCCAGTAAAATGGTGATTGAATGGGCAACACGTTATCAAACTGAATTACTTGAAATGTGGCAAACACAACAATTCAACAAATTGCCTCCGTTGGTGTAACTTTATGAATCAGCCAAAAATTCATGCCGTCTGTGCAACCGAAAATCACCAGTTATTGGTCGAGTTTGAAAATCACGAAAAACGCCAATATGACGTAAAACCATTATTGAATAATGAAATGTTTGCGAATTTAAAAAATGTGGCATTTTTTAAAAATGTCAAAGTTGAACAAGGCGGTTATGCGGTAAGTTGGAATGATGACATCGACATCAGCGAATATGAACTTTGGCAGAATGGCTCAATTATTAGCTGAATCACGAAACCACACAGATTTTCTTTTTTAACACGTTGTTTGTCAGGGTTTCGCGTAGACTTGCGAAACAACGCATAACCAATTAAGACTTTAAGGATTTCTTATGCCAACGATTAGCCAGTTTTACGGTATCGTCATTCAAATGTTTTGGAATGAACACGCGCCGCCTCATTTTCACGCAACCTATGCAGAATACAAAGCCACTGTGAGTATCAAAGAGTTGTGCATTATGGAAGGTAGTTTGCCAAGACGCGCCACGCAATTGGTTTTAGATTGGACAGAGCTGCACCAAACCGAATTGTTGGAAGATTGGGATTTGTGTTTGAGCAATCATCATCCCAAAGACATTTCACCGTTGAAATAATCGCTATGTACTGGGACATTTTAGACATTCACGCCATCGCGCCACGAACGTTGGCAGTGCTATTTGCTGATGGTTTACGCGGCACAGTTTTTATCGATATTTCTTTTTGTACCGGCGTTTTTGAGGTTTTAAAAGAAGATTCAATTGTTAGTCAGGCATTCATCGAAAACGGCGTGGTCACTTGGGAAAATGGTCTCGACCTCGCGCCTGATACGATGCACAAAGAAATTAAAAACAGTCCGAATCACTGTTACAGCTTGAAACGCTAAAAACGTTGCTCATTTGAGCTAAATCACGAAAAAAACGCACAACCAATGAATGGTGAATAAGCAAAAATGAAAAGAATTTCAACAACAGAAAAATTTGACGATTGGCTCGAAAATTTGCGCGATTTAAAGGCAAAAGCAAAAATAAAAGTTCGAATTCAACGTGCAAAAAATGGAAATTTTGGCGATTGTAAACCCATTGGCGAAGGACTTTCTGAAATGCGAATTGACTACGGCGCAGGCTATCGCGTTTATTTTATGCAGCGCGGCACAGAAATTATCATTTTGTTAGCTGGCGGCGATAAAACAACACAATCGACAGATATTAAAAACGCATTACAACTTTCACACGAACTAAAACGAGGCTGATTTTATGACGATTGCACTCAAAGAATGGAATATCTTAGACCATTTAAAAACTCAAGAAGACATCACGTTGTATTTGGAAGCCTGTTTTGAAGAAGCGGGTGACGATTCCGATTTCATTGCCCAGGCGTTGAATGATGTAGCGAAAGCCAAACATTTAACCGTCGAAAACGAAACTGAAAAACCCAGTTTTGATGCTGTTTTTCATCTGATTAAAACGTTGGGATTTCAGTTACAAATCGCACCCGCTAAAAACGTTGCTCATTTGAGCTAAATCACGAAACAACACACATTTTCTTTTTTAACACTTTGTTTGTCAGGGTTTAGCGTAGACTTGCAACTCTGTACAACGATAGTTCAATCATCATTATTGGAGCAATAAAAACATGGCAATAAACAAAAGTACCGCAAATAATATCGCTGGCGAACTAACTTTGCTTGAACCTACAATTACTTATTCTGAAATCGTTGCAACTGAAGCAACAGTTAACGATGGCAGCGTTTCGCCAATTACATTAACGTTAATGGGTGATACGTTTTACAGCGAATTAGCAGGTCACGATTTAAACAGTCCAGCCGATGACTTATATTTAGGTGATGTTGTTGCTAATGTTCCAGCAGGTTTAACTGCTCGTTTAATCGTTAGCAAAGACTTGGCAACCGCTGAATTAACCTTTGAAGGCAATGCAGTCAAAAACGATGTAGCAGATAACACTGAAATTAAAATTTTATTGCGCTCAACATATTTTGAGTTGAACAGTGACAAAGCTCCACAAGGCGCGAATCAATCAGTGTCAATTGCGTTCAAAGATACGCCCACATTAACCAACAAAGACACGTTTATTGAAAGTGCTAAAAACGATGGTACGGTCACAGGCAAAGTCACTATCACATTGCACGGTGGGAATTTTGACGCTAATTTAGTTGGTACAAATTTAAATGCCGATGGAACGTATATTGAAAATGTTCCGGCTGGTTTGACAGCTGTATTGAAAGTCATTGACGCAACTACGGCAGAATTGACGTTAACGGGTACAGCTGCTGATGCTGATGCTGATGTTGCTGATAGCATTAACGATTTAATCTACAGCTTCCAAGCCACTGATTTTGCAGATGAAATCGCGCCAACTAACGCTTTAGATGTACGATCTGTTGACGTTAAATTTATCACACCAAGTTTAAGTTGGTCAGAAACTTCAATCAATGACGCGGAACAAAATGGTTTTGCAAATCAAACTGCAATGCTCACATTAACGGATGGTGCAAAATTTGACGGCGCAAGCACAGATTTGTCGAAATTCGTTCAAGGTGTTCCAGCTGGCGTAACGGTTACGTTGATTGCTACCAGTACGACTGAAGCGACTTTAACTGTAAATGGTGTAGCTGATAATTTTGATACATCGACGTTGACGCTTAATTTACCAAAATTAGCGTTTGCTGGTCGTACGGATGTTGCAGGTCGTGACAGTGCAACAATTGAATTGACCGCGATTGATACTGTGGCTCCTGCTGCACCGACGTTTGATGTTATTGCCGGTGACTATGTTATCACTCCAGCTGAAAAAGCAGGCGGCGTAACCATCACAGGTAAGGCTGAAGCAGATGCAAAAGTGACGTTGACATTTGCAGACGCTACAACCACTGTTGAAGCTACAAATACTGACGGTGTTTGGTCTTACAAATTAACTGACGCAGATTATGCGGCAGGCGTTGAATCGATTACAGCTACTGCAACAGATGTAGCTGGTAATGAAAGCGATGTCGCAATCAGTCAAATAATTAAATTTAGAAGCCCAAAACCAACCAGCGGAAATGATGTACTGACTGGCACAGCAAGTGCGGACACGTTAAACGGTGGTCTAGGTTTCGACGAATTAACGGGTGGAAAAGGTGCAGATAAATTTGTTTTCACTGACATCAAAGACGCGCCATTGTCCCATTCTAAAATCGAAGTTATCACCGATTTTTCACACAAAGAAAAAGATAAAATAGACCTTTCAAAAATTGACGCTGACACAGGCAAAGCAAAAGACCAAGCCTTTTCAAAACCTGAAATGGGCGCAGAATTTTCGGGCGTATTTACCAAAGCGGGACAATTATTTTTCGATACGACCGACCAAATTTTGTATGGCAATGTGAATGCCGACGCAACCGCCGATTTTGCCATTCAACTAAACGGTGTAACAAATTTAGTTGCAGCTGATTTTATTTTGTAACGATGACAAACTGGCAAACTCAACTGGCAAGCGCGTTCACGAACATTGAAGCGTTGTGCGAATATCTCCAGCTTTCCCCGAATGAATTAAATCTTTCACCCGATGCGACAAAACAATTTCCATTGCGCGTGCCGTTGGCTTTTGCGTCGCGCATGAAAAAAGGAAATCCGCTGGATCCGTTATTGCTGCAAGTTTTGCCCGTCGGTGAAGAATTGCAATTTTACGCGGGTTTTAGTGATGATCCCGTCGGGGATTTAAACGCGGTCAAACAAATTGGTTTGCTGCATAAATATCACGGGCGCGTGTTATTGATTAACACGGGCGCGTGCGCGATTCATTGCCGTTATTGTTTTCGGCGCAATTTTCCGTACGCCGATTTACAACTCAACAAACAACAAGAAAATGACGTAATTCAAACGATTCAAAACGCCCCCAGCATTCAAGAAGTGATTTTAAGTGGTGGTGATCCGTTCGTTTTGAACGATGCACGGTTGGCGCGATTATTTGACGCATTGGCGGAAATTGCGACGGTCAAACGCATTCGGATTCACACCCGTTTGCCGATTGTTTTACCCACGCGGATGACGGATGAATTAGTGGCGATGTTGAAAAATTCCCCGAAAAAAGTGATTGTCGTGGTGCATTGTAATCATGCGAATGAAATCGATGACGACGTGGCGCAAGCGTTCCAGCGGTTGAAATCAGCGGGCGTAACGTTGCTAAATCAATCCGTTTTGTTGCGCGGCGTAAACGATGACGCGCTGGCGTTGTGTGACTTGAGTGAGCGATTATTTGAGGCAGGCGCGTTGCCGTATTATTTACATTTTTTGGACAAAGCCAACGGCACGGGGCATTTTCAAGTAGCCGAAAAGGAAGCCTTGGCATTATTAACGGCGGTGCAAAATCGGTTATCGGGGTATTTAGTGCCGAAATTAGTCACCGAACAAGCGGGACAATTGGCGAAACAGTTTTTGCACGACACTTAACATTTTTTATTTTTTGTTTTTTTGTATTCGTTGTGGTGGTTTAATAGAACTGAAACTATTCAGGAGAGCAAGTTATGTTAAAAGTAGGCATGATAGGTTTAGGGGCAATGGGTCAAGGAATGGCAAAAAATTTGGCGCAAGCTAATTTTTTAACCATTATTTACAATCGAACAGCAGAAAAAGCGCACGCATTCGGTGAAATTTTAGACGTATCGGTCGCACTTTCAATCGAAGAATTAGCGGCTCAGGTCAACGTGGTTTGTTTGTGCGTTTCACGCGACGATGATTTATTAGAGGTCGTTCACACTCTCACCAAAACGATTAAACCAAATAGTATCGTCGTCGATATGTCTACCGTCAGCTGCCACACCGCAAAACAAGCTGCGGCAATTTTGGCAGATAAAAATGTGGATTTTCTCGACGCACCAGTTTCTGGCGGTGTGGAAGGAGCCAACGCAGGCAATCTGGCAATGATGGTGGGCGGTGATGCGGCGATACTGGAAAAAGTTCGTCCTATTTTAGAAGCGATGGCAACACGCATTGTGCATATTGGCGAAACAGGAACGGGACAAGCCACAAAAGCAGTCAATCAAATTATGGGCGCAGGCATCAATCAAGCCGTCACCGAAGCGTTAGCGTTTGCAAAAGCGCAAAATTTGCCGATGGATAAAATTATTGAAGTCATTTCAAATGGTGCGTCAGGCAATTGGTTTTTGCAACATCGTGGATTAACCATGACGGAAGGCATATATCCTGCCGGTTTTAAAGTGGCACTACATCATAAAGATTTAAAAATTTGTGAGCGGATGGGTGAAAACGTCGGCATTTCGCTACCACTAACAACCCGAACCCTACTAGATTATGAACAGTTAATCGCAGAAGGTTTTGGTGATTCTGATATTTCAGCATTATATCATTTGAAAGTGAAATAATCGTCACGGAATGCGCCGCCTTTTAACCACCGACAAAATGAATTAAACTTAGCGGATGAAATCTGCCGTCGAACGTTGGATTTTTAATCGTCAAAGCACAACAATAACAAGTAATCAGCCGCTTGCTGATTCCAAAAAATCGCTTCAATGCACATTAGGAAATTCTAAATCACATGAACAAAGTTAAAATTAACGTTGCTTTAATCCGCTTGTTTCAATTTGTCGTTTTTGTTTTATTCACTTTTATGGTTATGGCTTATACCTTTGCGATGATACTTCTACCTTTAGATGCTATCGTCATGCTGATTAAATTCTTATCGCTGTTTGGTCTTGGCGGCATTATCGGTGCCATTATCGCTGTGCCAGCCGTCGGTTATTTAGGCATGCTAGTTTATAAAATGCCTGGTTTGTGCCAATTACTGGTCGAAATCGGTATGGATTTAGTCAACACAGGCAAAGCGCGTATCGAAGCCTTCAACAAAATAGTTGACGCTGCAAAAGCCTAAATCGTCAAACATTCCACCAAACCGCCCCGAACTATAAATGACGGGCGGTTTTTTTATCACTGCACATTGGAAATTTCGTTCATGAACACGCACCCTACTTTATTAAACACGTTAAACAGCGTTTTAGTTGTCATCGATATGCAAGCCAAATTATCGGCGGTGATGGCTGAAAAAGACGCGGAATTGATGCACGAAAACACCGTTAGTTTGCTCGAAGCCGCAAAAAATTTAGCGATTCCCGTTTTGGTAACGGAACAATATCCAAATGGATTGGGTTCAACAGAAAAAACCGTGCTGGACGCATTACCCGGCACAGCGCAAGTTTTTGAAAAAACGGCTTTTTCTTGCACTGGCGCAAGTGGTTTTATGCCTGCGTTGAACATTATCGCGCGTAAACAGATTATTTTGGTGGGGCAAGAAGCGCACGTTTGCGTTTTACAAACCGCGTTAGATTTAATGGCATTAGGTTATCAAGTTCACATCGTGGAAGATGCGATTTGTGCGCGAAAAGCCGAGCATAAATTTTACGCAATGCAACGTTTGCAAGCCCAAAATGCGGTGATTACGAATTATGAATCGGTGTTATTTGAATGGTTGCGTGACGCAACGCATCCCGATTTTAAAGCTATTTCTAGCTTATTGCGTTGAGATTTTACAATAATGTTGACTGATTTTTTAGCAAAGATTAAAGAAAATACGCCTGTGAGTTTTGCTGAAACAATGGCGGTCATCGCTGAAAATTACGTTTATTCACCCACGGCATTTCAGAATGGTAAACTGAATAATGCTGCGGGACAAAATGAAGGTTCGTGTAAAATTTTCGCGTTCGCACAACTAAATGAATTAACCGAAAAACAAACGTTATCGTTGTTTGGTGATTATTACCGCGTTGATGTTTTGCAAAATCCCGATGCAAACGATCATCAAAATATTCGGCAATTTATGCGACAGGGTTGGACGGGGATTCTGTTTGAAAATGCTGCATTGAAAGCCACTTAATTTTTCTGCCAACAAAGGCTGCAGGTCAAGTCATCAGCAGTGTGGGTAGGTAACAGAGCGTAGTAATCCTAAGTTATTGCTTGCGTAATGCGTTTCGTGGAGCGAAAACCAAGTTTCATGTTAAAAAATCCCGTTACATTTTTAGTAACGCGATATTCGACTTTTAGGATAAATCGATTACTGAAATGCAAACTATCTCGAGCGCGAATTTTTTCGATATGAAAACAATTGGTTGGCTGCCCGATAACGGTTTCGACTAATCGCCGTGTTTTCATCAGCGACTCAAAATCTGAAAAATTAGCTACAGCATTGCAAAACGCGAAAGCAAACATGAGTGCGCTTTCGTAAAATTGCGATTCCCGTTTTAACCTTAAAAATCTGCCCAACTTAAACAGGGGGCAGATTTTTTTGTGTCTGGCGTATTTAGGTTAGGCGTTGTTGTACTCTTTTTGCACACGGTTTAAAAATGTTCTAACGAACTCTTGCGCTGGACTGTGCCAACCATTCCATCTGAAAAATTCTTCACGGAAGTCGTCATGCTGAAGTAGTTGTTTAATAATGCGACCTACCTTTTCGTCCAATATAAAAGGGAACAAGTCATTACGTTTAGTCTGAACAACCAACTTGGTATATTCGCTACCATCGTTGTAACCTTTTGGAATAACCTCATCGACGTGCATCCAAGACACCTTGCTTCTTTGATTAGGAGTGCCTTGTTGATTACATTTCCAACTGAGAATCCAATCACCTTCTTGAATGAGGTCATCTTCTTCCAAAAATGTTGTTATATGTAAAAAAGAGGATTTTTTGCTTTGAACTTTTTCAGCATATTCCTGAACATGAGTACCCGACGACCACCATACTATATGAATTCTTGGAGGGTTTTTGACATTAAACCCTGCGATTGTTGGCAGTTCCTTTTTTATTGCTTGAATAGCGTCAACCAATTCCAGCGTCTCGTTTCCAAGGAGATTTCTAGGAAAAATGTTATTCACGATTGTTTTGCTAAAACCGTTTCCTAATTTCGAACTTTTTACCTCAAATAACCCCGAACAAATAGCAGACTTTACTGTTAGCGTCTGTGTTTCTTCGTTTTCAGAGTCCAAATCCAAGAAATGCTTAACGTCTTTTGGTGTCAACAAGCAGGCAGCATTGCCCCAGCTTTTATATAGCAAGGCAATATAAAAATCGTGACTTGAATAAAATGGTTTGAAATCATCGGGTTCAAATGTGACTTCAAACTCGCCAATCCATTCATCAGAATCACTTTCATCAGCAAGTTCTTTGATGATAAGTAACTTATCATTCACTTGATAAACAGTTTCTGTAACTCTGTTTATGGTTGTCGCCAAAGGATATTCGGCAATTTGTCTTAGAGCTGAACCTTCAACAATTTTTTGACCTGAAATAGGCATTTTGTTTTACCTCTTAAGTTTAGTTAATAATTTTCGACAGTAAATTAAGCCGCTCATTTACAAGCAGCTCGATTTACTCTAACACAGAACGCCGACCTGTCAATTTTGTACTTTTTGAGGTTTTGGGATGATTTCCGATAGCCGCAACCACGCGGCTACATGATAGAATTACAACTTTTAAAATCAACCTGAAAGTGAAACCGTGTCTACCCCTACAGATGATATTCTCAAGCAAGCCTTAGATGAGCTTGCAACAACCACCGATTTAACTAGCCTTGACGCAATTCGCGTTCAGTATTTGGGTAAAAAAGGCGTTTTTACCGCACAAATGAAAGAACTCGGCGCATTGCCTCACGAAGAACGCCGCGAAGCGGGGCAAGTCATCAATCAAGCCAAAGATGCGTTTCAAGAAAAATTAGACGCAAAAAAAATTGAACTCGAACACGCCGCGCTTGCTGCCCGTTTAGCAAATGAACGCATCGACGTAACGCTTGCCGGTCGTGGACAAAAAGTCGGCGGATTGCATCCCGTGACCACGACGTTGCGCCGCATTAACAAAATTTTCGCCAGCGTCGGTTTTCAAGTGGTCGAAGGTCCTGAAATTGAAGACGATTATCATAATTTTGAAGCCCTCAACATTCCCGCACATCATCCCGCCCGCGCCATGCACGACACATTTTATTTTGACGCGCACCGTGTTTTACGCACACACACGTCACCTGTACAAATTCGTGTTATGGAATTCCAAACGCCACCATTGAAAGTGATTGCACCTGGTCGGGTTTATCGTTGCGATTCTGACATTACGCACACGCCGATGTTTCACCAAGTCGAAGGCTTTTTAGTCGATACTGACGTGAGTTTTGCCGATTTGAAAGGCATGGTGTATGAATTTTTACGCGCCTTTTTTGAAAAAGATATTCAAGTTCGTTTTCGTCCGTCTTATTTTCCGTTCACCGAACCGTCCGCCGAAGTCGATATCGAATGTGTGATGTGTGGCGGCGAAGGTTGCCGCGTTTGCAGTCACACCGGCTGGCTCGAAGTGATGGGTTGCGGCATGATTCACCCCGAAGTATTCAAATCGGTCAACATCGACAGCGAAAAATACAGCGGTTTTGCGTTCGGAATGGGCGTAGAACGCCTGGCAATGTTGCGTTACGGCATTAACGATTTACGGCTATTTTTTGAAAATGACCTCAAATTTTTACAACAATTTAACTAAGGCAGGGACGTTATGAAAATCAGTGAAACTTGGTTAAGAACCTACGTTAATCCCGCTCTCAGCACCGAAGAGCTCGTTGCACAAATCACAATGGTGGGTTTAGAAGTCGATGCAGTTGAACCCGTCGCGGCAGAATTTAGCGGCGTGGTCGTGGGTGAAGTTATCGAAATGGAAAAACATCCCGCCGCAGATAAATTGAACGTTTGCCGCGTGAATGTTGGCGAATCTGAACTTTTGCAAATCGTGTGCGGCGCAGCAAATGTGCGCGTTGGTTTGAAAATTCCAGCCGCATTATGTGGCGCAATTTTGCCTGGCGATTTCAAAATCAAACAATCAAAATTACGCGGCGTTGAATCGTTCGGCATGTTGTGTTCGGCAAAAGAATTAGGCTTAGTTGCCGAAGCCGAAGGCTTAATGGAATTGCCTGCTGACGCGCCCATCGGCACCGATATTCGTGCGTATTTACAACTCAATGACCACAGCATCGAATTCGATTTAACGCCAAATCGCGCCGATTGTTTGAGCGTGGAAGGTGTGGCGCGTGAAGTCGCGGTTTTGAATCAAATGCCGTTAAACATTCCCATGTTTGAACCCGTTGCTATTACCCATTCGTCAAAATTATCCGTTACGGTTGAAGCGACTGAAGCCTGTCCGCGTTATTTAGGGCGCATAATTTCAGGCGTAAATAATCAAGCCGAAACACCGCTTTGGATGGCTGAACGTTTACGTCGTTCAGGTTTGCGCTTGCTCAGTCCATTGGTCGATGTGACGAATTATGTGTTGTTCGAATTGGGTCAACCGCTACACGTTTTCGATTCGGCAAAATTAAACGGTGGCATTACTGTTCGTTATGCCGTCAATGGTGAAACCTTAGAATTATTAAACGCGCAAACGATGATGTTTGACGAAAAAAGTCTAGTGATTACCGACGACGAAAGCGCGTTAGCATTTGCGGGCGTAATGGGCGGCTCATATTCGGCGGTGCATGAAAGCACGCAAAGTGTGTTTTTGGAATGTGCGTTTTTCGCGCCGCTCTCAATCGCAGGCAAAGCGCGTCAATTTGGTTTACACACCGATTCATCGCACCGTTTTGAACGCGGTGTGGATTTTGAATTGCAAAATCGGGCGATTGAACGCGCCACGCAATTGATTTTAGAAATTTGTGGCGGACAAGCGGGTGAAATTACCGACGTGACGACGACTTCTGAATTGCCAAAACGCGAGCCGATTAGTTTTCGTGAAACCAAATTAAACCAAATTTTAGGTATGTCATTTGCGCCTGAAAACGTGAGTGAAATTTTGGAACGTTTGGGCATGAAAGTCGTCGCGCAAACTGACGGCTGGTTGGTTACGCCGCCAAGTTTCCGTTTCGACATTGCGATTGAAGCCGATTTAATTGAAGAAATAGCGCGAATTCACGGTTACAATAATTTGCCGAACAACCAAATTTTGGTGCGTTCATCGTTGAATCAAGCGACCGAAACGGTTTTAGATTTAGACCGCGTGAAAGATTTGTTAGTTGATTTGGGTTATCAAGAAGCGATTACTTACAGTTTTGTCGATGAAAATTTGCAAAAAACAATTGCGCCAAGTGCTGAGTTTATTCGTTTGCAAAACCCGATTTCTGCCGATTTAGCCGTGATGCGAACCACGTTGTGGGGCGGATTATTAACGGCGGCGTTGCACAATACAAATCGTCAACAAACGCGCGTGCGTTTATTTGAATCGGGTTTGCGTTTCGTGCAAAAAGACGGCGAAACGTTACAAGAAAAAATGCTCGCAGGTTTGGCGTTGGGCAATGCGTGCAATGAACAATGGGGCGAACAAGAACGCCCGTTGGATTTTTACGACGTGAAAGCCGACGTGGAAGCAATGTTTGCGTTGACGGGTTGCAACGTGCAATTTGTCGCCGATTCGCACGAAACTTTGCATTCGGGTCAAAGTGCGAAAATTTTGAATCAAAGCGGCGACGTTGTGGGCTGGTTAGGCATGTTGCATCCGACATTAGAACAAGAATTAGGCTTTGAAACGCCCGTATTTTTGTTTGAATTAGTGCAAGATTTATTGCTACAAAAACAACACGCTAGCTTCAAAGCGTTATCGAAATTCCCTTCTGTGCGTCGCGATTTAGCGTTATTGGTTAAAGAAGAAGTCGCAGCGGGCGATATAATCGCAGCAATTCAATCGTGTGCGGAACCACTTTTACAAGAAGCGGTCATTTTTGATGTGTATCGCGGCAAAGGTGTAGAAGACGGTTTTAAAAGTGTCGCGCTGAGTTTAGTGCTGCAAAATCAAGCACAAACGCTTACAGATGTTGAAATTGATGCTATAGTTAGCACGTTCCTAGACACCCTGACCCAGAAAACGGGCGCAAAATTAAGAGATTAAATATGGCATTAACAAAAGCAGATTTCGCAGAAAATTTATTTAACGTATTAGGTTTGAATAAACGCGAAGCCAAAGACATGGTGGATCTTTTCTTTGAAGAAATTAAACATTCTTTGGATCACGGCGAACAAGTCAAACTTTCTGGTTTTGGTAAATTTGAATTGCGTGACAAAACAGGTCGCCCTGGACGTAATCCAAAAACAGGCAAAGAAATTCCGATTACAGCCCGCCGTGTGGTGACGTTTAGATCGGGTCAAAAACTTAAAGCACGAGTAGAAGCGTATGCTGGAGCCGAGTAACAACAACGAATTGCCTGTTATTCCGGCAAAATGCTATTTTAGCATTGGTGAAGTCAGTGAATTGTGTGGCGTAAAGCCGCACGTTTTACGCTATTGGGAACAAGAATTTACCGAGATTAACCCCGTTAAACGACGTGGAAATCGACGTTATTATCAACGCCACGATGTGTTAATTATCCGCCAAATTCGGGCGTTACTTTATGAACAAGGTTATACGATTGGTGGTGCGAAAGCCCATCTATCAGGTGCCGGTTCAAAAAACGATGCCACCATTACCAAACAACTCATTCATCAAATGATTGGCGAATTGGAAGATATTTTAGAATTACTCCGTTAACTTAAATTTGTAAGGGCAAATGTTATTTGCCCTCTCCCATCTCAGAAATGTTTGAAATGAAAAAAGGGCGAATTTCATTCGCCCTTACGTTTTTTTATTCTAGCCAATCTCAAAAAAATTATGACCTCACGTATCGCAACTATTGAACGCAACACACTCGAAACCCAAATCACCATTACCGTTAATTTAGACGGTACGGGCAAAACCGATTTTCAAACGGGCGTACCGTTTTTAAATCACATGCTGGATCAAATTGCCCGCCACGGCATGATTGACCTCAGCGTCGATGCCAAAGGCGATTTGGATATTGACGCGCATCACACCGTGGAAGATGTGGGCATTACGTTGGGTCAAGCGTTTGCCAAAGCGTTGGGCGATAAAAAAGGCATTTCGCGTTACGGTCACGCTTACGTTCCGTTGGATGAATCGTTGTCGCGCGTGGTGATTGATTTTTCAGGTCGTCCGAGTTTGTATTACGAAGTGATTTTTAATCGCGCGTTTATCGGTAATTTTGATGTCGATTTGTTGCGCGAATTCTTCCAAGGTTTTGTAAACCATGCCGGCGTGACGTTACACATTGATAATTTGAAAGGCGGCAATGCCCATCATATTGCGGAAACGGTCTTTAAAGCATTTGGTCGTGCGGTGCGAAATGCAATCACGATTGACGAACGAATGAGCGGCATTATGCCTTCGACGAAAGGAGTTTTGTAATGTCTACGGTCGCGGTGATTGATTACGGCATGGGCAATTTACATTCGATTTCAAAAGCGTTGCAACACGCCGCGCCTGACGTTGAAGTGGTTGTCACGTCGGATGCAGAAACAATTTTAAATGCCGATCGCGTGGTGTTTCCAGGTGTTGGCGCGATGCGAGATTGCATGAAAGCGTTGCACGATTTGAATTTAGTCGATGTGATTAAACAAGTCGCAGAAACCAAACCGTTGTTGGGAATTTGTTTGGGAATGCAGGCGTTGTTGATTGATAGCCAAGAAAATGGTCACACCGATTGTTTAGGGATTTTGGACGGTCACGTTTTGAAATTTGCCGACCCGTTACACGATGAAAATGGCGATATTTTAAAAGTCCCGCACATGGGTTGGAATCAAGTGAAACAACACGCGCATCCGTTGTGGCGCGATATTCCCGACGAAAGCCGATTTTATTTTGTTCACAGTTATTATGCCGCCGTGCAAAACGAATCGTTGATTGTGGGAACGAGTGATTATCCGAATGCGTTTGCCTGTGCATTGATGAAAAATAATGTGTTTGCGGTGCAATTTCACCCTGAAAAAAGTCAAACCGTCGGGCTGCAATTATTGGCGAATTTTTTGAATTGGAATGGAGATAAAAAATGAAAACGTGGTGGTTAGCAGTAGATAAAAATGGTGGACATTCTTCATACACTGAGTTGAAACACAGAAAAATTGTGGCTCAGGGCTGGTCTAAATTGGGCAATTTAGATTTGTTAAAAAAATGTTTACCTAACAATAAAAGGGAATTTTTTAAAATCATTCAATTATTAGGTGATGTTGCTTACAAAAGTGCTAGCTGGTGGCTGAATAAAGATAAAAACGCTACCCGATGTCCGACTGTGATGTGGAATTTAATGAAAGTTAAGAAAGGCGATTTAATCGTTGCAATAGAGGGAGCAACAGTAAAAGGAATTTGTGAAATGACAGCGGATGGAGTCGAAAGTTACAGATATGACAATAGTTATGAATATGCTCAAACTATAGGTTTCCCTGTTAAATGGGTAGACTGGAACGGGAATAATTTTGAGGCATTTACACCAAAAGCACCACAACAATCTGTTCAAGGTATAAGAGGATTAAACAAAGAAAGTAAAAAAGTGATTGATGCGTGGAACGAATATAAATCTAAAAAAGGTTAATTTTCGATTTATGAAACTTAAAAGTAGTTTTTTATTTTGTATCTTTTTGCTTTCAATCAACAATTCTTTTGCCACAACACAAAGCATCGGAACCTACACAAACGGCTGTTTGAGTGATTCGGTGGCGTTGCCGATTGATGGCACGGGTTATCAAGTGATGCGTTTGTCACGCGACCGAATTTATGGTCATCCGAATCTGATTCAATTTATTCAAAACCTTGGGCAAACCGTAGCGACTGAACACGCCAGCAATTTGTTGATTGGTGATTTGGGACAACGTCACGGCGGACGAACACCGAGCGGACATCGTAGCCATCAAAATGGGTTGGATGTGGATATTTGGTTTTCGTTATCGACCGCGAATACGTTGACCGACCACGAACGCGAAACATTAAGCGCACCGTCGATGTTGGCAAGTTCCGAAAAAATCGAACTCAAACGCTGGACGACGGCGCACGAACAGGTTTTATTATCAGCCGCACAATTGCCCGACGTGGAGCGTATTTTCGTGAATCCCATTATCAAGCGTGAATTATGCAAACACGCGCAACCCAATCAACGGGCGGCGTTGCGTAAAATTCGCCCGTGGTGGAAACACGATGACCATTTTCATGTGCGTTTAAGTTGCCCGAAAGACAACCCACATTGCGAACATCAAGAGCCTTTGCCGTCGGGTGATGGTTGTGGCGACGATTTGGCGTGGTGGTTTTCATTTGAAGCCACGCATCCCGTCAAAGGAAAAGAATCGGCATCGGCTGAACCGCCTGCCGTGCCTGAATTATGTCGGCAATTACTAAAAAATTAAGAGAAAAATGGACAAATTAACCAGCATGAAAGTATTTGAGCGGGTCGCTAAAGCAGGCAGTTTTGTCGGCGGCGCACGCGAATTGGGCATTTCCCGCGCAATGGCGACCAAACACATCATGAATCTTGAAGCGGATTTAAGAACTCGCTTATTTAATCGCACCACGCGCAGTTTGAGTTTAACGGACTTGGGTTTGGCGTATTTGGAACGCTGTTCGCAAGTGTTGCTCGACATTCAGGATATGGAATCCGCCATTACGCATTTGCAAAATGAACCGCGCGGCACGTTAAAAATCAGTGCGCCGCCGGTGATTGGCGCGACACATATCACCCGCGCGGTGGCGGAATTTTTAAAAATTTATCCCGATTTAAATGTCGAAATGGTTTTGCAAAGTAGTCACACCGATTTAATTGACGAAGGTATTGATATTGCGATTTATTTGGGGGATTTGGACGACACCAGCATGGTGGCGCGAAAATTAGCCAGTTCGTCGATGATTGTGTGTGGGTCGCCCGATTATTTGGAAAAATATGGCGTGCCACAAACGCCTGAAGATTTGGTGAATCACAGTTGTTTGGTCAATTGGGCGAGTGCGCCGCAAGATAAATGGAAATTCAAAACGGATGCGGGTTATACCACGATTCATGTGTCGGGAAGAATGCAATCTAACGTCGCCGAAGCCAATCGAGTCGCAGCATTGAACGGTTTGGGTTTGGTGGTTTTAGCGTCTTATGTGGTGCGACGCGATATTGAAAAGGGTAAACTAAAAACCGTTCTGGAAAATTATGCGTTGCCACCGCTGGATATTCACGCTGTTTATCCGCACCGTAAATATCTTTCAGCCAAAGTGCGCTGTTTTTTAGATTTTTTACAACAATGGTTAGAGCCGCGCGTGTCTATTTCTTGGACGCGGTAAGTTTAGGTGAGCATAATCGGTTTAACTTTTTTTGTATAGTAGCGTAGTATTTCGAGTCGTAGACAAAAGGTTTACGTTTTTGTGCCGATAAACGAATTGGCGCGATATTTACAGAATTTTATTTTTCATCAATCCACGAGGATTTAAAAATGGCAACCACCACCACAACCAAATTTGTATTTGCAGCCACCACTCCCATTGAAGAAGTCACGCCGGCGTTGTTTCTTAAATTTACCACCGCCGATTTTGCTAAATTGACCAAAACACAAGCGGCAGGTTTAACAGCGGAACAATTAGCTGTTTTGACCGTAAAAACCATCGGTTATCTCACACCACAATTCAAAGCTATCGATCCTGGCGCGTTGCCAGGCATCAGTGCGAAAGTCATTCCGAGTTTGCCGATTACGCCCTTAACAATCGATCAAGTTAATGGCTTAACGCTCGAGCAAATGGCGGCGTTGACTTCGACGCAAGTAGCTTCGTTTACCAAAACCCAATTAGCGGCTGTAGATAGTGATCATTTAGGTGCGTTATCTACAGGTACGGTGAAATTGCCTGGGGGGTTAGCTGGTTTGAAAATTGGTTCGTTAGATACAGATCATGTCGCAATGTTAACGCCAACCCAAATCACGGCATTAACGCCAGCGCAAATTGCAGCATTTACTTCCACTCAACTCAGCGTTTTAACCGCTGATCAAGCACCGGCATTGACTACCGCACAGGCAGCAAGTTTCTCGTCTAAAGCCTTTGCTTCTTTGCCTACTGATGTTCTGGCGATTTTGGATAACACCTTTATTGCCGCGATTCCTTCAAAAACATTTGGCGCATTAACGAGTGAGCAATTAGCGGCTATTACGCCTGAGCAAGCTCCAGCTATTACGGCGGGACAAATTGGTGCGTTGACCTCTACAAAAATCGCGGCATTAACCGCCGAAGATATTGCAGCATTAGATGTCAAAGCCATTGCAGGTTTTAATAAAGCAAATATGGCGGGGTTGACGCTTTCTGATTTAACGGGCGATGGACAACTCGCGGCATTAAAACCGGCACAATGGGGCTTTTTAAGCTCTGCATCAATCGCTGCTATTGATGCAGATGGTGCGGCTCTGTTAACGCCGCAAGCTCTGTCTGCATTAACCTCGACGCAAGTAAAAGCACTCACAACTGCGGCTATAGCAGCTATTGATCCAAACGCCATTATCGGATTAACTGCAAAAAACATTCTAGGTTTAGATTCAACTCAAGTGGCGGTGTTAACGTCTGATCAAGCGGCGGCATTAACACCAGCGCAAGCTAAAGTATTAACGTCAACACAAGTCGCTAGTTTGGTCTCGGACAACGTGATTGCGTTACAGCCTGCCACGTTGAAAGCAATCACTACGGCAGCAGCACCTTCGCTGGCTACCGCTGCATTTGCAGGAATGTCAGCAGAGCAAATTGCAGCAATGACGACGGCTCAAATTGCCGTATTGACCACAACGACAGCGGGTCAATTACCTGCTTTTGGTGCCGAGCAAGCAGCGGCATTGACGGCCGCACAAGTTGCCAAATTAAGTTCAGCGCAATCAACCACCTTAACCACAACAGCAATTGCTGCCTTGGATACAAAAGTGATTAAAGGTTTGAGTTTGCTGAGTTTTGACACCGCTGACATAGCAGCATTAACAGCCGATCAAGTCCCCTTCTTAGTCGCAACACAAACCGCTGTATTAACAGCAACACAAACTGCTGCGTTAACGGCAAGTCAAATTGAAGCAATGACAAAGGCGGCGTTCAAAGGTTTTACGACCGCGACCGTTCCCTCATTGAGTACATCGGCAGTTCCCTCCATTACGTCTGCACAATTGGCGCAGTTAGCGACAACGACTTTGGGTCAACTGGAATCATTCACACAAACTCAAGTCGCTAAATTGAGCAGCGATGCTTTATCGTGGATTCGTGACACGAAAGGCTACGTCACATTAACGGGTGGAACGACAGTTTCAGGTATCGAAACATCTGGTACAGTTGCCGCGCCAAGTGCCGCCGCTGTGATTACGGCTGGTAAATCTGCCGTAACGATTACAGGCAGTACGGGAGCGGATTCAATTACGGGTGGTTTACTTGCCGATTCGATTGATGGCGGCACTGGTGCCGATACGATTGCTGGTGGTTCTGGTAATGACACAATTACAGGTGGCGTGGGTGCTGACAGCATCGATGGCGGAGCGGGTAACGACACTATCGTATTTACCGAAGTGACTGATACGATTACGGGTGGCGATGGCACAGCCGATACACTCACTGTTGCAGCGGCTGTTGCCGCTCTACCGGATGCTAATTTGACCAATGTGGAATACATTACCGTCGCTGGCGTTAATGCGAGCTTTGCATTACAAACTGAGGCATTGATTATTACCGCAGGCACCGCAGCAGCCACAATTACTGGCGGTACAGCGGCGGATTCAATTACAGGCGATTCAGGGGCAGATTCGCTTGCTGGTGGTTCGGGTGCAGATACTATCACGGGTGGTTCTGGCGCGGATTCAATCACGGGTGATTCTGGCGCGGATTCAATCACGGGCGGTTTAGGGGCAGATAGTCTGACTGGTGGAACCGAAGCCGATACTTTTGCGATTACGCCAGCGGATACCGCCATTGATACGATTACCGATTTTGGTTACGGTTCGGATGCAATCAGCGGTGTTTATACGGCTGCGGGTCAGTTAAATATCACGATGTACAGTGCCGCTGCAATCGCCTTAGATTTATCAACGGCATTGGCTTCATACGGTACAGCGAGTGTCACCGGTGGGGCGGCGGCGGATACAATCACAGGTGGCGCAGGTGCAGATTCGTTTGTTGCGCTTGCTTCAGGCGATAGCGTCAGCGGTGGTGCGGGTATTGATACCATCACCTTCGCGGCGGCTATCACTTCAGGAACTGTGGTAGGTGGTACAGGTCAAGACGTTCTTACTTTTGGTGGCACAACAACAAACGTTGCAAGCATTTCTGATGCTGACGGTATGACAATTAACGGAACGGCAGGGGTTGAAACACTAACCTTCAGCACAATTACGGTTGCTGCAACAACAGTTATAGGCAGTACAGGCGCAGACGTTATTACATTAGGTAATTTCAGTAATGCCTTGACTATCAATGATGCAACGATTTCCGTTACAGGTGGTACGGGTATTGACACAATCACTTTTGCGACAACAGCGATGACTGCCGTCACGCTAAACGGTGGCACGGGTGCGGATATATTGGTGTTACCCGATGCAGCGAACACTGGCGTGTCTATTAACGACGCGAACATTTCCGTAACCGGTGGTAGTTTGGCGGATACGATTACGTTTATCACTACCGCACTGTCGGATGTAACAGTAGTTGGTGGTACCGTGGTTGGTGATAGTATCGCTGCCGTTCCTGCAACTGCTAACACGGCAACATTCCAAGACATGGATACTGTGACCGCAACCGCTGGTCTAACCGGTTCTGTGTACACAATTACTGGTACGGTTGCGACTTCTGTAGTGCCTGGTGCTGGTGTACAGACCATCACAAGTACAAATACGACAACGGCGACGACTATTTCAGTTCCTACTGCAGTAACAACGTCAATAGTGACGGGGGCTTCAACGGGCGCATATTCAATTACTCCTGCTGTGGCAACTACCTTTACCACTATCGATGCAACGTCAAGTACAGCAGGTGCGATTACTGTTGCTGCTCAAGCCGCAACAAACCTAGCGATGGCAATACAAGAAGGTACCGCCAGTGCGGCAACCTTTACTATTTCTGGTGGTAATACAGGGCAAACGATTACAGTAGGCGGTGTAACACCATCAACAACCGCTCACACTTTCACCAGTACAGCAACGTCTATTATTAGCTATACGTCTGCTGCAGGCGCACAAACTATTACAACTGGCGCAGGTGCAGATACCATTTCTGCAGGAGCTGGTGCAGATAGCATCACGGGTGGTGCTGGGGCAAACTCAATTACTGGCGGTGCTGGTATAGATGCGATTACCGGCGATACGGGAACAGATACGATTGTTCTTGATTACTCTAACGTCGGAACCGAGGCGGATACTATTGCAACGGTTGGCTTCACGCCTAAAACAGATGCGCTGCAATTTGATTTATCTGCATTGGAAACAGCCGGAACATCCGGCATTTATGCCACGGCAAGTGACTTTTCACTTTTAAATGCTGGTACATCAGTTTCAGCAGGAGATGCCGTGGTATTGGAAATAGCCAGTTCGGCAACAACAACTGCGGCAACAGCGGCAAGTTTGATTGTTTTGTTAGATGCTCAGTACACCACAACAGATTTACTTGAAACTGCATTTGAAGTGGGAGGGACAGAGGCTTTAACGGGTGTTACATGTAGTGCTGGTGATGCTTTCTTAGTCGCATACAGCAATGGCACAAATGTTTATATTGCTTCTATGTATTCTGTAAATGCTGTTTCCGCTAGTACCTTTGCTTCAGGTGGTTTGGTGATTGATAACTTGATTCAAATTACGGGTGATACATCTATTACATCTTTAGATTTTTCTACTGCTGCGACAATGACGTTTATTGCGTAAGTTGTAATGATGAAAGTAGGTTGTATTTTAATCTGATTAAAACCTAAAAAACCGCCCCAAGCTCATGCGAAGGGCGGTTTTTTTATGTTAAAAGAAAAATCAAAAACTAACTTTGTCAGTGATTTTTCACCTAAAATATATAGTCGAAGTCGTCATCTAGTTTTGTTCAATTTG
>Ga0268283_1000353_pt1 | contig 34599 bp, 30 predicted proteins | sample saktaG_13_FD_190140 | JGI IMG/M metagenome (GOLD analysis project Ga0268283, IMG submission 190140) | Saline water microbial communities from Sakinaw Lake, British Columbia, Canada - sak_2013_06_06_36m | ecosystem: Environmental > Aquatic > Non-marine Saline and Alkaline > Saline ...
CGGGCATTTACTTGCCCTTTACAGGTTCTGGCCATACAATATCTTCGCGAATCAGGCAATTGATTGATGACCGGAAAATTGTTTTTAACTTTCTTATTTTGTGCTCCATTAATTGGGGTTAATACAACTTGAAATAGGTTTTACCCTGATTTGTTTGAATTTTTAGATTCCAAGAACAATAAATAGTTTAATTTAAAAAATGTACTCGGAAGTTGAATCGGAGTTGGTCTGTTGATTGTATAATTAAAACTCAATAAGGCATTATCGTAAAATTGCTCAACTCATTTGAAAAATGGCCTGCCATTAATATAGATTGTTTAAGGACGGTATCGATTGATTTTCGCTTCATGGTTTAAGGATAGTGGAAAGGCAATGCAAGCAAAAATATCAAATGTCTTGAGTGAATAACTGACATTAGGTGAACGTAGCTTGTGTTGGAGAAAAGGGTTCACTTTTTGGCATGCCTCAGTGTATTTGCTTTTTTCTGCAAATACCATGACAGAGATTCTTTCATTGCACTTAGCATGAACCAGCACATAGAATCATTTAGCATTGCCTGTACAAAGGAGGATGTGTTTTATGGGAATTTAAACGTTTGAAAAAGGAGAAAACTGCACCTGCAGTAGAAATTCATTTAAAGAATGGTAGTAATTTAAAACCATAATTCTGGATAAAGACATTGAATAACATCTCTAAAACTATCATCCTGAACAGCTGGATTTTGCTGAAATTTTTGAAGTTTGTTCCGGAAAGAATGTTTTATGTCAAGCTTTAGCAATTCTTCAAAAAGACCTGATTTCCTGAAAGCTGATTCAATGTACTCCCAATAAGCGGAATGGTGGAAAATTGCATTATTAGCGAACGCAATCCAACCACTTATACGGTATCCAATTATTCGGTTTGCGAAAGCACTCTCGATGATCAGAAGTATTTGCTTTATTTGATCTGCCTTGTGAATAAGATCCCTTGGATTAAGATTTTGGTATAATTCAAATAAGGTTGTCGTTTTTCCCAATTCAACCGAATCGGTTATTAGGGATGAAAGCAAATCTGTATCTGATTTTGTGAGTTCGTAGCCCCGATAAAAAAGGTTCAAAACCAAAAAGTACTTAGTTTCGAGGCTAAACGATTGGCTGATATAGATTTGTTGGAAAAGGGTGAGCCCATTAGAATCAAGAGCATGAATATTTATTTCAATTTTATAGCATTCAAGTAAAAAGCGAATAAAGGGCAGGTCTTTTTTTAATGCTGAATCAATATACTTATGTAGAGCATGCTTTTTTGTTGTTGAGAACTGTAGGGTTTCATTTAATATTTGGAGTTCATTTTCATCAAGTTCTTCAATTAGTTTTGCAGGTGTATTAAAGGGTAACTCTTTTGATTTACAATCAGATATGATAGCAATTATATCTTTTGCTTTCCCCAGTGCTACTGCCTTCTTGTTTTCCTTATTTTTTTCAATAAGTTGCTTAGAAATTCTTTCCTGCTCGATAATTACCTGTTCGAAGCAATACAAATAGTTGAAAAAATAAACCTGATAAGATTCAGAATCGAATTTTAAATCTTCAAATTTTACAGAACGCTCAATCCATTTTGAAAGAACTTTATTATCATCAGTAAGGAAGGGGAATTTATAATTACAAATGAGTCGGAAATCTTTACACGTTTCATCTAGTTTGAAAAAGTTCTGAAAGGGTGTAAGGTATTTTATGTCTCGTTCAAAAGTTGATTGATTGTAAACGCTGTAATCATCAAGTATCCAAATAAGATAGATATTGCTCTTAAAATAAAAATCACGACGATCGAGAATGTATCGTTGAGATAACTTTGAGAGTTGGATTTCAAATGCGACTTTCTTCCCTTGGTATTCACAATAAACGTCAGGTCGTCTCTTTTCTTTACTATAAGAGATGAATTTATTATCTATGGCAAGTGTAGCAAGATCAAATCCCGGAGTTACTTTTATCAGTGATCCTATTTTGTTTTTAAGCTCAATATGACGTGGGCTTTCCTTTGCTGTAATTGCATTATTATATTCTTCAATCTCAGCAATGGATAACCCATCATCCTTCAGAATACAAAAACCTGAATTAGGTTCATGTTTAAAGTGAACCCTATCATTCTTACTACTTGAAACGGTTAGTTTCTGGAAGCATTGACAGCATTCCAGAATAATTTCGTTATGATTGGATTGGCGGCGTATCTCAAAGCCTTGTTTAGCGGTTTTAAATATCAGATTTGCATCCAACATCGTGTCTGAAACCTTATCATATGCTAAACGAATTGACCTCTCAGAACTCATGGAAAGATATTTAAATGGAGTATTAATAGCTGCCGTTTAACATGAGATAATTTAGATTTATAAGAACCACAAATTCTTCTGACCGAACTCTGGAAGGTTATAGTGCTCGAAATGGGGGTAGATTTTCGCAACCATTTCGGGATAGGCGGTTGTAACCGGAATGTTCTGCTGGCTGATGCTTTTCCAATACATACGGCTGAACTGGTAAACCTGGTTCACAAGTTGGCGTACAAGAGCCAAATCGTCAAGTAATTCAGGTTTTGATGATTTCATTGAGAGCTTAATGGGAAAATGATAATCGCGCGGTGACAGATTGCCGTTTGCGCCGAAATAACGGGTGTTGTTGAAGAGCAGGTATTTTCTTCGCCCAACTTCTATATGAGAGCCGCTAATCGGCATTTTCCCTTCACTTTTCATATCGAAACCCAATAATTCCTTACTCTCGGTTTTATTGATCGTGATAATGATAACAGGGGTATCAGCTTCTCCGATTTCGTTTAGTGCTTTTAAAATAGGTTGAAGTTCGTTGTGGTCGGAGATTTCCTTATAAAAGTGGATAATAATCCGTTTCAGGTTTTGTTTTTGCACTTTGAAAGTTTCAACCGCAGTTTTTATTGAGCCTGCAAGCATGGTTGTGTCATCTTCACGGAAACAGTTGAATCCTTCGAATAATCCTTCCTTCGAAAAGCAAAAGGCACTGCCGACAAAACGGTGTTCAGAATCTTTAGGTTTGAAGGCTCCTATACCTATGATAATATCTTCGTTGATGGGGTTAGCTAATTGCCAGGGAATGCCACCTAACTTAGCGAGCATGGCCGTGAAAATATTAGGGAGGAAATAATAAAAGTTTTCCTTGGGAAGATGCTCTCTATAAAGTACTTGTGAGGTAATTCCTTTATATAATAATTGTTCCTTGATGCGGTAATAGGCAATATGCTGCGGATGTTCCTTATCCAGCTTAGAAACCGGACTGATCATTATTGCTATATATTTTGAATTGGGACCAGGGAGGAAGGATGATATTTTCGGGCTAACTTCCTCGTAAAGTGTATCTATATCATTAAAAACAATATTTTTAACATCATCAATAAAAATGTTCCGGTTCATGTAACTGTATAATGCTTTGAAATGCTTCTCAACATTATCCACAGGTTTATGCCATCCTCGTTTTATGTAGTTACCAATATAGGAGTCGATTAAATGCTTGTCGTCTTTATGGTAAATGAAAAATATTTTCAGATTGCCTGCAATCTCGGAGTTAAAAGGTTTAAATTTATTGATGCCATATCCGGGATTGATGTGCGTATCTTCTTTGAACTGCAATAAATTGCTGTCCTTATCTACGTAATGTGTATCCTGCTGTGGGACAATATGAAAGCCTGCTTCGGAAATGTTAATGATTGCTTCAAAGTCAGTACCCTTGAGGTATGTATTATAAAAGGTATCTATTTGGCTATGATGGTTGAGGTATTGGTTTTGGGGTTTGTTTTCTCTCTTCTCGTTGAGTAATATTTTAGAAAGGGCAGTATTCAAAACCGGGTATTGGTCCTCAACCGCACCATGATACTCCTCTGATAAGGGGTTGTATTTAAATATTGAACCGTTGCAGGTGACAAGTTTGAAATTGCCAGGCTCGATGTATGCAGATAATTCACCCATGTTCGTTCGGGAAATACGGGATTTCCCATTATAGGCCAATACAAGTTCAAACCCTTGTGTAACGCATTTGAACTGAATCTTCATGGAGAACTTGTCGTACACTTTGTAAACACTGTGTTGAATGGATGAATCTTCAACCCATACCTCCACATCATCAATGAAATTGTGGAATACCAACATATCTTCTTTACTGCGGAAATAATTATATATCAAATAGCGGAAATACTTCTGAGCAAAGTTTACGGCTTCAAAAAAATCTATTTCTTTTATAAAAGCGCCATCCCCGGATGAATGAAAATCGCTGTAATACGATTTTTGAGCCGGGTCCCTGTCTTCGGGAAATTCATCTAAGAGTTTATCCCACTTGATGGAGGCATTAATTGTATCTGGTAGTTTCTCCCCGTAAAAAGCAAATGTTAGCTTATTGGAAACCGGTTTAAACGGGATAATGTTGAGTTGGATTTGCTGTTGCATTACGGTTCGTTTTTCTTGTTTTTTTTATTTTCGGATTTCGATAGTTTCTTTACCTCCTTGTCGAAATCACTTTCAAAATTTCTATCCTGAATTACTCGGTATTTCTCGTATTCCCTTTCGGCTAATTTTAATGCTATATCGTGTTTTACCTTTCCTGCATCCTTCAAAATATTGTACTCGTTAAACTGCAGGAATGCATCCAGCTTTTGTATCCAATCGGACATTTTCATGGGTATCTGACGGGCAGCCATATTTTCGGCATAGTCGAGGTACATGCTTACGATGCGTTCAAGTGATTTGATCTCATCCTCTTTCATGTAATTCTTTGCTGTACCAATATCGGCTTTAAGGATCTTGCCCTGAGGTGCATTTTTCCATGTTTGAAGTCCCATATTCTGACTTGAGGCATTAGCTCTGGTGGCAATGAGTTCAGAGGCTGTTCTACCGGTTATAGCCCAATGAAGCTTGTTCTGAACAGTTTTAAAGAACTTTTGGGTAATATCAGCTTCTTTATTGTAATCAATGCTGCATTGCTCGTATATGTCGGTTATTTTGAGATAGAAACGACGTTCGCTTGCACGTATCTCCCTGATACGGTCTAAAAGTTCATCAAAGTAATCCTTGCCAAATCGTTTGCCTTGTTTAAGGCGTTCATCGTCGAGCACAAAGCCTTTTATGATAAATTCACGCAGTGTTCTGGTTGCCCAGATGCGGAACTGGGTTGCCTGGAAACTATTTACCCGGTATCCAACTGCAATGATGGCATCTAGGTTATAGAAATCTATATCCCTGCTTACGTCTCTGCTACCTTCTTTTTGAACTACTCGAATTTTTCGAGTAGTTGCCGGTTCCTTTAATTCACCTGTTTTGAATATTTCTTTCAGATGGTATGTAATGGTATGGCTTTCAACTCCAAATAGTTCTGACATTCGCTTTTGCGTCAGCCAGAAGGTTTCATCATTGAAAAATACTTCTATCCTGATATCACCTTCCGGAGAGGAATAGAAAATTATTTCGTTTTGCTGTGGTATTAAATCTTCATTCATTTTTCATAAGATTAACGGAATAGATTAAAATATTCTTCGAAAATAAATATGCGGTTTCGTTTGAAACCGGTGATTTCTTTCAGGATGTTGAGTCTCATAAAATCATCGAGCAGACGGTTAGCGGTAGAAGCATTGACATTGAGCATTTGAGCCACATCACTACTATCAACAATAGGCTGACCATATAAGAGATTAAGGAACTTCTGCGCAGTTTTAGTCCGCTGGCCCAGTTTTGTTATTTCTTGTTGTTCGAGCCGATGGCGCAAAGCAATAATCTGCTTAAAAGTGTTAATAGAATTTTCGGATGTTTGACGAACCCCTTCTAGAAAAAAACGTAACCACTGGCGCAGATCGTTGTGCGTACGTACTCGCATGAGATTGTCGTAATAGAGCGTTTTGTTTTTTTCAAAAAAATCGGATAAGTACAAAGTAGGTCTAACAAGTATGCCATTGCTTACCAGAAACAAGGTAATAAGCAAACGGCCAATGCGGCCATTTCCATCGAGGAATGGGTGAATGGTTTCGAATTGGTAGTGTGCTATGGCAATACGGATTAGTGCCGGAACAGGGTGAATTTCATCGTTGAGGAATTTTTCGAGGTCGCTCATCAAGGCAGGAACCTCATCGGAATGAGGAGGGATAAACACGGCATCGTTCAAAGATGAGCCACCAATCCAATTCTGGCTGGTGCGAAAATCACCAGGAGCTTTATGTTCACCGCGTACTCCATCTAAAAGTATTTCGTGCGCCTGGCGCATCAAACGTGTGCTGATAGGTAAATGAGCCAGATCCTCAATAGCCTGGTTCATTGCCTCTACATAATTGCGTACTTCGAGCCAGTCGTTCCGCTTTTCGGGATTAATGTTTTCCTCTTTTTGAAGTGCTTCTTCCATGTTGGTTTGTGTACCTTCAATACGGCTACTTGTAGTAGCTTCTTTCTGCACATGCATACTGATGAAGAAATCAACATCGGGAATTAGTGAGGAATAGGCGTTTAATTCGCCTAAACGTATGTTGGTAATACTAAGCAGGTAATTGAGCTGATCGTCATCAATAGCCCAGGGAAGGTTGACCGGATTGGGTAGGAAACTTTTGTACTGGTACTGCTGCTGCCAGGAGCCAGCTATAAATTCGCTTATTTTCATACGACTTGTGTTTGGCAAATATGACACATTTAAAATTGCGTTAATATTTTATTTTGCAAATATAATATATTTATAATTGCAAATAGTGGTTTTATTGCAAATAAAAATTAATTAAATTGCAGAGATGTTAGAGATGATGGAGAGATTTTTACAAATAGAAATTTAGGGACTGATCAAGCATAAGAAAGCGATAAGACAATTAAATAGACAAAACTGCAAATCTAGCAAAGGGGGCAGGATTTGCAGTTTGTGAATATAAGTTGTTATAAATCAGGTTTTTGAATAGCAACCGAATTGAGGTTGTACCAGGTAACGGCCATTCAATTCTTTTAATAAAGCATCCACCGAGCGTGTTGAAAGGTTAAATTTTTTACCAAGTTCAATAGCTTCGGCACGTTTGAAATCATGAGGCAGCGCCTCAAAGAATTTGCGTTTGTTATCGCCCGATTTAAAAACTGCAGAATCTCCCTGCTTTGGTAAATTGTGAAACATAAGCAGGCTATGTTGGAGATATAGATCAGCCAACAAGAGAGCGGAATCAAAGTCGGAATCGGTGCATTCGACGCATTGGGAAGTGTCGCCGTTTTCCATTTTTCGCAGAGCTGTAAATATCATGGCAATCCGATAAAGAATTAATCCAAGGCGTTTTACGATGCTACCAGCATCATCACTGGTAAAAGTAACTACCTCATACAACCAATGGCTGCATGTTGCATTAAGCCGGTCCCATTGGCTGCGCGAAAGCTCCACAATGGTTGGATACTGTTCGAGGAAACAGATCATATCATAGGTTTCCTGAGATAATTGGGTAAAATGGTCGGTGAGGTTTATGCTGTTGGCATAGGGTGAAACATCAAGCCATTGTTGCTCAACCTTAAAGGCGTAAAAGATAAACCTGCTGAAAAGCCCGTCTTCGGCTGAAGCTATAAGCCCAGTTACCTGGTTAGGTGTTCCGGAGATGGCTACTGATAAGCGAGGTTCGTTTACCTCGATATATTCGTTGTTGGTTTTCTTTGAGCTGGATATACGCTCATGCTGGAAGGCTTTACGGAGCATGTCGGAGTACCCACCCCATTCCTGCTTCAATACATTGCCCATTGTGTCGGCTTCGGTTTCGCAAATGATTCCTTCACCTTCGTTCTGCTGAAGGTGTGTCAGGATCTTTGCATAGCTTGAATTGGCCGGGATAAAGACCACTTTGAAAGGTGGTTGTTCGGGCGGTTCCTCAGAAGGTTCATTTTTCTTCTTTGAGCGTTCGCGGGTTTTGTACTGGTTCATTTCAGCTTCAAAGTGAAGCTGCTGTTCCCGGCTGGCGCGAATAAGCAAATCGTGCCGTTTGTCGGCCAGCATCTTTGAGAATTTCAGAGCGCCTTTGCCGCTGGCAGCGGGTGCGATAATAAAGGCAAAGAGGTTGGGATAGACTTTTTGTTGTTTGTAAATGCCTCTTACATTCGGCATACATCCGCTAAGGATGGCAAGTGCGCCGGTGAAGAATACATCCCTTTCGCGCCTGTCGGAGAAAGCTCCAGCACCCGATTGAAGCAATAATGGGAGATTCGTAAAGAACTCATCGGGCAGCATGGGGGTGTTTTTCAGATAATCTTCAGCGATTTCATCTGTTGCACCAAGTGCGGAGGTTTGCAACTTTGCAGAGTTTGCAGAGTTTGCAAACTTCGCAAATTCACCCGAATGGTTTGTATAGGCACTTCGGACCGATGCTCTTATTTCCTTTTCAGGAAGGTCGAAATGCTGTGAACACAAATGAAGAGTATCATTTTCAGGGAGTCCTGCCCGATTACAATTAGAGGCCAGGAGATAAATATGATTATTACGGTTTCCATCGGAATATTCTGATTTCTGATTGGTGAATTGAATTTGCTGATTAAAGATGAAAAGGGAATCCAGGTCTTCCGGATTATCGGGAGAGATAATTGGTGAGGCAGGTTGAGAAGTAGTTGGCAGAGCCGAAACAGGGATAGCAGCTTCGGAAAGTTGTACTATATACTTTTCGTTGTTGAGATTCTTATATGCATCAGGATCATAACTCATAAAACAAAGCCGTGTAATGTCCTTGCATTTCGGATCGCAAAGGATTCCGAGTGCTTTTTCGTAATATTCCTGTACCTGATGATAAGCTATATCGTGGTGGACAGCGGTAGTGTTTACCTCAATGAAAACCTTCAAGCCTTTGTCACTCGGGCTGCGAAAGCAGCCGAAAGTGTAAGGAATTTGTTTGATTTTAAGAAAGGCTTCACTGAGTTGTTCAGGTGTCAACTTGTCGAAATCGAGGTGAACAAAACCGCTGTATTGTTTCAGGAGATGAGCTTTGCGCCCACCCTCATACGTGCCAGAAGGAGTGAAAGCAGGTAGCTGCTTTTTGAGCTGGTCGGCCTTTTCAGTATCGCCGGATGCAATACAGGAGCGGATGGGCTCAATATCCGCCTTGTATTTGCCAATCTTGATGTCGTTAAGTATTAAGATCAGGGACCTGTTCTCAAACGGCTGGTTAAATCCTGTGAATATGGTTGCTGTTGCCATATCGATCAGGATTTAGCAGGTTTGTGGTGCTTTTCGAGCAAAGCCAGAATGTCTGTAAGCCGGTAGTACATTTTACAACCGATCTGAGAATAGGCAATGATACCTGTGTCGCGCCATGCCTGAGCAGTGCGTTTGCTGATATTCATAACCTGGATAAACTCCTGGTTGTCGAAGAAGACCTGTTCAGGGCAAGACTGCTGCTTTTGAGCCAGGATTGTTTCGAGACGTTTGAGCCGTTCCATCACATTGTCGAGAGGTTCGCGGCAGGTTTTACAATGTTCCATGCCTATTTCCTCCGTGAGTTAAACAGTTTCTCGTTTACTGCCTGTTCGATCTCCTCGTTGGTGGATTGGCGGTTACGTTGTAACCATACATCAAGCTCGGTGCGGTTGAAATACAATTTCTTACCCTGTGGGCAGAAATGCGGTATTTGCCGTGTGCTGGTCAGCTTGTAGAGGTGGGACTGGCTTACATCGAGATAGGAGCAAGCCTCGTTAAAGTTTAATACTGTTTTTTGCAACAGGTTCTGCTCATCCAGCTTGTTAGCTATCTCGGAGAGCTTGTCGAGGATCAATTCTTCTTGTGACATCGTTCTATAATTTTAAAAACGATGCAAAAGAATATAGTAAAAAACGGGTCGAAGTTGAGGTATTGAGCACTCAATGAGATAACTCAAAGTACTCAATGTTTTTTATTGCAGTTAGTTGAAAATCTTATTAATTTCTTCCTTTGATTTAGAGTTTTCAATTTTACTGGAAGATAGATTTTGAGCAGTTAGCAACGTGCCATTTTTTGAATAAAACACTCTGGATTTTTCAATTGCTGTTAGCGTAAGGCTTTTAAACAGTAACTTGAGCTGATCGTAAATGTCGCGGAAAACAGCGGTCTCACAATCGAGATGGATTTCAGCTGATCCAGGAATCAGGTTTTTGGATGTCAGAACAGAAAGCAAATCATCTGTGGAGGTCTTAGCCTCATTGAGGAGGTAAACTTTGTTGGTCAACAGAGTGATAATTGTTTTTAAACTTTCAGGTTTGCCTTTAAAACCAAAGTTGATTTTATGCTCTGTTTCAGGTGAATTGTCACCCTCAATGAGAGCTTTATCTTTGGCAGGATAAATCTTTCTTATTGCTGAGACAGGTTCGTTTAATTCAAGCAGGTAGAAGTCTTCCAGTGTGAATACTTCTTCCAGGATGTTCATATGTACTTCCTGTATGCTGAAGTATAAATTAATCAGTTCCAGTTTCAGCAGGTATAGTGTGAAATGGATAGGATCAGATTGATCCTCCGGAAATTCGTAATAGTTTCTTGCAGCGAGTTCAGAATTTACTTGTTTTGTAAGGGTCTTTAAATTTCGTAATAAGGATGTTGTCTGAAATATAATGTCGATTCTATTGGTCCATTTTGAAGAACGGAACAAATACTCATTGAAAACCCGCAATACTTCTTTACTTATCAGCAAAGTATAGTATTTTGTAATTGTGTTATGATAGGCCGGCAGTTCGGAACTGAAATATAAATAAATGAGCTTTTCTGATGATGCCAGGCTATTCTTATTTAACCAGGCTGATAGATCAGGTAAGTCAATTACCAAGGCTTTTACTTGCCTGGTTAAATCATTTAAATTTTCGGGTTCCTTGCTTCCAGCATCCTTAATTCTCTCGGCAAAGGATTTGCTTTTCAAATCAATTGACCAGGGTATCAACGCCCCGTGCATGATACTAAGTAATATCTTAGATTCCATATTTGCCTTATTTCAATTGAGTGAGCAAGTTAGCATATTCCAGCTTAACATCATCAGTGAAACTGTCTAAATATCCTTCGGTGGTCAATTCTGAGCTATGGCCCAGGGATTCTTTTATGAATGATGTTGAAGCTCCTTTGCGCTTGAGGACTGTTGAAAATGAATGGCGGGCGGCATAGGTCCCGATCTTCATTGCGATTTCCTTTTCTACCCTAATATCCTCCATGTGCTTGTTTACCCATTTGATAAAACGCTGGCACCTGTGTTTAACGGTTACCGGATTTAAACCAGCTTCCAGAATGGGAAACAAGTAGGGATTTTCAGGCTCGGTATTCTTTTGCCGGTTGATAATCTCCAGGACTCTTGGATTAAGCCCAACTTTGATGGGGCGCAAATCCTTCTTTTTAGTCCTCTTAGTTTTTTCGCGGTAGAAATTAATATAATTGCCATCCAGATTTTCGGGTTTCAGGTGGGCAATGTCTGTAAAGTTTATTCCATTACACAGGTAAGAAAAAATCCAGAAATCAATAGCCTTCTGTTTTGCCGGTTCCGTGGAAGTATAATCCAAAAGCTTTTGAAGGTCATCAGAGGGGAGTGCTTTTTTGATATTCCGACCAGCAGGGATCTGATACTTTTTGAAAGGGTATTTGTCAGCTGACAGCATGTTATTATCAATAGCCTGGTTAATGATGGCCCTAAGCTGCCGCATGTAAATGCCTATCGAGCTTGTTGACTTCCCGGCTTTTGTCATATGGTTTTCATAGGACTGCAGGAACTCGGGAGTAATATCATAAATAGTCAGGTTCTTTTTAAACTCAGCGATTGAGTTTATAGTTGTCTGATAGGAAATGGCTGTGCCAATCTGGCCGTTTTCCTTCAAGGTTTTGATGTATCGGTCAAACCAATAGGAAAGTTTTGAAAGGTGCTGCTCCCCTGAGTGTGGGGTCCTTTGAAAAAATGCTTCCTCAAAGGCCACAATGGAGAAAGGGTGGAGGTTATCAATAATTTTCTGCGCCTTAGTTTCGGTTACTTTCAGGCGAGCTTTCAGAGCTTTCAGATCAGCATCGCGGAGGTTTGGAGAGAAAACCTTTTCCCATTCGTCCTTAGCAACGGCTTCTTTGATGCCGTACTTTTTTTTACCTTCTCCAAAATAAATGTTTAACTTTACGGGGTACTTACCGTCCTTATTTGCCTTGGTTCCTTCTATTACAAAGCCCACTGTTGCTGTGTTTTCTATCATAATATCAGTATTAAAAATGCGACCAAAAATGCGACCATATCGATACACAAAGATATGAAATAAGTGATAACAAAAACAAAAAAAAGAAAAATAAATATTGATTATCAGTATGTTAAGCAACATTCACAGACATCGGAAATCATCGGAAAGTAAAAAATGTGACTGTTAATCAGAGGGTCGCTGGTTCAAGTCCAGCAGGGGGAGCTGAAAATGAGCCATTTACAAAGAGAATGTAGGTGACTTTTTTCTTTAGTACACATAAAAGTACACATCAAAGCTTGAAACAGTTTGGGCACATCCCGGGAAATTACTTGTACACTTTCTTGTGCACTTACCTGTGCACTTACCTGTGCACCTGACTTCCTGTTTCATGAACTTCATCAGGTCGTTTAGACTAATACGTCCGGAACAGAGAGCCAGAATAGACAGCAAGTAAACAATTTTTTTTTGAAGGAGGTTGGTACTTTTTTTATGCCAGGTTGGTACCTTTTTTTCTCCTTCGTTAATAAGTGACTGAATAGCAGTAGTTATATTAACTGGAGGGTTGGTACCTTTTCGTTGGGCGAAAGGTGGTTTAGAGAAAAATATTTTTGTACAAGGATGATTAACAGGCCAATCCAGAACAGAGAGCTTGGTACCTTTTCGGCTGAACTTAGCACCTGGGGTCATTGTTTAAGCAGTTTCTTCTCTTTCTCAGTCAATCGGTATTTTTGAAACTGGCTTCGATGTTTCTCATATGTTAAATCCTATTCTCTGGAATTCAAAGTATCGATTTATACATTCTACAGGGAGTGGAATTTTCCCTGCATTGCTACCCGCAGGGAAACCCGAGACATTAACAGCAGGAAAATCACCCCCAGATCATGTACCTGGAAGGATCGTTGAGGCGGATAAAGTTCATGGCCTCATGGATATTGAGGAACTTGAACCGTGCGGCCTCTTTACCGGTTGGCGAAAACAAGGTGATCTTGATTGTGGATGACCACTTGACTGGCTGTCCATTATGGTGCAGGATTACCTGACCATTTTCATTGACATGATAATCACAGGCTAAATCATGGATTACCTGAGTTGATGAATGATTGATTGTTGTTGACATACAAACCTCCGCTTTTAAGTTTTACAATTGGTTTAATGCATAAAATGCAAATCGTAAGCACTAAACAGCGGAGTAAATTTTAATACGCAAGGCTGCCGGTCATTTTTTTGCACAGGGAAATAAACAATTGAAAAAAAATGACGGCACCCGGAGGGCACCGGCCTTGCGTATTATAAATTTACGGAGATACCTTTGGTGAGATTTGCATTGAAGCAAACGATCTTACAGCAAACAACCTGGTACCTGAGGTTATTGTTTAAGAAGTTTCTTCCCTTTTGAGGTCAATCGATATTTTTGAAACTGGCTCTGGGGTTTATCCGGAATTGTCAATTCAATAATTTTATAATCCAACAAGGGTTTAATATATGAATTGAAGTTCTTGGTGTGATTAATCAGCCTCAAATGATGTAAAATTTCAGCCCGGGATTTTTCGTTCGTAAGAAAATCGATAATGTCTAATGACTTAGACACTGACTTAGACACTGACTTAGACACTTTCTTAGTTAATTCCTGAGCGTTTAACCTATTCCTTATTTCGTTTCTGACTTCACTGATATCACTTTCCAACAGATCGCTCAAGACTTGTAAATCAATACCTTCAGAGAAGATTTGGGCAATAAGCTGTTTGGTTAATTTAGTCCCCGTCTTAGTTAATATCTTAGTTAATGACTTAGTCCCCGGTAACTCTGGATGACAGGGGAGGGTGACCATAAAGAGGACCTGGTCTTTGTCGGTATAGAATACCGGTTCGGGGTTCCCGTTGGAGGCCATGGCGTCACGAATGATCGGGAATCCGGTTGATTTGCCTTCGGTAAGATCGAGTTCTTTGAGGAAATCTCCAATACGGCGGTTACGATAGGCCCGGGATACTACCCTCCGCTGTTGTAAATCGGTATTCGTGATTGGTGGCATGGGGCCCGGATAACTCAGAACCGTAATTTTATCGGGGAATACCTGTATTTCGATCGGCGCCTCTTCCGCATAACTTTTATGATACACACTATTGCTGATCACTTCCTCCAGAGCATTGAAGGGATAATTACTGATGGTTCTGCTTTCGGCCTGGCCGGTAATTTTCAGTACTTCGGTGCGGATCACTTCCTTTTTAAGGTAGGCAAGGCTATTGCGGATTTGATGGTGCAGAGGCCCTTTGAAGGTCTCGGTAATAAAATTACGGCCCGTATCGTCGGGATGAATGGCCAACTCGATCCAGGCACGGTTAAAGAACTTATGCGGTTCCCGGTTAAAGAACATCAGCCCGACATTCACAGGCCTTAAAAACTCGGCCGGGCCGCGGGAAATCTGCATCTGCCTACATAATTCAGGAAAAGGAATCTTGACACTCTCATCGAACAATTCACTTCCAACCTCCTGCAGAAATTCACGAATCAAACCCAGATCGAGATCGTTGAGCTGCGCTTGCTGGTTTATACGATCATCAAAAGGAACCTTTGCTGTGAGTTCAATAAGCCGTGCATGATTATCTCCATGGGGCACAATGCTGCGGGAGCCAGCACGGATGTAATATTGCCTGCGGGAATCGTTGCCCAAGGTTGAAGGACCAGAATAGGGGCGGAGATCCCCGGCCGGGACCCAAATGACCAGGATATGCCGATCATCAATACTATATGGTTGAATTATGGGCAGGTAGTTGGGTTGAATCTTATAGCATATGTTGATCAGTTCACCCTGGATCGCATCGAGACTATTCAGCGGCAATCCGACCGGAGGGAATTCAGGCACCCCATTGACCGTTCCAATACCCACAATGATATACCCACCGCCCCAATTGTTAAAATCGTTAGCAAACGCACAGATCGAATGCAGGATATCTTCGGGATTCCAGCCCGCCTTGAATTCAAGGCGTTCCCATTCCACAACTTTTCCGTGAACCAATTCTTTTATGTTGATAGGGAGTGCCATAGATTAATAAGATTGTTCGATTATTTTTATCTCCTCCTCGGTCAAACCATATAGCGCAAAAACTAGCTGGTCAACCTCCTTTTCCATGGCGCTTGTATCTGAATTAATGTCAGTCTTTTTCAATTTTAGTATTGTATTTACTTTTTCAACTATCTCATTTTCTTTTATAACATCTAAATTCATCGGCAAAGGAAAAGGATTTAAATAATTTGTTTTAAATGTCCTTGCATCGCCTTGCAATGTATCTCCTGTTATTTTTAGGAACCACCATAGAAGTTGTGAATTAGCAATTGCTAATAAATATTCATACCGTTCGTCGTGTTGGACCTTTTTTACCCAGCTGTAAACCTTTGTTGTATGATAAAAATTCCGATAATCAATGGTAACATTAGGATGATTTGCACAGATTTCCATGGAGGAAAGCTTGAGTTGTTCAAACTTATTCAAGTTTTTAGGATAAATGTAAGAATACCAATATTCCATCTTTCCAGCCTTCCCAGATTCCCTTGCTTTAAACTCCTTTTCGTGATCGATTAAATAAGTATATGTTTTAGGAAATTTTTCTTTAATTTCTATCTCAGTTATTATTGCTGTATTACCATTTTCAATTTTATAAGGAAAGAAAACGAATTTATCAGAAGACAAGTCACAATATCTTTGAACGTTTTTCCCCATTAAAAAGGGCTTAAATAATTCTTTTTCAAGTTCATACTCTTTGTTACTTATGGGGACTCTCAAAATAAATTTATCTTCGGAAACTTTTTCTAACACATACAATTCATCTTTACTTGTTTGCAATCCGACAAATATCCCATCAAGAACGTCTTTTAATATTTTCGAATTTGTATATATTTTTTCAAATACAGAAAATCCTAATTGATTATCAAATAAAATCCATTGATTGCTACCATAGAGATGAGATGCCTTCTTAAGCATTTCGTATGATATAATTGCGTACTTACTTTCATCTAACATATCACTTTGAAAGTCGGATTTATAACTAAATCGCTTATAAAAGAAACCATTATTTTCCGATTTACTGAATTGCGCTACGCATGTATAAGTATCCGCATCCTCAAAAATCATATTTGCTCCAAAATGAGAAATCTTATCGATAAATCTTCCTTGCATCAAGTAGGTTCTAAAAACCTCTGAAGAAACAGCATTAAAAAACTTATGAGGAAAAATATAGGCATTCTTGCTTTTAGAAGAAGAGATATTAATAGCCAACTCAAAAAAGATATTTGCTAAATCATATGATGCCTGTGCATTAGTGTACTTCAATTCATAAAATAATTTATTTTGTGGTTGTGATGCTTGAATTTCCTGCACTCTCATATAGGGTGGATTCCCTATAACCACGTCAAACCCTATAAAATCACCTTCATCATTGAGCACTTCAGGGAATTCGAAACGCCATTCAAAGGCATTCTCAAAGATTTTATTGTTTTTGATCTCTTCGAGTTCAGTTTCGAGTTTCATTATTTTTCCTGTGAGTTCATTTACCTTCTTATTCCATTCGGCAAGTTCTTTTTTTGATCGTTCAAACAGGGATGTCTGGTATGTATGAGTAAAGAGATCACCATTCAGTTTTTTAAGTTGCAGTAAACGTTTATCGTTGGCTGCAACTTCTGTTTCAAAGTCGGACTTGATAGATTCAATCAAGCGTTCCATTTCCCTTTTTTCATCTTTACCCTTTGCATTACGGTATGACATGACGGCAAGACGATAGCTGTGGATATTCCATTTGCTTTTCTTCAATGCTTGCTTGATATCGGCATCCAGAGCATAGCGGGAGATGAGGGAATTACCGCATTTTATGTTGATATCGATGTTTGGAAGTGTTTCAAGCTCGGTGTAATTGCTTTCGGCCTTGTAATAAGCATTCTTGAGTAATTCTATCCATAACCTCAATCGGCATATCTTAACTGAATTGGGATTGATATCAACACCAAACAAACAATTTTCGATTATGGTCTGCTTTTCACGGAAAAGGGTTTCCTGGACCCGCTGGCTCTCAGAATTTCTGGGATTGTACTCAAATAATTCGCCATCTTCGTCAGTAACAATAAGTTCGTCATTGGCCACTTCAACATGGTACTCTTTCAGCCTCTTATCTTCCGTATCGGACAATATTTTCAATTCACTCTTTATAGAGATGATTTCATTCAGGGCTGAAACAAGAAAATGTCCGGAACCAACCGCAGGGTCGCAAATCTTAAGCTGATTTATAATCTCATTGGCTTCCTTTTTGTCGTCAATTTTATCATACAAACCAACCAGATTCTGGCAATTCCAACCTTTCAAGTCATTAAACTTCTGAACCACAGCCCGACGAATGGTTTCGTGACACATATACATGGTGATGAACCCGGGAGTAAAGAATGAGCCGTCTTTATACCCGTTGATCTTTTCGAAAATCAGGCCGAGAACCGAGGCATTGATCAACGTTTTATTCTCTTCCTGGATTTCTTCAGCACCTTCACCTGAGAAATCATACGCATCAAGGAATGCAAAGAGATAATCCATTCCGGGTAATGATCCGGGCAATCTTTTCCCGGTATTATTTTTCAACACGGTCCCGGAATGAATTGGAATTAGACAATCATCCTGCAGGTTACTGATAAAAATTGTTTCCCGTTCCAGTTCAGTCGGTTCAAAAAGCGAGCTGTTCAGATAGGGAACCTTCTCAAATACCTTAGCTACTGCAGGATCACGTTCGGACGGCTTACGGGCAAGTACCCGGAAAAACAAACTATTCAAAGCATCATAACCCTGAACCTTTTCAGTAGTAAGAAAGGAAAATGAAGAATCACCCTTATGGTATTTGATTACCTGAGCTTCGAGCAGTTTTAGGAATAAGATACGATTGATCCAGGTGATAACTAATTCAAGTGATACATTGAAAAGTCGTTCCTGAGGGTTCTCTCCGAAACGGGAAGGTTTGTTGAGCCTGCTTATCATATCGAGACTATCAATCTGAAGAATGGCATTCTCGATCAACGAACCGGAATCGCGTTGCCCTTCCGGCTTGCGTCCAATGAGTTTTTTACCGCCTTCTTTAGTTTCGGTTAACCCGATAATATGAAGCAGTTCGGTATAGAATGCTTTATCGAGACTGTTGCTATCATTTAAAAAAGGAAGCTTTAACAGATGTTCCGGAGAGAGAAGCTTAAAGAGGGCAATAAATTTGGAATCATCTTTTTTATCTTCATTTCTCAGGGGTTTATCATACTCTCTGAAATCAAACCAAGTAAAGAAAATTTCGGATGTAAACGCCGCCATGAATGGTTCTGCAATTTCCCTATAAAAGAAATCGGTGGTTGTACCGGCAAGCCTGCCTTCCTCAAAATCGGTAAACTGTTTTACCAATTTTTTATTCTGGGCGAATGATTTCTCAAAAAAGCCAGAATCAAAAACAAACCATTCATAAATATTTGTAGCGACAAGATATTTGATCTCAAGATTATGATTTGTGATTCGTTCGCGGAGATAGTACAGGATAAGCTCATGAAATGCCTTAGCATTCAGGTTATCTGTATTGATCATTTCAGTTTTATTCGAAGACTTTTTGGCTTCTATCAAAACAGCTGGAGGGCTCCTTGAATCAGGTCCATTGTGGATTACAAGATCGGTACGATCTTTAGTATTGATATAAAACTTTGGATGATAGAACGTATTCTTAAGAAAATCACCAAGGTCATTTTTGTTATGTTCTTCTGATTCGGTTTCATCCAGGTCATCAAGCAAACCGATCAGGTTTTTCTTGAACAGTTCAATTTCGATCCTGGAGGGTTTTACCTTGAGATAGGCTTTATTAAGGGATTTGCGGGGGGAGAGTAGGGTTAATTGCATGGATATTGGGACTGAGATTGCTAGGGATTGACATATAATTCCATCACTTTAAAGCACCGTTAATATTGGCAGGCCTATTTTTGTATTCCATAAAACTCAAAGTATAGTATTAAGAATCAATAGGTTTTATCATTTCAACGTAATTTAGAGGTTTGGCTAAAACCGGAACATTGTCTGCACTTTTTCCCGTTTCGAAAATTGTTTTCCAGTAATCGTAATTTTTCTTGCCGGAAAATGTTGTATTTGCCATGGCTCTATCTTTCCATAGAGGCAACATTTTTAAATTACTCACAAAGTTCCTTATATTGATCCAAAGCTGATCGTCAAATTTTTGCTGAAACAACGAATTGTTATTAAATTTCTTTCCAGTGTTACTGAAATAATTTACAATGACATCTTTTATATACCCAAGCCAGTTGAACATTATCTCTTCCTTACTCATTCGAAAAGCAATTAAATGGTTATCAGTGATATCATTATCTTTCCCCGCAATAATTTTACTTTCGATTTTTGAAACGCCAATTTCAGGCAAAAACTTATTGATGTATATTTCCTCTGCAATGATATTAAGCAAATTGATTGTCTGACTTATCTCTAATTCACGTGGATTAAGACCTTCATCAGATTTATAGTTAATAGGGAATTGCAATAACTGTTTACTATCAATGAAGATGGCTAAAAAGGATTTATCAAATGCACTATACGAAATTGGTACCTCCTTTGACTTTCCTTCTCTGTCAATATAATCCTTAAGTTTATTTTCATTCGCTTCGGTAATCGAATGCTTAATACTATCAATGATATATTTTTTAATATTTGCATTGTCCCCTTTAAAATATTCTACTAATTTTTGCTCGGAGAATGAAAAATCATCTTGCTTCAGATTATGATCATCCTGGTATTTTTTAATTCGTTCGTAGTAAAGAGTATTATTCAATTGCCTCATAACAGATTTGTCAAACGCAATTTGACTCAAATCTCTACCAGCATTCGTATTAGTCTCTGTCAACCTATCTACATCTGGATTAATAAAAACCCGTAATAAAAGCTTTTTTGTTCCTAAAAGAATCTGCGCAACCGCTTTGTGTTGACCATCGAACATTTTAATTTTATCTTCATCAATTCTTGCAACTCCAGGTTGTAATTGAGGATTACCTTTTGAAAATTCTTTTACTAATTTGCTAATACTGCTATTAATGCCTCTTGGATTGATAATGTGATCATGGAAAATATATTCAAGAGGCAACAAAATAAAACAGGTCTTCTCTTTCGAGAGATTATCAGTGTTAATGATAGCTTCATATACTGTATTGTCTCCATTATTCGAGAAGCTATATTTCAATATATCCCCTTCAATAGTATACTTGAAATCATATTTGGATCCACCATAATACTCCAAAACTTGTTTTAAAGAAGCCGACTTATTTTCTTTCAGAAGTGTTTCATCTTGAATTCTTTTCAGTCTGAATAGTATTCTCGCAATTTGCAAATCTGCATCTTGCTTTGATTTATTACAGCTTTCGTGTGTTACAGCAAAATTTTCCTCGCTGTCTTTACCTTTATTGGCAAGTGGTGTAATATGGTCAATATTGGTCGTATGAATCTTTAATTCAATTGGTTCCTGGCAGATGAAGCAAGTGTGATTTTGAATGCTTAAGAGTTTGTTTGTCAATTCCTCATAATCTTTTTCTGAAAGAGAATTTAAATACTTTGAAGCCATATTTCTTATTTTTAGATTAGTATATTGTTTTTTTAGAATGGCACTAGCACACCACCGATGACCAAAATAAGGATTTAGCAGATTTTATTTTAGATTTTCTTTCTTAAATTTAATAGATCCAACTACTTCATTACTATGCTGCCCAGCATTGTCAACTGCCAGCTCGGGTAAGTCTATCCAGTTTATATTTCTATCAATTTACAACAATTGTATGTAATTTGTAATTTGTTGCATTTACAGAAATAAGGACTGAAAATGGCTGATCTGCATGATATCTATTATATAAATCTCTCCAATGCGTTAATAAATAATATGCTGCCCCAACAGTACTAATTTCCGTTAATCCCGCTACATAAAATGCCATTCGTCCATTTTCTTGATCAAATCTTCTTTGAATAAAAGAATGTAATGGATTGATATCATTAGGAAGATCGTTAATATGAATTTCTGAATTATCATTTGCAAAAGTCATTAGAGGCATTAAAGTGCCTTCAAACCAGCCTGATACTTTATTATAACCGGGGGAGCCAAATGTTATAATTGGTGAATTCCTAATTATATCATTGTCTAGAATTGGCGATGTTTGAATAGTGATGTTGATATCTGAAACTAAAAGGAATTTCAAAATTCCTGGTTGATTCTCTAGACCTGGGATTAAATAACTAAATAAGTTAGGGAATAAATTCGCTTGGATTGCTTCCCCGAAAACAACTGTTGATCCAGCATATGCACGAGGTGCATTATCAATTCCGACAGATCCTCCTCGGATAACTCGAATATTAGATAAATAAACAATAAGCTCTTTCGTAGAATTTATTCCAAAAAACTTTAATAATTTCCGACGGCGAGCAAATAAATAGAATGACCAACCTACAAGGATAAGCATTACAAGAAATATTGCCTCAGCAATAAGATGCGAAAAAATCTCAGTCCACATAAATATTTTTTTTTAAAGTATAGTGTTAAAAATTGAACCTAACGTATTTACTATTGACAAATAGAGGTTAAGACCCATGTAATATGTGTCAATAACCCTTTATGCTCTTTTTATATGGAGAAGAGTAACTCCTAAAAAATATACTTTATTATAGGCACCCAGAAAGTCGTCGAACTAAGGCTGGGTCGTTTGAATGTTGGAAAGACGGACATGGTTTATCCTTATAACTGGGTAAAGTTACAAGATAAATCAAGAATGTAAAAAAATGATCATTTGATCAGCCACCCAAACCTCACGTTGCCGTAAAAACCATTAAGGTACAGACAACCAACTGACATAGTAAGCTGATCTTTGATAACGAGCTGGACTCCGGCTTCGAAGCCTGGAAATTTGCTGAGGGAATTGAGGGACATGCCAACGTATGGGCCGATGCGGAAAAGGGATTGTTTTGGGATGGGTTTATTGATGCAGGTATCTACCTGCCGGGTGATGGTGATGATGTCCCTGGGCCAGGTAAAATCGGAAAAGGAAATGAATTGAAGATATCCTTTGGTCTGCCAGCGGAAGCGGATGCCAGTTTGGTTGAATACGGAATCATACCAGCATTCGCGAAGTGGTACCAGGATGGTGTCTTGGATGATTGTTTTGACTGGAATGGGTTTTATAAGGATCTGGCCGGGCTGGTGAATGGTATCGTGGATTGTATCTATTTTGACGGGGGCGTTTTTGAATGATGAGATCAGGGCGGCCTGATCATGAAGGATCTTATTTCTGGAAGAGTCGTGCAAAACCCGCTCCAGTACCACTGCTCCGATAAGCAGGAATCCCAGGATGATGGACACCCAAATAAGGGTTTGGTTTATTGCCCCGGAATTATTCGATGAATCAAAGGGTAATGCCATAGCTAAAAATATTTCAGTTCATTGTTAATGAATAACCAGGCTTCTGAGCGACGTCTTTTGGTGAGGCCTGATGAGACTTGTTTTTCGCTGGGCTCATCAACTTGGCCGTTATGGTCATCGTCAATGCTAGGAGATCCTGCGCATTTTATGTACATTAGAAATGCATACTCAATGGAGGTATTCGTCTCCCGTTCGTTGACATACTTGAGAAGAGTTGATTTGCGGAGTGCATTGCAGCCGACATTATAAGCAAATGATACCAGGGCATCGAATTGATATTGCATGAGGCGGATTGTAAGCATTTCGCTGAGCTGGTATTCGATTTTACGGAGATCATGCATCAGATAGTCCCTGGCTTGCTCGTAGGATATTCTATCGCCTTCTTTGACGGGAGTTCCGTCGGGATAGATGGTTGTTCCTATACCGATCGTCCACACCCCTGCAGGGCAACGATATGCCAATGACCGGATGCCTTCGTAATGCTCGATGAGGGCAAGCCCCTTTTCTGATGTCGTCATTTTTCGGTCCTCAATGGTTCACCCTGGCTGTTTGACAGGAAGTTCTTTAATAAATAGGCAAAAGCAGCATCAAGTCCGGTCAATACAATGGGTTGAAAGAAGGTCCATGTGAAGGTTAACGTCCTGGCATGGATGCTCTGGTAAATTCCTGTAAGCATTGCACCGATGACAGCAATGAGCAGACCTTTTAAAAGGTCCATCCAGTTCAGACTAAGAAATTTCGAGTTCATGGATTAAGAATTTACGATGTACGATTGATTGAATGACTTATTTGTTTCTGAGATAGATTTGAATTTCGTCGATTTTTTTCAGGATTTCGCGGGTATCGGATTTAATGTCGGTACGGAGGTTTTCAAGATCGCGGCTATTGTCGGCCTTGTGAAAGATGAGATCTTGTTTGAGGTTTGATAGTTCGACGTTTATTTCGGCCAGACGGATTTCCATGTGAATCCAGATGGAAATAATGGCCACAAGAAATGTGAGCAGGCTGATTGCCTGGGGTAGTGGGAGACCGAATATTTTCCATTCTTTCATCATAAAAACAGATTTAGCCTGATTTCATTGAGTTTCTGAACGGTCGAGACCCTTTACAGACAGTTAGTTAAGAACCATAGAAGGCCACTTCAACCATTTCAACAAAGGCTACCCAGCGAATCGTTGTTTCGGATGCCCCGGTGACCGATATCTTAAGGGCGCCATTGCCTGTGTCGGCTGCAACGGTGACGTCCCAGGCTGATACGCTTTCGGCAATTACCGTTTTCGTAATGGACCCGATGATGGCAGTGGAGGCTGAGGTTGCATCCTTTTTGATGAGGCCTTTGAACTCATAGGCAGCGCCTTTTGAATTGTCATCTGAAGCGGCGACCACCATGATGCGGAAGGCATTCATCTTATTATCCATGAGAATAACGTATTGCTCTTCGCCTACCAAAAGATCAAGTGGGCTATCGTCCTCAGTGGTCCCCCGGGCAATGATATTGGTATACTGAGCTTCGCCAATCTCGCCGGGATTACTGAAGCCGCAGGAAGCTTTGGCGTGCTGATATATATTGTAGGTTTTCGCATTGCAGCCTTCGGCATGGGAATAATCACCGGCACATTCATTCATGCTCCCTTCGGCATGACCGGCGTAGCCAGAAACAATATTGCCATCCCCTTCGGCAAACCCTGTTTCGGCAGATATTACATGCCCGGAACCGGCTGCCATTGCTTTATCACCACTTACCTGATGCTGATCACCGAAAGCAGCACTGTGATCACCGGTGATTTCGTTATGCTCACCGGATACCAGGCAGAACTGTCCGCTGACCTCATTATGGGATCCGGCTGCGGCCATTGAATTTGCGCCGGATACCTGGTTATGCTGTCCGCCGGCAATGAATGAGCTAGCGCCACTGGCCACCCTGGCATCGGCTTCACGGACAAACTGGAAATCGGTCGCATTTGCGCCCCGGGCATTGCCGGCCAGGGAACCGGCTGATAAAGTACCCTGAACGGCTTTAGAACAGGTGGAAAGGTCCTGATCGCCGGTATTGTTGCCGGAAACCGCGGCTAATGCTGTGGCATTGGCATGCGTATGATCACTGGCATTGGAATGCTTTTTTAAGATTGCATCATCATAATCAGCCTGGATCCCAAGGATGGCTTTAATGGCAGGACCTGTACTCGCAAGAAAATTCAGGATACCCAGGCTGTCGAGCCAGGCCCGGATTATCCCGGAACGCGGACGGGCCGGGGCTGAAAGTTGCTGGGTAAAATCCCGGTAGTTGGTGGTCCCCCGGTTCTGCTGACCCATGAGGAAATATTTGGAGCTGCCCATAACTTACGAATTGAATGTTTGAATGATTAGGTCATCATGACATAGAGTTTATCGAGGCTGCCGGTGGTGGCTTCATCAATATCCATGGAAAATTGGACCCAGGTTGTCAGGAGATCGGCGACATTGAGAGTCATGGAGGCGAAGTCTTTATCGAGGGTGATGGTGATTGGGGCATCATCCTCGTTGACACAAGTATCGAAATTGGCCCCATCGAGACTCTGAAGCATGGTGAGGATGATATCAGCATCCAATCCGGAGTAAATAAACTGAATGGTGAGTTTGGTAGCTCCATTCGGGATCTGAATATATGGGGATAAAGCATCCCCAGCCGAAACCGGTAAGGAACATTGAATCATTCTACGTGCGATAGCCATAATAAAGGATTTACGATTTACGAATTGGTGGTTACTATTCTGAAGCCAGAGACTCTTTTGGAGGCGGGGGCTGTGTATAGGGGATAATTCTGAGCGATTACGTATTCCTGCAGCAGGCTTTGTTTGGAACGGGCAATAGAGAGAACTTCCTGCATAGTGTCGCGGCGGTGATCGCGGGGAAGAAGGACTGCAGTTGAAATTTCAACAAGGGCAGGTGACAATGATGGATCGGCACCGGGTGTGTACTGCGCTGTTTCGAGCAGCTGCTGATTGAGCATGGCGTACTTGACGAAGAAGGCGAGGCAGGGCTTTATATACGATGTAATCAGAGTCGAGTAATCACCAGGGTTTGTAACGACATCGTCGTAGAGAGCTGCTGTCAATATGGGTTTTACGTATCTGAGCTCGGCGGTTTGGATGACTTCGGATTTGATCATCGTGGGGTCGAGCTCGGTGACGTAGGCGAGAGCTATGGTTTCGGTGGCAGTTATGAGAGGCATGGGTTTCGTGATGAACGTGATGGCGTGATGGTCGTGATGAATTATATATTTAATGTGTCGGAGGAAGGGTAGATGTTTTTTAATTGCAGTACCAGGAGTTTTTGGACGGGGTCGGTTTTGTCGTAGTCGAGGCCGGTGTCGCGGCGGATTTCCCATACGTATTTCATGGGGTTGATACGGCTGATGGGTGGGGTGTTGATAAATTCGAAGTCTTTGAATTGCAGGTTGCACTCTGAAAGAGAGGTTTCCAGTGATTGTATGAAGACTTCCTGAATGGGATGAATGACGGTGGAAATGGCGATATCGTACTCATTGAGGATACGGCCGGAGTCGAAGCCGGCTTTCTCGTCGGAGTAGGGAGTGAGTGTGCGGAACCAATTATGAATGGTGATAAGAGAGATCTCGGACTGCTTATGCAGACTGGTCCAGTTGTCCTCCTTGTCACGGTTGAATGAGATGAACTTGGCTTCCTGGGAACTGATACCAGGACCGAGATCGGAAAGATACTGGATGATGATTTCATTGGCCTTTGAACTGAGAGCTCCTTTGTATTGCTGAAACATTGCATCCAGTTCATCGGCTGCCTCATCGGAGTTGACTCCCGGGATGACCAGTAAACCGGGAGTTGCAAAGGAAGATTCAAGACGGGTCTGATTCCAGATGTTCGTGAGTCCCGAGATGATGACATTACGAATCCCGGCAAAATAAGACGGAATACCATAGTAAAAGAATTCAGGTTCATAATCTTTGATCTGCACAATGGAATGCAGCAATCCGTCGGGACCCTTGGAAAATTCAGGGAAGAGGGCCAGGGTTTGCAAATCCTTATCATCTTTCCCCTTAAACAAATCCCAGCAGGGATGGATCAGAACCTGCTTGCTATCGACATGCAACCTAACCCGGGAAGCATCCTGATGATAGACAAAGACAAAGGACCTTTTGGAATTGGAAACCAGCTCATAATAGCAGTTTCCGAAAGTGAGATAATCGAAACACAGTTTCTTGAGAGTGTACAAAAAAGGTTCCTTGATATTATTTGAGAAGTTGATAAAGTGTAAGGTTGCCTGATCGGAAGACTGGATGCCCTGGCCAATGATGTAGTTGGTTTTTGAATTCAGGATTGCCCTGTGAACAGGAACCTCCCGGGCCAGCTTGATCAACTGCCGGGGAAGTGCGTTATCATCACCAAAGGGGATATAGTCCTGATAATTGATACGGGAAGCGATGTAATCCGTATCAAACAAATCAAGTACCGGAGCGTAATTGAACTCGAAAAAACGGGGGGCCGTGATTTGTTTAGCAGGCATCTATGGATGAGTGATCAGTAATGAGTGATGAGTGATTTAGTCGCCAAAGCCGGCCAGCATCAGCAATTCGGAATGGAGATATGCAGTCTGGGCTTTATACTGTACCCGGTAACGCCTCATCTGCAGATCGGGGTTATACCAGGACTCGATATCCTGAGGATCCATCAGTCCGTCGGTAGCAAAGATGAGATTCTGCTGCGTGGTAAATAAAGCACGGTGAGGCTGAATCCCATTCTGGTAAGTGGCGATCCAGGTATCCCAATCGGGACGGATGAGAACCGGATAGCCTTCGTAGGAAGGAACATTCACCCCATTCAGCATCATGGTGAGCGGAAGATCGCCGGTTTTATTCTTGATCGTATGGACCAGGTTCCTCCACATGGAACGGGTGACCATAAACACCAGAGGGAATTCAAATAGTTCGGGACGGGCCGTATCAATCATTTCTTCGAGCGTGGCATCAGCCTCGCCAGATGCCAGAGCCCCTGCTTTAACAGCTGCAACAGTTCCAGTGGCTGCAAAAGAACCACCGCTATTAGCAACAGCAGAAAAAGAAAAAGTCTGGCCTTTATACCTGCTAACCACCTTTATCTGGGCACCGGTAGGATTGGTCACAATGACACCATTGATCCCTGCACGAGCCTCGATGGTGGTTTTATGAGCGGCAAGCCAGGCAACAACAGTAGCTGTAGCATTGGAGGCATAAGCCTGAGTATAATCAACGCCATTGATCGTAACTGTAATCAAGGTATCCGTTGCACCATACGTATACGTGAGAATTTTCTCAGCCTTTACTGCAGAAGTAGCCGAATCAATGACCACATGCTGGGCGGAAGGGATGGTACCTGCATAGAGATTGGCAAGAAAATGCGACATGAAGCCAGTATAGCCAGAGAAATTGGTATCGACCGTGCCGGTAGGGATACCGGATGACAAGGTTTCCTGGATCGGATTACCGAAGAACATCTGGCGGATCAGGTCCTGCTGACCTGCCTGGGCAATGATCGGCAACATGATCTTGTTCCAGATATCGGGTTCCTTCATCCGCTCGATATCATCCTCCTTATAGCCAGTGGCCAGCAACTGCTCCACAATGGAACCCCAGAAAGCCCGGGCATTCTGTTCGAACTCCATGGCCATGGGAGCCACGGTGATGGACTGGGTAGAAAGGGCAAAGGTGCCGGTGGGGGTGAAGCCGGGAGCAGCTTTGGGTTTCGTAATAAATGAAGGGCGGGAGATTTTGTTCAGGAGCTCGGTGCCCTTGACGTCGGTGCGGACCGTGATGGCGCCCCGGAGGTCTTCGCCCATGAAAAACGGGCTGACGAAAAATTCACGGATAGATTGCTTGGTGAAAGCGGGGCTGATGGCGTGGGAGAAGATGTTGGACATGGGAATATGGATTTACGATGTACGAATTACGAATTACGATTTATGGATACAAGATACGGGATGCATGATGGGTTGTTACTTTTTGAGTTTGTCTTTGAGGTGGATGGGCATTTCCTTTAGGAGTTGTTTGCCGAAGGTTTCTTCTGAAGGTCCGACCTTAAGCTGGGGATCGGCACCTTCGACTGTGGTGGGCCGGGCCTTGAGCTGGTCCTGAAGAGTCGTGATCTGTTCATGAAGGGCAGAGAGTTGCTTTTGGTGATCAGCCTCCCTGGTTGATATCTGATTCTGATAGTCGGCTTCAAGCTGTTCAACGGTCTGGTTGTAATCCTTAAGCGCGTCGGCGTTGTCTCCATCCGGAGCAGGGTTCAGGAGGTTCTTAAGCCTTTGGAAAAGTTCCTTTTTCATAGTGTTGTTGTTTGAAAAATATTTAAGCATGAATTCAATGATTGTATCGGGCTTTTTGGCAATGAGCCAGGCAATGGCCGGGTTCTCATCGAGGAAACGGGTAGCCTGATATGAGAAAGAATCCACTGCGAAGAGAGAATTCGTGGCAGCAGGATCATCAACCAGGTCGGTTGCCAGAAGATCCTCGATACGGGTGGCAGGGTATTCATCGTCGGTGATCACCGGTTCGCCCGGGATAAAGGCAATCGAAGCCCCGAACATATCCGGGTTGTTTTTGGCCATCTTCAGGATATACGCATAGAGATTGCCCGAAGGAGATTCTTTACAGACCTCATCCAGATGCAGATCACCATAGACCTTATCGCCATCGACCTTGAAATTCTTAAAGCGGCCGATATAGGTGCCGAAGGAAGAGCTGCACATGTTGGGATGACCAAAGCGAGCCTTAATCCCATTCTCCTTTTCGTTACCTAGTTTTTCGATCTGGGCCAGGGTGATTGCATCGATCTGCTCGAAATAGGATTTCACCTTACCCAGCTGGGCGACAATGACCTTGTGGAGAGTACCGGTAGCTTCGTCGACACTGGCTACAGAAAAAGCGATGGGAGGAGTGGAAAAGGACTTCATACCGTGGGTGGAAAATTGATTGCCACAAACATACAACTGACTTAAAGTAATTGTTTAGTACATGTTGGCAAAAAATTGCATGATAGCTTGTTATAAAACTAATTCATTAGTATTTTTGTAAGAAATGGCTATATGAATCCGGAAACTGAAAAGGTAATCATTGACCTGAGAGAGCATTGCGGAATTGAAGTGGAACAACTTGTGGTAAGAGGATTACTCCCTGTGAGCCAGGCGAAAAAATGGCTGGTAAAGGAACTCTATTTTACCTATGCCAGGGAAGGGAAAACCCTGGAAAAAGGAGGAATGACTTATACTCAAATCAAGAATGAACTGAGTGACAGTTATGGAGTGAGTGTAAGTACAATTGAGAAGCTGGTTTACAGGAAATCATGAGATTAAACAGATGACGAAAATTGCATATAATATTCTGAAATATACTGAAATACGGCAGCATGGAAACGAAAACGAACATCCGGCATAAATTCAAGCCCGGCGAGGGCGGAAGACCGAAGGGATCTCCCAACAAAATCACCTCAGAGCAAAAAGAACGTATCGAATGGGTGCTCGAGCTGCTGGATGAAACCCTCGAAGACAGCATCAGGAAGCTGAAACCAAAAGACCAGGTTGATTTGTGGATGAACCTGCAGGAATATATCAGGCCGAAGCTCCAGCGGATGAATTTGGACCTGGGTCCGGCCGAGGACAAACTCACCAAGATCACCTTTGAAGTGATACAGAGCGGCATCATTGCCGACGGAACCGTTAAAACCTTACCCCTTGGAAAAGACCATCAAGGTATCGACCGTATTCAGGAAAAACTATGAAGCCGGCACCAAGATCGTCGTGAACCAGGGCGGCAGCCGATCGGGGAAAACTTTTTCCATTTTACAGTTACTCATTCTTGTGAAAGCCTTTGAAGGCACGGATATGGTATTTTCGATCGTCCGCCGGAGCATGCCGGCCCTGAAAGCATCGGCCATGCGGGACTTCTTCGAGATCATCAGGATGGCCGATTTGTATGATGAACGAAGCCACAATAAGACCGAGAACACCTACCAACTGAACGGGAACCTGTTCGAGTTCATGAGCCTGGATCAACCGCAGAAGAAACGAGGCGCCAAGCGGGCCTACCTGTTCATAAACGAAGCCAATGAACTAAGCCTGGAAGACTGGGTCCAGCTTTCACTTCGTACCGAGAAGCAAATCTTCCTGGACTTCAACCCCTCCATGGACGAACACTGGATTTATGACATCGTGATACCCCGGAAAGACTGCACCTTCATCCACTCAACCTATTTAGACAATATTCAATTTTTACCTACTGAACAGGTAAAGGAAATTGAGAACCTGAAACAAGTAGATGAAAATTACTGGAGGATCTATGGACTGGGCGAGATCGGGCAAATCACTGGTCTGATCTTCACGAACTGGCGGACTGTGGATGCCTGGCCGGAATCCTGCAAATGGATCAGCTACGGGATGGATTTTGGCTTCAGCAATGATCCAACCACCCTGGTCAAAGTAGGATTAAGTGCAGGCGATCTCTATATTGATGAGCTGATTTATTCCCGGGGCCTTACCAATCCTGACATCTGCAAATGGATGAACCAGCTTGGCATCACCAAGGCCGATGAGATCATTGCCGATAACCAGCCCAAGTGCATTTACGAGATCAGGCAGGAAGGGTACAATATCAAACCAACATTCAAAGGTCCGGATTCGATCCTGGCCGGGATAGACATCCTGAAACGGTATCCCATGAGGATCACCAAGCGTTCGGTCAACCTGATCAGGGAACTGAAAAACTACAAATGGAAGGAAGATGCATCAGGCAAGCCTCTGAATGTACCGGTGGATCGGTTCAACCATGCCATTGATGGAATCCGGTATGCATGTATGGGCCGGCTATTCATGGGGAACAGGCTGATCAAGACGTCCAGGCACCTCAGGTGACCCGGTATCCGGAAATCAGAATCCGGGTTCAGGATTCAACCCTGATTTTCATTAGGTGAGAATATAATTCAGCATTAAATCAAAATCGTAGGCACTGTTTAGCGGAAAAATTTTTCGCTTGCAAGGCTGCCGGTCATTTTTTTACCATAAAAATCAGACCAATACTTCAAAAAAATGACGGCACCCAACGGGCCCCGGCCTTGCGAGTAGAAAAATTTTGAAGGTATTTTTGACGAAGATTATGATTTAATTATGACTCGTCCCGACCTTCCCTGTTTTCAGGGAATGGGGAGTGGCGGAATCAAGGCCGGCTTTTGCCGCCACGTTATGAAGCCCGAGGGACGAGGACGAATAAGGTGGCAAGGCCTGCTTGCAGACTGATAAAAGTAAGCTTACCAAGCGGCGTTTTTCACGCGGCTTGGTTGTGGACTTGGATGGCGAAACTGCTCAAACGAAGCTGAAGAGGCAATGCATTCACCGGTGCTGGCAAACAGAAAAGAGACAGGTCAATAACGCTTTAAAGTACCGATTATGGAGGGTGAGCGGAAGGCGCGAAGCTCATGCATCCGACGACAGGAGGATGCATGGCGAGTGCCGGTAGCGAAGGCCCGGAATAATTCGGTAGCTTTAATGGGTTATAAACGAGGTGAGAATGCGTTGCCGGTACTCGTAGTACTGATGACCGGGCATTTCAGATGATGCTGGGCCAGGATTCCGGGCCATGGTGGGCCAAGGATTTCGGTTCATGTTGGGCCAAGGATTTCGGACCATGCTGGGCCAATGGGAGGCGCACTGTTGGCATTGCGAAGAATGAGTATATGCCAAGGGTGCGCAGGTAATTTTGCGAACAGAGAAAAGTAAATAAACCAACCGGCGTTGTTTTCAACGCGGGTTAGTTATGGAGTTGGCTGAGGGACCTGTCGGAAGTCCGGGGGATGTTGTATCGAAGGGATCTCGTCCGGCTCGTCGAAACTGGAGGCAGGGCATTTGCCGGTTTTTGAACCCCGGGGGGTGTCATTTCAGATGCGTTAAGCAATACCGGTATTTACCGAAAAATAAAGCAGGACTGAGATGGTTGCACGGCAGCCTTTTCTTGCTGCGGTGCAAGCTCGAAAGGCCCTGCGGTGAGGGAGTGGAGGGCTTTCATGGGAGCGGAGTGGAGCGTCCAGTACGAAGCGCTGGGTGTGAAACGGAGTGGACATTGAAGCCCGGAAACGACCAGTTGGTGTTGGCAGGTATTGCTTAATGCACAAATATCGAGGCAAAAATGCGCTGCCGATATTCTTGTGCTTCGAACTCAAATAACTTGTACTGCTGGCCAAATGAGCACCCTCTCAATCTTCTCGTGAGTCTAACGTTTTATTTAACATAATGTGATTATATGTAAAAGGGGATCAGGACGGGTGAGGGATTGTTGCCGGGATTTTGCTGGTTTAATGGACAATGAATTTTACCAGGTGCACCGCCCCTTTTCGCATATAATATCATGTTATGTTAAATAGAAAGGACTCGTTGTACTGAGGGAAGGAAAATGCTTGTTACTTGGGCGGGCTGGCGTTCTATGCAGGCCAGGCAAATGGGCGCGTTGATTGAAACCGTGTGGACTGGGGAAAAGAGCTTAATAGAAACTCTTGGCCGGAACAGAGCTTGCTAATAGAAAATTAATACACCGGGTGCGAGGAACGAGCACCGGGTGTATACCAATTTATAACCCGGAGCAACGGCTAAGACTGAACGAATGAGCGGTGAAGCCGTGAGGAGCTTGCGACGAAACGGAGCGGAACCGCCGAATGAGTGAATGGATTAGCGGTTGCGGAGGGAGTGAGCTTTCATTTAACAAGAAGCTTGTTATTTTTGCAGTTGCAAGATTGTTTGGCTATGTTTTATTTTTTCATCCAATTACCATCATGTGAAAAATTTGGAGATTCCTTATATCCAAATGCATTCCATAAAGAATCAAATATAGGTCTAAAGACCTGACTTGTTTCAACATTGTTTAGATTTAATTTTTCAACCTTTCCTGAAGCTAAAGTCAAGATATCACCACTAAATGGAATTAGATTTCCCCACAACATTCCTTCTGAAGTCGCGAGAAAATAATTTTTAATACCAACTATTGTTATTACTATAAATACCGGAGGGGGAAACCTTAACTTGGTGAAAATGGAAATATAACCTTCGAAAGACTCAAGAATCATCTTTTCAAATAAGGCACTTGGGATATAGGTCTTGCCATTTCTAGGGGCCAGGAGATCTGTAGTTACAGCCTCAATAATACCATTTCTAAAAATTAATGTATAGGAACCCTCTTTTGAGAATCCAATGTAACCATCTATTGAATATTGACAATTCCAACCACCACTTAACATAGGTTTCAAATTAATTTTAAATTGATCCATTATCTTAATGTTGAAAATGAGCCCTGATTTGAACGCGGAAATAGGGATAAGATGCAGTATAACTTTGCTTTTTTGGTTTATTGGAATTGGAGTTTTACCTGAATAAATACGATCTACTCGTTGCTCTATAAATTCCTTTATAGATTGATCTATTGCCCCTGCTAGTGTAAATGAAATTCTTAATTCATCTACATCCATAGGATATTTGCCATTTGAATTTCTGCTGTAAAATTTATCATGCCCTTTGTATACAACTCTGTGGGGTGACGTCCAACTGTTTGGTATACGTATTATTAATGCATAGTTCTTGTTTTGCAACAAGATTGGTTGAATTGTTAACCCAAAAATTCTGGGTCTAATCCCGTCTCTAATTGAATTTTCGATTATCGATAAATATTTATCTATATCATCTATTTCGAATCCTGATAAATTATATGGTTTAGAAGAATCGTTAATTTCAGAAATGCCAATTATTAAATCACCACCCGAAGCATTCGCAAATGAGGAAATGTCAGCCAGAAATTCTTTTTTTTCAGAATCCGTGCTTAGACTCACACTACCCTTATACTCTAATGACTTCTTTTCTCCTACCTCATTATCAATTAGTCTTCGGGAGTGGTGAACTCCAACCTCAAAACAGATAACTTTGAAAAAAAAAGCAACACATAAGAAACCAGAACATTCTTGGAAGTCACATTCCTGCAATTAGTTTGGTTCGGGGCAC
>Ga0268283_1000354_pt1 | contig 34575 bp, 29 predicted proteins | sample saktaG_13_FD_190140 | JGI IMG/M metagenome (GOLD analysis project Ga0268283, IMG submission 190140) | Saline water microbial communities from Sakinaw Lake, British Columbia, Canada - sak_2013_06_06_36m | ecosystem: Environmental > Aquatic > Non-marine Saline and Alkaline > Saline ...
AAGTGACCACCCTTATTTATTGATTGTTAAATGGGTAAGGTGGTCAATCAAAATCGGTGGAAGGTGGTCAGTATAACCGGCCTGTCCAATAATTATCAAAACATGCAAATTATGCGGATTTTGATAATTTATGTAGCATTTGCCGGATTCAGTTACCACAATACCCAATTTATTTACAATAAATGATCTGTGATGGTCAATATGCTTTGGCCGAAACAGGCCGGTATAAGTGGTTTTTCCAAATAAAGGCAACTTTCTAACGCTTTGGGACCCACCGGATGAATACGAACAGCAATATTGTAAGCTGATAAGACCGATCACTATCCACGGCAGTTTGGAGATGAAGTTATCAAGCCTATCGGGTTTGACGATTTTGAAGAGGTGATCGATTTCAGCTCCCTGGCACCCACAACGCCTGCCGAAGCTGACTTTGAATAATACTCCACGTACCTTTACCAACTATACGAAGCTGCCCTGACGGGTGGCTTTTTTTATTTTGTGAACGGATTGCATACATGGACCTGTGTGTACTTTTACTTTGATGATCCTGGTCAATTGCCTGAATATTTAACCAAATCGACTGCTAATATATAAATAAGCAGTACTTTTGGTTAAACTATTCATCAAATGGATAAGCTACTTCTTGAGCGTTTTAATAAAAATGACGGTTTTCTTCGCACGGCAGACTCATTGACTGCCATGGAAAAATATCATCTTCGGCGACTTATCAGGGAAGGGGTTGTTAACCGGGTGAAACGGGGATTTTATCGACTGAATGATTCTCCCCGGGTTTTCCATGAGTCTGAAGTTGCCAAAATGATACCAAACGGAATATTCTGTATGTTCACCGCATGGTCTTATTACGAGCTGTCGACCCATGTTCCGGTAGAATATCATGTGGCCATCCCGAAAACCCTTAAAACTGTTCTACCGGATTATCCCCCCATAAAACTTTATTATTGGGTTACGGAGACATTTGATATCGGGAAAACCGCGGCAGAAATTAATGGCTCATTGGTTAATGTTTACGACCTTGAACGATCAGTATGTGATGCTGTTAAATTTCGCAAGAAAATTGGCACGGATACTCTGCGTGAAATTCTCCATAATTTCATCCGCCGGAAAGATAAGAATCTCGACAAGTTGATGAAATATGCTGACAGACTTCGGATTTCAAATTCCTTGAACCAAATGCTTCAGATAATACTATGACTGATAGCAGCAAATCCATTCGCACCCGCTTTATCGTCTCTCTCTTTCTCTTTATGCCAACAATTTCTGTCTGAAGGGTGGGGAGTATTATAGTATAACTTGTGTCATCGAACCTACAAAATCAAATAATATGACCCGAGATTCAAAATTCTCTAACTTCGGCGTTTTGAAACTCGATTATAAGAATGTGAAAGTATAACCAATGAAGAAGTTCTGGGTTGTCTTGTTATTACTTCTTCTCCTCTCCAGACACTCCTTGGCCCAGGAGTTAAATTCAAACCAGAAGTTGTCAGTTGATTTGCCAATCGGTATTCTCGCTTCCGACTCTTCGGTTGTGGTTAGCAGTTATTTTAACAGTGTTGACCCCCGTGATGAATGGACTGAACTGCTCGTGGTTGCCGACAATGTCGATATGCGCAACTGGACGTTGCAGGACAACAATTCGACGCAGACCAGCTGGCAGCCGCAGATCACCTTCAACAACATCCCATTCTGGAACAATATGCGCTCCGGCTCCATCATCATGATCTGGCATCGTTCGATCGGTACAGCCGGCAATACCCACCCTGCCGATGCCAACAAGCTGGATGGTTATATCGAAACCTCTGCCAACAATGTTAATTACTTTGGCGGGGGCTCCTTCGGAACTGCTCCCACCTTTGCCGGACCTACGCTGAATGTGGCAGGCGCAGGAGACCTTATTCAGCTTTTAAATGGTTCCGGGGTGTTTGTTCATGCCCTTGGACATAAAACCACATTCGGGACAAGCTGGAACACCATTCCGGTCCCGAAACTCAACCATAAAGCCAGTCTTGCAGACGGGGAAGCTGTATTTGTTTGTCCGGGGAACAAGATGGATGAATATGGTTTCAATGCACCCCAGGATGGCACCAACTGGACTGCAAAAAGCGCTACAGATCTCTCTTTTGGATTGCCTAACTGTACCTCCACCTCAAGCTCAAACAGTGACTATTGGCGGCAGTTGAGGCAGCCGCGTTGGATAAACCCATTACTTACAGGGACAGTAAATACCGGAAACACCCAAGTAACATTAAACTGGAACGCGGCCAATGACGCTTTCCCCGGAGATGCAACACAAGGTTATCTCATTTTGCGGAACAACGCTAATAATTTCGGCACCCCCCTTGATGGACACTCCTATTCAGCTGGCGATCTCATAGGCAGTGCCACCGTATTGTCAATCATTGCCTCTTCACAGACTCTCACCTATACGGATAACATCTCTGTTCCTTGTGCTGGTGGCTATTTTTACCGTATTTATGCTTTCAGATATTCAATAGATCCTGCGGGAAATGACTTCAACCTGGCCCGCGGCAGAGCTTACAATGAAACCAACTTCGGTTCATGCCAGGTGACTTATTCGTTGCCAGTGGCTCCGGCTTCAGCAGCCAGTGACCGCAATAATTTCTGCGCCGACGATCCGGGAAATATTGCCCTCTCTGCAACCGGCGGAGCAGGAACGATCCTGAACTGGTTCTCTGGAAGTTGCGGCGGGACTCTTATCGGGCTCGGAACAGGTACAAATAACAGCATCACCATTCCTTCTCCTGTGGCTACAACCACCTATTATGCAAGGTGGGAGAATCTTTGTGGTTCATCATCATGTGCTGATGTAACCGTTACTGTTTTACCCGGCTCACCTGTCAGCGTTTCAATTATCGCCAGCGCCAATCCTGTTTGTACCGGCACTTCGGTAACCTTTACCGCAACACCAACAAACCCGGGAACGTCACCAATATACCAATGGAAAGTAAATGGTTCAAATGCTGGTGGGAACAGCCCCACGTACACTTACAATCCACTGAACGGTGATAATATTGTTTGTATTCTCACCTCAAATGCATCCTGTGCCTCAGGGAACCCGGCTACCTCCAACAACATCATCATGTCTGTTACAGGATCCCTTCCGGTAAGTGTGAATATCGTTGCAAGCGAAAACCCTGTTTGTTCAGGAACCTCTGTTATTTTCACAGCAACCCCGCTAAATCCGGGAACCGCACCAACCTACCAATGGAAAGTAAATGGAGCCAATGCAGGGGGCAACAGTCCTACGTATTCATATATGCCGGTAAACGGGGATGATATTATATGTATTCTTACTTCAGATGCCTCTTGTGCATCGGGGAATCCGGCAACCTCCAATAACATCATCATATCGGTAACCGGAGCCATTCCCGTGGCTGTAAGTATTGCTGCAAGTGAAAACCCCGTGTGCACAGGAACATCGGTCACCTTTACGGCCACCCCCACAAACCCGGGATCAGCTCCTGTTTATCAATGGAAAGTTAACGGGATCAATGTGGGCGGTAACAGCCCGGCTTATTCATACATCCCCTTGAATGGTGACAATGTAACCTGTGTACTGACATCCAATTCCTCCTGTGCATCAGGCAACCCGGCTACATCAAACACGATTGTGATGTCGGTAAATTCATCAATCACGGTGAGCGTGGATATTGCGGCCAGTGAAAATCCTGTCTGTGCCGAAACTTCGGTCACTTTCACGGCAACACCTGTGAACCCGGGACCGGCTCCGGCCTACGAATGGTTTTTAAATGGGACCCTAACCGGAACCAACAACTCCTCCCTGACATACCTGCCTGCAGATGGCGATAATATATATTGCATCCTGACCTCCAGCGCCTCCTGTGCCTCCGGAGGTCCGGCAACTTCCAGCACGATCACCATGTTGGTGAGCACGGCCATTCCTGTGGGCGTAACCATTGCTGCCAGCGAAAACCCGGTTTGCAGCGGAACCGTGGTGACCTACACGGCCACCCCTGTAAATGCAGGTTCGTCTCCATCGTTCCAGTGGATTCTTAACGGGAATCCTGTGGGTGGAAACAATCCTCTATGGTCGAATGTGCCGGCAAATAGCGATGCGATCAGGTGTGTGGTCACCTCGAATTCATCCTGCGCCACCAACAACCCTGCTACCTCGGAAACGATAACCATGACCATCTCTTCTGCACTTGTTGCAGAGGTGACAGTTGTCTCAAATCATACGATGATGTGTGAGGGGACAGATATTACCTTCACTGCTTCGCCGGTGAATGAAGGCAGTGCACCAACCTATCAATGGCTGGTTGACGGGACACTGGTGCAGCAGGGAGTGCTGGCTGTTTACCAGACCAATACGCTTCTTCCCGGACAAACCGTGACCTGTATTCTCACCTCGTCGCTCAGTTGTGTAGCCCAGCAAACGGTCACCTCCTTGCCGCTCACAATAAACGCAGCCCCGCTTCCCGTGGTTATTCTCTCCGACAAGGATTTCATTTGCACAGGAACCACCACTCCGCTCGATGCCGGAGCCGGTTTCAGCAGTTATCTGTGGCAGGACGGAAGCAGCAGTCGTTATTTGAGTATTTCCAGCGAAGGTATTTACCGGGTGAATGTTAATGATTCGCTGGGCTGTTCAGGCTCCGACTCCATCCTTGTTAAATCCTGTTCCGGGAACATCTACGTCCCCAACTCTTTTACCCCCAACGGCGACGGCCTCAATGACATCTTCAGGGTTATTGCCAGCCCCGACGACATCGCAGAACTTACCATGCATGTCTTTAACCGATGGGGCGAACAGATTTTTCTGTCGGAGAACCTGCTTACAGGCTGGGACGGATTAAAACAGGGACAATATTGCCCTGAGGGTACCTATGCGTGGATCATCCATTATAAGACGACTACCCAAACCGATGAAACGCTTACCTTAAAAGGAACGGTTGAACTTATCAGGTAAAACCGACAAGGGTATATTCCTCCTTTTCGATACCTCCCCCACCACCCCGGTTTTTACCCTGAAATTGTTAACACGCTGCGGGTGATATAGTCCCCAAATGCGCCTCCGTTTAATACCCTAACGCAAATTCGCGCTGTTAGGTGTAGTGATTACCACTACACCGCTATTTATTTATGTCGCATAGCATTGATACATAGCAACTAAAAAACATATCAACATCAAAAAAATATAAATATGTTCGGGTCATTTTTTGATTATATTAACATCTGAAAACAGGTAAAATAACCCGCTGAAAACACTACAAAAGCGTCATCCGAAAACATTACATACATACTATCTAAAAACATTACTTATGAAAAAATTTATTTTACTTCTGGTTTTTTTAGTTGCAGTTAGTACAGTGGGGTGGGGGCAAGTTGCTGCATGGGATTTTTCCGGGCAATCTAGTCCAGCGACATTTGCGGCAACAACGTTTAATGCTAATCTCATTTCTACAAGTGGTGCAAGTAATATAACTCGAGGATCAGGTGCTGCTGCTTCTTCTGCGTCAAATTGCTTTAGAACTACAGGTTTTCAGAATAATGGAATATCAGTGGCAAATACGGATTATTTCCAAATAACCTTAACTGCAGCAACTGGATACAAAACATCATTATCAACAATCGATGCAAAATTTGGGGGAACAACCTCCTTTTTTGCTTCTCCTGGTGTAACTTCACAATTTGCATATAGTTTGGATGGGAGCACTTTTACACTTATTGGGTCCTCTGTCCAATCTACAAGTTTAACAATGACACAAATAGATTTAACTGGTATTTCCGCATTGCAAAATGTTAATGCTGGAACAACTATAACGATTCGATATTTTGCTAGCGGACAGACGACGACAGGTGGATGGGGATTTCTGTCGGCTGCAACTGCCGGAACTAATGGACTTGCAATTGGAGGTACAGTTGCTCCTCTCACAAGTGCCCCGACTGTTACGACCCAGGCTGTAAATCCTATTGGTACAACAGCTGCGACTGGAAATGGTACGATTACCGCAACAGGGGGAGTAAATCCTATTACCAGGGGGGTTTGTTGGGTGCTTTATTCAAATGGAACTGATCCTACCACCAACGATTTTAAGGCTGAAGAAACAGGCGGTTCATTTTCGACAGGTGCTTTTTCAGAAAGTATGACGACTAATCTTTCTACTGAGACCAGATACAAATTAAAAGCGTATGCAACAAATTCAGTTGGGACCGGGTATGGCTCATTGGTGAATTTCTGGACATTATCTACAGAACCGCCTGCTCACACAACAACTTTTACCAGTTCAGTTATTTCACAAACAGAGATAGACCTCTCTTTTGATGCTGCAAGTTTAATCACCAATGCGGATGGATATATTATTCTGCAAAAAACCGGGTCCTTACCCAGTGGACTCCCGACTGACGGAGCCGGCTATACCGTTGGCGGTGTTATTGGAGATGCCACTGTTGCTGCAATTGTGACAAATAGTGCTGCAGTTTCAGCACAAATTACCGGATTGACAGCCGGGACCCATTACTATTTTACAATAATGCCTTATAACTGGAACCTGACAGATGCAGCAACCTATAATTACAAAACAGATGGGACTGTTCCTTCGACCAATGCAACAACCACTGCCCCTTTGGATGCGACCTCTTCTGTTTCAGGTCCGGCATTGGGTAGTCAGCCTAACCCGGTTCTTTTATCATCTCTGGTAACGTCATCAGGTGCCGCAGTTCGCGTGTTTGACATGGATATTTATGATTATGGTACTACTGATGCACAGCAGACCAAGGTAACACAGGTAACAATTAAAACTGGAACCAATAACACCGCTAACTGGTTGACTACAATCCAGGGAGTTAAACTGTCAATAGACGCAGGAAGTTCATTTGTTACAACCGGAACCCCAACTATTGGAGCCTCGTCAATTGTTATTCCTATTACTTCTGGAAATTTGAACGTCCCCAACAACAACTCATTGGTTGTTTCATTGTATGTTTACTTAAATCCTTCGGGGTTGACAGATAACCAGAAGCTTGAGTTTAAAGTTGATGCTGCTGCCTCTTCAAATGGTTTCACTGCAGACCCGACAGGGTCCACCTTTCTTGCGACATTTCCATCAGCACCGGTTTCCAACCAGATTTTAATTGATGTAGTTGGAACAAAACTCAATTTTTCAACGCAACCTTTCAATACTACGGTCAATACTGATTTCAGCGCGGCTGTTGAAGCAACTGACGCGAATGGAAATCGTGATTTGGATGCTACAACAAGTATAACATTAAGTTCATCGATCGGAACGTTGTCATCAACTACCGGGTTAACAAAAAACCTGGCATCCGGCCTTTTTTCATGGGCGGATCTTCAGAATAACACAGCTGGTACAGGTGTTACTATTTCTGCATCGGGGGGGACATTAACTTCAGCAACCAGTTCGTCTTTCCGGATTCTTTCAGCTCAACCTACAGTCCAGGCTTCTGCTATATTATTCTCAAATGTTGGAATGACATCCATGACTGTGAGTTGGACAAATGGAGATGGTGCATACAGAATCGTAGTAGGAAAAGCAGCCGGCACGCCCGGGACACCTACAGACGGAGTGACGTACATAGCAAACCCAATATTTGGTTCTGGAGGGACATTTGGGGCAAGTGAGTATGTGATTTATAATGGAACTGGATGTACTGTAGATGTGACAGGTCTTACTGGAAGCACTTCATATACTTTCAAGGTTTTTGAATTTAATGGAAGCTCAGGTACTGAAAATTATATACCTACAAGTAATGCTACAAGCCAAACTACTACTGGTTTGACATACTATTCAAATGGAAGTGGTGATCCTGCTGTAACGACAAACTGGAAATCGAACCGTGATGGGACAGGTTCGAGTCCGGCTAATTTTACTACTGGTGAAGCATTTGTTATCGAAAATGGAGATAATATGTCTACCACAACAACCTGGTCTATAAGTGGCACTAATTCTAAATTGCAAATTGAAAGTGGTGGAACACTTACAGCTAGTAATGCAGTTACACTTGCTGCAGCAGCTACATTTCAAATTGATAATGGTGGAACATACATTCATAATAACACTGGAACCCCATCATCAACAATTTTTGGAGGCACAGAAAGTTTTGGTGCTACAAGTAATTTTAAAATTAATAGTTGGATAAATAACACAACTGCAATCACAACCGGAGTTACTTTACCATTTGGCAACCTTGAAATTAACTGGACTGGCAACACCCTAAACTGGCAGCAGGCAATTTCAGGAACACTTACACTTACAGCTGGATCATTAACAATAACTTCTGTCGGTTCAGGTTCTTTTAGGTTTTCAGCTACTGGTGCACCAACAATTACTATTAATAAAAGCTATAGTCAAGCTTCGGGGACTGTTAATCTAGCATCTACTTCAGGGACCACCACGATAAATGTAACGGAAAACTTTTCTGTCAGTGGGGGAACATTCACAAGTACATCAGCAAGTTCAAAGGTCGTTTTCAATGGGTCAATTACTCAAAATTTCACAAATAGCGGTACAATTAGTATAGTGAATTTCGAGGTTGGAGCTACCTCGACGCTAAACATGGGCACGCAGTTAATGACTGGTGGTAATTTTACACTACCATCTGGGGCAACATTATTTACGGCAAATGCGGGAGGAATTGACGGATCGATTACAGTTTCTGGTACTAAATCCTTAAGCACAGGTACAAACTTTACTTTCAATGGATCATCTGCACAAGTTATGGGAGCATTATTGCCAGTGACAGTAAACAATTTAACGATAGATAACAGTGCTGGTGTTACATTGTCAAATACTGCGTTGACCGTTAATGGAAATTTGGTGATTAATAATGGTAAACTTCTTACAATTGAGACTGGGAAGCAGGTTACGGCATCCGGTACCCTCACAAACTCAGCCGGAACATCAGGCCTCGTCATCAAATCGGGAGGCTCTTTAATCCACAGCACAGCCTCTGTGCCAGCAACTGTGGAACTGACTACCGCACAAAACCTATGGCACTATATCACCCCGCCTGTTTCGGATGCTACAGCCAATGTTTTCCTGGGCGATTACCTGGCTACGTTTAACACCGCCACAAACACATGGAGTTCCAACCTTCCTGACCCCACTACGCCACTCACCGTAATGCAGGGATACGGGCTAAATGTGAAGGCAAACCCCACCCTGAACACATTTACAGGAAACCTCAATTCGGGAACCTTGACATACAGTTGTGCAGCAGATGCCACAAACGGGTATACCCTTACCGGGAATCCTTATCCGAGTGCAATAGACCTGAGCCTTGCTGATGTTACCTGGCCCAACAATGCTGAAAAAACGGCCTGGTTCTGGGATGCTGCCGCTAACAATTACAAAGCTTATCCTTCGTCGGGTTCATTAGGAACACATACGCAGTATGCCCCTGCCATGCAGGCTTTCTTTGTAAGAAATACCGTTGCCACTGCCAACTTCGGGCTTACCAATGCCGCCCGTGTTCACAATGCAGAGACTCTTCTCAAAGAGGTTGCGGCAATAGAAAATGTGATTGTGGTTAAGGCTGCGAGTGAAATGAATACATTCAACGACGAGGCATTGATCTGTTTTATGCCGGGAACCACCACAGGGTATAATCCCAGTTTCGATGCAACGAAGATGGCCGGAGGAAACACGGCCCCGCAGTTATATACGTTGCTGCCCGGAGATGTTGCGGTGACGGTAAATGCACAGCCGTTTATTAATAAAGTTACGGTGGTGCCGATGGGTTTCAGCTGCACGAAAAACGGGACCTACACCTTCACCGCTTCAAAGCTGGAGAGTTTTAAGTCGGCTATCGGCATCGTGCTTGAAGACCTGAAAGAGGCGAAGACGCAGGACCTGAGGGCCAACCCGGTATACGCCTTCACCCACGACACGGTCAATGATGCCAATAGGTTTGTACTTCATTTTACAAACCCGACAATCGGAATCGGCGAGACCAACACCTCCGGAACCATTAATATTTACAGCTTCGGGCAATCGGTTTATGTAACCGGCCCTGATAAAACAGCAACCGATGGGGATCTCGTTGTTTATGACCTCGTGGGACGCCGGGTTTACCATTCACGCTGGACAGCCACGAAATTCAACCCCGGACTCTGCCCCGGCTATTATGTTGTAAAGGTGGTAAGCGAAAAGGAGACCGCAGTTGGCAAGGTCTATCTTCACTAATTCACGCATTCATTTCCTCATCTTCCAATAAACCACATACAAAAAATTTATCATATGAAAAAGATCATCCGCATTACCCTGGTTCTTTCCTTTCTCTCTTTTGCCACAATGTTTTCAATGGCCGATCCCCCCGGCCCACCCACCGATCCGAACGCCCCGGAAAACAACGGCGGTCCCGTAGGCGCCCCCATTGATGGCGGACTCGGCATTTTACTGGCCATGGGCGCTACCTATGGAGCGCGCAAGCTCTACAAGGCGAGGAAAGAGAAAGCCGAGGAATTGAAAATTGACAATTGAAAATTGAAAACGGAGAGATAGGATTGATTTATTAAATTTTCACATCTCCACATCTCCACATTTTCAAATCTTCAAATCTTCAAATCCTCAAATTCTAAGGCCGTTTGGTGTTCTTCAGCGAATGCCTTTCGGCTTTTTGCACATCTTAATTCAGCTCAGTTTATTTTTAAGAAATTCAACATAATATCTTCACATTGAACACATTTACCAAAACATTCGGTCCGAGTAAGAAAGCTTTACAGAGGCTGTCGCCGGGATTATTATTTCTCCTGCTGGTTTTTTCGGGAGTGGCGCAACCTGCTGGTTATTACGATGCCGCAGCCGGGAAGACGGGGGCACTGTTGCAGGTAGCCTTGTATAATATTATAAAGAACCACAACGCGGTGAGTTATACCCCGGGGGTATGGAATGCCTTTTATACGACCGATCCGAGGCCTGATAATGGCAAGGTTTGGGATATGTACAGCGATATCCCGGGAGGAACACCCCCTTATTATTACACGTTTGGGACAAACCAGTGTGGAACTGCCAATTCGGAAGGTGATTGCTACAGCCGGGAACATTCATTCTGCCAGAGCTATTTCGCCGGCGCCACCCCGATGTATACCGACCTTAACCATCTTTTTCCCACCGACCAGTATGTGAATAACAGGCATAGCAATAATCCTTACGGAACCGTTGGAACAGCCACCTGGACATCCCTGAACGGGAGCAAAGTAGGTCCTTGTTCGGCCTCCGGGTACTCTGGAACGGTGTTTGAACCCCGGAATGAGTATAAGGGCGACTTTGCCAGGGCCTATTTTTATATGGCCACGCGCTACCAGAACATCATCGGCACCTGGATGAATAATAGCACCGAAACACAGGCATTTCTCGATGGAGCCTCCTACCCGGCCTATAAAACCTGGTTTTTGAATCTCCTTCTTGCCTGGAATTCGTCCGACCCTGTTGATGCCAAGGAGATTGCCCGGAACAATGCGGTATATGCCATTCAGAACAACCGCAACCCCTATATCGACCACCCTGAATATGTCACCGCAGTGTGGCAGCCCTCCGGACCCAAAGCGGAACCCACAAACCATGCTACTGCCTTTGCGGGCGCTGCAGGTTCTCCCTCATACAGTGCCATCACCCTCAACTGGACCGATGCGACGGGAGCGGTTTTGCCTGATGGCTACCTGGTGAAGGGAAGCACGGTAAGCCTTGCAGACATTACCAACCCGGCCGACGGTGTTGCTGTATCGGATGGAGGGCTTAATAAAAATGTGATTTATGGCACACATACTACCACCTTTTCGGGCCTGACTGCCAGCACAACCTATTATTTTAAAATTTACTCCTATACCAATTCCGGCACTGATATCAATTACAAAACCGACGGTACGATCCAGAGCGCAAGCCAGGCCACAACAGCAGGGGCAAGTGGTCTGGCAGCGGGGGATATTGCGATCATAGAAGCAGACACCTATGATCCCGACAGAATCTCTTTTATTACAATGAAACAGATCAGTTCGGGTACAATTATCAACTTTACCGACAATGGCTATTCGCACGACACGGTACGAACCACAGAAGGTGTGATTTCCTATACCGTGCCAACAACACTTGCTCCGGGAACGGTGGTATCGTGGTACAGTGGGATGGCTCTTCCGGGTAGCGGCTGGAGCAATGTTTCGGGATCATTTTCACTCTCACAGAGCGGCGACCAGGTTTTTGCTTTCCAGGGCACCTGGGGTTCGGGACACATACTATTATATGGAATAAGCATCGGGAATGCCTCCTGGCAAACAACCGGAACGGCAACCTCAAACACCTCATATCTGCCGGCAGTTCTTACCAGCAACGTCAACGCATTGCTTATCACCGCCAACAATGGATACTACAATTTGATTACCGCCGGTTCGGCCAATGCACTGGGAAGTCTGGCGGCCTATCCCGCCAATTGGACAACAAGTGCGGCCAATATGCCATCGCCCGCATGGAGTTTCAACCTGGGATCAACAACTTCAATCAGTACCAACTCAACAATACAAAACCTTACCATAGCCAGCGGCGAAACGGTGACCATCCCGGTGGGGAAGCAGTTAACGGTCAATGGTGCCATCAGTAACAGCAATGGAAATGGCGGACTAGTAATTGCTTCCGATGCAACCGGAACCGGATCACTGATACATAATACAGATTATGTTCCGGCTTCAGTTAACCGCTATATCACCGGAGTAAGTTATGCCTGGCATCTTCTTTCATCGCCTGTATCGATGACAATCACGGGGTCGGACTTTGTACCGGGCGGGTCGGGTTATGATTTTTACTGTTGGAATGAGCCCACCGGCGAATGGGTGAATTTTAAAAATACTACTGTTGAACCTACCTGGCTGACTGCCAATGGCAGCAACGATTTTGTTGGAGGACAGGGCTATCTTGTTGCCTATGAAACCACAGGCCAGACAAAACAGTATGCCGGTTTACTTAACAATGGAACGATCAGCTTCGACCTTACTAAGGCAGTGTCAGGTTCGTGGGTTGGCTACAACCTGGCCGGCAATCCCTATCCTTCGGCCATCGACTGGAAGGCAGCTTCGGGGTGGACGAGGACGAGCCTGCTGACCAGCGGCACCGGGAAAGACATGTGGATATGGAATGAGACCGCCGGTAATTATGGTGTTTACAACTCTGTTGATGCCGACGATAACGGAACAAATAGCGTAACCCGCTATATCCCCGTTGGACAGGGCTTTTTTGTTCAGGCATCTGCTGCAGGAGCTCTTTCAATGACCAACAGCGTAAGGGTTCACCAGAATCCGGTGTACCTGAAATCAGCAAACAAGTTATCTGATATTCTCCGGCTTAAGGTTACCAGTGCAGTTAACCCGTATTCGGATGAAGTGGTGGTGGAGTTTGGTCACGAAACATCGCAGGGAGGGGGGCACAAGATGTTCAGCATGTACGCCGATGCCCCGGGATTGTACCTGCTGAAGGAGAATGAAAAGTACTCCATCGATTTCCTTGGGGTTCCGTCGCCACAGAATGTGACACTCTGCCTGGTTCCGGGTGTTGAGGGGAGCCATACGATCGCGGCTTCGATGCTCAATACCTTTCACGAGGGGACGGTTATTACACTGGAGGACTTGAAGACCGGCAACAGCCAGGATCTGATGAAGGAGCCGGCTTATACTTTCAGCGCAGCTATCAATGATGATGCGAACCGCTTTATGTTACGTTTCGGCGGATCAATTGGTATTGGCGAGACTACTGCAGAAAATCCCACCACCATCTATTCATCGGGCAGTACGATCTATGTGTGGGACAAAACCGGAAAAAGACAGGGAGAGGTGTTTGTTTACAACCTCATGGGGCAACAAATCGCTTCTGCCAAACTGAATGGAAATTCAAAATTTGAACTAAGGCTTAACGCACCAACCGGATATTACCTCGTTAAAATGATAACTTCCGAAACACTGCAGACCAAGAAAATATTTATTCCCTGAGAATCATAAAGTCAAAAACGCATAAAACATCTGGCACCATGAAAACGATCATCAAGACCCTTGCAGCCATCACACTCCTTGTTTGCACCCTACTGATGGCCAGCCCTGTAAAAGCTGATCCGCCACCTCCGCCTCCTCCTGGCACTCATGGGTCTGGCGGTAATCAGCCCCCTGCCGGCGCTCCCATCGACGGGGGGCTGGGAATCTTGCTGGCCATGGGCGCGGCCTATGGCGGTAAGAAACTATACAAGTCAAGGAAAGACAAAAACAAAGCGGAAGAGCAGGTTGTTGAAAATTGAAATGAAAAATTTCAGTAATACGCGACGATGAATACTATCGTGGACACGCTGATGGTTATGACCACCTCGGGCCAGAGTAAAGTGACCACCCTTATTTATTGATTGTTAAATGGGTAAGGTGGTCAATCAAAATCGGTGGAAGGTGGTCAGTATAACCGGCCTGTCCAATAATTATCAAAACATGCAAATGATATAGTCCCATAAAACTGGACAGAAACTTAAGGTTAAAAAACGAGTATAAACCTTAAACCCAAAGTCCAATGAAAAAGACCAGAACAAGACACACGGCAGAATTTAAAACCAAAGTAGCCATTGAGTGGAAAATACGCACATATTGACCCTCTCCATACGTTTTAAGTTGACCCCCTGATTATATTCGTCCATTTCAATCAAATAATTACTCTTTTTCATCTATCATATAAACCATGTCTACAACAGCACCTGGATTAAGTGGAGATGAAAAATCAACAGAGTTTAATTTTGAATTATAAGTGAAATTTGTTGCCCCCTTTTTATTAACTGAAACTTGAATTTTTCCAGTATCTTTTGGAGTTTCAGAAAGAGGCAATGTCTTGATCAGGGCCAACACCGTTGACCCGATATCCGTCAGTAAAGAGCCGTATTCTGAATTCATCTGTGCACATAAGCCTCCAGTGATTATTGCTGCTTCGTAATGTTTTGCAGATTTAGATTCATAAATTGCATTGACTGTTACCTTTTTGCTCCCCTTTACTGTTTTCATTTGTTCAACATAGTATCTTGCTGATTCAGGACTGTCGTCATTCTCATCGGAAATCATATTGACAAACAGCATAGCGTCACTTCTGCTGAAAGATGATTTCACTGCGATGGTTGCCATTTCCAAGCCCTTTTCAGTTGCAGAGCCAGATGTTCCGGCCATGATGCTGCTTTTAAATTCCGAAATGAAAGCATTTTTGTCGATAATCATTCTAGCCTTATCGAAAAATTTCGGATTAGCATTATCGGTGGTTATCACACCAATTTTGAAATCAGGAATCTGCGGAGCGTGGGCAAAAATTGAAATGAACTTGTCTATGTTTGCTGAAAGTGATTTTTGAAATCCAGACATTGAGCCTGAATTATCAATCACAAAAAGTATATCAACTTTTGCTTCATCGCTTTTGGGGATAACAATAGTATCAATAATTTCGATTCCCTGAATTCCATGTACTAATTCTGATGTCACTTTTGCCCTTGTTACAATATCAAATTTTGAATACCGCGGCTGGCCATAGGTAAAAGGAACTGTTTTTCCGCTTTTACTTTTTCCGTCATTTTTAACAGGACCTACACTTTTCAGTTTTTTTAGTTTTATAATCCTTCGTGGTGTTTCTGCATCATAGTTAGGCATGTCAATTTTCATAGAAGCCATTTCCGGAGTGTTGTCCGCAGTGCCATTATCATAGGGCTTTTCGCTGATTTCAAAAACAGTATCAATCAAGCCGCTTTTGTAAAAAGCCATGTATTTGGAAGGTCTGAATGTTCGTTTGTTCTGGCATTCATAGATGCCGTATTTTTCCGCGATATTAAAAGCCCAATCTCCAGCAACAATAAGCACCTGATCGTTATTAAGGCTCCAGTCAGCAACATAATCAAGGTCTATCTGCGTTTCTTTTACAATAAGATCATCATGACTAACATTGCTAGGAACAGTTTGCGCATCTCCAGGCATTATTTTAATGCTGAGCGCATAAGTAGTCAAAGCAATTTTTGCCAATAAAACTGTAATCAGGTTAAGATTTTTTACTTCAGTTATTTCATCGGAAATTTTGATCTCTGATGTAAGTTTCAGAACAAATTTTTCTTCAGTTCTGACATCAATTGAGAAATCAACATCTGTCTTGAAATACTCATTAACTATGGATTTTGTTTTTATCAGGCTTTCTTCGATAAATATTCTATGCTTTTCGGCAAATGCGGAAATATCTTTTGGCCAACGCTCAAACTTACTTTCTATCTGTAAAGAATAAAAACCATCCTTTGGTGTAATAAGAATAAAAATACTATGCATCCACCAATTTGATAATTGGTCTTTGGTTTCACCGATTCTTAATTCGAAACGTGCATTCTCTGTTTTTTGCAAAATTTTAATATCCTGCAATAATGGGGTTTGTAATTTTTCAGGCAAGTTATTATGCAGATGCATAATAAGTTTTTGCTGTGCTTCGATTCTTGTCTTCATGGAATATTATAATATAAAAAAGCCTACTCCCTTTGTGGCGCTTCGGCAACCTCCATTAATACTGGCTTAAATAGAACAACTATCCACTACATTTAGATAATGGCGTTTTATCATTCACCAATGTAGTGTTGTCTTTGTTGGCTACTTGGACTTTAATGCCAAATTGATTTTTGATTTCATCTTCAAAGCGACCAACAAACATATTGCCACTCACCGTGAATTCCCCTCCTTTTGCCTCCCCACTGCGAATAGAAGCAAGTGTCGCTTTTGGATCTGCAAATTTAGCACCGTAATACACTCTTAAAGTACCACCGAAATTCTCTTTAAATTGGTTTTGAATTCTTTCTACAGACATTCTGCCTGAAATTTTAAAATCTGCCATAATAGAATATTTTAAAAAGTGCCTACTCTTTTAGGATTTTCGGCTTACTCCTATTTAATTACTTTTTCTTTGGCGTTTTTTTTACCGGCGGGTTCTTACTACCATTAAGAACCTTTCCAATTGAGCTTGATTTTTTAATCATGCCATCTCCTTTTTTTGGTACAGCCATAAAGATAAATTTAAAATTAGCACCTAACCATACGCTTGTAGGTTTTCGCGGCTTACTCTGTTGTCGGTTTTCAGCTTTCCCGTCTCACATTCTACCATTAAATAAATGCACGCAATTAGAGTGAATATTTCCTTCTATACCTTTCGGCCAACCTGGTGGTCTGTTCATTTCGCGTAACTGAACAGGTAGAATATCCATCACTTGATATGCAAATCTTTGCTTAGTCTTCCAATACTTATTATTATAATATAGAAGGATCATGCTGTTGGGTCTGAAATGCCACCCCAAAACAGGCCCAATACTAAGCCCGGGTGTAAAATCTGTCGGTTTGCCCTAAAAGCGTTTATCCTTTGATATTCTTAATATATCCTTTAATTCGATCAATCTCATTTTTCTTTGATTCAATTCTATTGACAAGACTGTTAATTGCTGCTATTTTGCTTTGTCTGTAACTACGCTTTGAGTTTGGATCTTTTGTGCTCTTAATCCTGTTTGCATAATCTTCTGATGTTCTTTTTTTATCATCTTTCAGGTTTTGCAAATCTTTTCTGTAGCCTTCTATTTGAACTTTATAGGAGGCTATTTGGTTGCGTTGACTTTGTGATAATGGCATAGACGTTAGTTTTAAAAAATTACCATTAAATGTAAACTACCAATGCTAACTCTTCTTTTGACGTATATAATATTCATCCAGAGTATTGCATTTTTCAGATTTAAGCCAATCTTCGATAGATTTAAATCCGCGTTCCTTGCACCAATTTTTCAGGTCATCCTTTCTGGATGCCTGGCCCAAGGTATACGTATTGCCAACACAATAGGTATCATATTCATTAGCAACCTGGACTGTTAGTCCAAAATGTTCGTCAACAAGTTTCTCGAAATCGCCAATTGTCATTGAGGCTTTTATTTCCAGGCTCTCAGCCTGTGCATCGATTTCCTTCCTTGTCTTCCTGTTAAGCGCGGCAAATGTCATTCCATCATCGGCAAACTGTTTGCCCTTGTATACACGTAGGGACAGACCAAAATTCTCTTTAAACTCAGCCTTGATGGTGCTCACCTTCTTGTTTGGAGCTAAATGAAAATCCTTTGCTTTAAAACGATCCGTAAAATTTGACAGGAAATTGCTCATGGGACATTTATTTAATTGAATAACTAATCTAAAAAACTATCGCACCACTTCGTTTAATGGTTATTCTTCGGCAGGGCTGAGATTATTAACACTAAACAAATATACAAAATCAAATACTGTAAAGATAACAAATGTTATAATAAAATTATGTTTTCAGACCTATTTTCAAGCTCAGATCGACTGTAATAGCAGCCCAATCTGCCATATAATCAACCAAATTGCTGATGTTTTCGTCAGAATTTATGTCATCTGAAAATTCAATCACTGCCCTTACTTGGTAGGCGGCTTTTTTTTCGGATATGACCTTTTCCATGATTTCATAAGGATTGCTGAAGTGCTTTCTTGTAGTTTGTGTCAATCCTTCCAGACATTTTATAAAATGTACCTGATTATGTTCAAGAAATTCCGTAATTGACGCTGGCCAGCGTTGGATTAAAAAGTCAATTGCAAATAATGTCTTTTGTGGCTTTGAAGTCACCAGCACATGAATCTCATGCATCCACCAGCTTTTCAATTGCATCTTATCAGTTCCCGTCCGTATGGTGAACCTACCGTCATCTGACTTCGATAATATTTTTATCTCTTTTATTAATGGCGTAACGAGCTTATTCGGCAGCAGTTCCAAAGTGAGCTCTTTGAGTTTGCTTTGTATCACCGTCCTTTCGCTACTGATGATCTTTGGCTTGTCAAACGCCTGCAAATTGGTTATTGCAGATTGCTCAATAATGCTTGCAATCATTGATCCGGCATCCATATCCTTTGGAATCAGATCACGGATTAAATTCATCAAAGCCGAAATATGAAAAGCTCGGTTGGATGTGTAGGTGTCCTTTTGACAAATTTGGAATAGCACTTTTTCCCATTCTTCATCAAATTCCTCTGTATTGTTAAGCCTTTCAACCTCTTCTTCTGTTAATCTCTTCAATCTCAATTTAATGGCGGTATGCTCATTCCATTCGGTGAAGTCTGTATCATCCACAAGCTTATTATAAACTACCGGGTACGCAATCTGCATGCATACAAGTGCAAACCCTATGGATTTTTCGTATGTTTTTTCCTCCTTGGTTTCTGAAGACTTCTTGAGATTATTGATAATAGTTATCAGCGACAAGGTGTTTGTCAACCGTTTCAGTGCCCGCGGGTTTTGGCCTACCGATAGCCTGGCCATTTCGGATAGTTTCGATGTAAAATCAGGTTCCTGAGATTCTCCGCCGTTGATGTATCCAATTTGCTTCAATGCATTTATCAGGAAGGAATCAATATTATATGATGACACGGGCATTGAAAATGGGAGTTGGATAATCTTGTCGAAAAATGAGCGAAACTCTCTCTCATTTTTTTCGGAAAGCTGTCCGAATTTAGGCTCCAACCCTTTTATAACAACATCGTAATCAATGGCAAGAACAAAAATACAATGATCCAGGTCGAATATATTTTTAAGCAGTTCAAGTATTTGAACTGCAATCGGGGGGTCTATCCTGTCGAGATCATCAATGAAAAACAGGAATCCTGATTTTGATTTATCTTTTTCCAGGATTTCATTGATCAGCTTACCTATCTCCGCTTTCATTTGACTGATCTCTGCCCCCTCAGAACCCTCCCCGCTAAATAGTTCGTCCACATAGTCTGCATTCCCTCCAACTTTATCAATAACTTGCTTTGCAACAAACTTGCTGGTTGATAATGTGACTTTTTTAAAAATACCTGAGATCTTTCTTAGGACCTGAGACCTGCCTTCCTGGAAATCATATGTTTTAAGTATTTGTTCAACGATTCCCGCTACAATCTTCAAAATGGCTTCTTCAGGACTCCTCATAAGGGAATACTGCCAGGAATTGATCCAGACCCTATGAAATCTGCCAGAATCACACAACTTAAAATCCAAAAGGTTCATCAGTGAGGTTTTTCCACTTCCCCATTCACCCTGCAAGGCAACCGTTATCGGAGTTTGTGCGTTTTCGATGAACTGACTCAAAGCATTCTGGTATTTATCTATACCAAAAGAATCCTCCTCGTGTTTTTTTCTAGGCAGATCAACAACACTGCTGGTAGAAGATGTGGTTAGGGTGCCCATATTGCGTAGATCAATAGATTAGTAATTTTCAAAATAAATTCAACATCTTGCAATCGGTGTAACATTTAAATTATTAGTCACTTAAAGAAACCCAAAATTTTAGAAAGAAAGTCATCAGAGGCTGATTTATAAAAGAATGCAAAATAAACCAATGCAGTTAATACAACGACGAAAACAAGAATGAGAAGAAGATTCTTTCTCTTTTTACCAACCACCAACCGCTGTTTCTCTTCAGTATAATGATCGGCAAGCTTATTTTCATTAAGGCGCCTTAGCAATATAATCCCTGTGTTTATACGGCTTACATACACATCAATATTCATATTATTATTGGCAGCAGTAAAAGCGGCGGTTAACAATTTGTCTAATTGTGAGGAAATATTGCCTGTATTCTTGATGTTGAAGTTAACTTTCCTGGCTTCTGCATACAGTTGCTGCTCTTCATACTCCTCATTTAGGTCAAGTAGTTCCTTTTCTTCAGCAAAATTGTGTTTATGAATTTCGTCATTCTTTATGTCATTAAATCCTGAAATTTGGTTATCAAGATTGGTGGGCTCGGGAGTTGAATTGTTTGTCAGCTTTTTTACCTTTTCAATGGAGTTTTTATCAAGGCCATCAAAGATAATTCTGCGGGGGGTCGCCCAACCAGTAACACCAAATATTTTATTGCTGGCCCATTTACCCGTGTTTCTCCCGGTCTCCCCCCAGAAATTCCTCCAAAAGCTTCTTTTTGTTGGGGTCATAAATATCAGGAATATAATTCATTGTAGCAAAAGGTTCCGTAGCGCATCATTTTTTCGTATGCGTTAGGAAGTGCCTGGCTGGGAAAGGAGTTCGCGATGATGGCATCAATCCTTATCCCTTGATAATTAATCCTAACCTTGCTACAATTTAGTGTTAACTTGCCATCTTTAAACCCTTTTGGAGAAGAAAAAGAAAAAATATTTTTCCATAAATCATTTGTAATTGCTGCAGAGAAAAGATTCAAGAACTGTTTACTGCAAAACACAATGTACTTACGTTCTTTCTTGAAAATTTCATTTAATACAGCTGTTAAAAAGGGTTCAAATGCAATAAAATTTGACTTTGCCTGTGCAGGAGTATCCAGAATACCTTTGAAATTTCTACTGCAAAAAGGGATCAGTTCAAGCTGGTATTTATTCATCAGAATATTTCTCTTTGCCTCTAATTTTAAATCCGTTGATTTCCAAAACTCCCGGGGAATTCTCAGATCCGGATCATCAAAGTCATATAGAAAGGCCGCCTGCTTCTGGTCAAAGTTATCGGAACGATCCTTGTCATTTTCACCATAATTTCTATTTCCCTCAATGTATTCTAACATGAACTGGTCAAAAGTATTGAATCGATATTTGCTAGCTTTGAAAAAATCAAAATCCAGATTGTGATAGCCCGGATTCAACATAACCAAAACCGTCCTAGCATCAGGATTGCCGGTGAAATGCTTTGGGACCGTATTCTCATGGAAATAATTTCCATCCAGTTGTTCATTCAACTCTCTGGCCCGTAATACGAAATTATTATCCCAAAGAGAATTCAAATCAAAGCGAACGGGATCTTTCATTGTAGACAAATTTTGTAAACTATTGCCTTAATACTAACACGTTATGTTTTACCTACTTTGTGATAACGGTGTTCGGTTCGGTGTTCGGTTAGTACGTCAAATAAAATATTTTACTGGTAAAAATGATATTATCCTTGCTATCTACCAAAAATCCAATTTATAAGGGATCTGCCCACTTTTCTTTCAATTCCACCTCGCGTAGTAGGCACCCCGGTTGTACGGGCGATACTGTTCTTTAAACCACTTATTCCTAATAGACGCTTCCAGGAAAATGAAAAACCGTAATTACCTTTAAATCCAAACATCAATCATCGTTTTAATGATAAAAGCACTCAACCTACAGTTGCTAACCAATCAAAACATTTCATCATTCACGATACTTTAACAACTACCCCCTTAAAAAATTTGATCAGATTTATTCAGCGTATATGTTTGTTATTACCCCATCTATATGTTGATAAAAAAATCCATCCCGAGATGTCGAACCCAAGTATCCATTTCAAATATACGATAAAATAAGAGAAAGTCAAGTCATTGTTAGAGTTTTATTATGTCAGCTTACTCTCGAACGAAAACATTAACTCAGCCTATCCCCACGTTGATACAGTCAAAAGAAACGTTTATCAACAATATGCCACGTTAAATAAGGCATAGCATTTTTTTGAAAAACAAGTGAATATTATTTATTTAAAGGCAAATATTACTCGGGCGTTCCTAGGGAAAGTAGCTACCGCTTTGGGAAATACCGGTTGAATACGAATAACAATATAAGGCAGATAAGCCCTATCACTATCCACGGCAATTTGGAGATGAGGTTGTCAATCTTATCTGCTTTGACAATTTTGATCTTTTCCACCGGAATCTTTCGAGTGATGTAAACAGTATCGCCTTTGCATTTACCGGAAACGAAGAGTGTATCGTGGATTCTGCTGAGTTTGATTTGAAGGCGATCTTTTTGGATAATTACCGTATCGAGGATTGTTTTAATGTCGAGCATGGTATCGACCCGGACCTGGGGGACTATGAGGGAATCGCGTATCACGATTGTATCAGGAACTTTGAGTTCAGGATGAAGGGCAATTAGCCGGGTTAGTCGGTGTTGAGGGCTGCAGCTGCTCAGGAGAAGGAGGAGCAGCAGGGAGATCGTTTTTGAATCGCTGTTTGGATTTACCTGAAAGATGGTGTCTTTGACATACAGCAGCCCGAAGATGGTTGGGAGGAAGGCCATGAATTCGCTCCAGGTGATGATCTTATTGAAGACAAGGAGAAGGCTGATGAGAAGAAGAAACGCGCCAAGAAGGGAGGTGCGCCAGTTGGAGAGGAGGCGGGATTTCATATTTAGGGTATGAGGGTGTGAGGGTGTGAGGGTATGAGGGGGTTATTTATTTCGCAGGTAGATTTGGATTTCGTCTATTTTACGGAGGATCTCTTTGGTGTCGGTTTTAAGTTCGGTGCGGAGGATTTCGATTTCGCGGCTGTTGTCGGACTTGTGGAAGATCATGTCTTGTTTGAGGTTGGAAAGCTCAACGTTAATTTCTGCTAGCCGGATTTCCATATGGACCCATATGGAGATGATGGCCACAAGAAAGGTGAACAGACTGATTGCCTGGGGAAGGGGGAGGCCGAAGATTTTCCATTCTTTCAAGAGGTTTCAGGTTTCAGGTTTCAGGTTTCAAGTTCAAGAAAAGGCGACTTCGATCATTTCGATAAATGCGACCCAGCGGATGGAGGTTTCGGCTACTCCGGTGACGGTGATGTCGAGGGCGCCATTTGTTGTATCGGCGGAGACTGCCACATCCCAATCGGCGGTGCTTTCGGCTATTACTGTTTTGGACACCAATCCAATGATCGCGTTGGAGGCTGCGGTTGCATCTTTTTTGATGAGGCCCTTGAACTCATATGCAGCTCCTTCGGCATTGCTGTCGGTGGCTGCAACGACCAGGACCCGAAAGGCGTTCATTTTGTTGTTTTCGAGAATGACATACCCGGCTTCGCCAACCAGCAGTTGGGCTGGGGTATCGTCGAAGGTGGCTGCACGGGCGATGATGTTGGTATACTGGGCTTCGCCGATTTCGCCGGGATTGCTGAATCCGCCGGATGATTTGGCATGCTGGCAGGCGTTGTATGACCGGGCGTTCATTCCTTCGACATGGGAATAGATGCCCGCACATTCGTTCATGCTTCCTTCGGCATGACCAGCGATGCCAGAAACAATATTGCCATCACCTTCGGCAAATGCGTTTTCACCTGAAACTACATGGCCGGAACCTATGGCGCTGCCTTTATTTCCACTGACGGAATTAAGATCACCAAATGCGTTTGCACGATCACCTGTGATTTCATTGTGTTCGCCGGAAACCAGACAGAACTGTCCGCTGACTTCGTTGTGAGAGCCTGCTGCCGCCATGGAGTTTGCCCCGGATACCTGGTTGTGCTCCCCGCCGGCAATGAATGAGCCTGCACCGCTTGCCACCCTGGCAACTGATTCCCTGACAAACTGGAAATCGGTGGCATTGGCACCCCGGGAATTTCCATCATGTGAACCTGCTGATAAGGTACCTTGTACAGCTTTAGTGTATGGCGACAGGTCTTCATTACCGGTATTTGTACCAGAAACAGCTGCCAAGGCAACAGCATTTGAATGGCTATGGTCGCTGGCGTTGGAATGCTTTTTAGAAACAGCATCATCATAATCGGCTTGTGTGCCAAATATTGATTTCAGCGTGGGACCAGTCGATGCCAGGAGGTTAATAATACCTAAGCTATCGAGCCAGGTACGAATAATCCCAGAACGTGGACGGGCAGGTGAAGTGGTTTGCTGGGTAAAGTCACGGTAATTCGTTGAACCCCGATTTTGCTGACCCATGAGGAAATATTTAGAAAAGCCCATAGAAAAAGAATTAGGAATTAGGAATTAGGAATTAGGAATTAAGAGTTAGGAGTTAGGAGTTAGGAGTTAGGAGTTAGGAGTTAGGTCATGATGATGTAGAGTTTTTGGAGGGTGCCGGTGGTGGCTTCACCTATGTCCATGGAGAACTGGATCCAGGTGGTGAGGAGGTCGGCGACGTTTAGGGTCATGGAGGTGAAGTCTTTGTCGAGGGTGATGGTGACGGGGGCGTCGTCTTCGTTGACGCAGGTGTCGAAGTTGGAGCCGTCGAGGCTTTGGAGCATGGTGAGGGTGATGTCGGCGTCCAATCCTTCGTAGATGAACTGGGTGGTGAGCTTTGTTGCGCCATTTGGGATTTGAATGGAAGGCGAAATGGCTGCTCCGCCTGAGACAGGCAGGGAGCATTGGATCATGCGGCGGGCGAGGGACATAAGAGTTAGGAGTTAAGAGTTAGGAGTTAGGGGTTAAGAGTTGGTTATTCGGAAGCCGGAGATTCTTTTGGAGAGGGGGGCGGTGTAGAGGGGGTAGTTTTGGGTGGTGATATATTCTTGCATGAGGGTTTGTTTGGAGCGGGCGATGGTGAGTACTTCGTGCATGGTGTCTCGTCGATGATCGCGGGGGAGCAGCACGGCGGTGGAGATTTCGACCAGGGCGGGTGAGAGTGAGGGGTCGGCGCCGGGTGTGTATTGGGCGGTTTCGAGCAGTTGCTGGTTGAGCATGGCGTATTTGACAAAGAAGGCCAGGCAGGGTTTGATGTAATTTGTGATGAGGGTGGCATAGTTGGCGGGGTTGGCAATGACATCGTTGTAGAGGGCTGTGGTGAGGATGGGTTTGACGTATTTGAGTTCGGCGGTTTGGATGACTTCGGTTTTGATCATCGTCGGATCGATCTCAGTTACATAAGCCAGTGAAATAACTTCCGATGAGGATATTAAGGACATATCAGGTAGCGAGGTAGCGAAATAAAAAAAATAGCGAGGTAGTGAGGTAGCGAGGTGGCGAAAAAAAAGTAGCGAGGTAGTGAGGTAGTGAGGTGGCGAAAAAAAAAGTAGCGAGGTAGTGAGGTAGCGAGGTAGCGAAATTTCATAGGCTTAGGGTGTCTGATGATGGGTAGGTGTTTTTGAGTTGGAGGACGAGGAGTTTTTGGATGGGGTCGGTGGGGTTGTAGTCGAGGCCGGTGTCGCGGCGGACTTCCCAGACGTATTTCATGGGGTTGATGCGGGAGATGGGTGGGGTGTTGATGAATTCGATGTCTTTGAGCTGCAGGGCGCATTCGGCCAGGGTGTTTTGCAGGGACTGGATGAAGATGCCCTGGATGGGCCGGATTACGGTGGCCATGGCTACTTCGTATTCGTTGAGGATGCGGCCGGAGTCGAACCCGGATTTTTCTTCGGAATAGGGTGTGAGGGAGCGGAACCAGTTGTGGATGGTGATGAGGGAGATTTCGGATTGCTTGTGGAGTTCGGTCCAGTTGTCCTCTTTTTCGCGGTTGAAGGAGATGAATTTGGCTTCCTGGGAGCTGATGCCGGGCCCAAGATCGGATAGGTACTGGATGATGATTTCGTTTGCCTTTGAACTCAGGGCGCCTTTGTATTGCTTAAACATGGCATCGAGCTCATCGGCTGCTTCATCGGAGTTTACGCCCGGGATAACCAGCAGTCCGGGCGTAGCGAAGGAGGATTCGAGCCGGGTCTGGTTCCAGATGTTGGTCAGTCCGGAGATAATGACGTTACGGATTCCGGCAAAATAGGATGGAATACCGTACCAGGTGAATTCGGGTTCGTAGTCTTTGATATGAACCAGGGCGTGGAGCAGCCCGTCGTCGCCCTTAGAAAACTGAGGAAACAGGCTGATGGATTTGAGGTTTTTGTCGTTGCTGCCGCGAAACAAATCCCAGCAAGGGTGGATGAGCGCCTGTTTGCCGTCGACATGCAACCTTACCCGGGAGGCATCCTGATGGTAGACGTACACGAACGAGCGTTTTTTGTTGGTGACCAGCTCATAGTAGCAGTTGCCAAAGGTGAGGTAGTCGAAGCACATCTTTTTAAGCGTAGCCGGGAAGAGTTCCTTGCGGTTGTTGGGTGCGGCGAGGAATGAAGCCGTTGCGGGATCGGAGGATTGAATGCCCTGCCCCAGGATGTAGTTGGTTTTGGAGTTGAGGATTGCCCGGTGAACAGGAACTTCGCGGGCGAGTTTGATCAATTGGCGGGGCAGGGCATTATCCATTCCGAAGGGTACGAACAGCTTCAGCGCAGAAGGATCTAATATCACATCGGTATCGACCAGGTCGAGGACGGGAGCGTAGGTGAACTCGTAGAGGCGGGGAAACTTCATGGGAAGGAATGAAGGATTGAGGGAATGAAGGAATGAAGGATTAATCTCCAAACCCTGCTAAAACTAATAATTCTGAATGCAGATAGGCGGTTTGGGCTTTGTATTGGACGCGGTAGCGGCGCATCTGGAGGTCGGTGTTGTACCAGGATTCGATGTCGCCGGGATCCATTAGTCCGTCGGTGCCGAAGATGAGGTTGGGCTGGGTGGTTAGTATGGCGCGATGGGGCTGTACGCCGTTTTGATAGCTGGCGATCCAGGTGTCCCAGTCGGGGCGAACCAGAACCGGGTAGCCTTCGTAGGAGGGCACCGGCAAGCCGCCAAGCATCATGGTGAGGGGAAGATCGCCGGAGGTTTTGGCCTTGATGGTATGAACCAGGTTGCGCCACATGGAACGGGTGACCATGAATACCAGTGGGAATTCGAACATTTCGGGACGGGCGGCATCGATCATGGCTTCGAGGGTTTCGTCGGCTTCGTCGGCAGCCATTTTGCCCTGTTTGATGGCGGCAACCACCCCGGATGAGGCGACCGTGCCGGTGCCGGTAACGGTGCCGGTGAAGGTGAAGTCCTGGCCTTTGAACCGGCTGACCACTTTGATGGCTCCGGCGGAAGGGTTGGTTACGATGACCCCGCTGAGGGCTCCGCCACGGGCTTCGATGGTTGCCTTGTGGGTGGTGAGCCAGTTGCTGCAGGTGACCGTTGCGCTTGAAGCATAGGCCTGGGTATAGGCCACGCCGTTGATGGTTAGCACCAGGGCGGTATCGGTACCGGCGGTATAGGTGAGGATTTTCTCGGCCTTGACGGCAGAGGTGGCTGAATCGACCACTACATGCTGGGCGGCGGGGATGGCGGCGGACAGGACATCCTTGATGAAATGGGTCATAAAGCCGGTATAGCCCGAGAAGTTGGTGTCGATGACCCCGGTTGGGATACCTGATGAGAGTACTTCCTGCAAAGGATTGCCAAAGAACATCTGGCGGATGAGGTCCTGTTGTCCGGCCTGGGCAATGATGGGCAGCATGATCCTGTTCCAGACATCGGGCTGTTTCATTTGCTCGATGTCGTCCTCACGATATCCGGTAGCTAACAATTGCTCAACGATGGAACCCCAGAAGGCACGGGCATTCTGCTCGAACTCAAGGGCCATGGGAGCCACGGTGATGCTCTGGGTGGAGAGGGCAAAGGACCCTGTGGGCGTAAAGCCTGCTGATGTTTTAGGCTTGGTGATGAAGGATGGGCGGGAGATCTTGTTTAAAAGCTCGGTGCCCTTGATGTCGGAACGGACCGTGACGGCCCCGCGGATATCTTCGCCCATGAAAAAGGGGGCGATGAAATAGTCGTGGATGGACTGCTTGGTGAAGGCGGGAGAGATCCCGTGAGAGAAGATGTTTGACATGGGTCTAAGTATTGAAGAAATGAATATCGAATATTGAATAACGAATGTTGAATGTTGAATTGAAAATGATGCAGGATGCGGGATGCAGGATAAGGGATGCGGGATGCATGATGAATTATTTTTTGAGTTTATCCTTTAAATATGCGGGCATTTCACTGAGGAGTTCTTTGCCGAATTTGACTTCGGGGTGGCCGACAGTGATTTGCGGGTCGCCGGAGCTTACTTCGGTTGGGCTGGCGCTGAGCTTGTCGGTAAGGGTAGTGACCTGGGAAGTGAGGTCTGAGATCTGCTTTTGATACTGGGCGGTTTGGGCCTGTTCGGTGGCGAGTGTTTCGGTAGTTGTTGCAAGCTGCTCCTTAGCAACTGCAAGCTGTTCCCTGGAAGCTTCGAGCTGCCCGGCAGAGGTCTGAAGCTGATCCTTTGAGGCCTGGAGCTGGGATTCAAACGTGGCGAGCTTTGTTTGAAATGAGGATTCCAGGTTCCGGATTTCGTCGCGGTGATCAGCTTCGAGTAGTTCAACCGCCTGGTCGTAAGCTTTGGACTGCTGCAGCTCGTCGGGCAGAGGGGCGAAGAGGTTTTTAAACTTTTGAAAGATTTCTGGTTTCATACGGTCGGTTTTAGAAAAGTATTTTAACATGAATTCAAGAATGGTATCGGGACGACGGGCAATAAAATCAGCGATGGCCGGGTTCTCGTCTAAAAAACGGGTTGCCTCCCAGGCAAAGGAGTCCCGGGCAAACAGCGAGTTCGTAGCCGCAGGGTCATCCACCAGATCGGTAGCCAAAAGCTCCTCAATACGAACCATGGGAAACTCACCGGGACCCTCAGCAGGTTCAGCCGGGATGAAGGCCATGGAAGCACCGAACATATCGGGGTTCTTCTTTGCCATGGTGATAATGTAATCGTAAAGGTTACCAACGGGAGATGAGCGGCAAACCGTGTCGAGGTGTAGATCGCCGAGGACCTTTTCACCCTCTATCGTGAAGTTCTTAAACCTGCCAATATAGGTGCCCATGGCCGAGGAACACATGTTGGGATGACCGAAGCGGGCCTTGACCCCGTTCTCCTTAGCGTTTCCAAGAGCCACGATCTGAGAAAGAGTTACGCCGTCGATCTCTTCAAAATACGACTTTACCTTGCCCGCCTGGGCCACGACAACCTTTTGAAGTATGCCGGAACCCTCGTTGATAAAGGCCACCGAGAAGGCAACAGGGGGAGTGGAAAAGGATTTCATACGGGTGAAAAAATGGTTCCGACAAAACTACATCCGCCCACAGCCAAAAAGTTCGTAAGAAGTGGCAATATCTCGCTCAAATGCTTGATATTGGCGTGTTTATTAAATAATTTTGTACAAAATGGCAATTCATGAACCCTGAAACTGAAAAAGTAATCGCCGACCTTAAATTACACTACGGAATCGATGTAGAATTTATCGTTAAAAAAGGATTGTTGCCTGCATCGGCTGCAACCAAATGGCTGGTAAGGGAACGCTATTTTGACAAGGCAAAAGACGAAATGAACAAAGCCCAAAACGGGAAGACCTATGCCGAAATTAAATACGAATTGAGCGATAGCTACGGAGTGAGTGTGAGTACGATTGAGAAACTGATCTACCGGAGAAGGAGTAAACACACCGTTAATCAATTAGTTCCATAGTGAGACTGAGCTATATAAAGCAAGAAACGGGATGCCATAAAATATAGCAAATTATGGCAAAAGACAGCAGTATGAGATCGAGGGCAAATCAAACATCGTTCAAGCCCGGCCAGGGAGGCCGGAAAATGGGATCATGCAATAAAATAACTACAGATCAAAAAGAGCGTATCGAATGGGTGCTTGAATTGCTGGATGAGACCCTGGAAGATAGCATCAGGAAGCTGAGACCAAAAGACCAGGTTGATCTGTGGATGAACCTGCAGGAATATATCCGTCCGAAGCTCCAGAGGATGAACGTGGACCTGGGCCCGGCTGAGGACAAACTTACCAAGATCACTTTTGAAGTGATCCAGAGCAGCATGCTTGCCGACGGAACCGTTAAATCCTTACCCAATGGAAAAGACCATCAAGGTATCGACCGTATTCAGGAAAAACTATGAAGCCGGGACCAAAATCGTCGTGAACCAGGGCGGGAGTCGATCGGGCAAAACCTTTTCCATTTTACAATTACTCATTCTTGTGAAAGCCTTTGAAGGCACGGATATGGTATTTTCGATCGTACGCCGGAGCATGCCGGCCTTAAAAGCATCCGCCATGCGAGACTTCTTCGAGATCCTCAGGATGGCCGACCTTTATGATGAACGCAGCCACAATAAGACCGAGAACACCTACCTTCTGAACGGAAACCTGTTCGAGTTCATGAGCTTGGACCAGCCTCAGAAGAAACGAGGCGCCAAGCGGTCCTACCTGTTCATCAACGAAGCCAATGAACTCAGCCTGGAAGATTGGGTGCAGCTTTCACTTCGTACAGAGAAGCAAATCTTCCTGGACTTCAACCCCTCCATGGACGAACACTGGATCTATGACATCGTCATCCCCCGGAAAGACTGCACCTTCATCCATTCAACCTACCTGGACAATGTCCAATTTCTACCTCCGGAACAGGTGAAGGAAATCGAAAACCTGAAACAAGTGGATGAGAATTACTGGAGGATCTATGGGCTTGGCGAGATCGGGCAAATCACCGGCCTTATCTTCACCAACTGGCGGACCACTGACCAGTGGCCGGAATCCTGCAAGTGGATCACCTATGGCATGGATTTTGGATTTAGTAATGATCCGACCACACTGATCAAGGTGGGATTAAGTTCAGGCGAGCTCTGGATTGATGAGCTGATTTACTCCAGGGGGCTTACCAATACTGACATCTGCAAATGGATGAACCAGATCGGCATCACCAAGGCCGATGAGATCATTGCCGACAACCAGCCCAAATGCATTTATGAAATCCGGCAGGAAGGATATAATATCAAACCGACGTTCAAAGGTCCGGATTCAATCCTGGCAGGGATTGACATCCTGAAACGGTATCCCATGAAGATCACCAAACGGTCGGTCAACCTGATTCGTGAGCTAAAAAACTATAAATGGAAGGAAGATGCATCAGGGAAACCTTTGAATGTCCCGGTGGACCGGTTCAACCATGCCATTGATGGCATCCGATATGCCTGCATGGGCCGACTGTTCATGGGGAACAGGCTGATCAAGACGGCGAGGCATCTGAGGTGAGGAGGACTTACGCCAGATTTTCTTTACGTCAAGCGAGTTTTACTGTCTGATTGAGCAATTCAACATTAAAGTTAACCTTAGCATTCAATGCTTTAAACACTTTCATAATTGTTTCAAACCGGGCATCGGTGAGGCTATTTTCCAACTTAGAGATCTGAGCTTTCTTAACACCAACCAACTGCCCCAGTTCTTCCTGAGTCAGATGGCGTTCCTTTCGGGCTTGTTTGATGGCTTCACCAAGCAAGTCAATGCGTAATTCGCTTTCAAACGCCTCACGTTTTGGTGTTCCCAGTTTACCGATATGCTTATCGACCATTTCATCTAAACTGTATGTTTTCATTGCTTCCTTTTTCATAACAATTACCTTTTTTGTTCAAAATACAACCTTCTCAGTCTCTCAGCTTTTTCCAAATCGGCGACGGGAGTTTTGTCCGTTTTCTTAATTAGTCCATGTGTCGAAATTACGACTGTTTCGGTTTTTCCGGTCTTATCCCAAAAAGCAAAAAGCCGATAATGAGTCTTATTGTACAAAGTTCTAAACTCCCAAATTTCATTATTCAACTTTTTGAATAGCTCTTTATCATTGGTCACCTGAGCTTTTTTAATGTTATAGTAAATCTTGTATCTCACCTTTTCTTCAAGGCTTTCTAAAAATTCAGTAGCTTCTTCTAAAAACTGAACCTGAAATTTTACAACCATATTGTAAAAGTTTACGCAAAGATAATAGTTTCTTTATTGGGAAACAAGTAATATTTTAATAATCCTTTAAATATGGCGGTAACGGGATACATCGGAGGGGACAGCCGGGTCGCCAGACCAGGAACACTTACCGGCTGCAGGTCATTTTTTTACTCAAAAAAATGATCCTGATAAAAAAATGACAGCCCCCAATGGGCACTGGCCTTGTGGTTAAAAATTTAGGAGGTAATTTTGAGTAGGATTTGTATTTGATTCTGCGACTGAAAAAAACATTTAAAATCACATAGGTATGTATCAAGAGACATTATCAACCAGAGTCATTTTAAGTGACATTACCTGTATGAGAACATCCTTAAAATCTCTTTTGAATAAAGGGAAGGGATATGATGGTGTTATTAATTACATAATTGACAATGAATTAGAATATAAGCGATATATGCCTACTCCTCTTAAAAAACTTGCAAACGAGATAGGGATACCATCTGAGGTGTTGAGAAAACAGATCCATCAGATATACAGAGATATACTTGATGAGGATACCGAGTTTTATATTGACATTACGGAAGTTCAATATCAAATCACATTGCGTGGGTATAAAAACATAGTATATTTTACTATTAAATCGTTACCCGTTAAGCCCCAAATAGGTGAAACGATGTTTATTCCATATTTTTCAGAGTATGTTGGCAGTGAATACTTTAAAGTAAAAGACATCAAGCATTATTTATATAATAATCAGCAGAATATAAGCATGGATGTAGAGAAGGCATTTTAAGTTTTAATACAAATTACCAACTGCCACGCTATGAAGCCCGAGGAACGAGGGCGAATAAGGTGGCAAGGGTGGTTGGCGGATTGATGAAAGTAAGCTTACCAAGCGGCGTTTTTCACGCGGCTTGGTTGTGAAGTTTGCTGTGGTACCTGTTTAAATGAAGCTGAAGAGGTAATGCATTCACCGATGCCGTTACTCGTGGTACTGATAACCGAGTTTTCGGATGATGCTGGGCCAGGATTCCGGGCCATGGTGGGCCAATTATTTCGGTTTATGTTGGGCCAGAGATTTCGGACCATGCTGGGCCAATAGGAAGCGCACTATTAGCATTGCGAAGGATGAGCATATGCCAAGGGTGCGATGGTAATTTTGCAAACTGACAAAAGTGAGCACACCAACCGGCGTTGTTTTCAACGCGGGTTGGTTATGGAGTTGGATGGGGGACCTGTTGGAATTACGGAGAATACCGGCTACGAAGGGCTCTCGTCCGGCCCGTCGAAGCTGGAGGCAGGGCATTTGCCGGTTTTTGAAACCCAGGGGGTGTCATTTCAGGTGCTTTTAGCAATACCGGTATTTACCGAAAAATGAAGCAGTGGCTGAGATGGTTGCACGGCAGCTTTTTTGCTGCGGTGCAAGCTTGAAAGGCCCTGCGGTGGGGGAGTGGAGGGCTTGCATGGAAGCGTAGTGGAGCGTCCAGCGCGAAGCGCTGGGTGTGTAACGGAGCGGACATTGAAGCCCGGAAACGACCGGCTGGTGCCGGCAGGTATTGCTTAATGCGCCTTTATCGAGGCAAAAATGCGCTGCCGATATTCTTGTGCGTCGAACTCAATTTTACTCGTATTGCCTGCCTGATGAGCACCCTCCAAATCTTCTCGTTCAACTAACCGTGATATTTAACATAATGTGATTATAGGACTGACGCAGGTAAAGGCCAATGCCGATAAATGAAAAGGCAAACGCTGTGGGCAGGGATTCTTAAAATTAGAGGGGGGTGGGCTTCAGCCCATTGCGGTTGCCGTACATTTGACGGCGTTGATCAAAGCCGGGATAGGCCAGCAGCGGCAGTACTATAATAGCATGTTATGTTAAATAGCAAAGTACTCGTTGTACTGAGGGAAGGAGGATGCTTGTTTCCTGGGCGGGCTGGCGTGCTATGCAGGCTTGGCAAATTGGTGCGTTGGATTAAACCGTATGACCTTTCGAAAAGGGCTTATTGGAAACTCCTGGCCGGAACAGATCTTGCAAATAGACAATTAATACACCGGGTGCGAGGAACGAAGCACCGGGTGTATACCATATTGAAGGAACCGGAGCAACGGCTAAGCCTGAACGAATGAGCGGTGAAGCCGTGAGGAGCTTGCGACGAAACGGAGCGGAACCGCCGAATGAGTGAATGGATTAGCGGTTGCGGAGGGGAAGGAACTCCACTTTGGC
>Ga0268283_1000355_pt1 | contig 34444 bp, 37 predicted proteins | sample saktaG_13_FD_190140 | JGI IMG/M metagenome (GOLD analysis project Ga0268283, IMG submission 190140) | Saline water microbial communities from Sakinaw Lake, British Columbia, Canada - sak_2013_06_06_36m | ecosystem: Environmental > Aquatic > Non-marine Saline and Alkaline > Saline ...
AATTTTCAACCAGTGGGCAAATTCCAATCATCGTCTCATGGGAGGCTCCAACCCCTATTACAGTGTTATGGAAGATTTAGCCGCCAAAGAAGAGGGAGAGGGGATTCGCTTTTGGTGCATGGGATGCCACTCTCCGGGAGTTTTGACCAGCGGAGGACGACGAACGTCCAAAATTTCGCATCTTTTTGATAAAAACGGCTCTAGTCTCGTGGAGACGTTAAATCAAAAGGGGAGTGAACCTGAAGAGGGAACTTCGTGTCTGTTTTGTCACCGTATTACCAAGCTCGAAGAGGTGCGCGGGAATGGAGGGTATACACTCAATCTTCAAGATCGTCCTCAATACCTTTTTGAAGATCGGCACGGACTTTTGGGGGCTACCCATGATTCGATGATTAATTCTAAACCAAAAGTTCATGCCCAAAGCTACAGTAAACCTTTTTACAAAGACTCCAAATACTGCATGAGCTGTCACGATGAATTTGCCCCCGGAAGCGGTGTAAAGATTGTCAATACATACGGAGAATGGGAAAAGTCTCCTTATAATAAAGGCAAAAATAATCCAAAAACCAAAGGGTGCATTGATTGCCACATGAATGCGTCCACCTCCAATCTGGAAGAAAACATTTCAGGATATTCTACCGTCGGAGGAACATTAAAAAAGAGTGTAAAAGTTCATTATTTCGCAGGTTCCAACCATTTTTTAAGCGGTCTTAGAAGTTCGGAGCATGAAAAAATGACACTCGATTTACTCAAAAGTTCCGCCACAATCAACGTTAAGTTTTCCAAAAAAGCACTGGTGGTTCGTGTAACAAACGTAGGTGCAGGGCATCATCTCCCTACGGGAGTAGCGGATTTTAGAGAGCTGTGGCTGGACGTAACCCTCAAAGATGCCACGGGGAAAATCATCCTCTCCAGTGGAAAAATCGATGCAACGGGCGAAATCGAAAAAGGGAGCCGATTATTCCGTAAGGTTTTCGGGGATCATAACGGCGTCCCTGTGGGGTTAAAATTTTGGAAATATGAAAAATTGCTTGAGGATACCCGTATCCCTGCCAAAGGTTTTAGAGATGATAATTATCCCCTCCCCGCTAACCTTTCGTATCCTATCGTTGCCGATGTGAAACTACGATTTCGTATCTATCCCCAGTGGGTAACGAGTGCGGTTCAACAAGAAAAACCCCAATTGCCAACCCCTCCCTCCATTACCCTCAAAAGCCTAACCAAAATAGGGAGAGAACCATGAAAAAATGGACGGCGTGTTTACTTCTGATTGTTCCGTTTTTACTCACTGCCTCGCCAATCATCGTAAAAACACCTCCAAAACTTGAAACGTTTATTCTCGAAAACATAGGCTCAGAAAACTTTTTTCAAGGTACGAATAAAGCGGTTAAAAGTATCGAAATACGAAAAAATAAAGATAGTCTGTATTATCCATTTGATTTGTATAAAAGTGTCAGTATGGGGCTTGGAGTCCCTTTTGATTCCGCACATACCACTCATCACTACCGCTTAGATCAACAAAACTATTACCTCACGCTACGGTTAGAAACTGCCCATAATTCGACCACTAACTTCAAAAATTCCATCATTATTTTAATCTTCACCCAGCAATAAGACAATTTTATCTTAAAAACTTGATCTACATCAAAGCATTAGGTTCTCCTTTAATAGTACACTCTATTTAGTGATGAGAAGGAGGTACCAAAATGGAGTATTTAGACCCTGAAAGTTTTTTAGGAATATTTGCGTCGGCTGCTGCTGTCATCATGTTCGGAGCTGTCTATGTCGGGATTTTCACTCTCGTCAAGATAGAAAAAATTAAACCGCTTTATATTGCTTTGGCATATTTAGCATGGGGCGTACAGACGTACAGTATGGTGATGTTGGGGATATTAGTCAAAAGCGATCCATTTACCGTAAAGATTTTATTTGCGGCAATGGTTGGCTATTTATTACTTCCCCATTTTATTTACTTTTTGGTTCACCGCACACACGAGCGGTTTGAACATAACTAAAAGGAGCTCTTTATGAGTGAAGAACATAATGAACCGGAATCAGTCTGGACGAGCAACCGTTTTTGGAGCCGTTCAGCAGGTTGGGTTACGGGATTTAGTGCCGTATTGTTAATCCTTCTTACGATGGATACATTGGGGCAAATTACGATGGGTTCTGCTGAAGATTTAGCAAATAAGGTGACGAAACGTGTCCCTTCTGCTTCGGTTATTAACTACAAAGTAACGTATGAATACAGTGCTGCTCGTGGGCATGAAGTTCCTGTTATCGGAGACAAAGAACTATTTTTTGGTCGCAGTGATTACAGTGAAACAGAAGCCAATGCCCTTCTTGAGAAAGGGAAGTTAACCTCTCAATCAAAAAACTGTATGAACTGTCATACGCTGTTGGGTAATGGTGCATACTATGCTCCTGATTTGACCAAAGCATGGCTTGATCCGGCATGGCAAACAGGCGGAGTGATGCAGGGAATGACTGGGACTACATCACCAGATGAAGCAATGTTGGTATTTTTCCAAAATCCGGATAAATATGCTTCTCATTCACGCCGTATGCCAAATTTGGGAATTACTGCTGAAGAAGCAAAAGGGTTAGTGGCGTTCTTGAAACAAATGTCCTCCATCGACACCAATGGATTCCCAAGAAATTTCAATAAAATTCAAGGGAGCACACAAAAATGAGTATTGCAACCCCTAAATATTTATCACAATCATTGGCTATGAAATATTTTTTTGTTGCTGTTGTCCTTTTTGGAGCACAGTTAGTGATGGGTTTGATTGCTGCATATCAGTTTGTCAATCCAGAGTTTTTGTTTAATGTGTTTAATTTTTCAACCGCTCGAATGGTACACATTAACGCACTTGTTGTGTGGATGCTGTATGCGATGATAGGTTCTGCCTACTGGATGCTGCCTGAAGAGACGGGAATCGAAACAGTCGGTGTAAAACTGGGAACTCTTGGTTTTTATGTCTTGACGCTTGCGGTTACCGTTGTTGTTGGGGTATTTATCCTCGTTCAAGTAGGTCCAGGAACGGATGCTAGTATTTGGTTGATTAACGAAGGTCGTGAGTATCTCGAAGCTCCACGTTGGGCAGACATCGGGATTACGGTTGTCGTACTTATCTTTGTATACAATGTTTTTGCCACGGTTATGAAGGGAAAACGCACAGGAATCACTACGGTTTTAATGGCGGATTTGATTGCTCTTGCAGGTCTTTATCTCGCAGGGATGTTCTATACAAGCAATATCACTATGGATCAGTTTTGGTGGTGGTGGGTTATTCACCTTTGGGTTGAAGCTACTTGGGAAGTCTTTGTTGGTGTCTTGATTGCTTACGGTCTTATCAAAGTTATGGGTGCCAATCGTCAAATCGTTGAGATGTGGCTGTGGATCGAAGTTACCATGTTGTTTGGATCTGGTATCTTGGGTATGGGTCACCACTACTTTTGGATTGGAACACCGGAATACTGGTGGGAAATCGGGGCATTATTCTCAGCGCTTGAGCCGGTACCTTTAGTAGGGATGCTCGTACACGTTATCTACGATATGGGTAAACACAACGGAAAAGTCAACAACGGTCCTGCGTTTAGCTGGTTTATCGTTAATGCATTTGGAAACTTTTTAGGAGCAGGTGTTTGGGGCTTTATGCACACACTTCCTCAGATCAATATCTATACACACGGTTCACAGTTCACCGCAGGTCACGGTCACTTAGCGTTTTACGGTGCTTATGCCACGATCCTTATTGGAATGATGTACGTTGCGATTCAACGACGTAACAATATCGAAGAGATGCGCAGTACTGCTACGTCTAAATGGGCGGTTTCATTGATCACCATCGGAGTTCTTGGGATGACCGTTGCATTAACGCTTTCTGGTTATGTTCAAGCGTTTGTTGAGAGAGCAGAATACGGCGCGACTTGGGACGGTTACTTTATCGCTCAGGGTGCTACGTGGTTTACTCAAGGTATCGACTGGCGTTTGGCGATGGGTGTTGTTACCTTAATTGGTTTCTTGCTGCTCGTCAAAGATCTTCTCACCATTGCTAAGCGCTCAAAAGCCTTGGCTAAATAAAAGGATAGATTATGTTTACAGAATTTACCGATGTCGTCCCCAGTTTCTGGGGAATGCTCAACCAAGGTCCAATGACCTTGACCATCTTTTTACACTCGATTATCGTTCTTCCGATGTACTTCATCTATAAATCTGAAAAGAAACGGATGAAGCACTAAAAAAGTATTGTAAAAGAGCTGGAGGCAATTTTACTATTTTAGCCAAGGAGATATGAAATGAAAAAAGTTCTAGGAATAACCCTTGCGGGTGTCGCTTTTGCGACCCTTCCACTAATGGCTGGCGAGTCCAAAATGGATGTTGCCAAAATGTTTGAAAAAGAATGTCAAGGATGTCATGGTCCAAACCACGAAGGCGGTGTAGGAAGTTCACTTGACCCAAAAGTAATCGGAAAAAAGAATGCCTATATGTTGTCTGATGTAATCCTTGGAGGACGAGCTGGCACTGCCATGCCGTCTTTTAAAGGAAAAATGAATCAAGATGATGCTGATAAAATGGTCGATTATCTTTTAAAATATCAAGGTCAACAAATTAAAAACCTCACTATAGAGGATGTAGCAGCGACGCATCAAGTGCTTCAAGATCGTGATGCATTGTACAAAAAATATCCAACACCAACCGATGTTAAAAGTGTACATGACATCGTTATTTTTACAGAGCGTGATGCATCTAAAGTAGGATTTATCGATGGAACAACGAACAAAGTTCTCTCCAAGCACGACTCAGGATTTGCAACACACGTAACCGTAGTGAACAAACGTATCCCTCGTTATGTCTACAACATCAGTCGTGACGGCTGGGTTAACATGTTCGATCTTAATGCTCCAGGGCAACCGATTATCGCGAAGATTCGTGTGGGAAGTGATAGCCGAGGATTAGCGTGTACTCCTGATGGTAAATACGTTATGGCAGGTAACTATGTTCCAGGCGGTGCGATACTACTGGATGCTATGACACTTAAACCGCTCAAAGTTTATCCAACCAGTAGCGTCATCGATATGGATGGAAATCTTGGAACATCACGTGTTGCATCCATCGCTGATACTCCGTACGGTCCGTATATTGCATTCGCTCTTAAAGATGCAGGACACGTTTATATCGTCGATTACTCTAAACCTGATTTCCCTATCGTAGGAGACATCCCAGGGATTGGAAAAATCTTGCACGATGCGTTTTTGAATGAAGGTGAAGAGATAGGTCGCTATTACATGATCGCATCTCAAGGCAGTGATGTCATAGGTATCGTAGATTTTAAAACCAAAACTTTATCGGGCAAAGTCTATACAGGTCCGGGAAGTAAACCGCATCCAGGGCAAGGGTCAAGCTGGTATTCTGAAAAACTGGCAAAACAATTGCACGCAACGGTGAACATGAATCTTGGTCAAACAACCGTTTGGGATAATAAATGGAATGTAGTCAAGCAAATCAATACTGAAGGTGGCGGATTATTTGTTGGTACCAATGAAAAAACCCCTTATGTCTGGGCAGATAATGTCATTGGCGGTGAAGCAAACTACAATAAAGTTGATTTGATTAACAAAGAGACATTAATGGTAGATCGTATTATTGAAGCAAACAGCGATGGAAGCATCAAGCTCATTAATCCTAATACCCATAAAGTGATCAAAGAATGGTCAACCAATGCAGTTAAAAATGCAAAAGGGGAAGCTATTGTCCCACGTTTGTTGCACGCAGAGCCAGCGGCTCATGGTGAGCATATGTACATCTCGGATTGGACGGGCGGACGTATTTTGGTCTTTAACGCCAAAACAGGTGAATTCATCACGGCAATCGAAGGATTAACCACTCCAACGTTTACCTACTCTATCGAACACCGTATGGAAATTCCGGGTGCATAAAGCATTGGCGGGAACCCTTGCGGTTCTCTGGAGTGTAGCGAGCATCAATGCAGCCGATGTGACCAAAGGGGAATCTTTGTTTCTAAAACTTTGCTGGGGGTGTCACCACCAAACAGCAGAAGCCTTTGGACCCTCATTTGAAAGTATTGCTCGAAAACGCTCAGATAGTCAGATTCAAGGGCAGATAGTTCGTCCTGATTTGCTGTATAAAGAGTTGGGGTACACCCGTAATGCAATGCCTCCTTTCGCCCTAACGGGTGAAGAGTTGCAAGACATTACAGTTTATATCAAAAGTTTTAAGTAACTGATGTTACGCACTTTGAGCGCTTTTTTCGAGAATTCAAAGACGTAGGTGTTTAATACAGAAAACAAAAGCATAGATGACTCTTAATGAATGAAGTTTAGAGTTGAATTCTCGAAAAAACCGCTTGAAGTAATAGGTATATAAAGTTAGTCAATAATATTTTTTCTCGGGGTTGTCTCATTATTCTCAAGACCTCCAACTCTTATAGTGAGGCAACTCTGAGAAAGAATATTACAATTTTAAGAGCTTGGAGGTTCTAATATGTTACGTATTTCAAACCTGATTCGTGCGTCGATTGAAGGGGCACCAGAACGAGTTTTAGATGGTGCTATATCCATCTGGAATCTTACTAATCGGTGCAATTTGTCGTGTTTGCACTGTTATTCAAAAGCAACATTGGAAAGCGAAGATGCCCTGAGTTCAGAGGAAATATTTGCGACGATGGAAGATATGGCAAAAAGCGGTATCAAGTTCATCATCTTTTCAGGAGGCGAGCCACTCACGCGCAGTGATATTTTTGATATTGCCGCTCATGCACGAGAGTTAGGCATCATTACGTATCTCTCCACAAACGGTCTTTATGTTCACAAAAGCAATGTCGAAAAAATTGCTGCAGCATTTGATTATATCGGGGTAAGCATCGATGGAAGCGAAAAAACTCACGATCATTTTAGGGGGCTTAAGGGATCCTTTAAACTCTCGATGGAAGCAATAAAATTGCTTTTAAAACACTCCGACCGTGTGGGCATCCGCTTTACTCTAACAACACAGACACTGGAAGATCTCCCTTTTATCTTCGAACTTGCCGAAACGTATCATATTCCTAAAGTTTACATCTCTCATCTTGTGTATTCTGGGCGAGGACTTGAAAATCATTTGATGGACATCACCCCTCAACAACGTTACGATGCAGTAAATTTTGTCCTCAACAAAGCATTTGAATATTACAAAACCAATCAAAATATTGAAGTGGTGAGCGGAAACATGGAGATGGATGCGATAGCGTTGCTAGAGCAATTCACCCGCCGTTATCCGCAGCATGCTTCAAAGCTCCACGATCGTCTTATCAAATGGGGCGGGAACTCAGCAGGTCGCAAACTGGTAAACATCGACAGTCAGGGAAACGTCAAACCAGACCCTTTCTTTCCCGTTACGATGGGTTCCATCAAAGAAAAATCTTTTGGTGATATTTGGAATGCCACCGACAGTTCCCTCATCACCCTCTTACGCACTCATCCCCGTATCTTAGAAGGTGAGTGCAGTGATTGTGACTATCTTTCCATCTGCAACGGCGGTTCTCGCGCACGAGCATACGCAGTACACGGGACATTGAATGCAATAGATCCTTCGTGCTATCTAAATGAAATTTTATTAAGGAACGGATAATGAAATCACTTTTTCTTTTCTCACTTTTAACCGCTACTCTTTTAATCAGCAGTGAAAAAATATTTGTAGTAGAGCGTGAAAACTCTTCTCTTGCGGTCATTAAAAATGGAATTCTCAACGACCGCATTGACAATATGCGCAACACCAATCATGCCACAGTAAAATTTGCTGAACATGATGGATATATGATTACCCGTGATGGATTTGTAATCAAATTCAACCCTGAGACCAACACGAAAACAGCCGAATACCAAACCAGTAAAAGCGCGATAGGATTTGTGGTCGAACCTACTTTTGTCGCAGTAGCAAACTACGATAACAAAACCGTTGAGATATTAGACCGTGATCTTAAACCATTACAAACCATACAAACCGGCTCTAAAAATGTAGGGATAAAGACCTATAAAAATAAAATGATTTTTGCCTTGATGGACAAAGATGAACTGTGGGTTTTGGAAAATGACGGGAAAAAACTCCCTTCATTCTCATTGGTCAAAAAGTTTGAAGCTGTCGGAGAGATACCTTTTGATGCGATGATTAAAAACAACCTCTATATCGTCGGATTTTTTAACTCTCCGTGGGTGGGGGTCGTAGATTTAGACACCATGAATTACAAAAAAGTCCAGATGAACAAAGAAGAAAACAAACCCGTTTTAAAAGTTCCCCATTTCGGATTTTGGAGCATTGGCGACCATACGATCTTTATCCCAAGCGTAGGTGAATCTGCGGTCATGGCGTTTGATAACGACTTCAAATTTCTCTCTCGAATCCCAACCGAAGGGCTTCCGGTGTTCACATCCCTCAGCCCTGACAAAAAACAGCTGGCAGTGACATTTAGCGGTAAAGAGTTTCCCGTTGTTCAGATTATTGATACCGCAACCTTAACAATTGTTAAAACCCTTCGCTTTGAGGGAACCGTATTGCACGTGCGATGGAGTGAAGAAGAGCCTAAACTCTTTGTCTCCGTCAACACAGCAGATGAGATGCAAATACTCGACACGGCAACGTGGGAAAAACGGGGTTCTATTCCCGTAAAACGTCCATCAGGAATATTTTTATACCAAGACTCAAAGGAGATCAAATGAGCGGCAAAGTCTACCTTACAGGCGCAGGTCCCGGTGATCCAGAGCTTCTGACCATCAAAGCACGACGGGCGATTCGGCAAGCCGATGTGATTTTATACGATCACCTTGTCAATGAAGAGATTTTAAATGAAGCCAAAGCGGGAGTGATCCTCATCTATGTCGGCAAAGAAGACAGACGTCACACCATGCCCCAAGAAGAGATCAATGCCAAACTCCATGAGTATGCGTTGAAATATCCCAAAGTTGTCCGTTTAAAAGGGGGCGACCCGCTGGTGTTTGGACGTGGCGGTGAAGAGGCGCTGTTTCTTGCAGATCAGGGAATCGCGTTTGAATTTATCCCCGGCATCAGCTCCGCTATCGCTGTTCCGACCTACGCAGGCATTCCCCTCACCCATCGAGGGATTAATACCTCCTTTCGTGTCATGACGGGACATCAAGCCGCATGTCATAAATGCGGAAAAGACCATGGCTTTGATGCGGGAGTGTTGCGTGAAAATGAAACCCTTGTTATTCTAATGGGACTGCACGGATTGGAAAAAATCATTGCCTCATTGGTAAAAAACGGGACATCCCCTTCAACCCCTTGCGCCGTCATCGAAAACGGAACTATGCCAACCCAAAAATGCGTTACGGCAACACTCGCAACCATCGTGGAAGCCTCCGTTGATATGAATTCACCCGCCATCGTGGTGGTCGGTGAGACAGTAGGGCTTCAAGAGCAATTACAATGGTTTGGAGCTTAAGATGAACAGAGGTGATTTTTTAGCCGCACTCCAAGAGGGATTTCCCCTGTGTGAGCGTCCATTTTTAGAACTGGCTACGCGATTGAATGGTACGGAAGAAGAGGCAATTGAACTCTATTCTAGTTTAAAAGAAGAGAAAATTATCCGCCAAACGTCAGCAATTTTGGATACCAAACGTTTAGGCTATCTCTCATCGTTAGTTGCCTTCCAAGTAGATGAAGCAAATCTCGATAATGCCGCCGCATTCATCAGCACCCATCCGGGAGTGAGTCACAACTACAAACGCGCCCACTCCTATAATCTATGGTTTACGATTGCCGTACCCCCCGATTCAGCACTTGGACTTGAGGGAACCGTTACTTTGCTCGCGCAAAAAGTGGGTGCGGTACAATCAATGCTTCTCCCAACGTTAAAAATGTTTAAAATATCGGTCAAACTCGATACCAATAACTCCAAAGAGCTCAAAGAAAAAGTGGTCAAAAAAGAGATTGTCTCCGTCGAACTCATGTCCTTGCACTATCAAATTATTGCTCAAATACAAGAAGATCTAACCCCCTGTACCGAGCCGTTTGCTCAGATGATCCATGAGTTAGGAATCGATTACCCCCTCTTTTTCGCATGTATAGATGATCTCTCACGTGGTGGGTATATGCGTCGTTATGCCACCATCCTCAACCACCGAAACGCAGGTTTTGTTGCCAATGCCATGGTTGTTTGGGACATAGACGATACGGTAGCCGAAGCCATCGGAGCCAAAGCCGCCGAATTTTCCGCCGTATCGCATTGTTATTTGCGCCCACGGTTTAAAGGCTGGGATTACAATCTTTTCACCATGACACACGCCTCATCGGTTGAAGAGTTAGAAACGGTGATTGAGCAAATGGGAAAAGAGTTGGGCGCACGCGATCACTTCGTCCTCACCTCTTTGCACGAATACAAAAAAATACGAATCAAATATTTCACCCCTGACACATACGCGTGGGAACTACCATTTAGACTAGGAGCAGCATCATGACACATTTTTTTTCTATGGAAATTCCATACATCACCATTGCCTTATTTATCCTCGCAGTGACCCTTTTTATCGGAACACGCTCATTTATCTCTCCGTTCATATTGCGTCGCTTTCTCCCTGCCTTGGCTGTTTTTCTCGCATTAGCAATCGCTTTGCATTTTAATACGACCGAAAACAGAGCCGTAGAAGTCAAAGCCGCATTTGAAAAAGGACAAGTCATTTTGTGTTCAGAACGACGCAGTAAAATGGGAGATCGTAATATCGAAATAACACGCGGAACACTCTGGAAAAGTGACGGAGAGTTTTTCACCAACAGCGCAGGAAATAAATTTTCAATACGGCAGTGTATTGTGAAGTAATTCAATAAACTTCTTTCATAACCTAGTCTCCGTTCGCGGTGAGCTCACGTGCCCTATAGGGTATATCGAACCATGCACTAAACATACTCTCGTCATTCCGTGCAACGACACGGAATCCATAAGGTTTTGGAATTAGTGAAGTAGATAGTAATAATTTTTCTGAAGATTAATGTATGACAATATGCCATATTTTTTCCCTCTTTTCAAGGGTTAGGATAAAATTAGGCAAAAGCTAATTGACCATTTTATCCATGTTGGAAAAATGGTTGGAAAGAAATTTCAATGAACGAACTCACCGCCTCCATCGACGACAGCATCAAAACCAAAATTTATACCATTCGCGGATTGCAGGTGATGTTGGATAGGGATTTGGCAGAGCTTTATGATGTTAAGCCTATAAGATTAAGAGAACAAGTAAAAAGAAATAGAGACAGATTCCCTGATGATTTTATGTTTCAACTAAACGATAATGAAGTTGAAATTATGGTATCGCAAAATGCGATACCTTCAAAACAGCATCTTGGCGGTAATTTGCCTTATGTATTTACTGAGCAAGGAGTAGCGAGTATATCGGGTGTATTATCAAACAAAATTGCTATTGAAATAAATATAAAAATCATGAGAGCTTTTATAGAGATGCGAAGATTTATTTCAAACAATGCGCTTATATTTCAAAGACTCGATTTGTTGGAGCAAAAACAGTTCAAAACCGATGACAAAGTAGAAGCGATACTAAACGCCATCGAGGATAAATCCATCAAACCTAAGCAAGGAATTTTTTATGATGGTCAGGTTTATGATGCGTATATATTTGTCTCTGATTTGATAAAAAATGCCGATGAAAGTATTGTGTTGATTGATAACTATGTCGATGATACCATTTTGACGTTGCTTTCTAAACGAGAGGCAAACGTTAAAACCACTATTTACACCAAAAATATCACCAAACAGCTAGAACTGGATTTACAAAAGCACAATGCACAATATCCAACTATAGAGCTAAAAAAGTTTGATTCTTCACACGATAGGTTTTTGATAATTGATGCTAAAGAAGTTTATCATATCGGCGCGAGTCTCAAAGATTTGGGGAAAAAGTGGTTTGCATTTTCAAAATTTGATATGGGTGCATTAGAGATTTTGGGGAGATTGAAATAAAACGGAGACACATTATCCCCAATTGAAACTCACCCCCCCGTCCGATAAAACGCCCGCGAGGAAATCTCCACGTTTTCAATTCCCCAGAGATTTTTTTCGGGCTTGTTATCGACTACTTCGGCTAACATTTTGTACGCTTCTTGCGTATCGCCGTTACGGATTGCTTCTTTTATATTTTTTGCCCCCTCAAAATACAAACACCCGATTAAATCTCCCTCAGCACTCAGACGAAGACGGTCGCAGGTTGCGCAAAAATCGTGGCGATGGGGTTCAATCGTTCCGAAACGGTATCCCTTGGAGGTTTCATACAAATTTGCGGGACCGCTTTTTTCGTTTACGATACGAGAAAATGAGTGAGTTTTAGAGAGTTCTGAGAGTATTTCAAAGCTTGCAAGCCCTTTTATCCCATCAGAGGCATGAATGTTTTCCATGTATTCGATGTAGCGTATTTGCGCCCCGATATTTTGGGCATACTCAAACAAAGAGGTGATTTCATGGTCATTGATCCCGCGTAAAATAACGCTGTTAATCTTGACCGATAATCCTGCATCAATCGCTGCATCTATCCCTTTGAGTACCGATTCAAGGACATCTTTTTGGGCAATATAATGAAGTGTCTCTTTTTCCAGCGAGTCCAGAGAAATATTGACCCGTTTTAGCCCTGCACTTTTGAGTTTTTCTGCCATTGAAGGGAGTAAAAATCCATTGGTGGTAAGCCCAATATCGACCTCAGGTGCGTAGGTGTGAATCATACCAATCAACTCATCGAGATTTTCCCGTGTGGTCGGCTCTCCCCCTGTAATACGGATTTTACGAATACCGCTGTCGATACTGATTTTGATGAACGCAAACAGCTCTTCGTAACTAAGAAGATTTTCTTTTGGAACCCAACTAAAGGGCTTTTCAGCCATACAGTAGCGGCATCTAAAATTGCATCGCTCGGTAACGGATACACGCAAATAATTCACTTCTCGGTTAAAACTGTCTATCAACATACTATCAGCCTTCTTCATTTATACTTGCTTATAGTAGCTTATCAACGAATGAATATTCTTGATATACGTCAATTCTAACACTGTATGTGTGTGCTATGATATAAAATAGATTATTAGAAAAGAGAATACTACATTGATATTGGAACAGCTCGATTTTTTTAAAGGATGTGATCCGCAAAAACTATCCCCCTTATCCATCAATACAAAAATTAAAAATTATGAAGCATCGGATATCTTAGTCTATGAAGATGATGATATTAATCGTGTTTATTTTCTCCTTGAAGGTGAAGTGAAGTTTTACAAAGTCGATCGATTTGATAATGAAGTTTTTTTGTACACGCTAAAAGATCAAGCGCTTCTCACCAATATCGGATCGCTTGATTGTGAGCAGATTAGTTGTTTTAGCAATGTTGAGTTTCTTGCTTCAAGTCGGGTGATGTCCTGCGATTTGAAAGCCTTTAATGAGGTCGTCAAAAGTGATAATACATTACTGATTCGACTGGTTAATCTCCTCGCCAATCAAAAGCAAATGATAGATTGTATGATTACAATGGGAATGGTGCACGATGTGACGGCGAAAGTGGCTAAAATACTTTATGAACATTTGGATTTGTATAACAGTTTAAAAAAACAAGAAATATCCTATCGTCTTAATATTCAGCCAGCTACTCTTTCACGTGTATTGGCAAAATTTATCCGTAAAGGGATTATCACCGAAGAAGATCATAAGACGGTGATTTTATCTCGAAGCGAATTAGTACATTATTTTACGGAGGGGCTCTAATGCAATCCATATCAACCAAAATACGTTGGATCGTTCTCATTCTCTCAATCAATCTCATCACCATTATAATGGTCGATATTTGGCTCAATTCGTCTCAAAAACTCGATGCAAAAGTTATTAATACCGCCGGAAAACAGCGTATGCTTTCACAGCGTACTGTTTTGGAACTTCACCGTTTGTTGGTGGATGAAGATGGTGCGTATGAGCGGCTTCAAAGTGCCCGAGAAGAATTTGATCGTAATTTCAAACTGCTCAACACAACAACGTCGGAATATAAAGGATTTAAAAACGATAAAATCGATACGACCATGATGGAAGTACATGGTCACTGGAGTCGGATGGGAGGACTGATTGATCGTTATTTGCAAGGGGACCACAACTTGTATGATCTCAAAACCATCTATGACAATGGGGATCAAACTTTAGCATTAATGGACAAAGCGGTGAACCAATATGAAGAATCTATGATGGAAAAACGGGTACTTGCGCACCGTATTCAAATCACTCTCGCCCTTATTTCCTTTGGGATCATCCTTTATATGGCACGAACGACTTTAGAGATACAGCGTAATTTTGAGAGATTTTTAGAACATTCCAAAAGTATTAGCGGTGAAGAAAACCTGAATCACAGCGGGAATGAACTTGATATTGCCTGCTCACATATAGAATACTTTTTGCGCAATGTCGAAGAAGCGCTCCAAAGTGCTACGGATGCAGTAGAAAAAAGCGAAGCAGCAACCGCAACTTTGATGAGCTCCACCCCAGAAGCCGAAGCACTGCTAGAGCAAAGCGAAGATGTGATGATCCAAGTAAGCGAAGAACTGCACCAAACCTCTCTGCGTCTTAAAAAGCTTAAAAATAATCTCCAAAAAGCAAATGATATACGAAATGCCTAAGGGCATTCTTCTTTTTCCTTGACTTAAGTCAAAAACTTTTTTCCCCTATTGCTTTATAATATTTAAAGTGCATGAGTTATTTCATTGCATAAGAAAATACTAAGGAATCTGTATCCGTTAAGGGTTCAGATAAAAAGTTATTTAACCAAGGAGGCTTCAATGTCCATGGAACGAAGAGAGTTTTTAAAAAGCGCGGCCGCTGCATCAGCAGCAACAGCAATCGGGATGACAGTTCCCGCAAAGCTTGAAGCAGCAGCAGCTGAAGGTCAAGCAGGATGGCGATGGGATAAGTCAGTCTGTCGCTTCTGCGGAACGGGATGCGGAGTTATGGTTGCAACCCAAAATGACAAGATTATCGCAGTAAAAGGTGACCCGGCAGCTCCTGTAAACAAAGGATTGAACTGCATCAAGGGATATTTCCTTGCTAAAATCATGTACGGCGCTGACCGGTTGACACAACCATTGTTACGTGTAGGTGCAAATGGAGAGTTCAGTAAACAAGGTAAATTTCAGCCAGTAAGCTGGGAAAAAGCCTTTGATGTCATGAGCGATAAATTTAAAGAGACCTATGCTAAAAATGGACCTACCTCAGTAGGAGTTTTTGGATCAGGTCAATACACTATCCATGAAGGATATGCGGCACTTAAACTAATGAAAGCAGGATTTAGATCCAACAATATTGATCCGAATGCTCGTCACTGTATGGCTTCTGCGGTTACCGGATTTATGCAAACATTTGGTATTGATGAACCTGCTGGATGTTACGATGACATCGAGTTGACAGATACCATCGTGACATGGGGCGCCAATATGGCGGAGATGCACCCGATTCTTTGGTCACGTGTATCGGATCGTAAGCTGATGAATAAAGCGAAAGTAAAAGTCGTCAATCTTTCTACTTATACTCAACGCACATCGGATTTAGCAGATATTGAAATCATTTTCCGACCAAGCACTGACTTGGCAATTTGGAACTACATTGCACATGAAATTGTCTATAATAACCCTGATTCTATTGACCGAAAATACGTAAACGACAACTGTGTATTTGCAACAAGCTGGGTTGATACAGGATATGGAATGCGCAACAATGCAAACCATCCGAAATTCCGTGAATCAGAAAAAGATACCGTAGCTAAAGAAGTTGCTAAGACAGTTGGAGCACTTGAGGGGCCTGCACTTAAACCATTCGGTTATGAGACTGGTGAAACCATGAAAATGACTCACAATGCAACTGCTGCTGAAAACTGGGTTATCACTTTTGAGGAATTCAAGCGCGGTCTAGCCCCATATACACTTGATTACGTCGCCAATGTCGCTAAGGGAAATCCTGATGAGGATATTGAAGAGTTCAAGAAAAAGCTCAAAGCATTAGCCGATTTGTATATTGAAAAAAATCGTAAAGTTGTCAGTTTCTGGACGATGGGATTCAACCAACATACTCGCGGTACATGGGTAAACTCTCAATCGTACATGGTTCATATGTTATTGGGTAAACAAGCAAAACCGGGTTCTGGAGCATTCTCGCTTACAGGTCAGCCATCAGCGTGCGGAACGGCGCGTGAAGTAGGAACATTCAGCCACCGTCTTCCGGCAGACATGGTCGTTATGAATCCAAAACATCGTGAGCACTCTGAACACATTTGGAAAGTTCCAGCAGGAACGATCAATCCTGTTCCGGGGAGCCATTTTGTTCAAATCATGCGTGATCTCGAAGACGGCAAAGTAAAATGGGCATGGGTTCAAGTTAACAATCCATGGCAAGATACTGCCAATGCGAATCACTGGATCAAAGCGGCTCGTGAGATGGACAACTTCATCGTTTGTTCCGATGCGTATCCGGGAATCAGCGCAAAAGTTTCCGATTTGATTCTACCATCTGCAATGATCTATGAAAAATGGGGCGGGTACGGTAATGCAGAACGCCGTACACAGCAATGGAAACAACAAGTCACTCCAGTGGGTCAATCCATGGGTGATCTATGGCAAACCATGGAATTTGCTAAACGCTTTACCCTCGCAGAAGTATGGAAAGGGTGGAAACTCCCTAATGGTGTCGAATTGCCAGATATTATGGATAAAGCCAAAGAAATGGGATACAAACCAACCGATACGCTTTTCGATGTATTGTTTGCAAACCCTGAAGCAAAAAGCTTCGTATGGCCTGATCCAATCGGAAAAGGCTTTGCCAATACCGAATCAGGCGGTGATAAACGTAACGTCGTCGGAAGTGATGGTAAACCATTCACAGGCTACGGTTTCTTTGTTCATAAATACATCTGGGAAGAGTACCGCAAGTTCGGGCTTGGGCACGGACATGACTTGGCAGATTTTGATACCTATCACCATGTACGCGGCTTGAAATGGCCAGTCGTAAATGGCAAAGAGACCCAATGGCGTTTCAATGCAAAATACGATCCGTATGCGAAGAAGACAGGACGAGATTTTGCATTTTACGGTGAATTCAGTAAAGTGATCGCTCAAGGTACTCTAACAGGACCAGATGCTACGAAACCAAAAGTAGACCTTAGCAACAAAGCAAAAATTTTCATGCACCCTTATATGGAACCGCCTGAAACACCAAGTAAAGAGTATCCATTATGGCTTTGTACGGGTCGTGTTCTTGAACATTGGCACTCAGGAACAATGACAATGCGTGTTCCTGAACTTTATCGAGCAGTTCCAGAGGCCCTTTGTTATATGCACCCGCAAACGGCGAAAGATATGGGAACTAAAGACGGTGAATTGGTATGGGTTGAATCACGTCGCGGTAAAGTTAAGGCACGTGTTGAGACACGCGGACGTAATCGACCGCCAAGATCATTGGTATTCGTTCCATGGTTTGATGAAAAAGTCTACATCAACAAAGTTTGTTTGGATGCTACGTGTCCAATCAGTAAACAAACTGACTATAAAAAATGTGCGGTCAAGGTGTATAAGGCTTAACGATGGCAAAAGATAAATTGCCCCCACTCAATGAACGTCGCCGTTTTTTGCTCCAAACCCTGCAGGGAATTGGACTGGCAACACTTGGTGCATTGACATGGAGTGCGTATCTTGATGAAGCAAGTGCCTCAGCATTGGTTTTACGTCCACCAGGGGCACGTGTTGAAGAAGATTTTTTGTCCATGTGCATCCGTTGCGGATTATGTGTTGAAGCGTGCCCCTATGATACGCTCAAACTTGCACGTGCTGGAGATAATGTTCCTATTGGAACTCCTTATTTCATTGCACGTGATATTCCGTGCTATATGTGCGATGATATTCCGTGTGTTCCTCCCTGTCCTACAGGGGCATTGGATCGTGCTTTAGTCTCAAAAATGGCTAAGAATGGACATTCCGTATTTGACATTGGTATGGCAAAGATGGGTGTAGCGGTCATTGATTCAGATCAATGTATTGCCTTTTGGGGCGTACAGTGTGATGCATGCTATCGTGCTTGTCCATTGATTAATGAAGCAATCGTCATTGATGCAACCCATAATGATCGTACTGGAAAACATGCCTTTATGGCTCCGAGAGTGATCGGGAATGTATGTACCGGATGTGGGCTGTGTGAAAAAGCGTGTGTAACGGAAAAAGCCTCTATTTTTGTCTTGCCACTTGAAATTGCCAAAGGCAAAGCCGGAAGCAATTACATTAAAGGGTGGGATGAAAAAGATGAAAGCCGACTCAAGGAACAAAAAGGGGGCGGTGAAACTACCCATACCCCTACGAGTTCCAAAAAACCGATTGATTATCTCAACAGCGAGGAGTTATGATGACGTGGTTGTTTAAACACCGATTTTTGATTCTTCGCCGTTTGACTCAAACATTGATTATTGCCCTTTATTTTGGAGCACATTCACTGGGTTGGAAAATGCTCGAAGGTAACTTGAGCAGCTCTTTGCTGTTTGGTGTAATTTCACTGGCAGATCCTTTTGCAGTACTTCAAATATCTGCAGCAGGTGCATTATTGGGCTTGGATGTTTTAATCGGAGCGGCAATCATTGCAATTTTTTACGCTTCTATCGGTGGACGCGCCTTTTGCAGCTGGGTGTGCCCTATCAATATGGTCACCGATGCAGCCAATGGGCTTCGCCGTGTATTACGGATCAACGAGGTAGAACGCCGCGTGGTAATGAGTCGAAAACTCCGTTACTGGGTTTTAGGACTTAGCCTCGCCCTTTCAGCGATATTCGGCGTAGCTGCTTTTGAATTTATTAGCCCCATTGGGATTTTAAGTCGTGGATTAATTTTTGGTCTTGGCTTTGGTTCAACGGTGGTACTGGGTGTTTTTTTATTCGATCTTTTCGGAGTGAAAAACGGGTTTTGCGGTCATTTGTGTCCACTTGGAGGATTTTATTCTCTTGTTGGACGTTTTAGTATCATTCGAGTTAAGCATAATCAGGAAAAATGTACTCTGTGCATGAAATGTACAGAAATTTGTCCTGAAAAGCCTGTATTGCATATGATCGGCAAGCGCAGTGAGTTTGTCGCCATGGGTGAATGCACGAACTGTGCTCGCTGTGTGGAAGTGTGTGATGATGATGCTTTAAATTTTGATATTCGATTTTTTAAAACAACAAAGTAGGAGGATAACTACATGAAACGTAATATGATTGGCGTAATAGCCGCATTGGTTTTAGGAACAACATTAGTAGTGGTTGCGGGACAAGACGTTCAAATTAGCGATGAGACGCTTGGTCTTTCAAAAGTCAGTGTCGATGCGGACACAGGTTTAGCAAATAAACCGTACGTCTATAAAGGGACAGCACCGGGTGCAGGAAACAAACGAATTCCTCGTACATACGATAATCAGCCTCCGATGATACCGCATGACATCAGTGAATTGCCGATCATTACGCAAGGGGAAAATGTGTGCATCTCGTGTCATATGCCTGATGTTGCATCGAGTGTCGGAGCTATTCCTATCCCTAAATCACATTTGACAAACTTGCGTAAAATGGAAGATCTCAAAGGGGAACTGTATCAAGGGCGTTGGAACTGTACACAGTGTCATGCTCCTCAAGCAATGCTCGATCCAGCGGTTATGAATAAGTTCAAAGGTGCTTATCATAAAAAAATTGGTGGCGAATACAAAACAAACTTGATCAAAACACTTCGTGAAGGTGTTGTCGAAGATACCTCAGGATCATTTGATATCAACAAAGACATCGTGGCAGAATAATGGAAAGCAGACGCGGATTTTTTTCATCTTTAGCATCTTTAGTACAGGTAAAAGAAAAAGAGGCTCCATTTCTTCCTCTTTTGCCGGGATTTATCCCAAATAGTGTGCAAGGGTGTGCTGAGTGCACAACGTCTGCGTGTAAAAGTGTTTGTCCAGAAGCGATTGTGGTTCGAGAGGGCGTTCACGCTCCGTATCTCGATTTTTCACGTCGTGGATGTACTTTTTGCGGTGAATGTATTACGGCTTGTGAAAGTGATTGTTTTGTTGCACAGCCAGTTACTGCACTTAATGCCGAGGTTCGTATAGGAATTTTGAGCTGTTTGGCGTGGAATAAAACGATTTGTCGCAGTTGTGCAGATGTTTGTAATGATAAAGCGATACAATTTACAGGGTTATGGAATCCGGAAATTGATCCGCTCAAATGTACCGCATGCGGATTTTGCATCGGTGTATGTCCATCCTACACGATTACAGTACACCCTCTAAAGGCAGTAAAATGAAATTTTTAATTGCTTTTATTATTGTAAGTTTAAATCTGATTGCATCCGTAATCACCCCTAAAATATCCGTCAAAACATCCTCTCCTATTGTTGATTTTGTGATTCACAAGGATAGTGTATGGGCAGGTACTTCAGAGGGAGAGGCGTTAGAAATTACCACTAAAGGCAAAATCGTTTCCAAGATTGTTTTGCCAACAATAAAAAATTCATGGGATGAAAAAAAAGCTCAAAAAGTGATGAGCATCGATCTCTCCCCTGATGGAAAAATGGTGGCGCTGGCAGGTGAAGATGGATATTTATACACATCTCGAGAGGGAAAAATAACCAAAACATCCTACTCAACCAAAACCGTCATTAAAAAGATTGCTTTTATTTCGGATACGCGTATTTTAGTGGCATTGTTGAGCAACGAGGTAGTATTTTTTGATCTTCAAGCCAATAAAACCCTTAAAACTCTTAGTGGAGGAACATCTCCTTTGAGCGATATGGCTCTCTCTGCAGATCATAAAATTGCTGCGATTGCAGGGGAAGCTGGGATTATACGTGTCATTGATACTACAGAAATGAAAATGATTCGTACCATTCATGGGGGAAATGTAGACAATATCTACAAACTTGATTTTCAAAATAACAAGATTGCTACTGCAGGTCAAGATCGTCGTGCTATTGTTTATTCCGTTGATGGAAAAACGTATGATCGCTATGACGGAACATTCTTAATTTATACCGTAGCCCTCTCACCCAGTGGTGTAAAATTAGCAGCATCTTTGGATGAGAACAACATCATCACGATCTTCGATATCGCCAAACGTCAAAAAATCGTTACGGCAAAAGGGCACAGTGCAACATTAAACAAAATCGTCTTTATCGATGAAAAACGTTTTGTGTCATGTGCCGATGAAAATAAAATTCTATTTTGGGAGTTACCATGAATATATCCAGTGTTGTCGTTAAATGTGCGCCAGAGTACATTGAGCTAGTTTTAGGAGAGTTACGATTAAGCGGTCAGTGTGAAGTATATATGCACGATGAGTTGGGACGTATTATTATTATTTTAGAGGGTGAAACAACCGAAGAAGAGAGTGAAAAACTTCGTATCATCCAAGAAATTCCTCATATTCTCTCTGCGGAGATGGCAATGGCGTTTAGTGAAAATGAATTTTCCTCCGAAGAGGGGAAATTTGAGCGTGTTAGTGACGAAATCATAGACCGACTGAATGCGGATGATGTAGACGCCAAAGACATCGTTTATAACGGGCATTTAAAGGATAAGTAATGAAACCGATTCCTCTGTGTATGGAGAGTGAAGTTCCTTATGATGAGTTGATTGTATCCCATACCGATCTAAATGGTTTTATCACTCATGTGAATGCTACTTTTGCAGAAATTAGTGGCTATGAAAGTGATGAACTCATCGGAAAACCGCACTCTATTGTTCGTCATCCCGATATGCCCACTTCGCTTTTCACGGATTTATGGAAAACCCTTCTTGAGGGAAAAATATGGTCAGGATATGTCAAAAATCTTCGTCAAGATGGTGGATTTTATTGGGTTCATGCCCAAGTATCCCAATTGTTTGATAAAACTGGAGTTTTAATCGGTTATAAATCTCTCCGCTCTCCCGTAGAACGAGCCAAACGTCATGCACTTGAAAAAAGTTATGCTCAATTAAAGGAGAATGAAGAGGGACAAATAAAAATCAATCAATGGGTAAGCAAAGCCGTTTACTCTCAAATCTCACATTTATTGAAGCCGTAAAATTTAATCCATCCACTTGATTAAAGTCAATGACAAAACGGAGGCATTTGTCTTACAATATGCCATTCTTTTTTCAAGGGTAGATGCTCATGCAAGTTTTAAAACGTGACGGATCAACAGAGCTTTTTCACCTCTATAAAATTGTCGATGCAATCAAAAAAGCATTTGAAAGTGTCTCACGCCCCTACAATCAAATCGCATTAATATCTCTTTTGGAGAGACTCGAAACTAAGTCACTTTGGAACGTTGAAGAGATACAAGACATCATCGAAGAAGAACTCCATAATTCCGGTGAGTTTGCAGTGATGAAGTCTTTTATCACCTACCGTTTTTTGCATAAAATGCAGCGTGAACACGTTGCAGGTCTTTTACCCGACACCACGTTCGTCAACTCCACCCAAAGCGTTCAGGAATACATCTATAAAACAGACTGGCGGATCAATGCCAATGCAAATACGGGGTATTCCAATGCAGGACTGATTAACAATCTTGCGGGTAAAGTTGTTGCAAATTTTTGGCTCGATACCATCTACACACCCCTAGAAGGGGCATCACACCGTAACGGTGACATCCATATCCATGATCTCGATTGTCTTACCGGATATTGTGCCGGATGGAGTTTACGTGCGTTATTGGATGAGGGGTTCAATGGAGTGCGTGGACGCGTGGACAGTAAAGCTCCAAATCACTTTAGAGAAGCATTGGGTCAAATGGCAAATTTTTTGGGAATCCTCCAAAGCGAGTGGGCAGGTGCGCAAGCATTTAGCTCGTTTGACACCTATTTAGCTCCCTACGTGTATAAAGATCAACTCTCGTTTAGCGAGGTGAAAAAAGCGATACGGCAATTTGTCTACAACCTCAACGTCCCTGCCCGCTGGGGTCAATCTCCTTTTACCAATATCACGATTGATTGGATAGTACCTGAAGATCTAAAAGATCAGATCCCTACTAAAAACCAACATCACCTTTTTGAAACAGTTACATCTAGCGAGCTGCTGAGCGAATTAAAAAATAGAGACAGTCATATCACAAAATTCACGGATGTTACCTACAAACACTTTTTACCGGAAATGCGGATGATTAACCGTGCTTACTATGAAATCATGACCGAAGGAGACAGTGGCGGTCAGCCTTTCACGTTCCCTATCCCCACGGTCAATATCACTGAAGATTTCGACTGGTACGGAGAAAATACCGATATTTTATTCGAAAACACCGCCAAAATCGGTTCGAGCTATTTTCAAAACTTTATCGGAAGCCAGTATCTCAAAGATGAAAATGGGAATAAAGTAGAAAATCCAAATGCCTATAAGCCAGGTGCAGTGCGCAGTATGTGCTGTCGCTTACAACTGGATTTGCGAGAACTTTTAAAACGGGGAAATGGACTGTTTGGAAGTGCCGAAATGACGGGAAGCATCGGTGTCGTCACCATCAATATGGCACGTTTAGGGTATTTGTATGCGGGAGATACAATAAGATTCTTCGAGGCACTGGATGTTTTGATGGAAATTTCTTATTCAACGCTGGAGAAAAAAAGAGTCTTTGTCAATGAGATGTTCGAACGAGGACTTTACCCCTATACAGCACGCTATCTAAAAGGGTTTAACAACCATTTTTCCACCATTGGAGTCAATGGGATGAACGAGATGGTCCGTAACTTTAGCGGTGATACCGAGGATTTGTCCACAGTGTGGGGAGTAGAGTTTTCACTTGATATTTTAGAAAAAATGCGAACAACGATTCGCGGATACCAAGAACGAAGCGGTAATTTGTACAATCTTGAGGCAACACCCGCCGAGGGGACGACCTACCGTTTTGCCAAAGAGGACAAAAAACGTTACCCTGACATCTTGCAAGCTGGAGAGGGTGAGAATATTTATTACACCAACAGCTCACAAATCCCCGTTGCTTACACGGATGACCCATTTGAAGCACTGGAACTCCAAGACGAGCTTCAGTGTAAATACACGGGGGGGACAGTATTACATCTCTATATGAGTGAGCGCATCGGAACGATCGAAGCGTGTCGACGGATGGTCAAAAATGTCTTAACCCATCACCGCCTCCCCTATATCACCATCACACCGCTTTTTTCGGTGTGTCCGACACATGGCTACTTGCACGGTGAACACGAGTTTTGCCCAAAATGTGATGAATTAATCTTATCCAAGGAGGTTGCATGAAAGAGGAAATGGCGCTGAAAAGCTTTGAATCAAAACGAACAAGATGTATGGTTTACACAAGAGTGATGGGGTATCATCGCCCTGTTGAGAGTTTTAACATCGGAAAAAAACAAGAGCATAAAGATCGAACGTATTTCAAAGAGTGCTTACAGCAAAGTTAAATGCAAGCACTGTATGACATAACCCCCTTTACCCTTCTCGATTTTCCGGACACCCCTGCGGCTATCTTTTGGTTTGCAGGGTGCAATCTTCGATGCGTCTATTGCTACAATCCTGATATTGTTTTCGGTACTGCTCGTATAAACGAAGAGGAAGCACTTACATTTTTACGTCGCCGTCAGGGATTACTGGAGGGGGTCGTACTTAGTGGCGGTGAATGCACAACCTACCCTCATCTTCTGACTTTTTGCCATTGCATAAAAGCACTTGGCTATAAAATCAAACTCGACACCAACGGTATGCGTCCCGATGTCATTGCGGCGTTAATCGACAACAAACTGATCGATTATGTTGCCTTGGATTACAAAGCCCCTGAAGCTAAAATGGGTGAGATCTGCGGCGGCGGGAGTGAAAAACGTTTTTGGGAGAGTTTTAAAGTGCTTCGTCAAACTGGTATTGATTTTGAAGTACGGACAACATTCCATCCAGAACTGCTAAACGAAAATGAAATTATTGATATGGCAAAACTTTTAAAGCGCAGGGGGTATACCAGTAAATACTATCTACAAATTTTTCAAGGCGGTATGAAAACAGTAGGAGATCTTCCGTCATCCAATCATTCCATTGACTATAAAAAATTAATCCCCTACGTAACGATACGTTCCTAAAAACTATTTACCAATCCGTTTTTGACGCTCTTCAATCAACATGGAGGATAGTAGGTTAAATACGTCACGACTTGCAGCTTCAGCATCTTTGAAATAGCTCATAACATTGGTTGATTTTTCACCGCACGTCCCTGATTTCACACAATGAATAGCATCATGAATACGATCATGCACCACTTTATGAGGGAATTCAAGTTTAGAATAACTTGGTATGGATCCAAAAATTTCTTTCCCCTGTCCATGCTCATACCATTTGCCTAAACGGCATCCGTGATGGTCAAAGAATTCATCATCAGCACGATTCAAAAAGACAGTTTTATATCCTCTAGATTTAAATAAAAGGTGATCGAGTTTTACCAAGATAACAAAGGCTGAATACAAAACATTGGTTGAATCACTGTCAATATCAATGGTACGATTCTGCAATCCCTCAAGAGATAGCTGAAAACGGTTTAGTTTTTCACTGGATGCCGATGAAATACTTTCCATAGAAGTTGAACGTTCATCAATCTCTGTAGCATTTTGTTTGAGACTTTGGATACTCATAGCCACTTCTTGAGTCGCTTTTTGAGTCCGTTCTGCGAGTTTTCGCACTTCATCCGCAACAACAGCAAACCCTCGCCCATGCTCTCCTGCCCGTGCTGCTTCAATCGCTGCATTCAACGCAAGAAGATTGGTTTGATCGGAAATGTCTTTGATCAAGTCAATCACAGAACCAATGGCTTCTACACTTCCGCTAAGTTGAGAAACAGAACTGTAATTATTGGTAATATTCTCTGCTAATTCTTGCTGAGTACCTAGGAGATCCTTGATTTCATCATTAATTTCGACAGATGATGCTCGGTTAAGTCGATTCAATTCTGCGATTTCCTTCAACTCATCGACATTGGCAATAAGATCTTTTTGAAGCATGCTCAAATCATATTCTGCACCATTGACCAAATTTTCAGTAAGCTCATGGATGAGCTCAAACATCACTTTTTGCTGACGAAACTCATTGCTCTGTTTTGTTAAGAGTTTATTTTCTTCTACTATCTGCTCATATGAACGTTCAAGATCTTTCATGCGGGACTTTAACGATTCATGTTCCTGCATCTCTTGTTCATATCTTTTTTTATAAAACATACCTATCCCTTACTCAATATAAACTATGCTATCACAATTTTCTTAAAAAGTTGCCCATAAAAGGTCATACATCAACATTTCTTGACCTGCATCAAAACAATTTATTTCATAATCTTTTATAATATTCGTATCTTTATCTAGAGGTGGAATTATGAAAAAAAGTATTTTGGTATTGGTATCCTTATTGGGACTTACTTCTGTAAATGTTATGGCAGATGAAGGGGCAGATTTATACAAAAAATGTGCAGCTTGTCACGGCGCCGCAGGTGAAAAATCAGCACTAGGCAAAAGTAAAATAATCAAAGACATGGGAGCAGCTGGTATTGTCACTGCACTTAAGGGATACAAAGATGGTACGTATGGCGGACCGATGAAAGCGGTCATGAAAGGGCAAGCAACTCCGCTTAGTGATGCTCAAATCACTTCTATCGCCGCACATATCGCTAAATAATTTCTACGCTATGCCCTTTTGGGCATAGTGGACAGGCAGCATTATACGAACACGATCTCCTTAAATTTTTTGTTTATAACCGACTGCTGTCTGTCTACTATTCCTCTCTCACAACCCCGTCATCAACCCGTAAAATCCGATCAAACAATGGTAACATCCGCTCATCGTGAGTGACAACGACAATCGCTACATCTTGCTCATGGGCAAGCTTCCGCAGTAGCTGCATGACAGAGAGAGCTCTCTCGGAATCCAATGCGGCAGTCGGCTCATCGGCAAGGATAATTTTAGGATTATTGGCGAGTGAGCGTGCGATGGCTACTCTTTGGCTTTGACCCCCTGAGAGCTGTGAGGGCATTTTGTCTTCTTTGTCCCCTACTCCCAAATATTCCAATAACTCTCTGGCTTTAATATTAGAATCTTTTGTGGAAACACCATTCATCTGAGGAACCAAGGTTACATTTTCCAATACATTCAAAAAAGGGATCAAGTTATGTGTCTGAAAAATAAATCCAATATTCTCGCGGCGAAGCTTGCGTTCATCGTGGATAAGCCATTTTTCGTCATAAACCACTTCACCATTAAGGGAAAGTTGCCCTATAGTCGGTTCAGTAATGCACCCTATCATCGTAATTAAAGTAGTTTTCCCCGAACCGCTAGGACCTAAAAGCGCAACCGTTTCTCCTGAATAAATCTCAAAGGTCGCCTCTTTAATCGCCATTACGGCACTCTCACCCATCCCGTACGTTTTTGAAATACTGTTCATAGATATTATTGGCTTTTTCATTTATCCCCCTATCGCACTGGAAGGATCAACACGAAGCGCCGTACGAATACCCGAAAGGGATGCCAAAATACTCACGACAATGATGACTATAAAAAGTTTTAGCGCATCACTTGGAATGAGAATGACCGTTTTTGGGAAAAAGTTAGCACTCGCATTCGCAAAGATATTCCCCCCGATAAACGCCAAAATTCCCAGTAGTACCGATTGCTGTCCAATCATCTTCGTAATGACACTATTGGGCGCACCGATAAGCTTTAAAATAGCGATCTCTTTCATTTTTCCGATGGTCATTGTATAGATAATGAGAGAAATAATAACCGAGGAGACGATGAGTAAAATCACGGTGAACATTCCGATTTGCTTGGCAGATCGCTCTATGAGATTTTTGGTGAGAATATCGGATTGTTCTTGTTGCGTATAAACCTCTTGATGTTTCCAACGATGTATTTCTTTCGCGATGTTCTTGGCATCAAATCCATCTCTAAGCGTAAGCGCAAACGTATTGACCGTAGACGTTGATGCGCTTTTTACTCCACGGAAACGGTCATTACGAATTTGCTCGTTACTAAATAAAAATTGCAGTTCTTGTGCCTCACTTAGATCCAAATAGATCATTGGATCACCTCCGGAAGAGACGGCTTTGCGGGTTAGTCCGACTACGGTATAGAGATTACGCCCCAGTTTAATCTTATCATTAAGGATAAACCCCGTCTTTATGTCGACAATGATTTCGTCATTTTTCATCTCGATTGCGCGCCCTTTTATGAGAGAAAAAGGTTTGAACCCACTAAGGGCTTCATACCCAAGCGCATACACGCGAACCGGTTTTCCATTATGATGGAGCTGTAATCCCTGAAAAGTAAGAGGATAGACCTCTTTAACACCCAAAAAACCTTTGAGAGAATATTTTAAATCTTCGTGTAGACGAGAGTTCTCAGCAAAAGGTCCAAGTGTGTCTTTTTGCACCACCCACAAATCCGCAGCGATGTCATTGGGGACAATCATCGCATCGTGCACCATCCCTCGATAGACACCGATCATAATAAGAACCACCCCAATGAGCATCCCAACACCCAATGCTGTGACAATAAACTTGCCAAGCGAGTGAGTAATATCACGCTGTGCCAAATTTATCATAATTTTATTTTAGAAGGCAATGAAATATCAATAAACGCTTCCGCTTGCTCACCGATATGGATCGGATCAGGAATCGTTTCCAAAGCAACATATACCACGCGCTCTTCGGTGATTCGGTCACTCTCAACAGCGATTCGAGCCACTTTCCCCGTAAAAATATGCCCCGGTAATGACCGCAACGTAATCGTCGCCTTCTGTCCTACTAGCAATTTTCCGCTTTGACGCTCATCGATGTAGGTTTTAATCCACAGCGTTTTTGGATTGGCAAGCCGAAAGACTGCTATCCCTGCACCCACGGTACTTCCCACTTCAAAATCACGCGAAACGACCACTCCATCAAACGGTGAACGTAAAGTCAAATCATCGATTTTCTCTTGTTGGCTCATACGTGTCGCAAGGGATTTTTCAATATCGTATTCGGAGAGTTTGAGGTTTTCTTTTGCACTCATTAGTTGTGCCGCAGCACTTTGCGAAACCGCTTGCGCACTGTCAAACTCTGCTTGGGTTACAAATCCCCCTTTCAAAAGAGTCGTGTAACGAGCAAGCGTCGTATCGGCTAGATTTTTTCTGGCTTTTAAATCCTCGATAATCGCATTTTGGGATGCCATTTGAGAACGGCTTTTTGCAATGTTTGCGCTACTTTCTTGCAGATTTCCACGCAACTCCGAGATTTCCATTTTTGCCAATACTTGACCTTCACGAATCATATCTCCCTCATCGGCAAACAGCTCCTCAAGCTTGGACGTTGTTTTGGGAGCAAGTACCACTATTTCTTTTGCCTCAATCGTCCCAACTGCGCTTACCAAAGTTGTCTTGGGTGCTTTATTGACTATCACATCGGGTATTTTTTGTGCTTGAAGCTTTGCATACACCACTACAACCGCGACCACAAAAGCCACTAATCCAATCCAAACATATTTATTTTTTATCATTGACATCACCTTGATTAAGTAGTTTTTGTAGGTGCGCATATGCACTAATTTTTTGATATTTTACTTGAGCCAAATCAGATTTAGCATTTTCTACTGTACTTTGAGACTCCAACGCATCGACATACGTTGCCAATCCTTGCGCATATCTGCCTTCAATCAGATGCAATGATTTTGTAGTAGCTTCGATAACACTCTCTTTGGATTTTATCGACTCATCAGCACGCTTAAAATCACGATACGCCCCATACACTTCTTGCCACAATTGACGCTCGGTATTGTCAAACTCTTTTTGGGCTATCGTATGAGAAATACGACTTTTTTGCGCTTCTGCGGAAAGCTTTCCACCATCATACAACGGTATCGTCCCCACAACTCCCGCTTGATAGCTGTCATATGTCGAGAGTGAATCATCATAGCCATACGAGGCTACGAGCGCCACATTTCCGTATTTTTCATGACTCGCCGCCTCCGATAAATCCTTGGCAGAATGGATAGAAGAACGTAAACCTTTTAGCTGAGGATTGTTGTCGCGTAATTCTTGACGCAGAGTTTCCAAAGAGACAGTTTGAAGAGATAGTGTTTCACAGCGCTGATCTAAACTGGATGGATTAACGGCTGTAAGCTCATCACTCCCCATCAAAATCCCCAGCGACAAAGATGCCTTATCGTAGTCAATCTTTGCTCGTAGAGCACGATCTTGCGCTTCCAACAAAGATGCTCTAAAGCGCAATTCATCCGCCTCGGTTTTTAATCCGCTTTTACGCATATTGAGAGCCTGCTTGAACTGACCTTCATAAAATTTTACCGAAGTCTCTGCGGTATCGATAAGCGAAGCTGTAGCTGCAATACCGTAATACGCATTCCAAACTTTTTCAATAAGTTCATTTTTGGTCAACTTTTTCGTTGAATCTGCCCCTTCTTGCGCACGCAAGGCAGAAGTATAACGATCGTGAGAACGTCCAAAATCCCACAACGAATACGATCCGCTAATGTCGCCATGAAAACTATCACTTTGTTTTGTCGCAAAGGCTCCATTGGTTGGCATGACAAATGTTTTCGTCGGGAAATAGTTAGCATTCACATCAATACGTGGATACAGTGCCGAATCAGCACTCTTGGTCGTCTCTATAGCACGCTCAGAGTGCAATGATGCGATGTGGGCATTAGGATGTGTTTTTAACGTTTTTTCTATCGCTTCTTCTAACGTTAAAGCACTTGCACTCATACTGAGCAAAAAAAAGGAAAAAGTGGTAATAAATCGCATACAATCCCTATCTTGATAATTGTCTAAATTATATCACAAACTCAAACTTCATTATTGATCGAAGTCAATCTTTTTAATCTTTTGTAGCGCTATACTCCCATACTTTTACTAGGATATACCATGATAACCTTTACAGCCAAGCCTAAAAACTACTTTTTATCTCAGCCTCATCAGCCATTTTTCCTTTTTGGTGTAGTGTGGGCGATTGTTTCTATGGTCATTTTCACCCTTGCACACAAGGGGTTCATCACGCTCACTCTCGCTGAAAATTCTTTTCATCTTTACAGTCTTGCCTTTATTGTTTTTATTCAATTCTTTCATGGCTTTTTATTTACTACTTTCCCCCGTTTTTGCACGAGTATGGCAATACCACAGGATGTTTATCTGCGGATTGTTTGGCTCTATCAAATCGGAGCAGCGTTATTTTTCACAGGGGCATTACTTTGGAGTTTTCTTGCATGGATAGGGATGTTTATTATTTTATTTGCCCATTCGATGGCGATTTTTACGTTGCATTGGATCTATAAAAACGGTCAATCCCCCCTCAAGCAAGATCCGTATTGGATACTGATCGCTCACGGTATTGGTATTGCAGCGAACACCGTTTACTTTATTGTTTACGGTTTTGAACTGTTAGGAATATCTTTCAATATCGTATCTTACATTGCTCCCGTTAGTATCAACCTCTTTTTGATTTTTCTCACCTTCAGTGTATCCCAACGAATGATCCCTTTTTTCAGCCACAGTTCGGAATCTAAATCCAACTACTTTGTCGAAACCGTTTTTGCCCTCTTGATAGGAAAAACCCTCTTCAATATACTCGCCATTCCTCTCGCAGAAGCCGCAGTCAGTATTTTACTCTCACTGTATTTGATGCGAGAATTTTTACGATGGAAACTGCCTCTTTTCAAATCACCTGCCATCGTATGGATACTTCATCTGGCTTTATTTTGGTTTCCTGTTGGATTATTTTTGGGAGCTTTAGGAGAAATCATCGAATATTTCACCCACGTATCGTTGCTCTTTATGGGTATGCATCTGCTGGTTTTAGGATTTTTAACCACGGTATTGATAGGCTTTGGTACGCGAGTAACATTAGGACACTCAGGGCAACCTCCTCATGCTGACACCCTTGCAATTGGACTTTTTTGGTGGACGCAGGTTGTTATCCTCTCACGTGTAGCTCTCTCAATCGACAATGGATTTGGAGGAACTCATCCTTGGATTTTTGATCTCACCATCACGGTATGGGTTCTTCTGTTTTGTGTGTGGGGATGGAAATATGGGAGAATTTTAATCTATGGTAAAAAAGGATGATTCAAGATTCATATCTCATGAGAGAACCACAAACCATGGATTTAATAAATTTTCTTTATTGTAAAGAAGAGGCGTGTTGTTTTGAATGTCAACCGTCATCTTACCCGCTTCACGCACTATTGCATCCGCTGCAGCCGTATCCCACTCCATCGTAGGGGATAAGCGGGGATAAATATCCGCACACCCTTGCGCTACCATGCACAGCTTCAATGAACTTCCTTTGGATATAAATTCCATTGAGTCAGTCACTTTAGCCAAATTGTCAATATACTCTTGTGTTTCAGTATTCAAATGCGATTTACTGGCAACGACTCGGAGCACTTTTTCAGGATGCTGATTGTATTGCAATGGAAGCCGATCTCCATTTTTAAATGCCCCGTCCCCCTGTTTTGCCCAATACATCTCATTTAAAACAGGGGCATACACAACCCCAACAATGGGGACACTTTTATGAATCAAGGCAATATTGACCGTAAAATCACCATTTTTTTTGATAAATTCTTTCGTACCGTCCAACGGATCGACCATCCAAAAATACTCCCACCCTTTTCGTTCTTCATACGGGATATGTCTTCCCTCTTCAGAGAGAATGGGAAATACAATAGTAAGTCCATTAAGTCCATCCATAATGATCTCATTGGCTTTTTTATCCGCTTGAGTCAGAGGGCTGTTATCCTCTTTGTATTCAACCTCAAAATCTTGGGCATAAATTTCCATAATCGCATCCCCTGCTTTGCGTGCAATGGCAATAATGGCTTCAATATCAATATGTTTAGCGCCCGTTGTTTCCATGATCTTCATTGTTACCATGCCCTCGATCTTCCTTCCCACCTTTTGATCCTCTATCCTCACGGCGCTCTTCACGATATTGTGGACGATTTTTATCTCGGAAATGCTCATCAATACGATTATAACGTTCTCCTGTACGTCGTCGATTAATGACTTCATCGGGGCTGATATGATGGTAATCAGAGAGAAAACGGACGTTTACAAGTTCAACGATTTCAGAATCTCGTAAATGGTGATTTTTAGTTTTAGAATATCCATACGATTTTCCATACGGCGGTCCTGCATGTCTGTTGCTATCAATTACATATAGGGTACGTGGATCAAGCCCTAAACGAAGACTAATATCCCACCAACTAACTCCACGTACACGCAGATCACTAATGTATCGCGCATCTCTATGAGATTCACGAGCTAAAAAATAAACGACAGACATCTCATCACGAGGTATTGAACGCTCGATGATCATCACTTCTTGCTGAGGAACGCGATAATAATCACCAATCGAGAGCGAAAACCCATTTATACCCCGATCTGACCCCGAAACTCCAATATCAAAATTAGATGCACAAAGTGAAGTACCTAGTATTCCTGTAATCAATGCCAAATAAAGTGTTTTTTTCATAATATTCCTTTTATCAATATGACACATTGTAACCTAGAATGTGCTACCCAATAGTAAACAGGGCTATACCTTTTATTAACCAATAGCAGTATAAACTGTCACTTTACATTTCAAAGGATTTTTATGACCCAGTATTTTCTTTTAGCGCTTGTTATTCTCATTTTTTACTGGATAAACAGAGGATATTCCCGCAATGCACACACCTATTCTCGAAAACAGTTTCAAGGTTTTGTTTTAACCAAAGAGCATCTTGCCAAAAGTGAGTTAGGACTCTTTGTCGCACTGGTTGCTAAAGTTGCAAAAGCAGACGGAAGGGTAGATGAACTCGAAGCAGAACTTATTAGCAACATGTTCAATGACATCAGCACCCTCTTCCCCGAACCCCTCTCCACAAAAGAACTACTCAAAGAGATTTTTGATTATGAAAAACAAATTTCTATTAATCTTGACCAAGTAACACATTCCCTCAATGAAGCACTGGCAAACGATACCCATAAACGTTCACGGATGATGCAGTTTCTCGTCAACCTCTCTTACATCGACGGAGTTTTAAGCCACAGCGAAGAGGCAATGCTTCGACAAATTGCAACAGGACTTCATCTCAGTGATGATGAACTGAATTCTATAATGGAACAATTCGGATCCCTGAACAGTAAAAGTATCAAAGAGAGTTCAATCGATCAAGCCTATATTCTTTTAGGACTTTCTTCCGACGTTCATACCGATGCTGTTAAAAAAGCTTACCGAGCTAAAGTACGTGAATTTCACCCTGATATTATCAAATCCCAAGGTGCATCAGACGAATATCTCAAAGAGGCAACCACAAAAGTGCAAGAAATCAACGCTGCATACGAGATGATCAAAAAAACAAGAGGGATTGGGTGAATTAACACATAAAAGTATTTCTTAAACTTACGCTC